>MDTF01003535.1_pt1 | contig 32554 bp, 31 predicted proteins | sample 811191 | NCBI WGS metagenome assembly MDTF01 (sample SAMN05326649, study PRJNA326480) | marine metagenome | isolation source: seawater | place: Southern Ocean | collected 2011 | reverse complement strand
TCACTAGATGAAGAAAACAATAATCTTTTGATAGGATTACGGGATATCCAATCCAGAGTATTCATCGTTAAAAGCGTATTTATTCTAATGACCTCTTGGGGGAACTTTAACGTTCGATTAACACCAACAACAGCCGCCAACATGTAGATTTCATCAAAGTTCTGACCTAAATCATCAAAGGCACTGATCTTAGTAAAATCATCTACAACTGCAGTAAACCGAGGAGATTTTTCAATATCACTGGAAATTTCACCCCAATTCGACCCTTCTCGAATATCTGCCGCAGTAACGTTGCAGTCTCCTCTATCCATCAGAAATTGCACAATGTTTCTACCAATAAACCCGCCGCCGCCTAGTACAAGTACTTCCTTCATACCTTACCTCAAAATTTAATTTATATCGCCTCGACCAAGAACAGATACCTGATGTTTGGTTTGAAGCGTTAGTAGTTGATCTTTATTGAATAAACCGATGGTGTCATATATTTTTGCGGGAGAAATTTTCATTAGCTTTTCTATTGTAGACTCTTTTTTATACGCATTGTGTCCAGTAGAAACGACAACTAAGTCAGGGTTTGAGTCAAGCACTGCGTCAAGGTCAGATTCAACATCACATTTTTGCTCCTCCCAGTAGGAGACAAAAGGATCATGCAATTTAATCTTACTCCCCGCTTTTCGAACCATGTTAACCAAAATTTCTACTGGCGTGAAGCGGGTATCACCAACATCGCCTCTATAAGAAACTCCCAAAAATGTAACCTTTTGGTCTGATAAATCGCCAAATACTTGAACAAGACGTTCAAAAGCAAAAATAGGCATTTGATCGTTAACTGAAACGCTATTGATGCTTATATTCAAATCAGATGATGCTCCGAAGAATGTTTTGCGTGACCAGCTTGCTAGCAAGGGATCTTTAGTTAAGCAATAGCCTCCTACCCCGATACCCGGATACATCAAATTAGCGTGGGTTTTTCTAATTCTGATAGCATTTACCATCCCATAAAGATCAACTCCAGCTTCCTCTGCATATCTCGACCACTCGACAGCAAATGCGATGTTCATCGCACGATAGGAATTCTCAAGAACTTTTGCCATTTCAGTAGCATTAGTATGCGCGAGTCTAGTAAGGTCACAAATAGATGTATCAATAATCGTTTTCAAAAAAATCTCGATTGCATCTGCTGCAACCTCATTGGTCCCCGAATAGACTCTCGGAAATTCTCTTATAGAGTCGATGTACTCAGGACCAGGCATAACGCGTTCATAGGAGTGTCCCAGCCGATATTTATCAACACCCAATCCTCGCTTAGTGAGCTCGTCTTCAATTATAGGTTTAACTACTTTTTCGCAGGTGCCCGGAGGGACTGTAGTTTCCACTAGTATAAGAATATTATCCCGGCAGTTGCTACCAATCGATTTGATTGCAAATTTAAATCCATTTAAGTTGACATCGAAATCTTTTAGACCGCCAGCTTCATTCGACTCTTTTTGCACATCCAAATTAATATCTACAATGATGACATCTGCGAACTTATATGCTGCCGAATCATAGGTAGCGAAAAAGTTTCCTTTTTCTTTCGTATTATCAAAAAATTGAGTAATTTTGGGATCATCTGCTATCAACGGAAAAACTCCGTCATTTATAGATCTTATTTTCCAGTATGTACTTTCATTGGCCAAATCAACCCCGATAACTGCATACTCTTCGGTTAATGCGTTTGCGCAGACTAATGACATTACCGCACCTACAAAACCAAGCCCTTGAACTACAATAATTTTCTTACCTTTATTCCTAGAAATAAAGGCTTGTATATTCCTAGAGTCATCTAGATTGCTAGGAATATTATATGTTTCTAACGTAATTGGATTCTTGGATATACCCATCAACAACCTCACTTTTTAATGTTATTTTGGCTTAAAATGCCGAATCGCAAAAATAATAAAGAGTACCTCCATACTTTCCTATTGGACGTTATAAGTAAACAAAAATTACTGTAAAGCCTAAGATCGCCAAATGTTTATTTTCCTGAGCCATACTTGAGTCACTAACTTAATTGGCAGCCGCAATGACACCAATAAATAATTAGTCATCACATTGTTCTTCAAACATGCCCTGACCATCTCTTTAGAAATGATATGAGTGCTGGACCAGCCACTAGTACTAACACCCCCCTCTCTCATGATGACCGAGTGAATATTAGTTTTCACATAATTGATTCTGCGCGTTACAAATAATCTGACTATGTATTCATAATCGGCCGAAATTGAGTATCCAAGTTCGAATAAGCCGTATTTTTTATATACCTCAGATCGTAAAAATAACCCAGGGTGTGGAGGATTAAATCCAAACCGCAAGTGCCATGGAGCAAAGTATTTGGTGGAACCAATCCGTAGCGGCTCTCCCCAAAGGTCATCCGTATCGACATGAGTAATATTCGACAGCAAAGCTTCCGCTCGAGGATGTTGGGTGAATTCAAGAGCAACTCGACTAAGCACATCATCAGAGGCAAAAACATCATCAGAGTTGAGCAGGCATATAACATCACCAGAGCTCAATTGAATACCTTTGTTCATCGCATCGTATATCCCATCATCCCTCTCAATAATCAGATGCGAGAAATTACACTTGTACCTATTGAGGATACTATGGGTATTATCGCTTGAACCACCATCAATAATAATATGTTCGATATTACTATATTTTTGGCCAATCACTGATTGAATAGTAGCTTCGATTGTAGTGTACGAATTAAAACAGGCTGTAACTACGCTAATTTTCATATAATTGTCAAAATTCCGAATATTGTCTAATTAGATTTAAGGACGCTTTCTCCAGTATTGATAATACGCCGTCTACTCACCCATTCAGCATAACGAGCCTCAACAAATTTGTAATTAAGGGCTGCTAGGAAAAATGACGCTATAAATACACCAATCAGACTCAGTAAAGTAAGGTCTCCCCATATCCAAAAAGTATAGGATATTATGGGAAAATGAACCAAATATAGGCTATATGAAATACGTCCTATATAATTCCAAGTATTGACTATTGGCTTTTTGATGGTTGAAGATATTGCAACACCCGTTCCGCCAGAGGTCAGTATTAAAAACAACAGACTAAAGCCTAATATATTTGCAACTATACTATTAAACAACCAATCAGCATCACCAAATAGAAGCGGAAGTTTCACCAAGGACGAGAGTAAAATCAATCCATATAACATGGCTTTCAATATAGCCAAATATTTAAACTGTAACCGGACTCTACGAACTAAAAAGTATAGACAATAACCGGCGAAAAAGCTAAAAATTCGGCTATGGCTAAAGAGGTAACTCTGGGAGGAATCGCCACTAAATATCAGATTCAAACCTACCAGTAACCCGACAAAAGCCATGAAACCATAAATACTAAACCTGAAAGCAAAACCTAAAATAGCTATAGTTACATAGAAATGTATTTCAGCAGAGATAGACCACATGTGTGTAAAGGGGTTAAACATTGCCCCCACACCGAAATAGTCTTGGGAAAGTGCCAAGTAGTAATTTGTGCCAGCAACAAGCGTCATTAAGGCAGTACGCATAATCTCAGGACGGTCAGTATCAGGGACGATAAGATAAGCACATAGAGTTGTTAGGCAAGTAACTACTAATATTGAAGGGACCAAACGGGAGATACGTTTTTCAAAAAACGTAAAAATTCCTTTTGACCCTTCGACTTTGGCGATTGAGGTTATCGAACCAGTCATTAGGTAACCAGACAGAATGAAAAACAAATCAACACCGATATAACCGGCCTCTATATAGCCCGCATGATAGAAAAATACTAGAAAGAATGAAAAAGCACGCAAAGAATCTATCTGGCTATTTCTTTCCTGGACTAGCGCTCTAGATAATTTCAAGGAAAAACTCCTCTACCAACTTATGCGATACCGACATTTTAATGTGGTTACCATCTATCAGCATAAATCCTGACTCATCGAATAGGCTACATTGTTTGAATCTACAAAATAATGGTGCCGGATTTAATACCGTCGGGTCCGACATTCGAGTTGTGTTTAGAGTTTTCAGATGATCGTAGGCACTCACTAGATAGTCATTCTGCCGCTTATAATCATTAAACGTTAACCGACATAGTTTTTTATTAATACCCTGATTGTCCGAGCATATCCTTGCAACATTATTTTTTAAATGTGGGGTATCAAGCATCAGAACAACGTTACCCTTAATAGGATGACTATAAAAAATAGAGGCCATTAATTTAGCCAAATCAACTTGCAACCTACCCTTTTGCTTAAGATTCCCATAAACAGAATCTTCGACATGACCAGATGTGATAGAAAAGATAATCACATCTTTTTCTGTTGTCTCGGCTAGCATAGACCGGATATATCTAACTTGAGGATCTTTATGAAAAAGCGAAGATCGCCAACTTCCCCTCATGAGTTGTGATGTCAAGAAAATTAGTTTTTTTGAAGACGACGTACTAAAATTTCTCTCTAGCCTCTCAAAACCAAACACCAACTGTTGGGCGTGCGAGTCACCAAACAATAAAATGTTGCCCTTGTCATCAAGCTCACATTTCTTTGATAATTTATCATCAATCAAAAGAGCGTCCCAACAGGAACTAGGCTGATGAGACCAATCGGATAGAGTAACGTTAGGGACTATCAAGATTGGACTAATTGATTGCCATTTATACAATCCCACGATAGTAGCCAAAATGATGATATAAAACGCAAAAAGTACACTGTGAGGACTAAACATCTCAACACGCATTTTTATTTTTTTAACAATATTGCTCATTACGATACTCTGATATTTTGATATTTTGATATTTTGATATTTTGATATTTTGATATTTTGATATTTTGAATATCGGATATATTTTTAACTAGAACAATTTAAAATTAATCAGGACTTTAGTCGGCACTAATTTTTAACCACTTAAGCGTCTTCTTAACACCTTCTTTTATCTCAATTTCTTCAGACTGAAAGCTGTTTACAACGGTAAATTCAGACAAAATATTATCTGTAGTCATATTTTTAACACGGAATGATGTCAAGGGAAATGTCACACCTAACAAAGTAAGCAAATCACCAAAAAGGCCACCAAGCACAATCAATGGGAATGGCACGGAGTATGGCTTGTGCAAGCCAGCGACAGAACTAATAAGTGCAGCCCAATCATCCACGTTAACAGGTATACGGTCCCCAATATAATTCAAGTTCTTGTCATCAAAATCGTCTTCAGATATTAACAATGAAATTATTTGATTAACGGCATTTTCAATATAACCATATGTTTTGGTACATGATTTTGCGCCAATTTTAAAATACCGGCGACTAAGCACAATATCAAAAAACGTCTTATATGGTACGTCGAACCATGGTCCCCATATAGATGTTGGTCGAAAAATTATATTACTTGGCAATTTTTTCTCATATCTTCTGACTATGTTTTCTCCATCCACTTTACTATGGCCATATGCTGTAGTGGCAGAATAATCATATCCATCTCTGGGTATATACCCCGCCCGACAGACGAGCATGCTAGAGGCAAAGAGTATTCGTTTTAATGAAGGACACTGAGATGCTGCAATACATATATTTTCCACACCACCAATGTTGACTTTATAGTCTTCTCGAGTCTTACCAAGGAGATCTGTTCTAGCTGCCAGATGAATTAAGTATTGCGGTTTGAGATCACAAATAAACTCACATAAAGCGACTTGATCAGTAATATCTAGAAAATAATAATTTGTTAGATACTTAGTGTTTTTTGGGGGTTTTATATCAACATTAACTACGTAGTAGCCCAATTTAACAAGACGTTCGATTAAATTTGTACCGATAAAACCTGAACCGCCTGTAACTAAAACCCTTTTAGTCATAATCTAACTACCCTATTAACTTCTTGAAATAACCAGGTTCTAAACAGTTCGTACTGAATTGTTCACTCACTAATCTAGCGTTATTACTAAGTTCCTCACGTTTTCTTGGGTCGCTCACTAAAGCCTCAATATTTTTACTAATGTCAACCGCGTCAAGTACTGAAAAGACCGCACTATTATCCGAAAAATACTGGCCTACACCAACTTGTTTAGTTACCAGCGGTACACAATAACAAAACGCAGCCTCTACAACAGATATCGCAAAATTTTCTGATTCGGAACAAAGGATAAAAATATCGGTATCATGATAAGCATCGACGAGCTCAGCACCAAAAACTGGGCCATTGTAGTTTATCTCTACTCCAACCTGACTTTCCGTGTACCTAACATGATCCCATAAATGGGCTTCGTCAGGACCAACAACATTAAATCTAACGTTCTTTTTTACTTCTGGAGACAGCAGCTTAAGTGCAGCAATAACTAAGTCTATTCTTTTCTTTGGGGTTATCCGCCCTATAAAAGATACCGTCACCTTGTTAGTAGTTCTAGCCTCGCCATTACGAGACCCATGATCAAATTTTGATAAATCAAAACAAAGCGGAAACACCACTGTCTGCATTTTTGCGCTTGTAGCTAATATTGTCTCCTCTCGTTCATCATCAACGGTAAAATGTACCTTATGTGCTTTATTTAGGTGTGATTTAAGAAAGATTTTTATACATACGTTTTTGAGAGAACTAGACTTCATATTAATTAGGCTTGGAATCAACATCCCATGCGGCGTTATAATATACTTTTGCGAAAGCAACCTACACATAATAGGACCCAGGATAGCTAATAGATTCCACACTCCTCCAAACCAAACAATTTTTTGATCGTCGCTTCTCTTAAAAAACTCCCGGATAATACCAATGATAGGCCCTAACGAAAAGCCATATTTGCTCTTTCCAATACTGCTTGAACGAACGACTTTATGGTTGGGCGATAAAAACTCTACAGCCGATTCTGACCGATTATCCTTGCACGTCAATACCGTAACCGAATGTCCTTCAGAGATTAAGGCTTTGTCAATTTCATAATCGGCAACTACAGACCCCCCAAGATAAAAATGGGGAAAATATGCGGGACATACTCTAATGATATGCATAAAAACATGGGCTCATAAAAATAATACTTGATGATAATGAACAGTTAAACATTATCTGATTTACCCTAAAGTAGAACGAACCCGGCACTCTAGCCTCCGTCAAGAAAAGACATACCGCACAAAGGGCGTTATAATGGTGACTTTCAAATGGTTTGTAGTCCGTAAGTGTTGCCTCTTTAGTTTCGTGATTAACTCAAGAATATCCACCACTATGTCAGAAAAGATTCTTTTATAGAGCGTGTTCTTCGCCGATCCAACCTCGATAACCCAACCAAACCAACAAGGACTAGAAAGCTTGAGGGAGTAAAGTAGCCAACTGATCTGACGAACAATAAAATAAAAATGGAAAGAAAAGAAGCCATGTAAAATATCTCTTTGTTATCGCTTATCGCTAATGAACGTGACAATCTAAAGATACGTACAGCCTTAACTAAGTACGCCAAGCAGCACAAAATACCCATTACTCCAAATTCAACAGTTAACTTACTAAAAAGAGATCCTCCTTCGAAAATATTCATTAAGTCACCATCTGTTTGACTCATTATTCGAGTTTGCAACTCGCCAAGAGGGCCTATAACGCCCATTTGCTGAAAACCTACGCCAAGGAAATAACTTTCAAATGTTGTTATGTATGCTCTTTCCAAACCAGAAAGAAAAACTAGCACTGACAAGTTCTGACTATCGGGATCTAAAATATTTCTTGATAAAAGAAAGCCAAAGAAATCCCTAAAATAGGTAATAAAAACCGCTACAAACAGCACTAACATAAAAATAGACAGTATTTTAAAGATCCCATAGCGCTTGACAGACAACAGAATTCCCAAACACCCAGTCACTATTAATGTTACATTTTGGAGTAAGAGCGCTAAACTAAAACACAAAAATAGATGCTTGTATCGATGCGAAGAAGTGAGAATTTGGTAAAATAAAAACGGACTGAATACAACTGCAAAATGTGAAGGCTCACTGAAAATCAACATCTGTTTTCTAGTTACCCAATCAAACCAATGAAAAGGTAGACTAGCTAACGCCAAAACGACCAAGAGCCAATATATAGTTACTATTAATCGAGTAAACTTAAGCTTCTCTAATGCAGAAATGTATCTCTCCAACTGAAATGCCGCCCACAAAAAGATCACTAGCAAAACAAACGATAAAACAAATCTTGATTGTGCGGAAGAGCTGGAATAAGTGTCGATACCTCCTACTAAAGACACGCATAAAAAGTGGAGCAAAATAATTGACAACAAGACCAAACTAGCCTGAAACTCACGTTTTGTAAAAGGCATCCAATCCCTAGTTACAAGAGATATCAGCGCTATTGGTATCACTGAGAAAATCATACCCAAAGCATGACTGTTACTTAAACCTATGTTTGAGAAAAACCCCGGGAACGATAAAAAAAACAATACCGCCACCAGCACGAATGGATAAGTAACTAATGTACGTCTATGCGGGCTAGTCATAATAATCCATATACAGATGAAATAATCAATATAATTGTTAATTTACAGTTTTCTACAGATAACCGCATTGTTGAGATAAAAACTTGCATTGTCCGGCAGCAACTTACTCAAAACTATACCAATTATTGTTAGGGGCATTACACAAAAAGGGGTTAATGCAACTCGAGCATAGCGATTTTCAGGTAATATACACTGAGAAACATACGCAGCCATCATTTGAAAAATGGTGCCTATATATGTTGTAGTTTTAACAGAGCTTATAATCTCATATCCATGTTTCTCTAAAATACTGTGGATCCCAAAAGAACTATAACGCGCAAAGTCAAAGGGGACTTCATGCTCATCCCAGCAAAATGGTAGCGTAATCAGAAGGGTTCCACCCTTTTTTGTAACTCTATTTATTTCTAAAAGTAATACATCAAGATTAAAAACATGCTCAAAGACCTCACTGGAAAAAACATGATCAAAGTGATCAGTATCAAAGGGAATAACATTACCATCATAAAAGACATCTACCTCAGAGCTCGAATGATCATGTCCACTCTTTTCTATATCAAGCCCAATATATTCATCTACAGACAACAGTCCTTTATAAGGCTTACTCCCACAGCCGACATCAAGTAAGCGTCCACCTGAAATATGTTTTGCATGTTTCCGAATGCCTCGTAGCAGCCCTCTCCTAGAAATATAAAATGGATTAATAAATAATCCAAGCATTGATTCACCGAAAATAATTTTTCGATAAATTTTCTTTATGTCAAGACCCACAAGTAGTACCCTCCCATTCTTCCCATTCAATAGCGACAACATACCATTTAAGATTCATAGCCCACTAACACCCATAAATTTACGTCTAAAGATTGTTTTATTAATACTGAGCTTCACGACTGATAACATATATACAACCCAAATCACCAAAGGCCTATCGACTTTATGCAGAAGTTTTATATCCCTTGCTTCACGTAAAGCCTCTTGGGAACCAAAGCTAATACCTCCAATAGCCATATTTGCAAATAACTGATCCACAAACTTGACCTTAAGATTGTGTCTTGGTCGCAGTAATAATTCATAATCACCACAAATTTTGTAGCCACTGCTATAGTTACCGTAGCGCTCATATAAACTTCGATTATGTAATGAGGAAACATGTGCCAAATTCATGTTTTTTTTGAATCTTTCCCAGTTATAAGGTTGCCCGAACTCCCTTAAATCATCCCCCACATTATTGACCAACATAATCCGACCAGAAATAAAGTCATAGTCCCCATCTTCAAAAATTTGTGCCTTATACCCTTTAATACATCCATCTCTCAACTGATCATCTGATCCAACAAACATAAACCATTTGCCAGATGCTAAATCTATACCTTTATTCCAAGCATCATATATCCCTTCATCAGGCTCAGAAACAAGGTTGTCTATATCATTTTCAAACCGCTTCAGAACCTCTAGCGTATGATCAACAGAGCCGCCATCTACAATAATCAACTCAACCAAGTTACATTTTTGAGTAACGATCGAGTCTAAACACTTCGCAAGCGTGAGTTCCGAATTGTAAGTAGCGATAATGATGGAAATTAATTTAGTCATATAAAATAACTCTGTAATTCACCAGCTAACATGTTGGCGACGATCGGTTAGTGTTAACAAATTTTTGGAACAAGTAGCTTAAAGTTTGTATCACCATCTTGCTATAGCCATTTTAAGTCTTATAGCAATGTGCAGTAGTGTTACTTTCTTTATATCTCTTCTAAAGAGCAGGCAACCGTGCCATAGAAAAGTGTTAGGGCAATTAATAACGAACGATATCAAATTACGTTTTCCGTCTTTTCTTTATAGTATGTCAAATGCCTAGACCACCAATGAAAAAGCGATCCAATTTTGTAGCTTTTGGAACCCCCTCCAACCATATATCTACGTACGCTGTCATTAAGAATAGACTCCATCTCTCCGTTACCCACTAAACCAAGCTGTTGCAAAATGTTAATAGGGGTAGAAACTGCCGGCCTCTCTTCTGCCCGGTAAGCAATTTGTAGCATCAGTCTATAACCACGTTTAAGATGCCCACCCTTATGGTAAACCCAACCACTATCAACAAAAGCTGTGGTTCCTGGGGGACCCTCAAGATATTCAATCGATTCCTTACCAGTGAACTCCAGTAAAGACGCATCACTGATTCGGTTTCGGTCGTACAGGTGGACGCTAGGGTCATTATCATAAACTGGAATTTCAGAGCGCCTAGAGATAGTATCTAAACCAATTGCTGAATAAATTCCAGTTTCTGCATCTACGTCGGTCAGAGCGGTAAATATATTCATTCCTTTATAATTAAACCAATCACGATGCCAGCGCTGACTTCCTATGGCATCATTACCGGTTGGTATATTGAGCATCAGGCTTATAGACTCTAACCGAGGCACAAATTTCAGATACTCACAAACAGGCTCTATGTTTTTGTCCTCAAGAGCAAATTTTACTATTGCAAGTTTCGTTTGAGTATCTAGATATGGTAGTAAATCAGTCGTGAAATTCGTCAGCGTCTCCTCTGACTTCATTTTTTTAGTTTCAGAGAGAATCAAATCTTTAGATATATTTTCTACCAACCATTCCGAAAACTTTACAAAATGTGGGCTTGAACGAACGATTTTCAATCCATCACTCTTCAATTTATTGTCTTTGGCTCGTTTTACATACAACATATACAAAAGGGTAGGTTTTAACCCAAGTGTCAAGCGCCAAACAACATCCACCCAAAAATTAAGGACATAGACTATAATTTTCCAAAAACCTGTCTTCTTTAAAGCTATCAACCCGTTAACCTTTAACATTTAACTCTCCAATATTTAAGAAATCTATTACTCAAAGAATTTACCACTTTTAATTACTCTGAATCATCCATGTTCATACCCTATCAACCTCATCAGGAACAATATTCAATGTATTGAAATAGAAGTTTTTTAATACGTAAAAACTATACATGACGCTTATCATCCCGTTAGTCACTATTGCTGCTAGAGCAGCTCCTTGTATACCCATGTTTGGTATAAACCAAAAGTTACAAAGTACATTAACAATCAGCCCAATAACCGCGCAATAACTCAAAACCTTTAACTTCCCGTGATGCATAATAAATGGAAGTAATAAGTTCTGTAAGCCTTGGACTACAATTCCAAACACAAGCCAGGGCAGCAAAAATAAAGAATCAAAAAAGTCTGGGCCGATTATAATCCGATATAGATAAGGCGCGATAGTAGCGAACAAAAGGCCCAGAAAAATGTACCCAACAAAAGAATAAACTAACCATTTAAGTAGTTTAATTTCCTCCTGTTTTGAAAGCATTTTAAATGCATTGGGCCCCCATACGCGAGTATAAACATCTTGAATAATGTAGACGGGAGACGCCAACGTGATAGCAAACACATATAATCCTGTAGCCTCCATTCCAAGAATGGACCCTATAAAAACACGATCTAAAGAAATGAGAGCCCATCCACTTAGCGCTGTAAAAAGAAGCGGAAGACCTAACTTATAAAAGTACCTGTAATGGTCAAGATTTAACGTAAAGCTTATTTTTATGAATTTCTTACTGAAATAATATGCTATTAAAGCCGAGAAAATTTGACCAACAAGAATCCCTAATAACCGAGACAAATAATCTAGTTCGAACAACACAATGAGTAAAAATGTTAAGGCTACAGATACTAGGGTATTAGCTATCATCGCAATACCCCAATAGACCGGCTTCTCTTGCATTTGCAAAAATGCTAAGAGGGTGACTGAAATAGTCATGAAAAAAGCAGAAATTAGGCCAATTAAGGCCAGCTCTAATTTAAAACCTAATGACACATACAAAATATCTGGCAATAAAATGAGCACCCAAAATACCAACACCGTCAGCACAAAAATCAATATAAAAGCACTACCAAGTAATTCACCTAGGTCCTTTCGTAGATAATAACTGCGACTGATAATGCTATTCATTGAAAGACCAATGATTGGTGCAAATAGCTTCATCACAATCATGAACAGGCCTATGAATCCAAAATCTTCCTTGCTTAAATAGTGTGATAAGAAAGGCACAATAGCAAAACTTATAGAAGCAGCAAGAAGACTAAAAATCCCGTAAATTACAAAATGTTGACGCACAAAGAATCCTATTCGTAAATCATTGAATGTTTTGAATAATTTTCAAAAGATCTGTATTGAAAACTTTAGGATTGAACAAATCAGCACGAGCTTTGCCTTTTTTACTAAGTTCTTCGCATAGTTGATTATCATTCCAGAGCTCTACTAAAACACGAGCAATATCGGTACTCGACCTAGGGTCAAATAGCAATGCAGCGTCACCCACCTGCTCTGGCATTGCATACACACGCGATACTGCCAGGGGGCAGCCAGTTACAAAAGCCTCAAGTGGCGGAATATTCGTTGGGCCACAAAAAGTTGGCATGACAATAGCCCTAGCCCGACGATAAAGTTCAGGCATATCCTCATCAGGTACATAGCCTAAAAACTGAATCGAGCTAGAGAGTTCTAGTTCGTCGACCAAATCGAGAGCCAAGGCGTAACCGTTTTTCATGGCACCAACAAATACCAATTTAAAATCAGGGTTATCTACTTTAATTATGCTTGCTGCTCTAATCAAACCAATATGATTTTTATGCGTCCAAAACTGTGCTGGATAAAAAATAAATTTCGAGGGCAACGTGTATTTTTGATCAAAATCCTTAGGCATCTGATTAGAGTAAATGTAGCTTGGTGCAATATAGGGAAGCACATGAATTTTGCTCTCATCAATACCATATGATTCAAGAACTTGCTGTTTACCGACATTTGAATCAACTAACACTCCCCTAGCATTACCTACCATTTTTCTATAATGGAATTCGCGAGCTTCATATTCCCCATTTGCAGACAATTCTTCGAATTGCTTCTCATACCTATGCATAAGATCATGGATTGTTCCAAGAGACGGAACATCAATAGTATAAGCAAAAATATCCTGAGAAGGGAAGATCCACAAATCACAAGACTCATTAATCAATCGCCGTGCAAAAGGATCAATAACCGAGTGGATACTGCGCCATATAGGAAGGGGGATCCTCAGTTTCCGACAAGCGAATGATATTAATCGGCTAATGAGAGGTCGGGGGTTATAAACTATTTTAACGGAAAGAGGATCAAGATACGGTAACATTGTTTTACTCGAATAAGCCACAACCGTTTCGTAATGCTCGCGAGGTAACCAAGCGATAGCCTCCAGAACTGCCTGATTATATTGAAAGGTTCCACCACCATTCGGTTCAGTACCTAGGTAAAGACCTATTTTTTGCTTATGCATTAAAAATCTCTTTTAAGCTAATGGCCACGCGCTCTATCTCATGATTTGTTAATGCGAGGCCACTGGGCACATAGAACCCTCTACGAGCTAATTTTTCAGCATTCGGGTACGACTCATTTGGAAACAACCCCATGCGCTGAAAAACTGGCTGTTCATGCATGCACCAAAAAAAAGGTCGAGTGCCAATTCCTTTGTTAGATAGTTTTTTCATTACCGAAGAGGGTGTCAACTCAAGGCCTTCATTAATCACTAAACCGTATATCCAGTATAAATTTTCAGAGCCTATAATCGAAGGTAAAGGTAGCTGAACACCAGACATCCCATTAAGTAGTTGATTGTAACGCTTTCCTATCTGACGTTTCTTGTCTAGGTGCTCATCCATTTTCTCTACCTGGGCCAGACCGATAGCTGCCTGTAGATTTGTTAAACGGTAATTCCAACCAAGCTCTTCATGAACAAAGCGTTTCTCTGGTGTAAAGCAAAGATTACGCAGCTTACGACAGCGTTCAGCTAAATCTATATCATCAGTCAAAACCATTCCGCCTTCACCGGTCGTAATATGTTTATTCGGATAAAAGCTGAAAGTACTAATATCCCCAAAACTTCCACATTCCTGACCCTTAAACTCTAAACCAATGGCTTCGGCTGCGTCCTCAATGACTTTAATATTGTGCTTTTTCGCTATTTTATGGATCGCCCCCATATCAACCGGGAGACCATAAATATGTACAACCATAATCGCCACTGTACGGGAGGTAATCTTAGCTTCAACTTCAGAAACATCCATGTTCCAAGTATTGGAATCCGAATCCACGACAATTGGTACTGCGCCGGATCGAACTATAGCTTGAGCACAAGAAATGATCGTGAAGGTTGGCAAAATCACTTCATCTCCTTCCTCTATACCCAAAGCAGCAATGGCGACATCTAATGCAGCGGTACCATTTGAGACTGCAATGCCATATTTCCTACCAACTCTTGCCGCAAAAGCTGCTTCAAAACGCTCTACAAATGGGCCTTCAGATGATATCCAACCAGTATCAATACATTCGTTAACGTATTTTTTTTCGTTACCTGTAAGTATCGGCACATTTACTGGAATAAAATTATTCATTACTTTCATTTCCTTTAATAATCGCTTTATCCGCAGTTATTCCATCAAATCGTACTTTGTCCGCCTCACCTGCGTAGGGACCCTGTTTAACCTCAATCATTTCAAGGTCATCTAAAACCTCAAATCCGTGACCGCAGTCAGCCAACAAAATCAAATCACCACCGACAAGAATACGACTATCCAAATATAAGCGATTGCCATCGTAAAAATCGACACGCAGACGCCCTTTTTTAATAAACAAGACTTCTTGCGTAAAATGTACCTCTCGAGGGACCGCATTATGTATATGAGGTTTTATCAGCTTACCTTTTGGGTGTTTCATAAAAGCAAGTTGCTGCGAGAAATCATTTGGAGTAAAAAACTCTATACCTTCCTTGCTGTAATCATTACGGACAATAAACGCAAGTATTTGTTCGAAATGAGTTACTTTTTCAAAGGATGAAAACATAATATTTTCTCGGTAAGTAATGACGAAATAGCTGGATTAAATTTGTTCTGGTTTTTGTGAAAAACGATGTTTGATTTTTTTTGCTGGCTGACCACTTATGTAAGAGTTCTCAGGATAGGAGTCCAGCAATAAAGAATTACTGGTAACAAATGAATTTCTTCCCACACTCACTCCAGGCATAACTATTGTATTTAACCCCAACCAAGTATTTTTGTTAAAAACAACAGGGGAGATCAAAAATGGTGCCTGATGATAAGGTTGAATGGAGATAATTTCATAGGGTTTTTCCGGCATACTCGACAGATTAGTTAGAGAATACACTCTACAACCAGCACTAAAAACACTGTTATCTCCGACGAAAAACCCTCCATACCCTATTAAGATACAGCCTTGGCAAATGTGAATATTACTACCGAGAACGAATTCTCCTTCCTCATGAAAAAAATCTTTATTTTCTCTCCTAAATATTTTACCTTGCACTTCCCTTCCCGTTGCTATGTTACAAGATTTATCAATAAACACATTGTCACCAACACTAATTAAGTCAGCGCCATCGATGGACACACCCACTTCAACTATTAAGTTCACCCCACATGATTTGAACTTACGCTGATAATATAGACGCCGCAATCTAATCCCTGTTGGTCCCGGCAAATAAATCAAAAGCATTTTTAAAATATCACGAAAAACTTGAAATGGAATTTTTACAATTGAGAATAATGATCCCATGAAAACCCTTTTATGTTTATTCACTCAAATACTTTACTATCGTTGCGGGATTGCCTGCAACAACAACAAAAGATGGAACATCCTTCACGACAACGCTCCCCGCAGCAACTATAGAGCCCTTACCAACGCTAACTCCTTTAAGTATTATTGAATTAAAGCCAATCCAAACATCATCGGCAATCCGAATTGATTGAGTTTTTACTACACCCCAGTCCTTGTTCCCAATAAAGGTTGCTGGTAAGTCCTTACGACGTATTTTGTAATCGAGAGAATGAGAGTTATGATCAAGAAAAGTACAACCCCAAGCCACCTGTACGTTGTTGCCAATTGATATTTCCTGAGCACACACGAGCATAGAACTTCCAATAAATGTATTGTCGCCGATTACGATAGCACTTCTTTTTTTCTCAAAGACAATGTTACAGTCAATATAAGAGTTCTTACCTACTTTAAGAGTATTAATATTATCGACACATCTAATTTTTCGATATTTTAAAATTGTGTTTTCACCAATTATTAAATTACTCGAGCGCCGAAATTTTCGCCTTGCAAAATACTCAAGGATTTTAATTAAAAATGTCATCTCATACCTGCCTGTCTTTGATCTACTTAATCAAGACAATCGACTTGATTAAGTGCTCTTCTGAAAAACGTATCAACATCATTAAACTCACCGTTTTCCTCAGCTTTAAGAAGCAAAGCCAACGAATCAGTACGCTCTTTTATATTGCCTATATTAAAAATATCATTATCTCCATCTAAGCGACCATCGCCTACATTTAGATAATGCATGTAATAGAATTGTTCTATTTCAGCTTTTGATATTTCTTTAGGCAATTTATCAGCGTTACTTAACAGCGATACGTATTCGCCTGTTGTTGTCGCATGATTACAAAAACTATAGGCCGAATGAGGGTTTTCCCCAGCGGTAATAACAGGAACACCCTTGTAAGAAAATTCATGGCCAAGAGTCCCATACACTGTAATTGCTGCGTCTAAACCTTCTCCAATCAGCTGATTGTTAAGTACGTACTTATCGATGAAAGTCACATCTGGGTACTTATTACTAAACTCTTCGACCACCTGCTCATTTCCAGCTAAGCCACCAGGATGGGGTTTCACGTATATATCAAAACCCGTTTTTTCTAAAACCTTGAGAGTGAAATCAAGCCATTCATAAAAATCAGGGAACAGCATAGTTTTATATATATGCGGGCTATCATAGAAACAGTGTAAAAAAATAACGACGCGAAGACGACCTGTCTGCTTCATTACGTTATCCGAAAACTCTATATTCGAGTTATATGCCGACCTCTTAACATAAGATATACCCGGATCAATTTCACCAGATAACCGCTGTAATAACTTAGCCTTTGCTTGATCTAGACGTTTCTTTTTATCATCTAGTAACCTGAATTTTTTCTTATATTGACGATGATTAGTAGTATGTAAATCGTGCGACTCGCTTAGCTTATGAACTACTTGTGTATTCCATTTAGAGAACATGTAAACAGCTATATTCTTACTCACTGCAAGTCTCGCCAGTATCCCATACTGTATATAAACTGAATGGCTAAGAATCACTTTCTTGACAGGATGACTATTGAGGTAGAGTTCACACGAATAAAATATCATTACGGCTGACTTTACTAAACTTAACAGACGGTTGTCCTCAAGATCAACAGTCTCACAATTGTGCGACCTCAGATAGGTATCATAAATTAAATCACCAACTTTGATATTTCTAAATTCAAGATCAACAATGTCAGCTTTCGTTTTGACACCTTGCAACAACAATACCGCTTCGTCTTCACAGGCATCTAGCGCTTTACCACTTAGGTTAGTATAGTTTAGACCATCAGAGCAGCCAAATGAGTGATATAACTTTCTCAATTTTGAAAAACGGTAAAAATATTTTTTTAAAAACAAGAATTTAGGACTATAGGTAGTATCGACGGTTTTTAGACTAAATCCGCTCTCGCCCGATAGGAAGTTACTAGTATACGCGGTTTGAAAGATATACGGATGAAACCCGATTACATCTACCAAAATCTCGCCATTCGTTTTACTTCTTGATCTTCGTCCCCATTTATTTTTACAAAATCTTATAAACTGCCTTTCATTTTTATCAAGAATAAAAAAAAAGTGCGTTTTTATTACTAGTTTCTTTATTTTACTAAACATGAGCGTTACCGCGGTAATGTCAACAACATCACTAAACAGATGACTGTGATTTATAGTCCCTACTTAGTTCATTAATAACTAATATAAAGGATAAGAGGATCTAGAAAACCATAGCCTTTTTTTATTCGTAGGTAGGCCTATAGATCGTTAATAGTTGGATATCGCGTATCAAGGCGTCGCCTTAATTCATCAATTTTTTCTAATCCGATATATTTACGATAAACCGCTAAGTTTTCGTCTTGGGGAACACATAGAATTTTTTTAGTTAAAATGACTTTCCCTACAACTTCAACAACAAACTTCGAGACTTCTGGGTATACAGATGCTCTAAAACGCTCATAACTGTCATGACTCACGTCAAGCTTTTTAGCACAATATATATTACCAGTATCGATACCCTCATCAATTAAATGACAAGTACAATAAACATCGTTATTTTCATAGAGTTGCCATTCTGGTGCGCTGCAACCACGATATTGTGGAAGATTTCCAGGGTGGAAGTTAAGTACACCTTGCGTAAACTGCTTAATCACGTTTAACTTTAAAATCCCCGTTCCACCTTGGATACACACGTCATACTTTTTTTCGTATAGGAAGTTAATGAACTTTTCGTCACTTAATGACTGAAAGTAGAAGAAATCAAAGGTTCTCTCAAGGTATGACTCTTTAGGTGGATGCCATAGCCCCCCACAGCGCTCCTCTTCGTTCGAATTTACTTCTGGAAATTTACCAATATTGATTACGTCAACCATAAGCCCCGCGTTATTTAGGGCCTTTAGATATTCTCTTCCCGCATAGGAGTTACTATTCATAATTAGAGCAAATCTCATCTAGTGCCTCCTTCACGTTAATGCTGAGCTGATTAGAAGTAGTACTGACCTTTCCAATACCCATACCGACTAATGAATCACTCATACCAGAGGCTGGCAAATGCCTTAATATAAGCTTGTTAAACATACTTGCTTCAATTAAAAAGCTGGAGCATATTCCAATAATGATATTTGAGTAATAAATTAAAGAATTTGTATGGGTATTTTCAGAGTAAACGAAGTTGTTGAAATCCCCACCTTTAATGTGGTTAGTTAGATATTCTGTGTTCTGATTGGGGTGAAGTTTAACAACGAGTTTATAGTCTACAGTTATAGCGATATTGGATAAAGCGTTAGTTAAATGGTCCCAAACATCTGTTTCATCAAACCCAAACCTCATTTTTCCGCCTACATTAGATAAGGGTTCGGCGGCATAGCACAGCAATAAGGTATCGGCGGTAATTTTATGATGGGACATTAACTCGTTTCGGTTTATCGATGGCCTCCAATCACGTAAATACTCATGATAGTAATGGCCACTAATTTCTACATTACTGTAGTTTGTCAGATGCTCAGATTTGGCAATCTCATAAGCTCGCTGGTCAATTACGAAAATGGTTTGCGGATAAATAAAGTCGTCTGATAGCTTAAAGCGATCTTTAAAGTTAGTGTAGTGATCGATAAAAGAGCAAGTCTGGATACCTAGCCTTTTTGCTTGGGCTAAAAATTTGAGTTCAATTTTTGATGTATAAGATGTGGCAGTGAATACGCAGTCAGGCTGAAATTCTGTGATGATCTGTTTCTCACTACCCAAAATGTATTCTTCAACTTCGAGACCGAAGTCGGCATAAAAGTCATAGGTTCTATCACTTATAATTTTATAGTTGCAGATGCCATTGGTAGAAATATAGGCGAGTATCGGCTTTGCTCCGCCGGGGTCACTAAATACAAATAAAATTTTGTTTGCTGTCATGTCAAACATTCTAATTATTTCTCACGTGGCTTATAGTCGATTTTCAAACTTTCGATATTAGCCCAAACTTTTTTAAACGCCTGACCTATTAGAGAAATATCATCCTTGCCGAGGTCGTATACGCACATTCCAATACCAATAAAAGAGTGATCATTGAGTTCTTCAGCAACAGGACAAATTCCCTTACCATAGTCAATATCTCGCTTACAAAATTCAGAATTCCATGGAAACCCCGACGCCCCAAAAGCTATTTTTTGCTGGTACATAGGAAGTAGATGGATGTTCTGATAACGGCGCATTACCGACAATCCCTCCGCCTCTAGGGCATCACAGATTTTTTCACGTGAGACCCCTAAGTTAGCAACATCAAGAATTAAAGGATACACATAAAACACGTGATCTCTATCTTCTTTGATTACCGGAGTCTGTATATACGGCAATGCCGAGAGTTCGGCTGTGAGAGCCATCGCTAGAGCCTGTCTTTCTTTAACCAAACGGGGTAACTTATATAATTGCTCTATTCCAATAGCACACTCAATTTCGCCAAGCCGGAAATTGTGACCCACCATATTCGTCAAATTTTCAACACCTTTCCCCTCTACTACAACCTCGGCATGATTGCGAATTAGTTGCATACGCTCCGCCAGCACATCATCATTGGTAACCAAGATACCGCCCTCACCAGTGTGTATATGCTTGTGATAGTTCAAACTGAAGCCACCAATATCGGCTAAGGTACCAGCATATTTTTCCTTGTATTTGGCTCCAGGGCCCTGCGCTGTGTCAGAGACGACTTTTAGATTATATTTTTGACCTAGAGTCATAATTTCATCCATATCTGACGACATACCAAAGATGTCAACCGATATGATTGCTTTTGTTTGCTCTGTAATATTTCGCTCTACAGACGCCAAATCGAGATTGAATGTATCCTTATCAATATCAGCGAATACTGGAATGCCATTCCAATGAAGGATAGCTGTTGCGGTGGCGCTCATAGTCCAGGGTGTCGTTATAACTTCGTCACCTGGACCTATGCCTATTGCCCCGACGGCAGCAACTAAACCAGAAGTCCAAGAATTTACCGTTATTACATGTTTGACGCCAAAATATTCTGCACAGCGCGCTTCAAATTCTTTTACTTTCGGACCACCAAAAAAATCGGGATGCCAAGCACCGAGGTATTGCGACAACACGCCGCTTTCTATAACAGCTTTACCTGCCTCAACCTCTTCGACACCGAGCGGATTATAAAGCGAAAATTTTTCATTAATAGTCTTTGGACCACCAAATATTGCGAGTGCGCTAGCATTTAAAGCTGTCATAATAATTCTTCTGTTGAAATGAGGTTAAAACTTTTAATTACTTCTAACTTTTGACTTAATTTGAGAATATAGCTGCAAAGCAGACAGCCCATCCTCGCCACTGCAAAGAGGATAGGCATCCGAGCTCAAGCAACTGTGTATGTTGACTAACGCGTTTTCAAAAGCGAGTGAATAACCTCCCTCATGAATAGCCGGTGGACCTAACGTTTTATAACCATTAAATAGGTCGCTTTCAATCACTTTCTCTACTGACCATCTGAGCCCGCTATTAAGCATTTTTACTCTGGCATTTGAAAACACAAAATCAAGCTCAAACAAAGAAAAATCATGTCCATCGCCACAGGATAAAGAAATAGTAATACCTTCCCTTGTGGATAAGATTATAGGAATCGATGGATCTTCGGGAGTGAAATCAAATAACTCTTGGCCTACGTAATCAACCGAGAGCTTCCCTAATAAAAAGCACAGCACATCAAGAAGATGCGACCCATTGTTTAAGAGTCCTTTGTTGTACCAACCATGTATAGCTCGGAGTTCGCCGTAATTTCCAGACATTAGGGCCTTTTTAAATAAAGCTAACTCCTCATCGAAGCGCCGACTATAGTTCATCACAAGACCCACATTTTGTGACTTATATTTTTGAACGATAGCGTCTGCAGCTAAGTAGTTTTCGTGTATTGGCTTCTCGCAAAAGACTAGTTTTGGATTTAGAGACAAGACTTGAGCTAAATGCTCTCCATGAAATTTTGTCGGGGAGCAAATGCTGACGACATCTACGACGAGTCCTTGACGAAGAGCATCATCAATATCCACAAATCCAGCCTCAATAGACCATTTTTGCTGGAAGCTTGCTAGCACATCAGGATTAGGATCAATACAAGCGACCGTTTGGAAATCTTCGTTTTCTTTATATGCCTTTACATGTGTAAAAGGTGGTCTTGCCGTATCGACTTGAAAATCATCCAAACCTCCAGCGATACTTCCACATCCGATAATCAAAGTCCGATAACTCATATTGTCTCGTACTTAATTAAATCGTTAGTGACGGCTGTGCCAAATTCAACATCGGACGTTACGGGCAATCCAATAATCGACTCAAGAAATTTCGGCGCAATACCATACCCAGGCCTTATACTTCTTACTGCGGAGGACGTTATTAACTCACCTTGTCTTAACGATTTAACAAAGTACAGGGATCGTCGAAATTTGACATTACCGACTTCACTAGATTTTATCCCATAGTCGACGCTCCCTAAAGCTTCATGAGCTATTAGTGTTGACTGTACTAGATGCTTTAAGTCAGCTGGCTCCATTGAAAAGCTGTCGTCGGGCCCTCCCCCTTTGCGATTAAGCGTAAAATGCTTCTCAATGATACTGGCTCCCATAGCAACGCTCGTTATAGCGGTAGTATTGTCTAGCGTATGGTCAGATAACCCAGTAACCAGACCAAACTGGTCGACCATATCTCTGATCGTTCTAAGATTATAGTTTCCAGCTGGCGCGGGATAGCCACTGACGCAATGCAGTATAGCTAAATCAACACAGCCTGCCGCACGAGCGCTATCTATAGCCTCTTGAATTTCGTCAAAATTTGCCATACCGGTAGAAATAATCATTGGCTTTTTTGTTGCTGCTACATATTTGATGAGTTCTAAATCAATGGCCTCGAACGATGCTATTTTATAAGCTGGTGCATTTAAGTCTTCGAGTAAATCCACGGCCGTCGTATCGAAAGGCGAACTGAATATAGTAATTCCCTCTGTCCGAGCAAATTTAAATAGCGGCTCATGCCATTCCCATGGGGTATAAGCCATTTTATATAACTCATACAGCGAATGACCCGCCCATAGACCTGTATCAATCATAAAGTCGGGCAATTCTGACTTTAATGTAAGAGTGTCTGCAGTATAAGTCTGAAGTTTGACCGCGTCAGCACCCATCCGCTTCGCTTCAGATATGATTTTAAAGGCACTATCAATGTCACCATTATGATTGGCTGACATCTCGGCAATAATATATGGCGGGTTATTTGAACCAATAACTCTTTCATTAATGATTATTTCTTTAGTCATCATATCTCTCAACTATAACTTTGAATTTTTGGCCGCGAAGATAAAAAAAACTGGGGAACCGATGTTTGTCGCTAGAGCGAATGGTATCAAATTGCTCAGCAATTGACTTAAGCGCAGATATTTCACTATCGGCCTGCGTCCTTCTTGGAAAATAGGTAGCGGTAATATCTGGATTTTGAGGCGTCGGCTGGACACTACCATAGTTATCTATAGCGAAATTCATGAGGTCTATATGCGCTTGATTCACTATTTTTATGATATCTTCATACAGAAAATGTGAAGGTATTGGGTAGCAAAGCTTTTTCCAGATGTCTCCCCGATCGACCTTCTGCGTGGCCTCAAGCAAACTCACTACGATATCTTTTCCACCATTGATTATATGCCAAATATGTGGAGACCAACCGCGACCTACTGGAAGATCACTGGCGTGTATGACCAGTACATTTGAATATTTATTAAGAATAGCTATTGGCACAATATCTGTGCAAGAGAGCAAGAAACAAAGGTCTCCACCCCTAAGCTCCATAGGGTCTCGGACGATTTTTATTTCCAAAAAACCAGAGTTTCGACTCACCCATGAATCAATCGATGAGTTAATTGGATGGTCTGACGAACTAATAACTATCGATATTTTCTTAAGCAATTAGCTCACCAATAATTTTTTCTACCCCAGTACCATCACAAATACTTGATGCTTTCAGCGACATTATTCTTAAATCCTTGCCTTGAAACATCCCACTAATCACAGACTCTAGCTTACCATTCACTAAATCTTGATCACTAAGAACTTTAGATACACCTGCACTAGCTAAGCTTTTAGCTATGCTCACTTGATTTAACGCTATGGGAAAAACGATTGAAGGAACACCCAAACAACATCGCTCCCAAGAACTGCCGCCTGCAGCTCCAATCACCAGATCACAACTAGTCAAAATTTCCGCCATATTGGTAACAGCACCATACGTTTTAACCTTAACTGAAATCTTTGATATGAGACGCCGATGCTCGAATGTCATTGCCGCTAAACTACCAAAAATAATAGATATCGTAATATGGTTGGGCATATTTACATTTAACAAGGCTAACAACGTTTTACCTATATAGTCTAATGGGTCACCACCCCCAAAGCTCAAAAGAATATGATTGATTTTTCCCTCATGACGGCGCTGAAGGCTGGCATCACGACGATCCAAGAATTCTGACCTGAGAAGGGCATACTGGGGCCCGAAAAAACTTCTACACGCTTTTGGAATTAAGCTCTGATATAACCCAAGATCCGAACCTAGGTTCTGATCGAGCAGGAAATCACAGTCATGCTTTCGATCACCCAAGTCATCAATTACCATAATCTTCGAGGCAAAATCTCGCACTCTAGCATGCCACTTTTCCCAGAGGCCATAGTGATCAACAATTAACCAGTCTACTTTTCTATTTGATGCAACCTTTAGAGTTTCTGAGGCATCAGTTTCCCAGTCAGCCTCTCTCCAATTGCTATGGAAAGGCTCTCTTTCTCCAGGTTTTTCGATAGGCGCTTTAGACTTAGGTAATTCAACTAAGGTAAATCCTCCATCCGTGATAAGGTAATTAAGATTACCAACCAAAGCCCTCGATATGAACGTGCACTCAGTGCCAGCTTGTTTTAAACCTGTCGCCAGTGTTAAACAACGCATCAAATGGCCGCTTCCTATTTGCCAAGAGGAGTCTACACGGAATATAACGCTATCAATGCTCATAATTGACTAGGCACTGAGGATAATTTTAGCCATCTGCTCAGCACGCTCCCAATCTTCGGGTGTATCAATATCCTGAATCCTCCAACTTGGGATCTTTAGAGGAAAAGAATGCTTCTCAAAAATTCTAAGATTATTAATCCACGCATTTGAAGTAGCCATATAGAACATACCAGCATCAAAAAAAGCAGGCGGAAGATCTTGAGATCTGGTCTCAAAGTGTTCCGGAAAAAACATCTTTACTCCCCCACTTTTATTTTGCTCAAATGACCGAAAAATTGGGGACGAATACTCTCCAACAGAAAAAACATACTGCCAATCCTCACAAGTAATAATACGATAAGCTCCAGCCAAATCTGAGGGCTGGACAAATGGCGCTGTGGCATAAAGACAGCACACCACCGCGGCGTCTAATCCCTGATTTCTCGACCAATTACTAGCATGAGCAATTACTTCTGTTGTATTGGTATAATCATCAGATAACTCCAAAGGCCTTTTAAATGGGACCAGAGCGCCTAAGCTTTCAGCAATTTCTCCAATTTCATCATCGTCAGTAGAAATAATTATGTCAGTAAAGATATTTGATGCTTGGGCTGCCTCAATTGACCACTGAATCATTGGCTTTCCATGAAATTCCTTGATGTTCTTTCTGGGGATGCGCTTGCTTCCACCTCTGGCAGGTATAACGCAAATAGCCATTATAGTACTTCCGCAATTTTTTCTATTACACGATTTTGATCGTCAGCACTGAGATTGGGATGCAAAGGAATCGACAGGGCTCGTTCGTAATATTTCTCCGCCTCAGGAAAATCACCATAATTAAAACCCAAATTCTTATAATAAGGCTGCAGGTGGACTGGGATATAATGGACATTCACACCTATTTCATTAGAACGCAGATGATCGAAAATTTCTCGCCTACTCAGTTTACTGCCAGGGTAAAGTTTAATTATATATAAGTGGTAAGAGCAATATTTATCCTGATAGTTTAATGGGATATCCAAAGATAGCGACGACAATTTATTTGTATAGCGCTCAGCTAGCTCATTACGTTTTTCAACAAATTGATCTATTCTTGACATCTGTGACGTCCCCAGTGCTGCCTGAATATCAGTTATTCTATAGTTAAAGCCTAGCTCAATCTGCTGGTAGTACCATCCACCGTCAGACAGCCCTAACATTTCTTTTTCATCCCGCGTAACACCATGACTGCGCAATAGTTTAAGCTTTTTATCAAGGTCACTACTATTTGTAACAGCAGCACCGCCCTCTCCAGTCGTAATGATTTTCACTGGATGAAAACTGAAAATCGTAATATCACTATATTCACAGCAGCCAACCATACTTCCGGCGTAACGAGCCCCAATAGCATGTGACGCATCTTCAATGATTTTAAATCCATATTTCCTCGAAAGTTCGGATATAGCCTTCATGTCACAACAGAGGCCGCCCATATGAACAGGGATAACTACCGAAGGGAGAGCGCCTACCTTTCGTGCATTTTCAAGTTTAATCTCAAGGGCCCTAACGCTCATATTGTTTGTTTCAAAATCAATGTCAACGAAGTCGATTTTTGCCCCGCAGTAGAGCGCACAGTTAGCACTTGCGACAAAGGTGATGGGTGAAGTCCAAACTATATCCTTTGGACCTATATGAAGTGCGAGGCAAGCAATATGTAAAGCGCTGGTTGCACTATTTACCGCAGTAACATGACTCACCAGACAATAATCACCTATAACTCGTTCAAAACGTTCCACAGCAGGACCTTGAGTCAAGAAGTCAGACCGAAGGATGTCCACTACCGCATCTATATCTCCTTGAGATATATCTTGACGACCATATGGAATAAAACTCATATTTTGCCTAACTTATTTTGATTTTCACTCAACCAAATCTGTAAAGTAGACTGACTCATCCATTCATCATTAGTGGAGCTGTCATAAGTAAAGTCTGTAGCAACTTTCACACCACCTTTAATACGGCCTTCGTCGTCAGCCCAATCATTGATCACTGGCAGGATCTTATAGTAACCATCATATTCATAAGTGGAAGGAGAGTCCTCTATACCAATCATCTGCTCGTGCAACTTCTCACCAGGTCTAATACCAACCTCCTTTAGTTGCGCATCAGGTGCGACAGTTCTGGCAAGATCCATAATATTCATAGACGGTATTTTTTTCACATATATCTCCCCACCTACCATGTCTTCAAAAGCATGCCAAACAAGCTCTACGGCCTCCTCCAAAGAAATCATAAAACGGGTCATTCTTGAATCAGTAATTGGTAGTTCTCCAGTACATTTCAAACCCGAAAAAAACGGTATGACTGATCCTCTGGAACCCATCACATTTCCATATCTAACCACTGAAAATTTTGCTCGATGCTCACCTGAATAGGCATTACCTGCTACAAATAACTTATCTGAAGCCAGTTTTGTAGCGCCATATAAATTGATAGGGCTACTCGCCTTGTCAGTAGAAAGAGCAACACACCCTTTAACACCTTTATCTATGCAGGCATCAATAACATTCATCGCACCATTTATATTTGTTTTTACGCATTCAAAAGGGTTATATTCCGCAGTTGGAACAATTTTAGTAGCGGCAGCGTGAACAACATAATCAACATCATCTAACGCCCTATAAAGCCGTTCTCGATCTCTGACGTCCCCTATAAAAAAGCGAACCCTGTCATCTCCCTGAAATAATTTTGCCATTTCCCACTGTTTCATCTCATCTCTTGATAAGACAATGATTTTTTTTGGGTTGTACTTTGATAAAGTCATCGGAATAAACGTATTCCCAAAAGATCCTGTGCCACCGGTTACCAAAATTGTTGAATTTTTTAACATAAATACCTCCTACTCGTGATAATCCATTGCTTGATAGCCGTGGCTCTTTACCAAATCATCCCTTTGCGCCGCACTTAGGTCTGCCTGAACCATTTCGGCGACAAGCTCGTCAAAGCTAATCTTCGGCACCCACCCAAGCTTTTCTTTGGCCTTTGATGGATCACCAAGTAATGTTTCGACTTCTGAGGAACGAAAATAGCGTGGATCAACGGCGACTAAACAATTATTATTTTCATCAAAACCTTTCTCTTGAACGCCTTCACCAGTCCAAGTTATTTTCATACCCAACTCTTTAGCAGCTGAATCAACAAACTCTCTCACGCTATATTGCACACCCGTCGCAATAACGAAGTCTTCAGGGGTATCTTGCTGCATCATCAACCACTGCATTTCGACATAATCTTTTGCATGCCCCCAATCTCTCTTCGCATCCAAATTTCCTAAATAAAGACAGTCTTGAAGACCAAGTTTAATCCTCGCGAGAGCTCGGGTAATTTTTCGCGTTACAAATGTTTCACCTCTCCTAGGGCTCTCGTGATTAAACAAGATACCATTACAAGCATATATTCCATAGGACTCCCGGTAGTTTACCGTAATCCAATAGGCATACATTTTCGCAACCGCATACGGGCTTCTCGGATAAAATGGAGTTGTCTCACGCTGAGGTATTTCTTGCACTAAACCATAAAGCTCAGAGGTTGACGCCTGATAAAAGCGAGTTTTTTTCTCCAACCCTAGCATTTTAATAGCTTCCAAAATTCGCAGCGTACCCAGAGCATCCACATCGGCTGTATATTCTGGAGCTTCAAAACTTACAGCGACATGGCTCTGTGCACCCAGATGATAAATCTCATCAGGCTGCGTATCCTTAATAATGCGTATCAAGTTACTGGAGTCACTCAGATCACCATAATGTAACTTTAACTTAACATCCTTACTGTGTTGATCTTGATATATATGGTCTATTCTATCGGTATTAAAAGAGCTCGATCGCCTCTTAATTCCGTGGACAAAATACCCTTTCTTTAAGAGTAATTCAGCAAGATAAGAACCATCTTGACCAGTGATACCAGTAATCAGGGCAACCTTTTGTTTATCGACCATACTATCTAACTCCACCTTAATTAATCCATCCGTAATCGTTGATTGTTTGATAAAAAATCTTCATAAGCTAAAACTAGACCGTCATCAATTTCCACTGAAGATGACCAGCCTAGAGACGCAAGCTTACTGCTATCCATAAGCTTGCGAGGCGAACCATCGGGCTTACTCACGTCGAACTTAATTTGGCCAGTAAAACACACGGTCTCTGCAACTTTTTGCGCCAATTCTTTAATAGTGATATCAACACCAAAACCAACATTAATATGACCTAACATCGAACTAGTTTTTTCTTGATAGGAATTTAACTCTAGCCCCATCACATGAATACTTGCAGCTGCCATATCATCGACATATAGAAATTCCCTACGCGGTGCTCCTGAGCCCCAGATCACAACCTCATTAGAACCATTTACTTTTGCCTCATGAAAGCGCCGGATTAGCGCCGGAATGACATGGCTATTTTCTAAATGGTAATTATCTCCAGGGCCGTATAGATTAGTAGGCATTACACTTCGATAATCAATGCCACAAGACTCTTGGTACTGCCGGTTATAACTCTCACACAATTTGATACCAGCAATTTTTGCCACCGCATAAGGCTCATTTGTCGCCTCAAGCAATCCCGTCAAAAGATCCTCTTCTTTCATTGGTTGCGCTGCATGCTTTGGGTATATGCAGCTTGAACCCAAAAACATCAGTTTTTTAACGCCTGCATTCCAAGCTTGGTGAATTACATTTGCCTCAACCATTAAATTTTCGTAGATAAACTCAGCTGGGTACGCACTGTTGGCATGGATACCGCCCACCTTCGCCGCAGCTAGATAGACTTCATCTGGCTTTTCTGTCTGGAAAAAATCTGCCACTTGGCTCTGATTTGTTAAATCTAACGCTTCACGCGTTCTAGTCACTATATTCCTTTGACCCCGCTTACGGAGCTCTCGCTCTATCGCCGAACCGACCATGCCTCGATGGCCTGCTATATATATTTTAGACTGACTAATCATCGTATTTTAACCTTTAAAATGCCCATGAATCGACCAACTTAATTAGAGTCACGACCATAGCGATCTTCAAATCTAACAATATCGTCTTCACCTAGATAACTTCCAGACTGCACTTCAATTAACTCTAACTCTACTTTTCCAGGATTCTCAAGTGCATGGACAACACCTACTGGAATGTAAGTAGATTCATTTTCTGAAAGTAAAAATGTTTTATCGCCATTTGTTACTCGAGCAGTGCCCGAAACCACGACCCAATGCTCTGCTCGGTGATGATGCATTTGTACACTCAATTTTGCTCCGGGCTTTACCGTAATACGCTTGACCTGATATCGCTCACCATTGTCAACCGAGTCATATTTTCCCCATGGCCTATAAACTTCTCTGTGATGTTCCCACTCAGTTCTTGATTCGCTTTTTAATTTTTGAGCGACAACTTTTACATCCTGAACACTATCTTTGTGGGCTACAACCAATACATCCTTGGTCGATACAATCACCAGGTCATCTACGCCAATCGCAGCTACTAACTTTCCATCAGTTCTTATAAAGGAGTTATTCGATTCATGGAGCATAACATCACCGTATGTGGCGTTGCCGTTGCCATCTTTTTCGCTAATATCCCACAAGGATGACCACGAACCTATGTCACTCCAGCCGGCGTCCATAGGAACAACAACTGCATCATCTGTCTTTTCCATGACAGCATAGTCAATAGATTCACTGGGGCATGTATCGAATACCGTTTTATTGACCCGCAAAAAATCATTATCTTTTGAAATATCTTTCATCGATGACTGACAAGAATCATAAATATCTGGGCGATGTTTTTTAAGCTCCTCTAGATAACGGCTAGCCTTAAATAGGAACATGCCGCTGTTCCAGAAGTAGTCCCCTGAATCGAGATACTCCTCTGCGACTTTAATAGAGGGTTTTTCTACAAACGCATCGACAATAAACCCAGGACCCTGAGATTCACCCTTCTTTATATACCCATAACCTGTATTCGGTTCATGGGCTACAATCCCGAAGGTGACCAGCTTCCCCGATTCCGCTAATGGGATTGCATCCAGTACCGTCTTAGTGAATGCCAATTCATCGTGAATCACATGATCGGCCGCGAGAACTAACAATAAAGGGTCTTCTCCCTCCTGTACTGAGATTGCCGCTAGAGCGATTGCGGGCGCGGTATTGCGACCCACAGGCTCTAAAATAATAGAGCCAAGTCGATCAATTTCACGAAGCTGCTCTGCCACAAAGAAACGATGCTCCTCATTACAGATAGTCACTGATGACTTGATATTCAGACCATTAAGCCGCTTAAATGTAGCTTGAAGCATGGTATCCTCACCATGAAGGACCAAGAATTGCTTAGGGTGCGCAGCTCGGGATAACGGCCACAAGCGAGTGCCTGAACCCCCAGCCATAATAATTGCTTTAATCACACATATCTTCCTTTGTAGTCAACAAAAAGCCCACATATTTTTGTATGTAGGGGTGAAAAATTTCGTTATTTACGATCGCTGAGAGATCAAACCACTCAAACGCAACATGTTGATAATCTAAGTTTATTTTAGGTCTAGACTTAAAATAAATACAGTGTGTCAAGTTTACATAGTGAGTAGATATATTTTGACCAACTGTACTATTGTTATAAAAATGATCCCAAACGCCCATTAATGAAAAGTCCTCAACCGTGATATCACACAGACCCAATTCGGCTTCAACAATTCTTAGCAATGCCTGTTGCCAGCTTTCATTTTTATGGATTCGACCGCCAGGTGTAAACCACTCACCCTTTAAGGGTTCATTCGTGCGCTTGCCCAGCAAAATTCTACCTTCGCTCACTAAACAGAGGTCTATTGAGACTAGCGGCGTATTTTCTACGACAGTCTTGAAGGTTTGTGTATCTAACATTGAAGCTACTTTTTCAATTTTTAACATTCGGTAATAGCCATTATCGCGGCCTAAGCTTCAGAACTCTCAACCAAGGTCTTAAGGTACGCCTTAATTTTAGGGTCCTGCAGACCCACAGCAACGTTAGCGCCCAAGAAGCCCTGCTTGTTACCGCAATCAAAGGTCGCTGCATCAGTCTCAAAGGCGTTTAGCCCTTCACTTTTTAATAGCTCGTCCAATGCATCGGTCAGCTGAATCTCACCGCCAATACCTACGCCTGTATTTTCTAACAGATCAAGGACGCTGTTTGGGAGTATGTAACGCCCAAGGACCGCCAAGCTGGAGGGGGCATCCGCAGAAGACGGCTTCTCAACCAGCCCCTTAAGCTTTACGCTTTTAAAGGGCTCTGTCGTTTTATCACCCAGATCTGCAATGCCGTAATTATCTACCCTATCTGACTCAACCGTCTCGACC
>MDTF01012100.1_pt1 | contig 32727 bp, 31 predicted proteins | sample 811191 | NCBI WGS metagenome assembly MDTF01 (sample SAMN05326649, study PRJNA326480) | marine metagenome | isolation source: seawater | place: Southern Ocean | collected 2011 | reverse complement strand
TTAAAAGAAATGAAACTTTTAGATGATGATGATATTCAGGTTATTGAAAATGAGCATGACTCAATACTTGAAAATAAAAAACTAATTTTAGTTCCCAGTAATTTAAAAGAATTCTTATCAAATAAAAGTATAGATTTATTTGTTAATATTTCATCTTTTCATGAAATGTCAGTTAAAGAAGTTGATAATTATTTCAGGATAGTTAAGTCAACAAACTCTTTATTTTATTGCTGCAATAGAGAATATAAAAAACTTATTGGTGGTGAGGAGTTGTATTTTAATAAATATCCATGGGGTAATAATACTAAAGAAATTAATGAAGATTGCCCATGGCATCAAAAGCTGTATCAAACCAAATTCCCTTTCATTAAAAAATATGATGGAAATATGAAACATTGTTTAATTGATTATTCCAAATAATTCATTCAGAATAATTTCTTGACATTAGGATTGACCATTTAGGATGTTAGAATAATATCTGTCGTATATTTATAAAGCTTACATTTTTAGCTTCTATAAATTGGATGTGACTTTCTTCTAAAACGATAACATAATCAATTTTTTCTAAAGAATTAGTAGGAGAAATAATTGGAATCTTACCATTACAAAGAAACCTTCCAATCTTATTTTTATCATTATCCAAAGCATACGAAACTCTTTCAATTAAAAATGGATAGTTATAAAGAAATAATGTTGAAGAGCCACCTGCACCAAAAATAGCAATTTGACAATTTGGAAGTTCTTTAAAGTAATTTTGTAAAGTTAAACTACTTTTATCTGAAAAAAATATTAATTCATTCAAATACCTCAAACTTTGATTTTTACAACCTTCTGAAGTCTTGAAATCACCTAAAGAAAATTCAGCAAACAAAACATCTTCTGATGAAAAAAAATCTATGCATTTAAATCCATTTCTCATCAAAATGAATAGTAAAGATTCTTTTGTAAACATACTTATATGCATATGAAAAAGAGCATAATATGGTCTTTGCTTAGCAACAAAAGCGAAATTTGGAACCTCAATAATTAATCGACCATTTCTGTGTAGGATCTTCCTAACTTTCTTAAGAGCAAGGCCAGGATTATTAAAATGCTCTAATATATGGAACATAAATACATAATCAAAATCATTATGATTAATATCTAAATCAAGGAAATCGCCAACAAAAGATCCATTAATTGCTGGTAATAATTCTTTATCTATATCAAAATCAGCAATCCATTTCTCAGCACTCTTTGGAATATTATGTATAAATGAATTTCTCCCTCCACCCACTTCCAAAACTTTTGAAGAATTAAATTTAGATTGATTATTACTAGTAAGAGCCCTATAACGGTTGATATTTTGACTTTTATTTTCAATATTAAACGCTTCATCACGATATATTTCTGAAATATCTTGGTTATCAATATTTTGTAGCTGCATAAAACCACAATCATCGCATAAATGCACATTAATATCCTTTAATCTAGTAATCTCAGATTTTGGTAAAGGCCATATATATAGAGGAAAATTTTTTTTAGATATTAAAACAGAAGTTGATTGTGAATCACAAGATCGACATCTAAAATTTAAGCTTCGAGGATTACTTTTAGGCCGCATTGTAATAGTTAATTTCTAATTTAGAAAAATACAATAAAAAAATTATCTGCACCCTATCTCTTCACAAAGAATATTAATAGCATTATCTATATTATATTTTTTGTTTTTAAAAATTATCTTCTTTTCATCATTTGATGAAACTGAAAGACACATTAACTCTGATAATTTAGATAGATATTTTTTCATTTGTATTTCAGTACCATAGTTTTTAAAAACTGATAGTCTTTCAATAGAATTTATTTTAAGAAGAATATCTTCTGACTTTGGACTAATATTTGGTGAAGTCGCAATACGATTATCTTCAAAACATAATAAATAATTATCTATAGCTAAATAATCCATACACCCCTCTAAAAAGTGTTCAATAGCTTGTCTTGGAGAAGATATTGTTGATATACCATGTCGATTAAAGCTTGTATTCAAAAGAACAGGGATACCAGTTATGCTCTTAAATTCATTAATTAAATTCCAGTATATTAGGTTTTCAGTCTTTCTTACACTATGCACTCTTGAAGTTCCATCTACATGAACAGCAGCAGGGATCTTATTAGCTAAGGACGGCTTTATATTAAATGCAACCTGCATATAAGGCGAATAATATTTACTTTCAATCCAATCTGCTGACTCCTCTTCTAGTATTGATGGCGCATAAGGCATAAACCAGTCTCTTTTTTTGAGCAATTGATTAATTCTTTCTTTTGACTTTAAGTCTCTAGGATCCGCCAATAAAGATCTAGCGCCTAGAGATCTAGGGCCAAATTCTGCTCTTCCTTGAAACCAACCAACAGTTTTTCCTTCACTTATTTTTTTAGCAACAACTTTAGTAATGTTTTCATGCTCATGATAAATTAATCTATGTGTATCTAATACCTCTAGTACTTCATTTTTAGAAAAAGAGGGACCAATAAAAGCTGATAATATATCTGTTTTTTTAGGACCAAAATTATTTTTTACTTTAAGAGCTGCCCCTAAGGACAAACCTGAATCTGATGGCGCTGATGGAAAATATACATTTTCAAAACCTATATTAAGTAATGCTGAGTTAAGTGCTACATTTTGAAATAAACCACCACTAAAAACTATATTTTTACTATTTGTCTCCTTTTTTAACAATTTCACCAATTTTACTACTGAATCTTTTAATATCTCTTCACCTGTCGATGCAACATCATGAGGAAGATATTCAAGAACTAATTTTAAAATATTAGTTTCACTGGGGCTTTGAGTAAAAATCTTAGATCTGTCATACATATCTCCTCGAATTTTTTTGAGGTTCACTTCAGTTTTACTGAATCGCTTTCTCTTAAACTTAGCCCCATGTTCTTTAGTAACCGAAATAAGTTTATTGATTTCATCTTTTAATTTTTGCTGGACTTTTCCATAAGAGGCTAATCCAGAAGTTTTACCATTCTCACCTGAAAAACCAATTGAATCAGTAAGGAAAGCATGAAAATTGGCAATTGTGTCAGTGCCAGTCTCTTCAAATTTAATCTTGAAATCATTATTTGAAAAATCACCAAAGACATAACCCCTCTGATCTCCAAAATCACCTCCTCCATCCATGCATAAGAATGCGCAATCAGAAAATGAAGAGCCATGAACAGCAAGTGAAGCATGACTTAATTGATGGTCAACAAACTCGACATGAGCTTTAAACCAGTTCTTGAACTCTTTGTAATCACCCTTATATGCCTTAAAAAACCAGCTAAAAAATAAAAAGTAGTCTTCATATTTAATTGAAGATTTTGGAGTTGGAAATACCCATTTATCTACTTGGTGTGGCAATAAATTAAATTCTTTTAGGCCCATCATCAACGAACGCTCGGGAAACTTGATTGTTCCATCATTTTTGATAGTTGTTAACTTACCCTCCTCATAGGAGTAAATTTGCTCTCCAGAAATAACTGTAGAATTAAATTCATGCCTATCTTGAATGTCAAATGGACAAGGGTATATCGATGCAATTATCATTTTTATTAACCAGATTGATTAGTATTTTTTTCTATTATATAGTCGCCTAATGCAAGAACGTCTAATCCTGTACCTCCAAAAGTTCTTAATGCATCTGAAGGTGAACATACTACTGGCTCTCCTTGAATATTAAATGATGAATTTATAAGAACTGCATGACCAGTCAATTTTTCAAATTCATCTAGCAAACCCCAAAACTTTGGATTATACTTTTTATTAACAGCCTGAGGCCTTGCAGTTCCATCTACATGAACAACTGCAGGTATTAAAGACTTAAATTCCTCTCGAACTGGAAAAGCCATAATCATGTATGGAGAATCTGAACTAGCATCTATATATTTTTCATAGACTTCTTCTTTCATTGATGGGCAAAAAGGTCTCCAATTTTCTCGATGTTTAACTTCTAGGTTGATTTTATCTTGCATATCTTTAATAAGAGGACTTGCAAGAATTGAGCGATTACCTAATGCCCTCGCTCCAACCTCTAGTCTGCCTTGAAACCATCCAACTATTTTTCCATCATTAATTTTTTTTGCAATTTCATTACAAATATTATCACTTCTTCTGTAGCTTAGCTTTGATTCATTAATAGCTTTTTCGATATCATTATCTGAAAATTCAGGGCCCCAGTAGGCATGTTTCATCTCTTGATTTTTAACACCTTCTTGCATGTTTAAAAGTTGAGCGGCTCCAAGTGATACTCCATTATCAGATGCAGCAGGCTGAACATAAATATTATCAACAAAGTCTTGTTCAGCTAAGCGTCCATTCATTACACAGTTCATGGCAACACCCCCTGCTAAGCAAAGGTTTCTTGAACCTGTCTCTCTGAAAAGCCATTTTGCTAAAGTATTAACAATATTTTCAAGACGATACTGAAGTGCAAATGCAAGATCCGGATATTGTCCAGATAAGGCAGACTCATTTCCTCTAGGTTTACCAAATATTTCTACGAATTCATCAGTATATCGACTACCATAAGTATGATCACCAACATATCTCAACTTATGATTGACTGCAAACTCTCCAGTATCTGGGTCAAATGGTATAAATTTATCTAGTTTTCTTTGCAAATCTTCTTGATATTTTCCATAAGACGCAAGCCCCATAACTTTTCCTTCATCATGATATGCTCTAAAACCAAGAAACTCAGTAAAAGTTGCATAAAATCCTCCAAGAGTATCAGGTAATTTAAAGGATTTGATTACTTCAATCTTATCATCACTGGCATAACAAAGAAGTGTGGAAACCTCTTCACCCGAGCCATCAATTGTTATCACATTTCCTTCGGTAAATCCCGAGCTAAAGAATGCACTAGCTGCATGACATTCATGATGCTTAAAATAAACAATTTCAGGAAGCTTATGTTCAACACTTAAAGAACCAAGACCAAGTTGTAATTGATACTTAATTCGCTCTGGATGATATATATTTAAATAAAATTCTTCTTGTAATTGATTAAAAATAGAATTATCAAAAAAAATTTCTCGCTGTGATTTAAAAAAATCTTTAGTATTTGTAATATAGTTTGGACAATCCCAACCATAGGCAATTTTATCAACCTGATCAAGAGTAATTCCAGCATACTCAAGACACCATTTTGTAGATTTTATAGGAAGAGAATTGGGAGCTGTTTTTATTCGATTAAATCTTTCTTCTTCAGCCCATGCAATAATTTGACCATCAATTAAAAGAGCTGCACTTGGGTTTGGACCAGGTCCAAATAAACCTAAAATTATCAATATAATCTCCCTATATATACGAACAAAAGAAATTATATACTTGAAAGGCAGTGAATTGTAAAACTTAAAGCTATAAAAAGGTCAGCATTTATTCTCAAGATAAATTAATCTATTTACTAAAAAAAAAATTAATGTTATGGTATTTGATTAAAATGGTTATAAGTGGTGTAGAAATATAATCCTTTATTAATATATAATATATTTTTTATTATTGCATTTCTTTGAATGAATTCATATCTCAAGCCTTTATTAAACTTATTAATTTCATAAAAAATGTATACATTTTTAATAAATTTTTTTTAAAACCAAATATAACTATTAATAATATCTTACTTTCATGATTATCAATAATAAAGATAGAATATTAATTATCGCAGCTCATCCTGATGATGAAATCTTAGGATGTGGAGGGTTATTGTCAAAATATTCTAGTAAAGTGGCTATTTCTCTTCTTTTTATTGCTGAGGGTGATAGTTGTCGTTTTGAAAATCCTAATTTAACTCCTAAAGTTTTAAAAGAAATCAGTCACAGGGAAAACTGTGCAAAAGAGGCTTTAAGTTTTTTAAATATAGACGATATTGACTTTAATAGATTTCCTTGTGGAAGATTGGATAGTGTTGATATTATTGATATTAATAAAATTATTGAAAAAAAGATTTTATCATTTAAACCTTCAATAATATTTAGTCATTATTCCCAGGATATAAACAATGATCATAGGATTGTTTCTCGCTCAGTTGAAATGGCTACAAGGCCTGTAAATGAATTTGATATCAACACCTTTAGCTTCGAAATTTTGTCAAGTACAGAATGGAACTTACAGAAACCATTTAATCCTAATACTTTTATACAACTATCAGAAAATGATGTTAATAATAAAATAAAGGCACTAAGAATCTACGATGGTGAAATTAGAGATTTTCCTCATTCAAGATCTGAGGTTGGCATTAGAACTTTATCACAGTATAGAGGAATGCAAGCTGGAGTGAATTATGCAGAAGCTTTCTATGCGAATCGAGTATATATAAAATAATGAAAAATATTTTAGTTGTTGGTGGGGGCATTGTTGGTATAACTGCTGCTTACTTTGCCAAGAAAAATATTGATGGTAGCAAGGTTTCATTAATTGAAGCTAACAATAACTTAGGTGGACTTCTTAAGAGTGATTGTAATGAGCATGGTTGCTTTGATTATGGAACACATGTTGCAAGTAAAACTGGGGTTGAAGAGTTAGATGCCTTTTTATTTTCTAATTTTACAGCTCAGAATAGTTACAAATACAATACTACTAGGAATGGTAATTTCTTCAATGAAAAACTTAGCGATATTTCGCCATATGTTAATACAAACTTTCTGAATTCTAATATATATGACAAAGGATGTGTAGAATTGCTAGAAGGCAATAATAAGATTGGTATGAATTTAAAAGAAACCTTAGTTAATAGATATGGGGAAACTTTTTATAGTCATATTTTCAAAAATTTAATCTTTAAGTTTTTTGGTTGCGATCCAAGACTATTAGCTAATGAATGTCTTAACTACTTTGACATGAATAGATTATTAGCCTTTGATAAAGAGACAACAATTACCAAGAAGAAAAATAGTGCGATGGATGCTAAATTAGGTTTTCATTCAGCAACGAGTGGCGTTGATAAAGTTTATCCTAAACATGGGGGAATTGGAGCATGGATAAAGCATCTAGAGCAAAAATTAATTGATAATAATATTGACATAAATACCAAAACACAAATTACAGATATAAAGATTAAAAATAACAAGATTTATGCAAGAATAAATAATAACACCTTCGAATATGATCAATTGGTTTGGACGTTATCTTCTGGACTATTAAATCAATTTTTACCAACTGGTTTAGTAGGCAGCAAGCCAAATTTTAGAAAGACAGGTATTTATGATTTCGTTTTTAATATGCCTTTAAATACCAAAAGTTCCTACATAAATGTTTATGATGAAAAACTTATATCAACTCGAATAACTTGCTATCAAAATTTGAAAAAAGATAATAATTTTTATGCATGCTCCATTGAAGTACTTCAAGATAAAGAGTTTTCTTTTGAGCAAGCTATTCCAAAGATTCAGGCAGAGTTATCTACTATGGGTCTTTTACAAAAAGGAAGTCAATGCAGCTTTAGTCAATGTCGAATTTTGAAAGAAGGTTTTCCAATTTTGACAAATAGTGACGTTGTAAACTTGACAAAAATTAACCAGTATTATCAAAAACATTATGAAAATATTACTCTATTAGGCAGGAGCTCTGCCAAAGGCTTCTTCATGTCGGAATTACTAATTTCAGCTTATCAGCAGATGTCAAGATGAAAGGGGTAGAAAAATGGTACGAAGAATCCTATAAATCTGGAGGATTTAAGGCACAAAGACGCTATCCTAACGAAGAGCTATTACGTTTTTTAGGTGGAACTTTTTTTAATAAAATAGATATTAAAAATAGGCAAAAAATTAAGATATTAGAAGTTGGGTGTGGAAGCTGTGCAAATTTATGGATGGTTGCAAAAGAAGGCTTTGATGCTTATGGATTAGATATTTCTCATGAGGCATTAAAATTAGGTGAGCAGATGCTTAATAAATGGCAAGTTAATGCGGACCTGAAACAGGGCAGCTTCTTGGAGTTGCCATATAAAGATGAAAGTTTTGATGTTGTGATTGATGTTGTTTCAATGAGCTGTGTAAATCATAATGAAATGATTCAAGGACTTGGTGAAGTGCATAGGGTTTTGAAAAAGAATGGGCTATTTTTTTCTTATGAAAATAGTCAAGACAGCAGTGTTTTTAGAGACTACTTGCCAGCAAGAAAACTAGATGAATATACATTAAACGGAATATATAGAGAGGGAAGTCCTCTTGCTGGAAATCACTATCCACTTCATTTTTGGAAAAAAGAAGACTATATTAAGACATTAAATAACATAAATTTTGATGTTGAATATATGGAGAGAGTAAGAAAAGAGTATTTTGAAGGAAGGGAGTATATGGAATATCTTTCCTGCTATGCAAGGAGAAAATAGCTCTATGAAAATAGTTGCAAAAAAAGACAATAGTTTATTGTTTAAAGAGTTATGGAACACTTTTATAAAAAATAATGAAGTTGCATCTCAATGTGAAATTCAAAAAATTGAATATTATTTGGTAACAAATAAAGAGCATTTAGTTTCAGATGAAAGCTTTGTATTGACCGACAAAAGTAAAAATTGTCTGGCTATTTGTTTTTTGCCAATATATTCAAAACCTGAATTTAATTACATGAATGGTTTTGCACCAATTGCAACTAAAAAGAAATATTTAGTGAAATCTTTCGAATATATTGAAGATGTTGCACGATCAAATAATGTAGCAAAAATTGAATTATCAATTGATATTTGTTTTTCCCAGTATGGTTTATGGAGGCATAATTATTTGCGTGATTATGGGTATCTTGATACCAGCTCAAATAGCCATATTTTCTATTTGGATAAGGATCCTGAAGACCTTTTTCTTCAGTTTAATGCTTCAACAAGAAAAATAATTAGAAAGTTTGAAAGAGAGAATAATCATCAAATTATTGTTTATGATGATAAAAATATTACCAAATCTGTTTTTCTAAATTATAAAAAATACCATAAAATTTGCGCAGGTCGTCAAACTAGAAGTGATGATAGCTTTGATATTATGCTTGAGCTAATTAGAAGCAAAAAATCTGTTTTGATTGAATTAACATATCTGAATAAAGTTGTTGGGTATTTACTTGTATTTTTACAATATCCCTTCGCAGATATGGCAAGTATGGCTAATCTTCCAGAGTATGAGGAAAGTGTACCCATTTATAGACTTCTTCTGTGGCAAGCAATTCAGTTTTGTTCAAATTATAAGTTATTGATTGGAGGTTTTCCAGCAGGATATAGTTTAGTTGATGGATTTAAAAGTTATATGGATGAAAAGCAGTTAAAAATATCACAATATAAAGCTTTTGTTGGTTTTAATTCTATCCAAGTTTTTAATGGTGTTAAATATCTTAATGAACAAGTGATGATTGATGAAATATCTATTTTTCAAGAAAAAATTATAAAGTCAATTGAATAAAATGTAATCTGTGGATTAAAACTAATCTATTTTTTTTAATTTATAGAAATTAACCCCCTTATTAACTTTAAAGATTTTAAAGCCCAATTTTTCTATCATTTTTATTGAAGACATATTTTCCTCTTTAACCTCACATATAAAAGACCCTCTTTGGTCAATTAAATATAAATTTATCATTATTTGACCAATTCTCTTTCCTCGATATACTGGACTAATTGTATAGGATAATTCGTACTCATCTTGCTCCAACCTATCCTCCCTAATTGTCCCGACTAATATACCGTTATACTCTAAGATAAATAGCTTTCTGTCAGAACTGGCAATAGTATTCTTAATATATTCCCTATGTTCACTTTCAGAGACTAATTCAGAATTAAATGAGTTTTGACGAGTTATTTTGTCATTTCGCCATTCTAGTAATATCTTCCAATCACTTTTTTTAACTTCTCTTAGATTAAAATATTTTCTCATAAAATTTAGTATAGCGAATTAATGGCAAGCCTGGTATTTAACTCTAGCCTTAGTATATTAGAGCAGAATCTTGATTTATTATTTTTTAAATATAGATATTTATTGTAGCTTGAAAGAAGATTTTTTAAATTACTTAAATCTTAGGGTAGAAATTACCGTTATAGTATGGGTGATCTGAACAAAGTCGATTATATATTAAAATATCATCTCCTGATTTAACACCATTAAAAGTCTTATAAAACTGATTTAATGACTTATCCTCTGATTCTGATAGCTCATTGTTCTTAAAAGTTTTAGACCCTAGAACCTTAATAGTATATTGCTCTCCATAAATAAAGGAAAATATTTTCTTAACTCTTTTAACGTGATAATCACTTGTTACTATTAGTAAGTTATTTAGACCTATTTTCTTGACAAGGTTAATCTTGGTAAATATGGCATCCCCAACTGTATCTCTTGAGCTAGTTTCAGTTAAAATTAAATCATTTGAAATATTACTATTACTAACAATATATGATTTCATTGAATCTGCAATTGCAATGTTATATTCACCGAAATAATCCCAGCCAGATGTAATGATAAGAGAGTTTTTATTCTGATGAGAAACCTCTATAGCAAGGTCTAATCTTAAGCGTGACTCCTTATTAAGTTGCCCTGTTTTGTCCATAAAATGTCCAAGGACAATAATAATGGGATTAGCCATTATTTAATACTACTCCATGTTAGTGGGGAGCCAGACTCAATATCTTTAGCAGCAATACTACCCATGACTTTTTGATAATGCTCTGGAGGTAAACCAAATGCAGGTCGAATAGAGCGAAAATTTTCCTTTGTGAACATCTCTCCTTTCTTAATATCTTTAACTACATACAAAGAACGACGAAAGTTAAGATTAGATTTTTCTGCATCTTTTAATTCATAGCTTGCGGCACCTAGAGATAAATAAGCAACTTTAGTATCGTCGCATAACTCTTTTAACTCATGTGGCTCTAGTGAAAATTCACTATCAGGGCCTTTATCATTTCTACTCAGAGTAAAGTGTTTTTCGATTACACATGCTCCAAGTGCTACACTTGAGAGAGCTACGGTTGTTCCTATTGTATGATCTGATAATCCTGATAAAACACCAAAGCGCTCTTTTAAATCAGGGATAGTTCTTAAATTAGATTGCTCAGGTGGAGCAGGATAAGAACTAATACAGTGTAATAAAACTAAATCTCGACACCCATTCTCTTTAGCAACATCAACCACTGTACTAATTTCTTCTATATTTGCCATGCCAGTTGAAATAATCATTGGTTTGTTAGTTTGAGCAATATACTTAACTAATGGTAAATCTGTTATTTCAAACGAGGCAAGTTTATATGCTGGGGTATTTAAATTTTCTAATAAGTCTACTGCTGTCTCATCAAAAGGGGAGCTAAAAATAGTAATTCCAATCTCTTGAGCATAATCAAAAAGGGGCTTATGCCAATCATATGGTGTTTCTGCCAATTTGTACAAACTATATAAATCAAAACCATCCCATAATCCACCTTTTATTTGAAACTCCTTTCTGTCACTTTTTATTGTCATTGTATCTGCAGTATAGGTTTGAATTTTAACTGCATCAGCACCTGCTTCCTTAGCAGCCTTAATACTATTAAAAGCTCGCTCAATACTTCCATTATGATTAGCAGATAATTCTGCAATGATATATGGGTAATTTTTATTTGAAATAATACGATTATTAATATTCATTATTTTGTTTTTTATTTTTTTCGACAATTATTACCTTACCTTAAATAAAGGCTCTAGTATTTTTCCATGTATATTTTCTAATAAGTCTTGATTATTCAAATGATGCTTAATCATTGGCAGTACTTTAGAATAAACTTCAATTAACCTATCAACGTCCCTCCTAGTATGCGACATACTTATATTGTGAGATCCCAAAGTTATTACTCCCCTCTTAAAAGATTCTTGTAAAAAAAAGGTTTTGATTTCAAAACTACTATATTTTTCTTGATCTTTAATATGTAAAAAACTCCATGATGGATGACCAGAGGTCCAAAAAATACCTCCTAAGGCTTCATTATCAATGAGCCTATCTAGCTCTTGTAATAAATAAGTTCCAATTTCATAAAAGTGATCTATAACCTGCTCTTTTTTATATTTATCAATAACTGCATTAGCTGCTGCAAGTGATAATGTCTCTCCTCCAAAAGTACCTGAAAAGAAAATATCTTCAACTTTTTGCATTATTTTATTACGACCAACAACTGCAGATAATGGATAGCCATTTGCCATACCTTTGCCAAAAGTGGCTAAATCTGGAATGACGTCAAATAACTCTTGTGCTCCTCCTAATGAATATCTAAAGCCTGTGATAGTTTCATCAAAAATCAATAATGCGTTATTTTTATGAGCTAACTCTTTAACTTTTTTTAAAAAATTATTCTCTGGATATTCAATATTCATCGGCTCCATAATTACACATGCAAATTCTTGCTCTTCAAACAGTTTTTCAAGAGATTTAATATTATTATATTGAAATTTATGTGTCAACTCTTTCATGGCAGTAGGAACACCTAAATCTCTAGCAGTTGAACAGATATACCAATCTTGCCAGCCATGATAACCACACACGGCAATATGTTCTTTACCAGTGTAAGCTCTTGCAATACGAACTGAAGCAGTAGTAGCATCAGTGCCATTTTTAGCAAATCTTACTTTTTCAGCACAAGGAATAATTTCAATCAATTTCTCAGCAACTTTTAGTTCCAAAGTATGTGGCAAAGAGAAAATCACGCCATTTTTCATTTGTTTTTTTACAGCCTTATCAACATCTTTATCACAGTAACCTAAAGTCACTGCGGCTAGTGAATTGACAAAATCAATATACTCATTGTCATCTTCATCTACTACTTTTGAACCCTTACCTTTCTTAATAAAAAAAGGTGATACACCTCTGGGATATTGAGTAAGACTTTTACTAAAAGTTTGAGACGCTAACGGAATCGACTTTAAAGCTCTTGTTAATAGTTCATCTGATTTTTTATACATTTTTTAAAAATTCCTTGTCTTCTTCTAATGATTTTCCCAACCCTTCATTTCTAATAAAACTATCATTAATATGATTCAAGTATGGTTGTTCTTTCAATAAATCTAAAATATCTTTTGTCAAAAAAAATGGGTTTTCTTTATATAAAGCTTGATAAATTTTCTCTACTAAAATAAAGTCTTCAGGCTCATCAACTGTCCATCGTAGATGGGATAAATCCTGATTCAACTCATATACTCCATTGCTAAACTGTTCTGGGTTATTAATAATATATTGTGTTACATGTTCTTTCTCTGAGGGTAAAGTTGCATTTCTACTTGCATCAGTTAAAGTTTTTATCTTTAATACTTCTGCATCTAGCCCATCTGGAAATTTTAAAGATGTTTTAACATAGTCAAAATTATTATCTAAAAAATATTGAATCATTTCATCTATCACTTGCCAATCGATCAAGGGACAATCGCCAGTTAAACGAACAACATGCTGAGGATTATACAACTTTGCACATTGATAGAACCTATCCAGAACGTTATTCAATTTACCTCTAAATATCTCGATATTATTCTCAAAACAAATTTTCTCAATAATATCATCTGAATCATGACTTGAAGTAGCCACTACTATTTTGTCAATCATTGTAGAATGTTGTAGCCTTTCAACTTGATGCAGAATCATTGGCTTATTTAATATAGGCTTTAAAACTTTCATAGGTAATCTTGATGATGAATAGCGAACTTGTAATATTGCTAAAATCATATTTTCCATAAACTTGGGTTTAACAAATTTATATCTCTAAGAGGATAAGCTTTTAAATTATTTTTCTCTAACTTTACTTTAGTAATTTCTATCAACTGCTTTTCATTATTGACACCTACTACAACTTTATCAATTTCTTTAATATTGATTACATAATTAAGCGCATATTCTAATAACGATAAATTACTAGCGTTTACTTCCTCTTGATAACAATTAAATTGATTGATCCATTGAGAAAAATAAACATCTAATTTCTTAAAATCTAGTAATAGCCCTTGTAAAAAAATACTTCGCGCATGGACCTCTATTTTTTTATTTTTTAGAGAAAGAAGTTGTCCACCATCAATAAGACGAGTATCAAAAACATTAATTGGAACTTGAATTAAATCAAAATCAAAATTATTTAACAAAAAATCTACTTGCTCTGGCATATATGCTGAAAATCCAATTTTATTAATCAATTTATCTTGCTTTAATCTAAGAAGTTCTTTGAACAAATCATCAAACGCACTATCTTTAACTTCTTCAATATTATGAATCAATAATCCATCTACACTTTTAGTATTTAAGTTCTTTAATGATTGATGAAAAGATTTTATTACATTATCAACTCCAAATTTTAATGGGGATGTTTTAGTAACTAAATGAAAATTATTAACGCCAATTTTACCAAGTACTTTCTCACTACTTCCATATTCAGGTGCAGTATCAAGTGTATCAATATTATTTACTTTTAAAATTTTTATAATTTTTTTAGCCTCTTCATATGAAGTTTTTCCTTTATCATTAGATAATCCATAATCAAGACCAAATTGCACCGTGCCAAGTGCTAATTTATTCATTGCAATAAATTTATTATTGAAGAAATTACCATTTTTTGCTGAGCATTTCCTAATCCATAAAATAACGGAATAGATAATGTATTTTGATAATACTCTTTAGTTAAAGGATATTGCTCAATACCATAACCATGACTTTGATAATATGGCTGAATGACAACAGGGATATAATGAACTTGTGAACCTACGCCTTTCTCAGCTAGTTTCTTCATAAATTGATGCCTACTGATACCAATTTTTTTAAAATTAATACTTACAACATATATGTGGTGAGAACTATCTTCTCTACCATGCACTTGTAAAGAAATAATATTTGGGATCTTTGCAAATGCTTGGTCATAAATTTTAGCCATTGATCTTCTAGCCTCTAAAAACATATCTATCTTATCCATCTGAGATATAGCTAAAGCACATTGAATGTCTGTGATACGATAATTATAGCCAAGAAACTGCATTTCATAATACCAGCGCTTTAATTCGCCATCTTCAAGAGCCTCATCTTTATTAATTAAGGAATTATCTGCCAAACTAACACCAGGAAACTCAAAATTTCCCTTAGTAATTCCATGACTCCTAATAAGAGTTAATTTATGATAAAGTATCGCATCATTAGTAGTAATCATCCCACCTTCACCTGCTGAAATACCTTTTACAGGATGAAATGATAGAACAGTTAAATCTGAATATTTGCAATTACCCACTCTTGAACCATCGATATATTTTGCCCCTAATGCATGCGAAGCATCTTCAACAATTGAGAGATTATATTTTACTGAAAGTTTTTTTATCCTTTTCATATCACATGGAAGACCAGCAAAATGAACTGGAAAAATTGCTTTGATGTTGTTAGAACTTTTAATAACTTGCTCTATTTTATCAATATTAATATTAAGAGATTTTTTATCAATATCCACAAAGACTGTCTTAGCGCCAACATATAAAACAGAGTTACTTGTTGCAACAAAAGTATTTGGTGATGTTATAACCTCATCGCCTTTGCTTAGATTTAAAGCCATACATGAAAGATGAAGAGCAGCTGTTCCATTTGCAACAGCAACTGCATACTTTGAGCCTACATAATTAGCTACTTTTTTTTCAAATTCAAAAACCTTAGGTCCTTGTGTAAGCATTCCATGCCTCAATACTTCAACAACAGAACTTATATCATCTTCGTCAATATAATGTTGGCCATAGGGAATGACATTTAATAAAACTTGGTTTTTAGCACAAGCCTCCTCTTGCCTCTTAAAGGTTTGAATTTGATTATCAAGATTGATGATATTGCAGTTAAATTTTTTACAAAATTTAGCATTAGATAAGCTCATATCCTTTGGTCTATTTACTAAACTTGGTATTTCATTAATACTTATTGGATTAATCAAACCTTGATCTAAATTAAAATAATGAGCTAACTTAACTCCAAATTCAAATTTTGATAATCTCTCGCCACCTACAATATTAAATACACCTGAAGAATTTGAATCAATCAACTGATGCACCCTATCAGACAATTCTTCAATCAAGATTGGAGTAAAGTAAACATCTGAAAATAAATTAATAGATACATCATTTCTTAAATTACTTAAAATATAATCACTAAAAGATTGTCTATACTTTGGACCCCATCCAAAAAAATTAGTACGAATTACAAGCGAATCTTTACATTTTTTTAGAACTTCTTGTTCACTTTGGAGTTTTGTTTTGGCATATGTATTTAAGGGTTTAGGGCTTGACTCTTCTGTTGCAAACTCCTGCTCTCCTGAAAAAAGATGATCAGTTGAGATATGAACTAATTTAATGCTATGATTTTTACAGGCTTCAGCTAAATTCCTTGTTATATCAACATTAACTTCTTTTGCCAAATCAAAACTAGACTCGCATTTATCTACATCAGTAAGTCCAGCAGTATGAATTACAACATCAGGTTGATGCTTTTCCAACATTAAGGAGCATTCATCTACTGAGTCTAAAGAAGCAATATCTGTATCAACGCCTTTTATAGATATAATTTTTTGATGAAGCAAAAGTGTAACTTTATAGTTACTTCTAATGGACAGAGCCCAATTGACAGCTAATAAGCCAGAACCACCAGTTATGAGTATTTTTTTTTGCATAATTAAAATTTTAACAATATATTTATAATTTGTTTATGAGCTCATTTACTTCAGAATGCATTTGGTTTTACCATTTTGAAACAGAATTATTTTTTATTCATAAGCATACTAATCAATTTAAATATTAAAAATTTAAAGTTCCATCGATTTTTTATTAAAAACTGACGCCCTTGTATACTTGTATCATAAACTATTTCAGCAACACCCTCTTTTTTAGAATAATCTAACTCAATCATAATTGAAGTCTCTGCACCTTTGGCTTTTTTAAAATAAAGATCTTTAGGTAATAAACGTTCATTTTGACCTCCAAGAACCTCATAAGACCTATTAATTGTGACTTTAGTTACATTTTTTTTATTCTTAAAATAAGAAATCAACTCATCTATATTAAGAACAATATAAGGCATCCAGAAAGAATCATAATGCATTTGTGATGACTTAGAAATATCTAATTCAGTCTTCCCATTATCTCTAGTTCGCAACCTAATAATTAAAAATTTACCTGTTACCTCTATAAGTTGATCTAAAAAATCATAAGGATCTTCTTGGTGAAGAATTGTATCCCTTGAGTATACAATATCAACCTTTGAACCAAGAACTGCCAATGGCCTCTCTCCGGTGGTTTGTAAAATATCAATATCTCGATATAAATGTCGTGCCCTTGCAATTACAGGACTAGATAATTCTATTCCTTTGTAAGAAAAAGCAGAATTTTTTAATTTATTCCGTAAAAATCTATAAGTTGTTGCAGTAGCACACCCAACGTCAATTATCTTAGGATTTTCAATATGTTTAATTGCCTTCAATAAATATTTTTGCTCTGAAAATGAACCATATGCATAGTTAAATTCAAGATTACATCTTTTATTCCAACCATCAAATGTTTTTAAATGTCTGTCAGTATCCCATCCAATATAATTTAAATTTAATTTAGTCATTTTTTTTATAATATCATTTTATTAAAGAATCTATTTAATGGAAAGTATCCAAATAGCCTTTTTATCAATCAATTAACTACTCGATAGTAAAGATATTCTGTATTTTATACTGCTAATTATAAATATTTCATTCTATATCAATTTAAACTCAAAACTTATACCTATAATTAATGAAATAAATAATATTAATGGTCATTAAATATATATATTCTTATGAATTAACTTATAATACTTCCTAAACAAATACTTTTAAAAGTTGTTCAATTTCTACTAGCTTTTGTATAAATATAATCTTAATTAAAATGAATAAAAAAATAATCGAAGTTGGATATGGCTCTATTAAAAAAATAAAAATTGGTAGTAATATGCCTTTAGTTTTTATCGGAGGCCCTTGTGCTATAGAAAGCCGTCAACATGCATTTAAAATGGCTGACTTAATAGGAAATATTTGTAATAAACTTAATATTCCCTGGATTTATAAATCTTGCTATGACAAAGATTGTAGATCTTCACCTGAAAGCTTTCATGGAATGGGAGTTGAAGATGGATTAAGTATACTTTCTGATATTCGTAATGAATTTGGACTTCCGGTTGTCTCAGATTTTTCTGACCCTTCATGGGCTCAAGCAACAGGTGAAGTTTGTGATATGGTCCAAATACCAGCCTACTTATGTAGACAAACCTCAATACTTAGAGCTGCGGCAGAAACAAATCGACCAATTCACTTAAAAAAAGGGCAATTTATGAGCCCCTGGAATATGAAAAACTCTATACGAAAATTAGAAGATTTTGGGAGTGATCAAGTTCTTTTAGCAGATAGGGGAACTTTTATGGGCTATAACCAATTGGTTAATGATATGACATGTTTTCCAATCATGAGTCAAACTGGATATCCAGTTTGTTTTGATGCTACTCATTCAATTCAATTACCAACCTCTATGGGAAATATTTCTGGTGGTCAAAGAGAATTTATACCATACTTAGTTAGAGCTGCTTCTGCATGTGGAATAAATGCTTTGTTTATGGAAGTTCATGATAATCCAGAGAAAGCTCTTTCAGATGCCAATACAGTTCTTGACATTAAATACTTAGAAAATATATTGAGTCAAGCGAAAATTGTTCATGAAATGCGCCTTGAGTTGATTGATAAATTTGGAGAAGATAATGTCCATCCAAATGAATAAAAAAATTTTAGTTAATGAAGTTATGCTTGCAGTTGAAAAGTGTCCAATTGTTTCTGAAAATGTAATATTAAAACAGGCTCTTGAGGAAATGGGAGCATTAAAGCTTGGCATGTCTTGTATTGTTGATTTTGAAGGAAAGTTACTAGGAATAATAACTGATGGTGATATAAGACGCAAGTTGCTGAAAAGTCAAAAACCTTTATCTGCATTGTTTGTAGATGATGCCCTTGTACATTCAATTCAAACACCTATTGTTACCAAGCCTTCTGATTTGCTTATTGATGCAGTTATGCTAATGGATAAAAATCAAGTGTGGGATTTGCCTGTTGTTGATAATCATAATAAATTAATAGGAGTGCTTCATTCACATCGAGCTGTTGCAGTTCTCCTTGGAATAAAAAATTGAATATTTATTTTGTTATCCTCAGATTTTTATTTCCCAAAATAATTAATGTTCAACCTCAACCAATTTATTTAACATAAAAAAAATGAATAAAATATTTGAAAGAAGGCTAGCCTTAAAAGAAAAGTTGAAAAATAGAGAACGTTTATTTGCTGGTTGGGTTTCATATGCTCATCCTTCAATTACTGAGACATTTGCAAGAGCAGGTTTTGATTTTATCGCCATTGATATGGAGCATTCAACAATATCCATTGAGCAGTCCCAACGTATTATAGCAGCCTGTCAAAGTGAAGGAGTGCCTTGCCTACCTCGACCATTTTCTCACTCTAATGACTGGTTTAAACCTCTTCTTGAATCTGGCGCAGATGGCCTTCTTGTTCAAATGGTAAATACACCAGAAGAGATTAAAGCAATTATTCAAGATTTAAAATATTCTCCAATGGGAAATAGAAGTTATGGGGTCAATCGAGCCCAAGCATACGGGTTTGATTTTGACGAGTATATTGAAACTTGGAATAATAGTTCATCGTTTATTATCCAAGTTGAATCAATTCAAGCCGTAGAGAATATAGATAAACTACTTGATTTTGAAGAAGTTGATGGAGTTATGATTGGCCCATATGATATGTCTGGCTCATTGGGCGTACCTGGGCAAACTTCACATCCCTTAGTTATTGAAGCGTCCCTAAAAGTAATTAAAGCTTGCAAGAAGTATGGTAAGAGTTGTGGTACTCAAGTCGCAGAAGCAACTCCTGAAAGCATTCAAAATCTTTTTGATCTTGGATATACTTTTGCTATTTTAGGTTCTGATTTGTTTGTTCTCTGGAAGTGGGCAGAGCAAATGCAAGAGGTTATGTCCACAATGCGAAGTTCATAGGAGCCAAAGTTTTGAATTCTTATCTAAATGACTTATTTAACTTAAAAGATAAAGTGGCGGTTGTAATTGGAGGTGGTGGTCATTTATGTGGAGAAATGGCAAAAGGTTTTGCTAGAGCTGGTTGTAAAGTAGCTATATTAGACTTAAGGCTTGAAAAAGCACTTGTAGTCGAAAATGACATAAAAGAACAAGGATTCAGTAATGTTATATCAATTGCAATTGATGTAACAAAAAAACAAGAGCACTCTAATGCACTAAAAAAAATAATTAATGAATTTGGTCAAATTGACATACTTGTTAACGGAGCAGGTATTAATGGTCCGACACCATTTTTTGATCTTAGTTTAAAAGAGTGGAACACTATATTAGATTCACAAATTACTGGTACTTTTCTAGGCTGCCAAGTATTTGGTGAATATATGGTAAATAAAAGTAGTGGCTCTATCATAAATCTCTCATCTGCTTCATCTGGACCGCCGTTGTCTAAAGCAATTACCTACTCAGTAGCAAAAGCCGGTATAAGAAATTTAACTCAAAATCTTGGAAGAGAGTGGGGTGAAAATGGTGTTCGAGTTAATGCGCTTAAACCAGGGTTCTTCCCAACTGAATGGAATAAGAAAAATTTTATAACTCCTGAAAGACATGATGCAATTATGAGTCATACTCCAATGAATCGCTACGGTAGTCCTGATGAACTCATTGGTGCAACACTATGGCTGGCATCAGATGCATCAAAATTTGTTACAGGTTCAGAGGTTACAATTGATGGTGGTTTTTCATGTATGACTATTTAGTGAATAATATATTTATATTGTTAAATTTTGCCCCTTCAGAAATATAATGTGATGTTTTAATTGGATATTCTTATGAAAAAAAAATCAGTAGTAGTAACAGGGGGAAACTCTGGAATTGGTCTAAAGATAACCGAAGCTTTTATAAATGCAGGTTATTATGTAGTTATAGGTGCTAGAAGAGATTTAAATTTAACAGAGAAATTTGGCAACAAAGTTAGTTTTATTGCTTCAGATGTAAAAGACCAAAATGACCATATTAATCTTGTTAATGAGGCTATTAGAAAAGCAGGTCAACTAGATGTTTACATTAATAATGCTGGATTTTCAGAGTGGCGGCCTATAGGAGATATTGATAATAATTTTCTTGATGACATAATATCTACAAATTTAAAAGGGGCATTTTGGGGCTGTAAAGCTGCCTCAAAGGTTATGAAAGATGGAGCATCTATTATCAATATTTCTAGTATTGCTGGGAAAAGGGGCAGTACGAATAATTCTGCATATTGCGCAACAAAATTTGGCATGAATGGTCTTACACAATCTTTAGCTAAAGAGCTTGGACCATCTGGAATTAGAGTGAACGCGGTTTGCCCAGTTATCGTCGAGACTGATGGTCTTATTGAGGCATTGAAAAGCCCATCTTCTCCAGCATATCCCAATCCAGATGAATTTATTCTTAATTTTAAAAAATCTAATGCAGCACTTGGTAGACTCCCTAGCGGAGAAGAAATAGCATCTATGTGCTTAATGCTCGCATCAGAAAGTGCTTCAGCAGTCACTGGGCAGTGCATAAATGTAGACTGTGGAGTATTTCCTCAATAAGAAGGTAAATAATGAAAATTATTGCAGTAATACCGGCTCACCTTGCATCAGTTAGATTTCCTAATAAGATATTGTATAAATTTCATGGCCTTCCAATGATTGAACATGTTCGAAGAAGAGCATTAATGTCCTCATTGATTAAAGACGTCTATGTGGCTACCTGTGATAAAAAAATTGCTGATACAGTTGAACAATTTGGAGGAAAAGTTATTCCTACCTCAAATAAACATAAAAATGGAACTACAAGGGTTGCAGAGGCAGTACTTGATATTAATTGTAGTCATGTGATTTTACTACAAGGGGATGAGCCTTTATTACTCCCAAGACATATCGATAAAATAGCAAAGGAAATTAAGCAAGATCTTAACACTGATGCCTGGAATGCAACTGGCCCAATTGAAAAAGCTGAAGAACTTGATCGTAATTCATTTGTGAAATGTCTAGTATCTGAATTAGACTACATCATATATTGTTTTAGGCGCTCACCATGCTACAGTGATTTTAAAAAACAACAAAAATTTGTACGGAAAATTTTAGGGATTATTGCATATAAAAAAGAATTTTTATTACATCTCACTAGTTTAGAAGAGTCTCCAATTGAGCAAGCTGAATTTATAGAGCAAATGCGTATTATAGAAAATAATTATAAATTGAAATCTGTAAAAATGAACACAAGCTTACCATCCGTAAACGAGCCAAATGAAGCAAAGGTAGTTTTAGAATATATTAAAAACTCATCTGAACAAAAACAAATTCTTAAAAAAATATTAACTTAAAATTAATATTTAAGTCAGTCTTAAACAATCATTTCTTTTAATAGATTATCTATATTGAAGGGCATATAAAAATCTTGTGCAAAATCTTGTAATGATTGTCTAGAAACCTGATCAACATCCTTACTAAGTGCAACTCTTAATTCATTTAAATTTTTAACAATAGACTTTCCCTCCTGAAACTGATAAATTGGATCAATATTAAACTCATTAAGAGATGACTGGTAATAAATTGGCTTCAATCCTGCATTAATTGCAACGACTACTGCTGAAGATCCACGATAAAGGACACTATTACAATTTCGGATATCAATATCTAAATCACCTTTTGAAAGATAAATATTATTTGGCAAGTTATTAAAAATAGAACTAGTTTTTATTAAATTATCAAAACTGAGTAATGGGTGCAGCCTCCATATAAATTTTTGATTTTGATGTTCTTTGGCATAATTTAAGCTAATCTTAAATAATACTAAACATTCAGTTATAAATCCCTCAGGAATTACCAAACAACAATTAACTTCACAAGAGGAAAAGCTAGGTGGTAAATGCCTACTAGACCCTAAACAAAAAACTTTATCAATGTTCAATAATCTTTGCTTAAATAAATTTTTAGCTATTGATCCGGATGTTAGAATCACATCAGGAATATAATTACTAGTTAATGTTCTCCTAATCAAATTCTGATGTTCAAACACAGCTGAATGCTGATAACCAAAACACTTTATATTAGGATTTGCCTTTCTTGCATAATAGTAAACTAAGCACTCCCATACCTGTCCTTCATAAGTTGTAATAATATATTTTGCATTTGTTTTTTTGACAATATTTTCAATTTGAATTGCAATTCTGAGTGCGGCAAATGTACCAGATGAAAAATGATAAATTAATGCAGCTTTAGTAATCAAAGTATCAATTTTTAAATTTTTAATAATATAATTAAGTTGTTTTTTTGATTTTATCTGAGCAACACAAAGACTTATTTCTGATAAAAAGCTTAAAGTCGAATTTAGAACGATTCTTTGAACTTTACTACGTCTCCAAACATTAGAAGGCTTGTGGTTTTTGACATTTATGGCATTAATTAGAGCAATACTGCTTTTATACCCTTGATCAAATAACTGATTTGGTAATCCACCAAAATAAGCATCGTCATCTTCAGATAATTGTTTTGTATTAGTTAAATGAGAAACAAATAACACTTCTGATTTAAAGTTGTTATTGAAATTATTTTTTTTTACAAAAATGGATTGTAGGATACGAATTATTTCAATTAACAGAAAACGAAGTGGTAAATAAATTTTAAAGAATCGCGGTAAATTATAATTTTTAATAGACTCAGGATGGGGTTTTATAGGGTGTAAATACTGATTAGCAACTATTTCTGGTGCAGACTGGTTTATTAATATCTGATCATATATTTTACATATCTCTTGATATTTTTCGATTTTCACGATGATTATATGTCCTTTTTTAAATCCAATTTTCTATGGTTTATTCTTAAAATATCTGAAAATAAATAGTAAACTATAAGTATATATTTTACTTAAGGAGATTACGTATTTTTTTTCCTAGCAACATTGCAATAAGGCTATAGGAAACTCCAAGAAAAGTTCCAACTAAATTTCCAAATTGCAACCGATTACCCTTAAGAGAACGAACAATATATCCTACTAATAAACCAATATTCATCCAATAAAATAATAATATCGATAGTTCAGGATTCTTAGACACAAAATATAAACGCCATAGAACTGTATTCATAGAGCGCTCTACACATGAAGTAAAACCTAGACTTACATTATCATTTATTTCTTTTACTTTTGCTTTATCACACTGATATAGGGGTTCTATTTTCCCCACTGGATAACTAAATATTAAATCTTCACAGATTGCCCATTTTGAAGGTATGTCTAATACTGGATAAGCATCTAGAATATCCCTTCTCCAGGCAGTGCTTCCTCCAGATAGCCATTCAGAGGTCATACTTTCTTTAGGATTACTGCAGGGCGAGTTATAGCCTGACCTCCACACTTTTCCATAAGGTTCTGTAGCTAAACAAAATAAGTTACGAAAAATATTATCAGGCCTCTCGGGCACACTGATATTATTAAAGCCAACTCCAGCAGGCAATGATGTTTGTTTATTCCAGAAATTAACCATTTCTAGAATTGCATTGTTCTCAAGTTGCATATCATCATCAAAATAAATAACTATCTTGACATTAGATTGCAACTTTTTTAAAGCATAGTTCCTTTGAGAAATTTGTCCTTTAACTGGACAATTGAGCCACTTAACTGGAAGTTGATTCTGATAATTAGCAACTGTTTCTTCTGCATCACCCATTCCATCTGCAACAATAATACTTCCAACTGCTAATGTTTGTTTAGTTAATGTTTTGAGCAATCTATCTAATTGTTGAGTTCGCTTAAAAGTTGGGGTGACGATACAGATATCCTTTCCAAATATAGGGAGGAATTCTTCTATTCTAATTTGTTTCATAGTTAATTAATGACATGAATCCATAAGTCTCGACATCTATTAAAAATAAGAATACCACTAATACATTCCGAGTATTGAATGATAAAGTCTGAGTACCTATTTAAATTAAAATTTTCCAGCAAAAACCAAATTCCATTATAAGTATACATTGGATTACCATCTCCTATTGACCCTAGAGAATGTATTATTCTTGGATCATTAAATGAAAACATAAATCTATAAATAGAATAAATAAAAATAAATCCATAACTAAATAACTGATGTGAGATGACAACTCTAGCAACAATAATTGAGGTAAACAATAAAAAAAGAGAAAAACTTCGACTATAAAGAATATGAAAGGCATCAGTTAGGTCAATAAATAGAGGCAAAAAAATCAAAAATAAAAAAACATAAAAAATTCTATTTTCAATATGGCTAAACTTTATTAACTTAAGAATCTTTACAATTCCAATCAAATAGGCAAATATCACAAAGTTTAAGTTTAAACCTTGGCTAGAGATAGAAGATCCTTGATAATCATTAAATTTATCTAAAATATATGGCAATAGAGAAATTGCTATTAACGTAAATAGCAGAAAATATTTGTAATTAATTTTGCTAATAATAATCACAAAAGGCAAGGTCATAACATGGATAAGTGGTGTCAAGTAAATCAATAATGAAGCCCGTATTGAGTAAGCTCCTACAAAGAAAAGTAAAATAGCAAAGTATGTCCGCCAAATCTGATAAACACCATATAAAAGTTGTAAATTAAACAAAAGTAAACAAAACGAAATAATAATAAATTTTTCTTTATTGATTACTCTTGAAAGAATTACAACTAATAAAAATAGTAAAAAATAAGTTAGTAATATAAATAAATCTTCATGTCCTCTTAAAATAAATGACGTAAGAATTTCATATATTGTCCAAAGAGGCTCATTACTAACTGGACTTCCTCTCTCAATAAATCCAAAATTCTCAATATACCTAAGTAAGTAATAAAAACCATCGCCAGAAGCCCCAGGAAACTTATTGAAAAAGAGTAAAGAAAATGATAATGAAAAAAGAAAAGTAAATAAATTGGGATTAATTCTATTAGAAAAAACATTAATTATGGATGATAAAGCTAAAACATAAAATGGATTAATGCAAATAAAAAATATTGTAATAATAAAATTAACTAGGATAGTTAAACTTAAATCAATTCTATTTTTAACTAACATCATAAATATAATAAATTGATCATGTATATTTTATCTTCCAAAAAATTTGATCTTAATTTAATTTCATAAATTAAATTAAATTTAGGAAATTTATTTAAATTTTTTAAAATTATATTCGCCCAATTCATTATAAATTATTGTCCTCGAACATACTAAGTTCAGATATGACATCTTTCACCCAAAATTGCAGTTCCTCAATACCAATAATAATTTTAATCCCATGTGCTGCACGATCATTTTTCTGAATATCCCCAAATGGATCATAATATATTATAGGCTTTTTTTGTTCAAGTGCTAAAACAGCAGCTGATGTGAAAGGCATACAAATAACAAAATCAACAATATCAATCATATCAGAGGCATTAACTGCAGGATCAATAGATTGTTGAAGTTCTCCAGAAAAAGTTTTTAAAACAGCTCTATATTTTGGATCTAAATTCTTTCCTATATCTCTTTTTCGCTTATGTAAAGTAACTACAGAATTCTCAGTTAGTACTTTATGAGTATCTTTTAAGAACTGAATTGCAATTTTTGAGTCAGAATATACATGTGGTGGGGCCCCATATACAAGCTTAGATAATCTAAAAGGCTGTGAGTCAAATATACCTGCAGATATCTTATTTGAGAAATTATTTTTTATACTTTTATTTTTATAAGAAGTAAACCAAATGGGGCCAACAATTTCAATTATTCTATAAGAGAAGAATGATCTTTTGATGAAATCTTCTTGGTACTTATTCCATACAAGAACTATGGGCCAATTGGAAAGCTTCCAAGCTAGTCCTGGACCAATATATCCATCTATATTTTTAGGTTGTTCATTATTAGTTGAATAAAAATATAAAATTATTCTTGCATAACGCTTTTCAGCTTCATAAGTCCATATTGGACGATAAAATACTCCATTATGAGGCAATAAGTAGTCCTTTGCAATTTTACTATCTTCAACATACCTAAAAATTGCTGCTTGAACAAATTGTTCAAATAATAAAAAAGTCCACCATCTTAATAAAAATAAATTTTTAATACATATTAAAAGGGCTTTGATAACCCACCAAGAAAATCTAATCAATGTTTTTGTATTTTCAATATTTAATTTAGTTATGGGAATATACTTAACACTAAAGTCATCTAACTCTTTTTCAGAAATAACATTTACATCATGATGAAGACTTTTGATACTTTCACTTCTACCTTGCCACTGAGCATACCAAGTTATAATAGTTTGAGAAAAAAATTTATCAGATTTATAAGGAATATTTCCAAGTGATAATTGGTGAAAATATGCAAAAGGTAAAGGCAATTTACTTGAAGATTTTTGATTCATAATTTTGGAAGCCTTAATAAGACCAAAAGCCCTATATATACCAAAACAAAAATAAACAAGAAGAAGTATGAAAAATTGGAAATTGCAAGAAATGGTATCAACTTTGTACCCCTTTTCCTTTAACTTATCTTGAAAATTTTTAGGAATAGGACAACGGACTGGCTTACCAGAGCCTAAAGAGTAAAGAATAGCCTCATTAAAGTTCCAAAACTTTCTATGTTTAAGTATTAACTGATTGAAAGTATATTGCCTTACAACAAGAGAGGCATTTTTAGAAGAAGCTCCAAATAGTGTTTTAGAAGCTTGTTTATTAATTTGGTCAAATTTCTCATCTGCTAGAATACCTTTTAAATCATGCAGTTGGCTCATTTTTCCCTGCACCTTTAATTTTCTGTAAGCTCTCAAAAGTATTCTAAGCTTACTTCGTTGATTCTTTGCAAAAAACCTATTAATGACTTTAGGAAAAAAATTATTACTATTCATATATTTTTTTGATATTAAAATTAGCTCTAAGGTGGGAATTTATAAAAAATTTAAATAAGCCATTAAAGAGTTATTTATTTATTTTATAAAATAATCTTTCTAACTTCATTTAATTAGTTTTTATAAACTCAAAGTTTACTTACTTCAATAAATATTCAGGATCATTCCTAAGCTTATCCTCTAGCCAATCACATAAAGTTAGAATTGAAATAGCTCTTGTTGAAGAATATCCATAAGGGGATTCTAAAATCATTTTATTCTTAATCAAATCTTCTCCTAATTTATAATATTTTTCTTTAATAGGAAAGGAATAAGTAGAAGATTTACCGCCTTTAACTTTAATATATTCATCATCTGATGAAAAACGAACTAGCTGATACACTTTTTCTTTGCTATTTTGAGGGTTTTTAAATGCCTTAAGGTAACGATATGGAACTGCTATTGTTTCCTCTACATAATGTAAAAATGTAGAGCGAAACACAACATCATTATGCGCGCCTCCTAATAAAACTATTCGCCCTGGCATATCACGACTCAAGTGATACATCTTAGCAAAAACAGAGTCATTACCAAAGCAGGTCCATTTAGTTTGATCTAGAAGAAGGGATTTTTCTACGCATTTATCGGGTGTTTGATCCATGACTGAAATAGAAAAGTTTGGGTTAGAATTACGTTTAAAACGACTATCTTTCCAAGCTACTTTAGCGAAGCCACCCATATCCGGACATTCAGTAGTAGATGAATTAAAAATCTCTTCATTACACCAACTATAGGTAAAAGAAGGAATAACAAGAGCTCCCTGTGGTAATACACGAGAAAAAGCTTCAGTAATCGTCTCAACGCCTCCTTTAAGCATTCCTAAGCCAACTAAACCAGAATGAAGCCAAACAAGGCTATTTTCAGAAATATGCATATCTCGCTGTAAGTGTTCTACTAAGTTTTCTACAGAGGTTTTAAACATCTGGATCCTCGCATAGGTTTAACTCTACGACCCCATGATTCTTTAGAAAATAAAACCTCACCCAGCCACATTCAACTGAGCCAGATTTCTCCAATTTAGTTACTGGGAAGCCTAGCTTCTTATCTTTAATGAAATTTTCTATATTCTTCATCATGGTTAGATCTGGAATGTTGTAGCAAAAATGGTAGAAACCTGGTTTAATTTTAGCCACACGGCCTTCCTGAACTATATATTCTCTGTACATACCTAGTTCCTCATCCATCACGAATGATACATAGGTACCTTGGGTAACATCTTTATGAAAAACAATGCCTTGCTTCTCCATAATGTCCTTCTGATCATTAGTAATAATGATACCAATATGATGTTTTTCTAGTTTATCAAACATTGTAAGTTAATAATATTTAGTATATTTTTCTATTTTTTCATCAAAAGTTAAAGTTATTTTTTTGAAATCAATTCTAAAAGTGATGAATGAATTGATTCGTCTGAACTCATAAGCACCTTAGACTCCATGACATCTATTTTTTCACCATTAAATCCAGTAAATTTTCCACCTGCTCCTCTAACAATAGCCATACCTGCTGCAACATCATAACTCATAGTATCATTCCAAATACGCGCATTTACTCTACCTATAGCAATCAAAGCTGCATCTGATACTGCACTCCCAGTTATTCTTGTAGTAAAGGCTTGATGTGTTAGCCTCTCATAGATAAAAGATGCCTCCTCTCCAAACTTATAGAATTGGTTATCATAACAGACCAATGCCATATTCAAACTTCGAGGCACAGTGGACACCTTTTGCCACCCTTCTTTCAATTTAATCATAGTTGGCAAGCTGATACCTTCATTTTTTAAAAGTATTCCCATACAAGGCAAATAAATCAATCCACCAATAGATTGATTATCCTGATCTAATACTCCAATAGATAATCCCCAGTATGGGATGCCAAAATAAAAGTTATGAGTCCCATCTAGTGGATCAATGATATATTTTATAGGAGAAGTGTCTTTTTTCAGTTCATGAAGATTATCACTCTCCTCCGAATAAATTTTAGCTTTAGGCTGTTCTGATAATATAGAATCTATAATTATCTTTTGACACATGATATCCTCTCGTATTACGAGTTCACGCGGAGACTTTTCTTTCAAGTAAGCAGTTTTAATCCCAAGGACCAGGTTATCGTTCCTCACTTTGAATGACTCTAAAGCCCTCTCCCCAGCAGTTTCTAAAGCATATACTAGAAAATCAAGATTCATTTAGTACCCTTTAAATATAAATTAGTTCTCACAGATGTAATTCATCAAGTCGAAGTACCTATTAACCGAGTTCTCATTATCAAAGTAAGCTGGGAGGTATACAGAGTTATTAATCACCTTAATATTCTCCTTGATAAATACAGAACTAAATGTAGTACAATTATAGATTTCAGGACCTATGTCAACTTCATCCATACCATAAAGACCCTTTAAATAACCTTTATTGATTGATTGCTCTAGATCATCAGTCAGAGCATCCAAAGTTGGGCACTGATCTAAATGAAAGCGGAAATCTATCATAGAGACTCCTGTATAAGGTACTACGGTATAGTTGACCACAAAGTTTTTTTCTCCAATGAATGGGAGAAGTTCTGGACCAGATTTCTCTAAGGTACAGAACTTTCGGTTCAGAGTATTATTATCTTCAAGACAATATTCCTGGATATTATGAATCACATTTACATCAGAATCTAAAATTCCATATTTATTATGCATATATTGAGCAATTGGGACATATGCATTTACAGTGCATGAGCCATATGAAATGACCTTATCATCTTTAGCCTGATAATCTTTGTGATTAAAACCATAGACAAGGACTTTATCACAATCCCATGAAGTAGCTGAGATTGCAACCATTTAGTGTTCCCAGTCAAGAAGCCTTTACAATCCTCCTTTATGGTATTTTTACCAGAACACTCTAAGAAATAATCAGGCTTACCAACCCATGGAATGTGATCTTTAGAGCAGTTAGTATACTCGATTTCATGTAACTTCCCATCCGCCGATATGAAACGAATTGTACTGCCAATTTTCTTTACTTTGTATTTATTAAATACAACAGCCGTATCCTGAATAATCATTTTATAAGCATCATCAATTGTTAAGTAATCATCATTAATAAAGTCAATCTTAAAATTAGCCTCGCTTGAGCGATCTAGCCAGTATTTGATTAGATGAAGGCCGAATCGGCCAAAACCATTGATTCCTGTTATTTTTTTCATAGCATTTCCTTTCTTCATTAGACTTTAAATATTTATTTTCTCTCTCACCTTACGCCGTATTAGCTTCTTAGATGCTGTTTTGGGAAGTGATTCCCAGAAAAAAACCTTGGATGGAATTTTATAGGAAGAAAGCTTCTGCTTACAATAATCTTTTATTTCTCTTGTTAGTTGCACGTCTTCAGGGGCATCTTCAGCCTTAACCACTACGGCAACAATCTCCTCACCATGAATTTTGCTAAATTTTCCAACTACTACACATTCAGCGATAAAAGGATGAGAGTATATTGCCTCTTCAACTTCCATTGGGACAATATTTATCCCTCCTTTAATAATAAGATCCTTTTTTCGGTCCGTGAAGTAAAACTTACTCTTATTTTTCTCTCCTAAATCGCCAGTATGAAACCAGCCTCCATTAACAGTTTCTTTATAAAGAGATTCATTTTGGTAGTATCCAATAAAAATATTTTCTCCCTTAAGTAATATTTCACCATCTTCAGCAATTTTGCACTTATTTACATCTAATGGATAGCCGATACTTCCTGGCTCCCAGTCAGAATCTCTGGGATCATCAATATGAGAGGGTCCTGTTTCAGAAAGACCATATAGATTTGCTACTTTTATTCCATACATTTCCATAAATTCTTTCTGGCTCGTTAAGGGAAGAGTTGAAGAACCACAACCAATAAATTGAAGTTGAGATAAATCAATACCTTGGTTATTCAAACGCAGCTTGTTAAGCATCAAAAGAACTGTAGGTACTATTTGAGTATATGTGATTTTTTGCTCAGCTAATACCTTGAAAAAATTTTGGTGGAGTTGCTCAAAACCTTTAGAGATAATTAGATCACAACCTACCATCAGCGCTGGCAAAATATTATAATTAATCGATGCAGTATGTCCAAAAGGTAATAAAGCAAACTGTTTATCTTCAGTCGAAAACTTAAACCCTCTTATAATACTTGCTATTAGGCTTGTCATATTCTTATGAGAATAGATTACACCTTTAGGGTTGCCAGTAGTGCCTGATGAATAATAAAGAGCAGCAGCTTGGTTTTCACCTATATTAGGCCTATTATAATTTTCAGGGCTAGCTTGCTTCTCATAAACTTTGAGCACATTATATTTATACCCAAGATTTTCATCAATGTCTTCCCTGTCTGTTACTATAGCCTTAGGTTTTACATAGGCGAGTATTTTATTAAGCTCTTGAACTTGAACAAAATGAGGTAATGGACTAAAAATCCACCCACCTATCATTGATGCAAGAAAATACTCCACCCAAGCGGAAGAGTTTGGCAAGATAATGGTCAATCGATCACCCTGCTTGAGTTCTAGACCAGCAGCAAGACCTAAAGCACTCTCGTATACTTGAGCAAAACTTTTTTTAACCCCGGTTTCCAACTCATGTATTATCTTTGTTGATTCTAAGTGTTCAGAAAAATAATCTGCAAGTGTAATTATTTTCTCCACTTGTTTATTTCATTTATTATCTGAGATATGCTTCCAAATTTATCAATATTTTCCCCAGAAATAGAGATATCAAATTCATCCTCAATA
>MDTF01005744.1_pt1 | contig 32738 bp, 23 predicted proteins | sample 811191 | NCBI WGS metagenome assembly MDTF01 (sample SAMN05326649, study PRJNA326480) | marine metagenome | isolation source: seawater | place: Southern Ocean | collected 2011 | reverse complement strand
CAACGTATAATTTTTGTTTTTTTCTAGAAGTTCTTTTTTAAGTTTCAGAATTATTTCAACAGTGTTTTTATTGACGTTTACACCAAGTTTTTCATCCTTTTCTAGAATTTCAATTTCTTTTTTATAATTTGTTTCTATGGTTTGTTTGCGTCGATTTATTTCTGTCTGAGGGATGTTTTTATTTTCTAGATCTAACAACGTATAATTTTTGTTTTTTTCTAGAAGTTCTTTTTTAAGTTTCAGAATTATTTCAACATCATTTTTATGACGAGAAATAGAAACACTAAATTTTTTATCGGTTAAGGATAATTTTTTTTTAATTTTAAAAAAAATAGCAGAATCTATTGAATTAATTCTCTTTAATAGCCCTAAAATAAATTGCTCATTTGTTAATTTTTTTGTTTTTGCAATCATTACTGCTGATAGTTTAAAAATAGCAGAAAGTTCGATTCGTTTTTGATAAGATAAAAGAGATAGTAAGTTATTTAAAAGAGCAAAAAAATTATTTTTTTTATTGTCGGCTAAATTTGTCAATAACGATTCGTAATTTTTATCGTTGAGTTTTAAAATAGCAACTTTAGATTTTAGCAAGTAATTATTGAAAACAGATTGCTTGATAGAGCGATCAGTAATTTTCGTTAATAATTCATAAAAATAATTAGTATTCTTTTGTGAGGTATTCAACACACTATTAAAAGCAAAAAAACTATCATTAATTTCATTCAAAAATTCTATATCCTGAGATTTAAAATATGTCTTACTAACAAGTCTTTTTAATAGTTGGATGGACAATTCACTCACATCAATACTAGAAATATCTGCAATAGTTTTTAAAATTCTTTCATAAAAAATAAATTTATTATTGGTTGAGTTTTTTTCAATTTCAATTTTTAAAACCTGAGATAATTGATTTGAGTTAAGCTTAGATTTAATAGCACTATTAAAAACCGATTGATATTCCTGAACCAGATAGATTAATTTTTGCTTTATAAAAGAGTCCTGATTTTTAGTAATATTTAAATAATTTAAATCAGTGTATGATTCTGTTGAGATTAATTTTAGATTATATTCATATGAAGCCAAATCTAATTTTTCTTTAATTCTTGGACTTTCAATTATCTTAAATAGAAATTGCTGTTCTTCTATAGAGAAGGTGTTAATTATGTTAGGTTTATTAATAAATACTAAATAATCCATTAGATCTATGCTCTCGTTATTAGGAAATTTCAGTTTTGGATAGAACTTCATTAAAATAGCAATGATTACTTTGTATGCTTTTACGCCATTTCTTTTACTGTATTCTTCAAGAGTTACTATGACGCTACTCTTAGAATCTTTATTTAGTTGAGATAGTTGATTAAAAATAAAAGATTCGATGGTGTCAATGGTCCAAGAGTTAACTTTTAAATATTGGTTTAAATAAATGAGGTGTTTCTTTAATAAATTAAATTGTATAATTTGATTTATAGATAATAAAGAGAGATAATTTTTTTTATCAGATTTTTTTAATTGACTCATAAAAAATTCAAGTTCTCTTTCGTCTTTTAAAATATTTTTTTTGTAAAAATTTTCGATTATTTCCTGATAATCCCCCATATTCTTATGAGCTGTAGAAAAGAAGTACAATTCATACAATAATGCATCATATTTTAAATCATATTTTTTAGATATTATTTTAATCAAAGACTCAAAAAATAAATTACTTTTTATCTGCTGTGAGTTTCTTAATGTTAAAATTGAGCTAATAAAGTAAAAGATTGAAACATTTTTTATATTTACTTTAGTCTCTAAATACCTTAAATAATAATAAAAATTTTCTAAAAAAACACTATTGTTAGGTTCAAATGAAATAGATATAAAATCGAAAAGGTTATTTAATCGTAATAATTTAGATATTCTAAAAAGTCTAATAGGGTTGTTATACACATCTAATTGAGAAAAAATAAATTTTAAAGACTTTTTTTCACGAGTCAATAGTCTATTCAATTCAGTACTTAAACTAAAGGTCTCTATTACACTTATTGTGTCTAGAGAACCATTTAGTATATAGTATTTTAGTTTACCAATCTCAGAAATCTCTGATTTTATTGGTATATTATTTGAAAAAAATAAATTTTCATTAAAATGTAATATTTCTGAGAAATTTTTATTTTTTTGTGGTTTATGCAGAAGTGTTTCCGAAACTTTAGCCCACTCAATATTTGATTTATAAATAATTTTTTTCAACACCACATAAAAAGCAAAATCAGTTTTATTTTGATGTTTTAAAAACGAAGAAAATAATTCACGCTGAAAATAAACTCTATCTCTTATGCTTATCGTACCATATAAGTTCTTGTAGAGTCTCTCAAAAAAAAATGTTGTATTTTCAAAGTATAAAAATTTATCATCAAGATATTTTCTAAAAAATTTTTTTTTATTTTTTTTATTTAAAATATTTAAAAGCCTACTAAAATTAGAATTGTTCGTGTTTACAGTATGAAATAGAGAATCTCTTAAATTTTTATTAAAAGAGTTTAAGTTTATGAATTTATTTAATTTCTCTTTAGAACTTGCCCACCACGGTAATGATCCAAACTTTAAGAAATGAATAAGTAAGGATTCATTAGATTTAGATTCGTTAAAACCTAAGGTTTTTATTTTTTTTAATAATATGTGAGAGATACTATCTATTATTGATTTTTTATTACTCAAATCAATTTCACCGAGATCAATAATAATACTATTGATAGAAATAGTTTCTTCTGATTTAAAAATCGCATCAAAGTCTTTCTGAATATTATCAATTAAATAGTTATTTGTTAATTCTGAAATATTAAATGCCACATTTTCAAAATCCTTATTTTCATCAACTTCAAGATTAAATCGCAACTCTTTTATTGTAATATTATTAGGAGTCATAAGTTTGATAGCTCATTATTAATTGAATGAGTTGAAGAGATTCTATTTCCACTTTCTCTAGGTCACCCAAAAATCGATAATTTAGCCATTTGAAGTAGATATTTTCAAAAGCACCAATTTTTTCAAAGGTTAAATAAAAAAGATTATAAGTTAAATGAGCAGGAATAAATTCATTAATTCTTTCCTCAATTAAAGCTTTAAATTCATTATTCTGAAATCGATAAGGCCAGTCTGGAAATATAAAAGTTAAATGATTTGAATATTTGAAGTCATTAGGATATTTATTAAGTTTATTATTTGCAGCTGAAATTTCTGAAAATGAGATCAAATCGGATTTAGAATCTTTTCTAGAGATAAAATAATTAATCAACCTTTCCTTTTCTTTTTTTGCAACTTCAGAAGAACTGAACTGTTTATTGGACTTAAGTATAGGTTTGTTAAAAAGGTCATAAATAACAATAATATTTTTATTTGTAGTTTTATCTTTTTCAATAGAAAAATTTTTCTCTTCAAGAAGAACAATCCAAAGGTCATCTCTAAGGTCTCTTAATTGATTAAAATCATCATCATAGTAGCTTGTCAGAAGTTTCTCAGCACCGTCACTTGATAGTATAACAAGTTGGTACATTGTCTCTATTAAAGGTCTTAGCAAGATGTTTTCTACTAAAAAAAAGGACTCACAGTCAACATTAAATTGTTTAAACTTATTCAAAATTTTATATAGACTATCTTCACAACTATTTATAGATTTAGTATTGAAAATATTAGTTGGTGCTTTTAGGTTAGGACTATTAAAAAGTAAATTATAGGTAGATTTTGTTTTTATTATTTGATAATTTTTTCTTCTAAAGCCATAAATGAATAAAGATTTTAAGTCCTCATAATTTTCACAATAGAAATTGACTTCTTCCAATTCAGAATCTTCAACTATTGGAGACAAGACGCTAATTGAAGGGCCATTTTCAACTTTCAGAACTTGATTAATCCAATCTTTTTTTACTTTGTTAATTTCACCAGAATCTATTATAGGATTAATAGTTGATTTAATTGTCTTGTTTTGAATATTTAAAAGAAGACATAACCTATATTTTAATCCTGAGATATTATTTTCTTTTTCATGTTTTGATTTGTAATTAAACCCTTTAATCCTATCTCTTCCAAAATCAACAATTGATTTGGAGTATTCTATTTTTGAATTAAGAGATTTTAATTCTATTTCATGTGATGATAAATTATCATGAATAGTTGTATTCAATTTAGATATTAAAGACGTATCATAAATTTCGCCAAACCTAGATAAAAGATGGTCAACGACCCTGTTTTTTCTCGAAATAAGCACTTTTTCAGAATCTGATTTAGAATTTAAAAAATTAAAAAAAGAAGAGTTATTATCAATTACATTGTTAAGTTCTCCTATGTCAGTTGGGATCTGATTAAAATAGGTTTTTAATGAACTATGGTCTTCAATTTTGACTGAAAATAAATTTCTCACATTTACAAGTTGGCTTAGGTAATTTGCCATTATTTGCTCAATTAACAATAAATATCCTTTTAATTGATTTACCTGACTTTTTCTTTCTAGTGAAGAAGAGCTACTAAGTTCAAATTTTTTAAGACCGTAAATTGATGGGAGTTCATTTTGAATAGAATAGTAATGTTGAATTTCTTTTTTTGAGAACCTTCCCGCCCTGAGGTTTTTTTTAGGTTTGTAGCGTTTGGAATACGAATTTTTATTATTTAATGCAATTGAGTCATACAACTGATTCAGAATTATTATGTCTATATTATACTTGGTGTTATTTCTTTTAAAATGTAGCTGATCATTATTTGAGTTATTGAATTCTTTATCTAGCGAGGGATAACTATTTGAATCAAATGAAATAATATCATTAAACATTTTAATCCCATTTTTGAAAACAATTAAATTATCAACATTAATTACTCCCTCAACATTTTCAATAATTTCTTTTATTTCATATTGATATATTTCATTTGTTTTACGGTTTAATTCATCTTCCTTGATGTAATTATTTTTTTGAACAGGCCCAGAAAAAATATTTTCATAATCATCAGTTTCTAATAAATCATCAAATTCATAAAATTTTAGTTCCTTATTTAATTTAGTCTCTATTTTATAGTATATTTCAGCCAAAATACTTTCTCCTAATATAAAAGAGTTGATGTTGATTTCTCCAGATAATGAAATAATGTCCTCTTTTAAAACAATAATAGGGTTAAAGTCAGTTCCTAATGAACGATTTTCCATCAAAATTTTTTCGATGTTGATTAAGCTTTTTTCAATTTGAGAATCACTTAAATCATTTCTGAATTGTATTAGCACATTAAAAAGACCGTGGATGCCAAGGGAATTATCTTTTATGGGGTTTACCCATGCATTCTTCACATTTACCTCTTGGTCTATAATTATTTTTCTAAAATCATTTGAAGTTAATGGTGATGAAGAAAATATTTCATTAGGAGGAATCAATAAATTATTTTTTTCTAAATCAAAACTATCAGAGTCTGTTAGTAGGATGTCCTCAATAGGGAAGTTAGTTTTATAACCAAGATCAGTAAGGGCATAACAAATTTGTTCTAGCAAAGTAATTCCAGGATCATGATGATTAAAGTCAGTCCATTGATTTCCTGAAAACTTTTGAATTAATTCAATTCCTTGGCTAAGTAATCCTTCGTAATCTATGCTCCTAGAACTATCTTTTTCTCTGTTTATGTATTTTGGTTCAATCATAATGACGATGAATCATCTATAAGACTCATAATATTATATTTTATTGTAAAATTTTCTTTTGTTTCCGAACAAATACCGTAGTTTACTCTTGTTCTTACTTGTAATCCATAGTTGTTCATTTCACCAACCCATCGAAAGGAAATCCTTCTAAAATACTTTTCATAATAGGCTGTAGTTGTCTTTATTTTATTTTTAGAGCTTCTTCCACCAAAAGTTGATAGAGCAATTGCATGAGCTATAGAATAATAACCGTTACCAACTTTTCCTACTGCTTTTGCGATCACTTCAAAAGCATTAATTCCATCTAAATCAGAAATTACATAATGCCATTTACCATCAGCTGGGACTTTACCTGTTTTATAGAGACCTATTCGTGTTTTAATTCCTATAGCACCATTGACTTCTAAATGATAGTTCGGGCTGTTTGTATTAATCCCAACATTCCCCGCCTTATTAAACCTAATAATTGACGAATTATCATACTTATTTATAGAAAGCCCTTCAGCATTATTATCGTCAAGATTAAAAGAATAATTAGAATTTTCGTAACTAATTTTTTTAAAAAAAGAAAGTAATTTAGAATTCTCTTTCTGAGGACTTAACTTTAAACCATCATCAGATGTTTTTGAAATTCCATCATCAACAGAATTAATTGACGAATCTATTAAATCTGAAAAATGTTTTTCGGTTGCAAACCCCCCTTTTTTGAAGTAATTTTTTAATGTCTGTCTATTGATTAATGCCATGGTTTAAATTTTTAGTTTAAAATTAAATTTTAATCCAGAGTTTTTAGAATTCTCTTTTGATATTTGGTTGGGAATCGAATATTCAGATGAATCAGCATCAATTAAAAAGGATTCTTGAATACCTAATTCATTGTAGTCAATTGGTTCTGGCGCATGATATTCATTTTTTTCTAAAATTTCAATTTTGTGATTATTTTTAGGGACAAAAAGTGACCACGGAAGACCTGGCTCTAAATTTTCACTATTAGTATTTGTCTGAGCAGAATCAAACACAGTGTTCTCACCGCTTTCTGATTTTTTAATATGGATTATAGAGATTCCAGTAATAAAGTTAATATAGGCTCTGCTTTTTAGAAAATTAACAATATCGAGCTTTCTTATTTTATGCCCTATTTTTTTTTCATAGGATGAATCATATATCCAAGAACAAATAAAATTAAAAAAATCTGCGTATAATTTCTGAATACCTTTTCCGTTTGAAATGTTTTTAAACGAAACTTTGCACTTAATCCATAAATCTTCAAACAAAGGGTTAACTATTTTTATTCTCGAAAAAGGAGAACTAAAACTTTTTAAATAAATTTTTATTTCCTTTTTTTCCGCAGCACTGAGTTTAATATTATCTATGTTTTGATTTACATCAATTTTTTTAATACATAATAGATGAAGTTCATCATTTTCATTATTTATTGAATAGCATTTGACATGAGATAACCAATTAAATTTAGCCAATATAAATTTTTCATAATCCCATTTTGTAACAGGTCTGTTTTTATGTCTTAATAATTCACTTGATCTGATATAGAAATTCATGTCAGATTCTTTGTTTTTACCTTTAAATGATGCTAAGTGTTGGTTTACAGAAATTAGCCCTTGAATTGGCTCAAGAAACCCTTCAGCGGAAAAAGGAGGTATTTTTTCAGAATTCATCTCATCAAATTCATTTAAAACTTCAGAAGCAGATAAAGAATTTGTTCTAATAGATTGAATTAAACTAAATTGGTTAGACTTGTTTTTAGAGCAAGCCTTGATATAGATTTTCTTTTCAATAAAAAGATTATTACTGTCTGAAATGTCAGAAGGAATTCTAAAAGAAAGAATACCTGTTTTCATTAAATTTACTGTCTGATCATACAAAATATCCTCATCTTTGAATAATTTCCACCCTTTAAAACTTGAGTAATACCAATCTATCTTTCGACTAACTTCATAATTTATATTTTCGCTTTTTAGAATTTCGAAGAGTAAGTTTAGTTCATAAGTAGTTTTAAATGACTCAAAACCTAATATTAATTCACCTTCATAATTAAAGCTTTTGACTAAGGTTGTCTTAGAAACTAAATTTTTTGAGAAAGCTTTTTCTAACCCAAAAGGTGATATTAGGTAAAATGAATTTTCCTGCTCAAAATTGTTTTCCGAGAAGGAAAGTTTATTAAATATGAAAGAACTTTTTGCTTCATAATTAATATGTAAATCAGAAATCATTGGAGAAAATGGTTCATTGGGAAGTTCTGGAGCCATTTGAGATCCTTTTTTTGACTTTTCAAGGAGTTCATCTTGAACAATTTTATAGTAAACCTTATCATACAGATCAAACCCAAATCCATATTTTGGTTCTATTAATTTGAGTTTTACGTAGCCAGTCTCAATATCATTTGAGTATTCATTAAAATCTGACAATTTTAATTTATAATTTGGTTTAATCTGAAGTTTTTCAGTGTTAATATCTATTATTGTGTGCTGTGTTTCGATTTCACCACTACCATTATCTTTAAACAGATCGAAAACAAGTTCAGAAGAATTAGTTGTTGAATATTCAAAATTTGATAAAGCAGAAACCTCAACCTTAAAACTATTATTTTGTGTCCCCAACTCATATTCTTTATAATAATCTTTTATTGAATTATCTAAAGTGTTTAAATTCGTATAGTCCCAACCTATAGATAATTTTGTAATATCTTTATTAAAAAGTTCATCGGTACCAATAATTAAGTTAGAACCCTGCTTAGGTGTTGCTCCAAAAACTTCAAACTCTGAAGATGTATCCACATCTTCATTATTTACATAACAGTTGAAATTTTTCAATTTTTCAATTTTTACATTTATATCAATCTTAGATAGTTCCATACTGTTTAAAAATGAGTACGGATTATAAAAACTATTTTGGTTAATTTTAAATCTTATTATGGGTAAATCAGTGTTTAATTTTAATTCGTGTACTGACTGATTAAACGGAACAATTCCAGGAAATGCCTTGTCTACTTTGAATGTCAATTTAATTATACCTGTTGACCAATCTAATGGACTGATAATTTTATATTTTGGAACAGAAACCCAAGATTCTTCTGAAGTATAATCAATTAAAAATGCGGAAGAAAAGATTTCATTAAAAACAACCTCTTCACTTGAATTTTTGTTTTGAGAAATATCTAAAATTAAATCTGATAAAAATCTGATAGAATCAATTGTAAACTTAAAATCTATATTTATCGTACGAATACTCTTGGATAGCATTAATACGGGCGACATAATCATAAACCCTATCTCAGATTTATTCATATTCATTTCTCCTTGACTTAAAAACATTTGCTCTTCTCCTAATGTTGAAAAAGAGGTCTTATCATTATTGAAAACATTAACCTCAACTTTATTTGAAGCATGAGTTTTCGAAAATAAACCCGAAATTAAATTAAATCTTGAATGATGATCATAAACTTTGTTTTCACTTAAAAAAAATGTACTTATATGTGATAACAATATATTGTTTAGTTGAATATCTTCATCAACACGGAAAATAATATTTTCACCATTATTTTTTTGCCCAACTTTAAGTTCAGTGTTTTTATTAATGTTTAAAGAGTCAATGTTTTCATCAATATCTAATGAAACAAAAATCTTACTAGGTGTTGCAGGTAGATATTTTAATTTTAAAATTTTTTTAAAATAGAGGTCTAAATGTTTTTTTGTAATCTTATTTAGGTCCTTGTAAGAATGTCTTATTAGTTCTAAAAAAGCAAAAATTAACCCTATATGAGCCTTGTGATTATCATTTTCATATAAAGATTGGTTAAATAATTTTTTGCTCTTTAAAATGACATTGTATATTACTTCATAGGTTGGATTAAAAATGAGTGTTATTGTTTTAAATGCATAATTAAGTTCATTTTCGTTTAAACCAGAGACTTCAGAATTATTTTTTAAAGACATTTGTTCTAGTTCCCAAATAGTATTGAAAGTTGCTAACTCACTATTTAAATCAGTGTTAATAATGCCTTTTTCTAAAAAACTTTCGATAATCATTAAAAATTCTTTTAAAAGCGACGATAATTTTCCTTGAATAGCATTTTCTAACTCTGTTTCAATGAGAGAACTATGTTGTGTTAAATTGTTTTTTACCCCTTTAATGTACCATTTGTTTACTTGTAGAAACAACTTTAATGTAGAATTATAAAAGTCGTTAAATATTTGTCTTTTCTTCTCCAAAGACACCTCCTGATCATATTTGTTTATCAGGTTAATTCTATAAATACTAAAGTTAGAAATTTCAAATTTTGAAATTTCTGCAATTAAGAATGTTTCATCAGAATTTAACAATTCATACCAGGTTCCGTCAACTTTATTCTTTTTATCGTAAAAATGAATTTTTTTGGAGTATTCTTTAATTAAAATAATAAAATCTAAGATATCTCTTTCATCAATTAGAAAGTTTTCTGGGTTTAGTATATGTTCATAGGTTCTATTCACTATCATTATTTTATTTCTGTACCTTCATTTATATAATAAGGGAACACTATATTATCTCTCACATTTGTGGAGTGAATTTCATAGACTATTTCTATATGTATAAGTCCATTTATATCATTTGATTTAGAGGCGTTTACTTTGTGAACGATTATTCTGGGTTCGTAGATTATAATTCCGTTCTTTAATTCAAATGCCAGTTTTTCAAGTATAGATTTGTTTGAATTTTCAAAAATATACTCATGAACAACACATCCATAATCAGAACGCATTAATCGTTCACCTAATTTAGTGTTGAAAAAAATATGAAGGCTTTGTTTAATATCTTCTTCTTTGGTTACCATTTCAACATCGGCTTTTTCTTTGCTAAAAGTAGGTGGGAAGCTCCATCCTCTTCCCAAAAATGATTTTTCTTGTTCCATTTTAATTTTTTTTAATTGATTCCAACAGCGCTTCCTTTTATAGTTACTTTTCCTGACGCTGTAAAATCTGCCTTTCCTCCCTTAGCCGTTAAACTAGTTTTTCCGTTTATTAGAACTTTATTACCAGAAACTTCAACTCCCTTTGCAGATTTACCTTCAATAGAAACACCCTTTGCTCCTATTATTGAGATTTTTTCTGAGGAATTGATTTTAATGTCTTTTTTACTTGATAATGTTATACCGTTTTCAGACATTTTCAAAAGATTCTCATTCTGGTCTGTTATAGTAATATCTTTAGTTTTTTCACTGATAACAATGCTATTATTCTCTGGTGTTTTTAATGTTATGATTTTATCCTTATCGTTAAATTCTAAAGTTAATTTACTTTTAGACACAAAAGCTTTTAAACTATTATCGCTATCAATTGTTGTATAGGGATTATTAGTGTTTGTATACAAACCTCCTAAAACAATTGGTTGTCTGGGGTCGTTAGCTATAAAAGATACGACTACCTGAGAGCCTACTTCAGGGACAAAGAATGAACCGGCTTCCGTTGATGTGTAAAAGTGAGAAAGTTTAGCCCAAATACCATTTCCCGTAGCTTTTAAAGCGGGAATTAAAACCTGAATCCGATTTTCATTTAATGGGTCTGCATCTATTTTTTTTACTGTTCCAATATGTATTCCTTCGATAGATGAAATGATTTTTGATTTATCAATAATATTTGAATTAAAAATATTATTTTTTAATCCAAATTCTATTAATGTTGTAAATTTCCCACTTTCTTTTTGATGAGAAAGAGCGGTAATATAAATATTTCCATCAAAATTTCTTCCAAACCCATTCAGGGCAACCACAGAACCTATATCTATATTAGTGACTCCTTTAAATGTAGCTCTTCCAACAATCCTATTAAGTCTAGAATTTTGCAAAATTCCATCTGAAATTACCTTTAATTCAGAAACTTCTGTAGTTTGTGGGATATTAATATTTATGCTTGCTGCACTTGTGGCTGCACTTATTTCACTGCCTGTTAATATATTATTAGCTATGAGTGAGGGTTCAACAGCTTGACTTTCATTACTATCATTGGTGAATGAATTCCAAGAATCAAGCTTTAAAGAGCTCAATTGAGAGCTTGAGTCTATTTGTGCGTCAAAATTTAATGTAGATTCACCGTTTATAATTGTTTGTTCGGGCTGTGAAACATCTTTTTTTGGCTCAGAAATTTTAATTTCATTATCTGAGTTTAAAACAACTAGGCCATTAATTTTTGCTCTATCTATTATAAAATCCCAATCACTACTATTGTATTTAGGAAAGAAAGGATGTTTGACAGAAGTAGGGCTGATTGTAGCACTTAAACCTGAGACACTATTAATTAATGATGAAAAAATTTCACTTTCTTTTTTATCTTCATATACATCTGAAGTATAACTATTAGTAAGTTTAATCGCTTTATCTACGCAACTTAGTACTAATAAACTACTCCAAGGTTGTGTTATAAATCCGTTCTTTAATGAAATCCCCAATTTTTCTATGACACCTTCAAAAACAATATCATTGATTTGATCGTAACCAAGTTTTAACACTACTTGTTTTCCAGGGGTAAAATTAGTGTTTTCACTTTCTTCAAAAGTATTTAGATGTGCATCTCCTCCAGTAATGTATACTCTAGCTCTACTAATTTTATTGATAGCCTTTTCTACATTTATTTTAATAATTGTGTATTTAGATTTTATAGACACTTCATTAATGATTACATCAAATGAAACAGGCTTATTAATACTATCTATTGGTTGATTTCCTTCGTTACTCATCTACTTTTTAATTGGAGGGATTTCTAGTTGAAAACCAAGTTTTAAGTTGCGTATTGAGGATAAATTATTAAATCTAGCTAATTGTAAATAGTACTTTTTATCATTATAATGTTGTTCGCTTAGTTTCACAATAGTATCGCCCCCTTTAACGATGGGCATTTTAGTAATATCGGGACTTTGAAACAACCTTTTATTATCAGAATACTCCATTATATCCATTGTAATGTTAGCTCTTAACGGGACTCCTTCGAAATCAAAAAATGTATAAACATAGCTAAAATTAGATACAGTACCTTTAATACTAACTCCCCCTCCCCAACTCACTTTTACAAACGGGGGTCTGTGAATTTCAGGATCTGGTACAACTGTAATTTTTTTTAACTTTTCTATAGAATCGACAATACTTGCTTCTTGTATTTTTCTTGGAACAACTCCTGTATTATCTATTGTAAAACTGAGCTTAAGGGATTCCTGAATCCACGAAGGAGATATACTTTTAAGTATTGATCCGTCAACTGCTTTGTCTTCCTTAAGGTTATCTTTATTTTGACCAACACTAAAAGATAATTCAGCTGGATTAATTTGAAGAATGAAACTATCGATACTTCCGGTATTAGTAAAATCAGCATCTCTATATCCATCAATCGACAAAGTTCTGTTAGAAGAGTTTTGCATATTTAAAATCTAAATTTAGTTTCTATTTGATTTAAAACTTCAAGAACACATTCGTCAATTATTGAACGTTTTTCCGATTCATTTAAATGAGTGCTAGCAGCATTGTCTAGAAGCTTAGAGTCAATGATCTCAATAATATCTTTTTCTGTTGCTGTTGAGCTTCCTTTAATTTTTCCTTGTATTACTAATTCTTTTATTTCTACAGGCATATTATATTATTTAGTGAATCATTTATGAGTTAATCTATGCTAAGATAAGAATATACCATCGTCAATGTTTCTATCGCTATCTCTGATTTATCTGCATTAAATGTTCCAATTTCCAATGCTTTAGGATAACAGTTATTAAATGACCATTGCATCAAAATATCATCCTTGTTTTCACCTAGAAGCATTACGGTGATAGTTCTTGTCTTAATTTTATCATATTGTTGCCCCTGTTTAATTAAAAAATCATAGCACCATTGCCCAAAAGAGGATGATTTTCTTACCAAACCTCTAGTGAGAATTAAATCTGGATAGGTAGTTCCCGTAGGAAGCTTGTATTGACTATTATTGAATCCAGAATTTACAATAATCGTTTCTCCAGCAGTTGCTTTAATACCTGATATAGATTGGAAAAAACAATCCGAATCCTCAAAAACAGTATTGTCAACGTTGCAAGTTGAGGTAACTTTGAACTTAAACCCTAATGCGGGGTAGTCATTTTTTCTTACATTAAACTCATTAGTATCTTTTAAAGTACCTCCAACATATTCAGCAACAGTTTTACCTTGTGTGGATTTGTATACTAATCTTCCTTTGCTTGAGATTCTTTTCCTATTGACGTTTAGATAGTTGGATTTCCTTTTAATTGGATTTTCACCAATCAGCATACTAAGATATTTGAATCTTTTTTGATATTGACGAACAGTCAGACCATGTGAAGATCTATATTGAAGTCTTTTGCCTAAATTTCTATACTTATTCCTTGGCATAGTAGCGATCTAAATTTTTTTAAAAAACATTTTTGTTTCCACAATAATAAATCTAATAAAACAAAAATTGTTTAACAAATAAAAAAAAACTTAAAGAAATTTTTAAATTACGTAACGACTAAAGGTTAATATAAATTATGTAAGAATAGTATAATTGTTACCAACTTATAATAATAAAAAATAGACTTGAACTAATATGAAATATGTCAAGCCTATTTTTTGAAATACAATCTAATTTTTAGGTTTTTTATTTACACAATAAAAAATTATATTGATTGAACCATTCCTTCATGAGCAAAAACTATTGTTTCTATACCTGCCTCTGAAGATTGTGAATTCATATCAGTTGGTGTAACTTTTTGTGGGAATGCATTAGACAAAGTCCAAGTCATTCTTTCGGTTGCAGTTTCATCGAGCAACCTAATTACTACTGTTAATCTTGCATAAGTGTTTAAGCTAATTTGAGAAATCCAATCATAAAATTGATTGTCATCTGCAAAAACACCTTTTTTGAGTGTTATATCTCCATATTTCATTAGACCAGGCATTTTAATTGTGGAATGACTGGGACTATTTCCATGACGATATTCAATTACTTCTGTCTCTACATCAAGACCACTTACCTCTTGAAAAGGTAGATCTTGAAAGTCTCCTATATCTACAGAGAAATAAAACTTTGGTAAGGGCCAAAACTGATCTTGTTCGCTACCTGTACCTGCTACTGGGAGTGCCATATATTAAATTTTTAATTGTTAGTTTATTTTAAGATTTTTGCTGTTGTTGCTCGAATGTTATTACGATAAATTCTGCTGGTCTAGTAATAGCTACTTTTATGGTCATTTTAAGAACACCATCTAAAATATCGTTAGCTGTCATTGTTACACCCAAACCAATTGAAACATCAAAGGCATCTTCCGGAGAAGAACCTGCTAAAAGACCAGATTGCCATTGATTTGTTAAGAAACTTGTAACGGTTGCTTTAAGTGTAGACCAAGTAGTTGAGTTGTTAGGAGCAAAAACAAATCCCTCAGCAGCAAATTTGATACTTTGTTCTAAAAAAGTCATTGTTCTTCTAACACTTATGTACCTATAGTCTTTAGAATTACCATCTAAAGTTCTGGCCCCCCAAACTAAGACTCCTTTGCCCGTAAAACTTCTAATTGCATTAACAGCTTTACCGTTTAAAGGGAGGTTTAGTTCTTCTTGATTGTCATTATTAATATCAACTGTGGGTGAAATAATTGATCCTAAACTAATATTAGCAGGAGATTTTGCTACACTTACCATGTTGTCGCACATTGTATAAGCACCAGCCATGGCAGCACCGGGTGGCATTAGATTCATTGAACTACCTATTTCCTCAAGGATAGCATTAATTTTTGGACAAACAACAGCTAAGGTAGATTGTAAAGAATTGATTAAATCGTGGTCTGTTGTATCTAAAATTTTGTTTATTTCATTTTTAATTCCTTCGGCTCTTGCTTCAGAGATATTTTCTGCTGCTAGACTTTCATCTACATCTGCAGTGAGAATTTCAACAAGAGTTTCACTATTTTCTATTCTAGTATAGTCTAATTCTGATGATTTTACAACAGCAGTGTTTAAAAAAGGATAGTATGCTGCTCCCCATTGAAGGAAGTTAGATCCAACTCCTTCTCTAAACTTGTTAATCACATCATTTTCATCAAAAGTTCTTTCAATGGAGCCGTTGAAAACATCTAAAATTGCAAACCTATTTTTCATTTTGTAACCACAATGAGATAACATTGCAGCTTGAAGAGAATAACAGTCAGATTCTGATAGTAAAATAGCTTCAGGTATTGACAGAATGGTAGGCTCTAGGTGTTTTTCTAAGGAAGTCATACCACCACCTGCTGGGTCGTTTAATTTTGAAGCATCTATGGTGTCTGAATAATTTCCAACAGAAACTATATAACAGTCAGCACCACCATTAGCATAAAACAATCTTATTGAATCATATAAAAGAAATCTAGTTCCTTCAACAAAACTTATTTTAAAACCTGCTGGTGCGGTTTCATCTGTTTCAATGTTAAATTTAGTGTTGGGAGCACCTCCAAACAATTCTATAAATTGTCCAAATGATGAAATTTTAGTGGGTTTATTCATCAAAGATTTAGACCCTCTGCTTGCCTTTTCAGTGTAACCAACAAAGGCAGGAACTGCCGTTTGAACTGGAACTACTGAAGAACCAAAAGAACTCTTTTCTTCAATGTAAACCCCCGGGGTAGCTAGGGTTGTTGCCATAAATTAAAATTTATTTTAAAGTTTAGTATTAAATTTTTCTTAAATATAAGTTTTTTTTTTTGGTTATGAGGAAAACTAATTAAATTTTTACAAAAACATCATTCACAAACATTTTTTCGTCAATATCATAACTAATATTGCTTGCCTTTGGAAACGGCAGAAAAATAGAAAAGTATGTAAGAAAGTCATCTTCTTTTCTTAAATATAATTTAGTTGAATATTTTTCTGAAGCAAGGGTATCTTTGTCAATTAAAATACTATGTACAGAGGTGCCGTTTTTCAATATTCTATGTTTGTAACCTTTAAGTTTAATGGTGTTTTGTTCGTCGGTAATGAAGTAGCGATCAAAATCAATATTTTGATCATTAGAAAAAAAATTATATCTGAACTTAATTAGCCTTGTGTTGAAATGAATTGAATAGGTTAATTCGGATTTATCAAATTCTGAAGTATTACTGCCAAAAAATTGATCTTTAGAGTTAATAGTTAAAGAAATTTTACCAGTTACACCCTCTTGCTCCGATGGTTCTATATTTTGTTTATCAACAAAAAAATTAGAATGCAGTTTTTCATTTGTTTGATCTTGAGAATTCTTAAAAGTTAGTTTTTGGTTGTTTGTAAAAGGAATGTCTGTAATATTCAAAAAATTTGAATTCTTAATTTGGAAATAAAAAGTTAGATTTAGTTCCCCCCCAAATGAAAGAGATTCAAATTTGGGATCAGATTTATAAATTAGTGTAAATCCATTCTCAATGTTCCTAAACAAAATCCCATAATTTTTTAATAACTTGTTAGTTACATCATCTGTAGAAAACCGTAAATCTTTAAAAAGATTTTTTATGTAAAAATTATGATAAAACTTTACGTCAAGAAGTTTGTAAAACCTTGAAACATACTTATAAGTATTCTGTATCATAATCTAATCTTAGTATTAACTTTCTTTAGTATTGTCATTTCTAAAGATTTGTTTTGATGCCTCTTTACCCATTTCCTCAATAAACGCACTTGATTTAGACGAGCCCCCAAGAATCCTGGGTATATCTTGAGATATTGATTCACCATCAAATAAAATATGTTTAAATCTATAACTAACAGAAGGGATGTAATTAGCCCCAATATTACCCCAAAGTTTTCCTATTTCCTCAATAGAAATATTATGTAGTTCTGTGTGAATTCTATTTGCATTAATTGGAAGCCCAGGGGTGTTAGAATCATCAAAAATATTTGTATTTTGAAAGAATTCTATCACCAACGAAACATACCTTAATGCTTCTACATAATTAAAATTCGGGAAATAAGCAGAAAACATAACCATGATATTTATTTTGACCGGAGGATTTGTTCCTTGACTATTTCTTATGGTTGCGTTTTTAGTGATTGTCTCCTCTTCAATATGTAATAAAAAAATAGAAATTTTATTTTCAACATCTTGGTTTACGTTTCCTTTAATATCAACTAGACTACTGACAATAACGGTATCTTCAGTTAAGGACAATTTATTTTTGATAAATTCATCAAGCTTTAATGCGATGGATGTTACTACATTATGTATCATAAGACCTTCTTATATGTATTTTTTTATAGCACTAATAATTATTCTAAAAATGTAAATACTTATTAATGATACTAACCAACCTATCAAATATAATTGAACAGTAAATACTTTTTCGATTGAATTTATAGTTTCCTGGCTAGAGGTTAGGTTTAACATCGCCAAAAAGATAAATGCTAAAAAAAGTGATATAATAGAGCCAAACACCAACCAAAATAATTCTTTTACAACAACTGCTTTCATTTGATATTATGGTCTTTTAATTGGTTTAATTTTGATGCGATAGGCTAAAAACATTGTTAGTAAGCCTATAAAAAATGAAATATAATATATCCAATGAGATTTTATATATAAATTCATCGTTGGTAATATTTCATTGAAAAAGTTAAATATAACAATTGTAATAGGAATCAATAAAATAAACACTACTACTACAAACATTAAAAGGTTTAGTTGATTTCTTACAATGGAATCTCTAATATTCCAATCATTTAATAAGAATAGAAAAGCAAGTATAATAGTTATGAAAAAAAAGATAGCTGCAGTGATGAAAATTGATTTATACTTGAGGAGGTATTTTGAAAACCTAATTGGATAGCCTTCAGATTCAGCGATTGGGTTAACAATTACTTTTTGATCTGTAGCAAATTTATCTTCTATGACATTCCATAAATCATTATATCCATTATCATAACCTAGAGCCCAAACACCAATACCTTTTAATTTGTTGCTTAATGCAAAATCATATTTTTTTCTTAAGGTATAATCATCGTCAAACCATATTTCTTCAGTTGTGTTGTCCTCAAAATTTAAGCTGTAATAATTAGTCATACTTTTTTCATCTCTAAAAGGGTCTACTTTGAGCGCATCATTATCAATATATTTTTTTCTGATTTCACTGTAGGTTAAAGGCTTCTTATACGTACTAGTATTAATGACAGTATTTCCGCTTTGGTTTAGTTTACCTACCCATAAACTCCCATAATAGGGGAGAGCTAAGATTGTTTTTGAAGGGTCAATTCCTTGATCTTGGTAATGTTGTAAAGTAGATGAAAGGCTTAGTGATGAGTTTTCACTAGACTGAAGAGGCGCTACAGCTCCTTGTGCTTCATCTCCAATATGATAGTCATAGCCCATTATGATCAATAAATCTGCATGTTTTTGAAGTTCTCTAACATCAAAATTATCTTTACTGTTAAATGCTGGAAGTGTTATGGATAGAAAAAATTCTTTATTTTTCTTTTCAAATTCATCATCAAGTCTTTCTTTGAACTTTTTCACAAATCTGTTAAATTTTTCTCTTTTAAAATAAGGTAAATTCTCAAAGTTTAAATCTATTCCATCACCATGAATACTATCTTTCCTATTTAACAAAAGGTCACTCGTAGTTTTAATTAACTCATCCCATCTATCCTCATTATCTAAAAATTCATTGTTGTTATCATCACCATGGCAAGAAACAGTTAGTAAGACTCTAGTGTTATTTGCTTTAGCTGAATCAACCATCGCTGTATTTTTCCATTCTTTCATTTGGGCCTCATTTTCTTCCGTATATTTTCCAGTTAGAGGGTCAATTTTATAAGAAAAATAAGATATTGTAGATAATAACTCAAATGGGTAGTTTTCCCATTTAGAACCCATCCAATAAGGATGCCATCCAAAAACTTCATTATTTGGTTTTATAGTTTTGTAATTTTTATCTTTTACATAGTATACGTTTTGGATAGAATCCCAAGTAAAATTGTTGCTTTTTAATTGTTTGTCTCCCTTATTTAAAAAATCAAAAATAGAGCTGTAATTGTTTAACATGTTTTTTTGTTTCATACTTAAATAAAGAGTACTATCTACTTCATTTTCTTCAGTATTTTCTTTTTTAGAACCATCATACCCAATCCCTTTTTTTATCTGACTTACTGTACGATCTAACACACGCATCTGAGTCTGTGTTTTTCTGACACTACTTTTCACTTTCATAACGTCTTTACAAGATGTTGTAAAAATTAATAAAAGAAATAAATACATCGAGTAATTAAAAACCTTATTCATCTTTTAAAAGTGTTATGTGGATATAATTTTTTAACGCGATAATGTCTTTCATAATTTCTTTTTTTCTTTTAGAAATAACAGATGAAATTACGTTGTAGCTAATATTGTAGTCATATAAAGTAGAATTATTTTTGATAAAAACTTCAGCTTTTTTAATTCCTTTTTCTGTAAAATTATCAGTTTTATAAAACGCAAAATTACTAGCATAATTATAGCTTCTAACATCAAGGCTTTCGTTTTTAATTATAAGTTCAACCTCTTTATTTGTGTTTACGGGAAGTTTAATTTGATTGTCTGCTCTAATGATTTCATTTTTAGAAAAAAGTATTAAAGGGCTTTCATCGGAGGATAATTCATTGTATTTCGCAATATCACTTTTATTCAGCCCAATCCAATAACCCCATCCAATCAGTTCTTCATCGTGATTAATATTAATATCAAATGATCTGTAATATTCTTTAGTCAAATCAAGTTGAGACCCTAAATTAAAATTCTTGTTGCTTATTAAATTGTAAATAGTGTCATTTACTAAAGTTTCAACAAGCTTTGATTCAACAATAGTATCTGGTTTGATTTCGGTTTTTAGTTTTAAGCTGGGAGCAATTTTTTTTATGGATATTTTTAATTTAGACTTAAATAATCCTTTATTTTTTATAAAATTATCATTGGAAATAGTTAATGTCAAAATGTTTTCAGCGTTGATTTTTAGTTTCCCTTTTACAGTTTCTTTTTTCTTAAGATTGTTCTTTAAAAACCGAACAGTTTCACCTTCTGTTATTTCAATTTTTTTAAGCGTATTAGATTTAGTATTTTTAATTTCATAGAAGAGTATATCATCCTTCTTAACATTATAAGAAAAACTAATATTTTCAGCTTTTACAGGTGAATTTAAATATAAATTAGCTAGATGTGTAGTGTCACTTAACGAATTAGATTTTATATAATCTATTAAAAAAGATTCAAAAACATTTATTTTTAAACTTCCAGTTTCTATTAAAATGCTTCTTAAGCTATCAATATATGATTCGTTATAATAATCTTCTAAGGTGTTTTTTGCACTAGATGAAATATGAGCTTTCAATTTTGATTTTGTTTTCTTTGGTAGGGCTATTAAATCCGAAGAAATGTTTGAGGTGTTAATTGTTTTTGATGAGATTACTGAATTTGTATTACTTATATCTAGTGAATTCTTATAAGAATCGCATGCAATCAGGTTTATTAAAATGATCCCAGCAACAATTTTTATTAATTTTTTAAATTTAAACATTATTTTAGGGTTTGTTTTTTTTAACATCAACTAGGGTACGCATTTTATCATAACGCTCTAAAGCATCATTCTTTAGAATATCTTTTATTTCAGACTCTTTTGATTTGATTTCTAAATTAGTAGACATTTCTTTTAATTTCTTGTTTTTGGTTCTTTCGTGATTATAATTGTCAACTTGTTTTAAATAATCTGTTTCAAATCGTATTTCGTGCTCCAAAACAAGATTGTCATAAGGTCCCTTTTGTGATAGTAACTTAGTGAACAGAGGTGCCGTTTCTATCATTATAAAAATTAATAAAATAAAAAATGAAGAAATTTCATCAATTTGATTAAGAGCTCTAATTTTATCAAAAAAACCATAGGTGTTTGTCATTATCATTCCCTTTTGTTTTTCTATTAACGCACTAATCTTTATTTCTTCATTTGTATATAATTTGATGATAGAGTCTTTTTTTATTCGATTTTGATTTAATTCTAAAAGAAATAATTCATAACGTTTTTTTCGACTTTTACACTCTTGTCCATAACCTTTTACCTTTGTACCACATGTACCTGTACATTCACATTTATAATCTTCATAATACTTATCTCTTAACATTAAACTTTTTTGAAAATTAGATTCTAAAAGCTGTTTTTTAGATTCTAAAAGCTCAATATCGCTAGCATATTTTTGAGTAACTCCATATGAAAGTTCTATTTTTTCTTTGTTAAGAAAAGTTTCAATTTCTGATTCAAATAGTTTAATTTCTAAAGGTTTTGAAATTACAATGGCTATTAAAATTGCAATTAGTAACCGTGGCACTGATTTCAAAAATTCTTTCCATTTGTTATCATTCATTCTCATTGAAGAAACAATGTACCTATCTAAATTAAAAATGATACAACCCCAAAAAACAGCTAGCGGTATTGCTATGATGTTAGAGTTGAAAATTAAATTAAATGCAAAATATGAGGAAAGAATAGATAATATAGACGTGAAAAACACAGTTAAACCTATACTAGCATATTTGTTTACTTCAAAACGGGGGCATTTATTTATTAATTCATAAGTTGTACCTGAGGAGAAAAGTAAAAATTTAGTAATGAAAGAAATTCTACTATTCATCTCGCCCTAAATTTACTTAAAAATAAATCTAAAAAACCGTTGATTTTAAATTTTATTTTTAAAATTTTATTTAATTCTTTTGTATGAGTAGTAAAACCCTCTGTGTTTGCAGGACTTAACCTATTAAACACTTCTACGTTTTCAAAAGGATGAAAGAGAAGGGTCTTCTTTAGAGATCCATTTAGCGAATGAAAAGTGAATACAAATTTTGTTTTTTCAACTATTTCAAACTCGTGATAGTTTTTAAGAGTAAGCTTTCCGAGGGAATCTTCATGTAGCATTCCAATCATATTTATATCCCAAGATATTTTCACTGACTGGCCAAAATACACACCATATTGACCATCATAAAGTGTTGAAGGTTCAATTTTTAAAGACTTATTTAAAATTGGGTCAAATACAGTAATTTCAAAGTCAATTTCCTTTGTTTCGAGAACCCTTATAAATATTTTTTTTGTTATAATAGATTCTTTATTGGTTGCTGTTAACTCATAACTTTGATCATCTTTAACTTTTATTTCGGTTGTTCCAGCAAATGGCACATCACCAATAGTTGGTTTTATAAATGCGTGGTGTGCATTCTCAACATTCCAATTTAATGTAACTAATTCGTTTTTTTCAGCGATGGTTGTATCAGCATTAAAGGTTACATTTATATTTCCTGAAAGAAGTTTTATTTCCTCTGAGTTTAATACAATATCTCTGAATATGCTATTTTTATTACGTACAAACTTCTCAGCATTTTCTGCTTTTTTTTCAGTATTAAAAGTGTCTATGACATAAGTTCTATCAAAAATTGCAAAAAATTGTTCATCGTTATAGTATCTTAGGTTTTTACACCAATACATGTTTACGCCTCCATCTATTAAGCGCTTATATAAATTGACTGTTTTTAATGATTTTGTATCATTATTTGAAAGAATTACAATTTCAATTAAAATATTTTTATTTAGAATTTTTATTAAATTTTCCGATAAGAAAAACAAGTCATTTTGGTCAACTAAAATTTGTAGAGAATATTTTGATTTTATGAGCTGATTATTTATTTCAGAAATAATATCATATGTTGGGTAAAACTTGAACAATTTTTATTAATTTTAGGTGGTATGTTTGACAAATATAAATAAATACCTAAAATAGAAACAAATAAGTATGATAAAAATCCCTCTAAACCCTTTTGTCGGTCTAAAACCATATGCTGAAAATCAAAATAATAGCTATTTTGGAAGAGAACAAGAAGTTGAAAATGTATTAGATATTCTCCAAAAAAATAAATTTGTTACCTTTTCAGGTGCTTCAGGGTCTGGGAAAACCTCTTTGATTAATGCGGGTTTAATACCTAGACTTAAAAAAGGCTTTGTAGGCCAGGCAGGGAAAGATTGGGCTATAGCATCTTTTAGGCCAGGGATTGACCCTTTAGTAAACCTCTCATATGCCTTAACCTCAAGAGAAGTTCTTAAAGACGATTTAAAATCGAACACTACAGACCGAAAGTATTATTCAGAAATTATATCAAATTTTGGTTCTCTTGGTATTGTAGAAATATATAAACGGTCAGAAATATTTGGTAAAAAAAATCTTTTAATTATTATAGACCAGTTAGAAGACCTATATAAATACAATCGGTATTTTGACTATGCTTTAAGTGAGGAAGACAATGTTTTAATGGATTTAATATATAGAACTGTTACTTTTAAAAATACGGCTATCTATTTCTTAATATGTATTGAAACTCCCTATTTAACCAAACTTACATCCTATAATAAACTTCAGGAAATAATCAGTAAGTCGCAATATTCTATTCAAAATATCGATCATAAAGGAATTCATCAAATCCTAAAAGACACATTTTACAAGAAAAACATTCAATTTAACTCTAAAGTTATTGATTTATTTAATGAAACATTAAAAGAAGAAATATGCTATTTACCGAACCTACAGTTTTTACTATATAAGTTATATGAAAAATTTGTTGTTAACGAGAATGAAAAAACAATCATAGGTCTAGATGATATTGATACTTTTGGTGGGATTAAGCAATCTATTGAAAAAGATTTTGAGAATTTATATGTTTTGTCTAGTAAACTAGAACAAAACAGAATGGCTAATTTTTTTAAGTCAATTTTAGATACTCAAAACCTATCTAGTAAAGTTCAATATGAGACCATTTTAAAAATATCTGAACATATAAATATTTCGCAATCAGATCTATCAAGAGAAATAAGATTATTAAAAAAAACCTTCTTTGACTTTTTTGATGTTTTTGAACCTTCAATATCTGGAATTCCAATTGCAGAAAACAAACCTTTTGATTCTAAGAATATTATTAGTTTAAAATATACTAAATTTTTAAACTGGGAAAGACATTCAGAGTGGCTTGAGGAAGAAAAAAACAATTTTGAAGATTTTAAAGCTTTCTCAGAAGATGCAATTAAAAAAAATAACAACAAGGTAGATTTTTTAAAAACTCCAGAATTAGAAAGCGCTATCGCATGGCGAGACAATTCAACCAGTAATAAGAATTGGGCAAAAAAATACAATCTAGATTTTGATCAAACAATAAATTTCATTAATGATAGTGAACAAGATGATTTAAGAATAAAAAAAGAAAAATCAGACCAATTAGCCAGAGAGCGTAATAAGGATCGTAAGGCAACAAAAATAGCATTTACACTTGCAGGTTTTGCATTAATTGGACTTTTAATCGCTTATATTAGCTATAAAACTGCAGATGAGCAAAGACAAATTGCAAATGAAAAAGAGGTTGAAGCTAGAGAGGCTGAAGATTTTGCCAAAAAAGAGGGGCTAACAGCTAGAAAGGCTGAAGCTAGAGCTAAATTCGAAAAACAAATAGCTAAAGATGCTGAAGCTAAGGCCGAAAATGAAGGGCGAAAAGCTAAAAAGGCTGAAGCTAGAGCTAAATTCGAAAAACAAATAGCTATAGATCTTAAAATTAAAGCTAATGCGGCAAAATTAGATGCTCAAGAAAAAGAACAAGAAGCAAAGAAAGAAAAAGGAAAAGCTCAAAAAGAATCTGAAAAAAACAGAACTCTCAAAGAGCTTATAGAGCTTAATTCTGATTTTAAGGATTTAGTAATTAGCTTATCTTCAGCAGAGCAAGAAAATAAAAATGAGGAGATTAGAGATCTTATAGATTCGTCAATTGTAAAACAAAAAAGGTTTAATAAACTCAAAAAACATGATCTTATAGATGCTGAAGAAATTAAAGGGGATGAAAGTATTTTAAAATTAAATCAAAAAATCTTAACAATTTTAAAAGGGGCTAATTCTTATGGAAAAACAGATATGCTGTTAACTAAAAACAAAAAAAATTATTCTATCAGAAGTTTTGACATACTAAACAATAAGAAAATTGCATATGCAGGAGACAAAGGTGTGATTAATTTCTATGATTTGGATAAATCAAAACAACAACAAAACACTAGTATAGCTATTGTAGAAAATTATTCTAACATTGAAGATAGAATTAGAAACCTTGTTTATGTTCATGATAGTATCCTTGTTGCTATTACATTTTCAAAAAAAGTATTTAAAATTAATCCTAAAAAAGATTCGGTCCTAACACTTAAACCATTTTATAAAATCTCTGAATACAAAAACGATATTCTTGACATTTTCATTGATACCATCAATAATAAACAATTCCTTATCACCACAGACTATATAATTACATTCAATAATTATAATTTGCCAACTAAAAATTTAAAATACAAAAACATTAAGGCAACTTATTACAGAGATTCAAAACTCTTTATTGTTTCAAATAATAAAGTCTTTGTCATTAATGAAAACGGAAATAGTGAAGAAATTTTACTAGATAATAACCTTAGTGATGTGAAAGGAGTAGATAAAATATACGTGACAAAAAACTATTTATTTTTAGGAAATAAGAATGGAAATGTTTTTTGGTATGATTATAAATATGATAACGTTAAAAATTCAAAAACTCAAAAATTCCGTTATAAATTTGAAGACCATAGTTCAAGTATCACTAGTATGTTTCTAGAGGAAGATAAAAATCTTTTATTTACAGCAAGTTTAGATAATAAAATATTTAGATACAATATTGACTATGCATCAGAATTCATTAGAAATTCTAAAGCTAATTTTGTTGGACACGAAAAATGGATATGGGATATGAATACCTATACCGATAAAACCAATCAAAAGTTTTTAATTACGGCGGATGAACAAGGTAATTTACTAACTTGGTATATAGACCCAGAAGATTTTTTAGAAAACATTAAATCACTTTATGAAAAAAAGTATTTAAAAAAATAAAGTTTTATGAAAATTTTATTCATATCAAGTTCTTTTTTAAATGATTTAATTACCCTAAATATTATTTATACAAATTTAATGAGATTGTATAAAAAAGAAGAGGTGACAATTGACCTAATTTTTACTGAAAAACGAACGCACTCAAATATTTTTTTCTCAAAAAACATTCTTGAAGAAAATCACGTATTCTCCATTTCAAAACAATTCTTGAATGGTATTAATGCACTTAAAAAAAAAGAGCATACTTATATCATAAAAATTGGAACGAACTTTAAATCAGAGTTTATTTATAACTTCTTTAAATCTCAAAAAAAAGTTAGGACATCATTTAAATTGGTAAATATATTTAAATCTGAAAAACAATATATCGAAGAATATGTCGCATCAAAATGTAGTGCAATTTTTAATAAACTAAAAGAATTTGAAGGTTCCCAAACCCTAAATCCCGAAATAATTCTTGATAAAAATGTTTACATAAAAACGCATGAAATGGTGAATTGGTTCTTAAAAAGTTCTAACAAATTTTCCCTGACTAATTATAGGTTTTGTTTGTTATATTTCAAATCAGCAAAAGAAACAAACAATGAGCAAATTTTTGATCTTATCACTGCGCTATTAGAAAAGAACATATTCATAATCCCTATATTTTATGATTCAGTAGTACCTTTAGAAAATTACTCAAAAAAAATAGCCAGCAACAAACAAAATTTATTAGTACGTAATTTTATGCAAAATAATGATAACAATCATTTATATTTGTTTTTAAAATATTCAAAATTTGTAATTACGAACGACCCTTGTCTTAAAATAGCCTGTAATCAAACTCAAAAAAAAGTATTATTTTATGATTTTGAGGATCAAAAGCAATTTTCAAAAGAAGATTTTTTACTAGAATTAAAATTTAATTAATTATCTATATTATGGCTAAATGTGTGTGTAGTGGGGCTAAAATTAAATGTTCATTTGGTGCAGGACCAAAATCTATGGTAGTACTCCCTTTAAATAGAACGCTTACAGCAAATACAAAACCAATTGCAAATATTTTAGATATCATCCCATTTGTTAATATTCCAGCATTTGGGCAATGTAAGTCTCCTGCAAACCCTATGAACTGGAAAATGGCTGGCCCTGTTCCTGTATTTGTTCCCTCTTCATGTATTCCAATACCTGTAAGTCCTTGGTCTCCAGGGGCAAAAAAAACAAAGCTGGGCAAACAACCTGTTGTGCTTGAGAATAGTAAAACTATGTGTGTTTGGGCAGGTTCTATAACGGTAACGGATCCAGGACAAAAAAAGATAGACTGTGACTAATTCTTATTTTCTAAATCTTTTTAAAAATGGTAACTATTTAATATTATTAATAAACATAATTTTGAAATATTTTAATCCTAAAATTAGTCATACTTTTAACTGACAAAATTTTGAAATTACACAGTTTATTAAATTTATCATTATATATTGAACACATACGCATCAGAGGGAAAAGAAAAGAAAAGTACCACTTCTTATCATAGAAGTAATCAAGATGGTGCATTTCAATCTGAAGATACTAGGTCTGAAGCTATTCAAATGCAACACATACAGGAATTAGCCAATAGTAGCCTTCAATCTCTAGAAATTTTTCAACTTCAGGCGATGGCAGATAATTTTATTATCCAGAGAAAACCCGGCGATCAAGAACGAAAAAATAATAGTTCTAGATTTAAAGAAAGTTGGTCAGAAGAAGAAGAAGCTTTTGTTTGGATTAAAGGGAACCAAAAATTTAAGCGTAAAAATTCCGATGAAACTAGTGATAAGTTACCTGAAAACCTGTCGACTGATGAAAAAGAAGAAGTTCTAAATGGCACCCTGACTAATTTTTCTTTTGATTCTGATTCTGATTCTGATGTATCTGACTTAAAATTAGAGACTATAGATCTTATAGACTCACGACAAATAACTCAGCTGAATCCTAAAGGCGATAAAATTAGAACTTTTTTACAAGATGAATGTAATCAAAGTTGGCACATAGCAACAAAAGAATTAAATAAAGATAGCACAACAGCTGATTCAACAAAAAAAGATAACCGCCGAAATATGTTGCGTAAAATATGGGAATATAGACAATGGCACCACAACTTTATTCTAAATAAAACTCAAATAGCTCTTGGCGGCGATAGACTAACAGAATGGGCAGCAGCAGGAAGCACCACACTAACCTCAGATATTGATGTTAATTTAAAAGGAACAGATACTGAAGCTGCAGTTCAAAAATTTAATAAAATCTTTATTGATGATGGTTGGGACTATGAAGCAGGAATTGTCTATGATGTTAATGTTTATGCGCTAGACTTTATGCACAAGGAAGCAACTTTTGGTAAAGGAATGGTTGATAAAAAATCTCAAGGAATCATTGACGTTACCAAAGATATACATGGAAACGTGTTGACGAAAAAAGATACCGTAAAAGATAAAAAAATTATTGATAATACCACTTCTAAGACAGGCATAGTTGCAAAAGAAGGAGCAAGAAAAGGAAGAGCCGAGGGCGGGTTTGATGGTTCTAATGAAAATATTATTGAAGCAGATAAAATAGACCAAGATATTTGGACACATGTTAAAACTAGATTATACATGTCTAAGTCTGAATGGGATTTACATGCTACGACTATTGGTTTAGATCCTGCTACTAAAACTAAGATAGAAGAGCGCTTTGAAAACTACTCTAAGACATTACAAGATAGAATGCTTGAAGATTCTCCGTCTACAACAGTTGAAGTAGAGGAGGGGAATGCTGTTTTGGCTGTTGAGGCTTTAAAATCTTTTTCCAAAAAAGCTACAGCCAATGAACAAGAGATGGATGAGGATATCTTAGAGGCTAAATCTTCAAATTTAATGATGGCTTCAAGTAATCGAATCTATGAGGAAAAATTAGTTATTATAAATGCTCTCCGTCAAATACTAAAAGGCCAAGTTAAACAATATGATGGTATCCTAAATAGTAATCGTATGCCTCTAACAGATCCACTTCAACAAGAACTTGATCTAATTAATCTAGACATTGAATCAAACTTACAATTATTACGAAATATGCTAGCAGAAGCAGCATTATTTTCCAACGAAGCCTATATAACCGATGGAGCAGTGAATCATGCTGTTGTTGGAACACAAGTAGGGATGGCCGTAAAACTAAAAAATTCTGAATCTAAAAATGCAGTTGTAGAAAATTTAGCAGATTCTCTAAAAGAAATAAGCCGTCATGGAGATACTATTGGTGAGGCTGCCTTTAAATCAGGCAAGTACTTATTCCGTATGGCTGATGCAGCATTGAATATGGGATTTACTGAGTTAAGTATAAAAGAGATCTATAATAGTGCCGTACACATATCTAGTACAATTAAAGGAAATAGTGATTTATCTGGAGAAGAACAAAAAACAGAGAGTGCCGAAGCCATCCAAAAAATAGCTGGATGGGGAGGAGTTAATAAAGCAGATGATTTAAAAGCCAAAGTTAAAGAAGTTGCACAAAAAATTATTATTTGGTACACTGAAAAAGACGCTGCCTTTAGCGGTCAAGACAGTAATGCAGTTGGAACAAATAAACCAAAAAAGAAATAGTTATCTGACTATTAAAAAAAATTAAAGATAAGGTGTTAAACGAGTTATTAAATAACATTAATAAATAGAGATTTGAAACATAATATTATTCTTAGAAATCTCCCCAAAGAAAAAATTCAAATAGACATTTGGCCTTTTGAAATTCAAGGTGGTTTTAGAGGTTTTCAACAAGTGCCAAATGGATTACATTATATTGCAGTTTTATTTAACAACATATATCCTGGTTTTTGGTGTTTTATAGAAGATGCTACTGTTGTTAAAGCGTTTAACTTGGAAAAGTCTCAATTTATTGATGCAGATAATGAAACCACTATTACTTCTCATGCACTAGCAGATAGTGGTGCTATGAATAAAGACCTGATTGTTTTTCCAAAAGCTTCAGAACTACAATGGCACAGATTAACATCTTATATTAGCTCTAAGAATTATGATCAGATTGTAAATTTAACACCTTCTTCAATCTCAACTAATATAAATGATAAAGAAGTCATAGCTGCCTACCAAATGGCTTTCTTAAAGGTAATCGTTTGCCAACCAGAATTGCTAGAACCATATAAAATGCAGCTATGGAAAGAGTGGATTCAAGCTTTTTATCAAGCAAACCTAACAACAATTCAAAATCGGATTACTTTGTTTCCTATAATCATAGATTTATTGATACTTCATCAAGAATTGATGCCAAAGGCATATGATTCAGAGTTAGTTTTTATAAAAAAAGAAGCCAAAAGTTTTATACATAAACTTGAAACAATTGGCGATTCTTTGCTATCACAAAAAGCAAAACAATATCAGTTTTTTATTTATTAAAGAATATTAAGTTCTGAATCGTTAATGGAAATCATTTGTAATGATGTGGTTATAAATAGTTAATATTTTTAAATCCACCTATTGGTTTTTTATGAATCAGATTAGATTTATAAGAAATAAAGTAATCACCATCTGTTTCTGCAAAAAAAAGAGATCCAATAATTGATTTAACATTTAACTTTTCAATTATTTTATGTTGTATGACATGGCTCATTTGAGCTTTTCAAACCAGTAAGTATATGCTTCAATCTATTTGATTTAAGTATTCATGTCATTTGAATGGGATCCACTAATTCACAACTCAAAGGGGGGTATAAATTTCCGTAGAGGGGTCATACTTAGTCATCTTCTTTGTTGAGGTATCATAGAACCACCAATATCCTGATTTTTCTTTCGACCAACGTTTCATATTTGGGTCTGTGGTTTCTTCCCATTCTCCCTTGAGGCCTAAGAATTTATTTTTCGCTACGTCTATTGTTTCATCTACCCGAGATTGTTTTGTGGCTGCACGAACGACTTCATGTAATGATTTACTTGTCGCACTTGGATCTGAATTCTGCAGCCCCATTTCTACAGCGCCTCCGAGCCCTTCCTGAACAAGTCCATAGCCCATATCTGATGAGGCTTCTCCTCCTTGACCTGCCCATTGATGAAGATCGACAGTTCCATCATTGGCGAGTTCAATCCCAGCGTCATTAGACGCAACTGCGGAAGCATCTAATTCATCAAGGGCACCTGTTGCTGCTCCTATCAGCGTTCCTGTTAGCATGTTCAAACCCCTTTGCCCTAGTGATGTCTTATTTGCCCCCGTTGCTTCATCATAGCTATAATCAGCAGCCTCCTTAGATACGGCACCCATGGCGCCACTTGAGAATGCTTCTGCGGCAATGCTACCCCCGCCTTCTCCCGCTAACGCTCCAATAGCGTCTCCACCGACTCCGATTAAAGGTGCTAAACCACCTGAAATTGCACCGAGTAAAACATCTTTTCCTGTTTCATGTAAAGCATCTTTTTGGCTTGATTTTCCATTTCTACCCATAAATCCTTCGGATGAAGCAAGTTCTCGCTCTCGTCCTGCCGCAACAAGGTCTGTCCCTTTTTCACCCGTATTCCATGTCATTCCCGCTGCTCCCCCTGCCATCGCTCCTCCTATCGCTCCTCCTGCCATTGCTGTTCCTATCGCTCCTGGACCAAGCGGTGCACCGGCTGCAGCTCCTGCGGCTGCCCCTCCTAGTCCACCCAAGGTTTTTGCACCTCCTTTATAAAGCCCTTTTTTAATTTTATTCCATGGCTTTGAGCGCTTTTTTTGGTCTTTTTGGGCCTTAGCTGCTCTTTCTTTCCTGTTGTCAGACTTTGCCCCAACTGAGGTAATTAGTGCATTTATCGCAGCCGTTTTTTCCTTAGAATCCATGTTTGAATCCTCAATATTCTTGAAGGCGTTACTCTGTTTTGAAGGAATGGCTAAACCGTGAGAGTCCCTGGGTAATTCTATAGTGCCGTCCTGATGTTTTGCAAAATGTTTTGCTTCTTTCAGCTGTTCATCAGAAATACCCTTAACCATTTGAATAGGATAATTTCCTTTATTCTTTATTTCAAGAGCTGAAGAATTGTTTTTACTGATTCGTTGTAAAGCTTTCGCTCCCATACTATCAGCCTCTCTTTCTAAAGTTGCGCTGTCATTAACTGCTATGCCGTTAACAGAAGTTGTTGGCTTTACTCTGTCTTGTGCTTGTTGCACTACGTGGCCTAATTCATGAGGTAAATGTTT
>MDTF01011360.1_pt1 | contig 32770 bp, 20 predicted proteins | sample 811191 | NCBI WGS metagenome assembly MDTF01 (sample SAMN05326649, study PRJNA326480) | marine metagenome | isolation source: seawater | place: Southern Ocean | collected 2011 | reverse complement strand
TGTAATTATTACTGAATCTTCAGCTGTACAACCATTGTTATCAGTTACGGTAACGTAGTACGTTCCATCACACAAACTATTTGTAGTATCTGAAGTCGATCCTGTTGACCATGCATAATTATATGGTGCTGATCCTCCGCTAATACCAACAGAAGCTACACCGTCACATATTCCATTACATGAAATTGCTGTGTCGATAGCTGTTGTTGTTACAATTGCCGCAGGCTCTGTAATAACTACGCTAACAACAGTATCACATGTACCATCATCAACGGTTACACTGTAAGTTCCTGAACAAAGTGCATTTTGATTAGATCCAGTTCCGATACCTCCACTCCAAGTGAAAGTGTAAGTTCCTGAACCACCTGTTGCAGATACTGTAGCATCGCCATCACAAACTCCGTTACACGAAGCTTGGTTATTGATTGTAACTGTTGGAATGATTTCAGTCGGTTCACTGATATTTACAGTTGCCGTAGCCACGCATGAGGTTACCAAATCAGTGACCGTTACAGTATAACTACCAGCAGTTAAGTTGTTAACTGTTGGGGTTGTTTGACCAGCTGCAGGAGCTGGTGACCATGCATATGAATATGTTCCAGCTGGCGTAGATGTAACTGTAGCTGAACCATCATTTGATCCAAAGCAAGAAGCATCTGTAGTTGATGTAACATTTACGGTGAATCCAGCTGGGTTTACAAACGTAACTTGATCTGTTGCAGTACATCCACTTGCATCAGTCACTGTTACTGTTAATACACCGGCACAGTTCGAATCTGATGTTGTTCCATTATCTCCGTTACTCCAGTTGATTGTGTAAGGGGCTGTACCACCAACTACACTTGCTGATGCCTCACCATTACACCCTGTTCCAGCACATGATACTGGAGTTGTTATTGCTGCTGTAACTGTTAGAGCAACTGGTTCTGTAATTATTACTGAATCTTCAGCTGTACAACCATTGTTATCAGTTACGGTAACGTAGTACGTTCCATCACACAAACTATTTGTAGTATCTGAAGTAGATCCTGTTGACCATGCATAATTATATGGAACTGATCCTCCACTCACACTAACAGAAGCTACACCGTCACAGATTCCATTACATGAAATTGCTGTGTCGATAGCCGTTGTTGTTACAATTGCCGCAGGCTCTGTAATAACTACGCTAACAACAGTATCACATGTACCATCATCAACGGTTACATTGTAAGTTCCTGAACATAATGCATTTTGGTTTGATCCAGTTCCTAAGCCTCCACTCCAAGTATAAGTGTAAGTTCCAGAACCACCTGTTGCAGATATTGTAGCATCGCCATCACAAACTCCATTACATGAAGCTTGGTTATTGATTGTAACTGTTGGAATGATTTCAGTTGGTTCTGTGATTGTAACACCGTAAACAGTATCCACACAACCTGAATTATCGGCAAAAGCAACATCATAAGTTCCTGCACATAATGCATTTTGTGTAGCTCCCGTTCCAACTCCAATCCATGTAATTGAATAAGGTGCTGAACCTCCAGTAGCTGAAGCTGTAGCTGAACCATCACAAACTCCAAAACAAGATGCCTGATTATTAACTACCACTGAGCCAACAAGTGCAGATGGTGCAGTTAAGGTGTAATTCTCAATTGTTGTACATCCGTTATCGTCCGTTATTGTAACAGTATAAGAACCTGCACATAAGTTAGACTGTGTTGATCCACTATTTGAGTTACTCCATGCATAAGTATATGGACTAGTACCTCCAGATCCTGAAGCTGTTAATTGACCAGTACATGTTCCACTACATGAAACCGCTAAATCTTCGGTAATTGAACCTGTAAGTACCGTTGGTTCTGTTAATGTTACTTGAGCTGTTTGCTGACATCCATTTCCGTCAGTAGCAGTTACCGTATAAGTACCGGCCGTTAAATTCGTAATAGTAGCTGTTGTTGCTGAATTACTCCATGCATAAGATACAGTTCCTGTTCCCCCAGTTGAGCTAGCTGTTAACTGACCGTTGTTACCTCCATTACAAGAAATGGTTTGATCAGTTGCTATTGAAACGACCATGGCTACAGGTTCAGTAATTGTTACTGTTTCAGTTACCGTACAAGAACTATCATCAGTTACAGTTACAGTAAAAGTTCCTGCGCACAAGTTTGTAGCTTGAGCTGTATTCTGACTATTTGACCATGCGAAAGTGTAAGGAGCTGTACCTCCAGAAGCAGATACCGTTGCTTCACCATCACAATCACCGTTACAATCTAATGCATTATCAATTACGTGTGATGTTACAATTGGAGCTGGATCAACCAAGATTACTTGAGCAGTATCTGTACATCCATTTTGGTCTGTTACAGAAACCACATTTGTTCCAGCACATAAAGATGTGGCTGTAGAACCTGTTTCACTGTTACTCCACGTATAAGTGTAAGGTGAGGTTCCACCAGTAACAACAACAGATGCCTCTCCATTACAATCACCAGCACACTTAATAAGCTCGTCTATTGATGTTGTTATATTAAATGCAGGGACACTTGTTAATGTGCTTGATAGCACTTCCGTACATCCATTTCCATCAGTAGCTGTTACGGTGTAAGTACCAGCAGCAAGGTTTGAGATTGTTGCCGTAGTTGCTGAGTTGCTCCATGCATAAGTAATAGTGCCCGTTCCACCATTTGTACTCGCAGTTAATTGACCAGTTGTGGCGCCATTACAAGAAATGGTTTGATCTTGAGTAATTGAAAGGTTTATTGCCGAAGGTTCAGCTAATGTTACCTGCGATGTTTGTTGACATCCGTTTCCGTCAGTTGCAGTTACAGTATAAGTTCCAGCTGTTAAATTTGTAATAGTAGCAGTTGTTGCTGAATTGCTCCATGCATACGATACCGTTCCTGTTCCACCAGTTGCACTCGCAGTTAGCTGACCCGTATTTCCACCATTACATGATATGGTTTGATCGGTTGCAATTGACACAACCATTGCGACTGGTTCAGTTAAAGTAACTGTTTCTGTAACTGTACATGAACTATCATCTGTAATAGTTACTGTGTATGTACCAGCACACAACCCTGTTGCTTGAGCAGCTGTCTGACTGTTTGACCAATTGTAAGAATAAGGAGAGATTCCACCAGAAACATTAGCAGTAACTTCTCCATCACAATCGCCATTACAATCTAGTGCTACATCAATGGTTGAAGATGCCACCAAAGGGGTAGGTTCATTCAAAGTAATTGAAGTTGTTTGCTGACATCCATTATCATCAGTAACAGATACAGTTGTAGTTCCATCGCATAATGCTACAGCCAAAGAACCAGTTTCACTGTTACTCCATGCATAAGTATATGGTCCAACACCACCAAATGCTGCTACTTGAGCAGATCCATTACAATCTCCAGAACATTTTATTTGACTCAATACTGAGCCACCCACATTTAATACAGTAGGGTTTGATAATGTACTCGTCTCAACTGTTGTACAACCTAGATTATCTGTAACAGTAACAGTATATGTTCCAGCTGTTAAATTTGATATCGTTGTTGTAGTTGCACTATTACTCCATAAGTAGATATAAGGTGATGAACCACCAGATGCTGCTACGCTTAATTCACCAGATGCATCATTATTACATATAATAATTTGATCTTGAGTGATGTTTGCCACCACTGGTGGAGCTGCTGTTAAATTATAGGTTTGCGTACCTGTACAACTGTTTCCATCAGTTACTGTAACGGTGTATGTTCCTGCTACAAGATTTGAAATTGTTGCAGTTGTAGCTGAATTACTCCATGCATAGGTATAGTTTCCATCACCACCAGTTGCTGAAGCAGTTAATTGACCAGTTGGATTTCCACAAGCTACAGCCTGATCTTCAGTAATTGTAACAACAATTGGATCTGGCTCACCAATCACAACTTGCGCGGTATCAGAGCATCCGTCTGATGTAGAAACAGAAACATAATATAAACCAGCTGAAAGACTCGATGCAGTATCTGTTCCTTGCCCGGCTCCAGGAGATGGTGACCATGAATATGTCAAAGGAGACTCACAATGTCTAAACCTCGTATTTGGCCTGTTTACACTTGCATTAGGTACGGTAGTGTAGTCTCCACAAATAGATGATGTATTGTTATTATCATATAAAACCGAAACAAAAGTAGTTGGTGAATATCTTACACGAGCGTTACCATTATTACCTGAGTATACATTGGAGTAGCAAACTTCAACTACAATATTAGAAACACCATCCCAGATGTATGAATTATCGAAAGTGTGTTCGTTCCAGCCTACTGATGGAGCGATATTAAAGGTGTTTTTAACAGTTACAACATTTGTATCCCAAGCAACCAAATTGGATTCTGAAGTACATCCCATCCTAATTTGCATGTTGTAGAAGTTAGAAAGTCCAACTTGCTGCACATAAAATGCCACCGCATTAATAGGTCCAGGCTGTACTCCTGCAGCTGTTAATTCACTAGCACTGTATAAATATTGATTTCGTGAATACCTATAAACACCAGCATAAGGTGTAGGGAGTGAATTTAAATTATTTGTACCTGTACCTGTACCTATGGTGTCTCGGATGCTCGTACCATTGCACCCCGAAAGGCTAACGCCACAACCACTCAAAGTTGCAACAGCCACTGCCTCTCCATCACTTAAACCATTACAGGTAGCATCTGAATATGTAAATATCGAAGCATCAACCTGAATAGGCTCCAACACTGAATAAGATCTCGTTTCAGAGCATCCATTCGCATCTGAGATCGTAACAGCGTAATTTCCGGCACATAAATTTGAATTTGTCGATGTCGAATTACCATTGTCCCAGTTATAACTAATTGAACCCGTACCTCCTGTAACAAGTAATGCTATTTCCCCATTACAATTGTTCGGATCACAATTATCTTGTGTTATAGTTTCATTTACTAATATCTGAGCTGGATCCAACATATTAAATGTTGTAGACCATGATTGGGCTGTGCCTGAATCATAAACGGTTAGTTGATATGCCGAAACATTAGCACAGAAACGCACACTATCAGAAGTCATTACAGAATCTGGGGCTGGGAACCACGTGTATGCATAAGGTCCAGTTCCACAAAACATCTTAACCTTAGCAGTTCCATCACATTCTCCTGGACACGAAATACCAGTTGTTCTTATTCTACCGAAAGCTCCATTACAATTAGGAACTATTACATTTAAGGTAAATGAGTTTACAGCAGAAATAGGACAAGCGCTATCCGTAACATTAAAGGCTACGGCATTATTAGTAGGTACTCCCGATGTTGCTGTCCAACAAACTGTTGCCGTTAATGGATTCGTACCAGTAACATTGATAGTAGCTCCGGGAAGAACTGAAGCCAAGTTTGTTGTAAAGTATAAATTGTCTGATACGTCTGAATCTGTAAAAACGATATCTGTACAGAAATCCATTCCAGGATAAGCTGTTATTGTCGTTTCATTAGTTGAATCAGCCCACCCAGTAAAGTTTGAAAAACTAGTTGGAGCAGTCGGTATTGTATTTGAACTAACTTCAACATCAATTTGAAAGTCTCTTATGACGTGACCAATCAGTTGACCTGATGAATTAAACTCCTCAACCTTAACAGCAATAATAAAAGACCCTATTAGCGCTGGAGTAAATGTCATGGCACCTGTATTCTGATCAAGTGTAATACCCTGAATTGGAGAAGTACCACTATAGCCAGTTACGTAATTTAAAGGCGTTGGCGTTGCTGTACCAGTAGCAGCCTCTCTTGCATCTACCAAAGAATATTTCAAACTATCTCCATCTGCATCAGTAGCAGCTAGTGACAAAGAGATTGTTTGATTAATAAAGGCGTATGAAATAGGGTCAGAATTAAATTCAGGGGAACTATTTGTAGATCCACTAACTCCAAACTCCTTAACAGTTTGAATAAAGAAATCATCGAAATCTGAATCTATCACATTATCAGACTCGGGTCTACAACACCATCTAAATCTAAATTCATGTTGACATGAAGGATTTGATAAAGTCACAGTTCCTTGGTAAACATATTTCAAAACCCCCGATAGTGAGCCTCCGTTACATGTAGTTAATGAAAGTGAATCTGGACATACTTGAGAAACTTCAATCCCACTTAATGAGGGAACTTGAGTTACTGTAACAAAAGAAGGAGAAGATACACAGGAAGAATTTATGTTAACCGTGTAACTTGAATTCACTGGTATCCCTGAACAATCTCGATACAGATTAAGTGTAACTTGATATTGATTGCCCGAAAGGTGTTCTACCTGAATATCACCAGCTTTCAAGTGAGATGCTTGGGTGATTTTAGCCGTAACAAAGAAGGAACAGACTAATAGGAAATATTTCAAAAATCGATTCATATGCCGATCTATGGTTTTGGTTCTGACTAGGTTTTTCGTATGTGAATTTAGGGGCGCCTTACTAATAGACGTAAAATATTTTCAAAAGCTACCTAAAAACAAGGGTCTAATTTAGGAATAAATTCCTGTTAGACCCTTGAAATTCACGAATATAGTGATATTCTTATGTTATCTAATCTCTCCACCGTGCGGAAATTTCGAATCATCTGGATTAACAAAAGAAAGTTGCCCTTCAGCATTTTCAGCCATTAAGATCATCCCTTCAGACTCTACGCCCCTTATTTTACGCGGTTCTAAGTTCAAAAGGATAGATACTTTTTTACCCACAATTTCTTCTGGCTTGTAGTATTCTGCAATACCTGAAACTACCGTTCTTTGCATATTACCCACCTGAACTCGAAGCTTCAACAATTTCTTTGCTTTGGGTACCATTTCAGCAGCAGTAATTTCACCAACTCGAATGTCTAATGAAGCAAATGTGTCGAAAACGATTTGATCTTTCACTGGTTTATCGGTTGCTTGTTGAGCCTTACGAGCAGCAGCCTTTTCTTGCAATTTAGCCACTTGCTTTTCAATAACCTCATCTTCGATTTTACCAAATAACAATTCTGGCTTATCTACTTTATTTCCTGCGACTACTGGCGATTTCCAATCTTTAGCCCAAGCACTTAAATCTGCCTGTAAAGCCGATTCAATTTTTTGAGTTGCATCTGGCAAGAATGGTCTTAAGTACATTGCAATTCGTGCTGAAACATCTAAAGATAAATGCAAAATGGTTTTAGTTCTCTCAGGGTCGGTTTTGAACAATTTCCAAGGCTCTGTATCTGCCAAATATTTGTTACCCAAACGAGCAAATCCCATTGCAATGGTTAATGCTTCGCGGTATTTATGAGCATGTAGCTTCTCTTCAATTTGAGCGGGTAAACTCTCCAACTGACGAAGCAATTGTTCATCCACTTCTTGCAATTCGCCAAGAGCTGGAATTTCACCTTCGTAATACTTGTTGACCAATACAAATGAGCGGTTGATGAAATTACCCAAAATCGCTACCAACTCGTTGTTTACACGAGCTTGGTAATCTTTCCATGTAAACTCACTGTCTTTGGTTTCGGGCGCGATACTCGTTAAAACATAACGCAATTCATCTTTCTTACCCTCAAAATCTTCCATGTACTCATGCAGCCATACAGCCCACTCTCGTGAAGTACTGATTTTATCACCTTCTAAGTTCAAGAACTCATTAGCTGGAACATTTACCGGCAAGTTGAATTTACCATGCTCTTTCAAGATGATTGGGAAAATGATGCAGTGAAAAACAATGTTGTCTTTCGCTATGAAGTGAACCAAGTTGGTTTCTTCACTTTGCCAGTAATCTTCCCAGTTTTTATTGTTGTCGGCAGCCCATTGTTTGGTAGCCGAAATGTATCCAATTGGTGCATCTAACCACACGTAAAGCACTTTACCTTCAGCATCCGCTAATGGCACTTTTACACCCCAATCTAAATCGCGAGTCATAGCACGAGGTGCTAAACCTCCATCAATCCAACTCAAGCACTGACCAACAACTTGCTTACGCCATTTCTCTGGATCGTGGTGTTGAACGCCATCTAATTTCCCAGAAGTAATCCAATCACGCAACCATTGCTCATGCTTTTGCATCGGTAAATACCAGTGCTTGGTTTTCTTTAAAATTGGAGCATTTCCAGACAACACACTGCGTGGATTGATCAATTCCGTTGGACTTAACGTTGAACCACATTTTTCACACTGATCTCCATAGGCATCTTCATTGCCACATTTCGGGCAAGTTCCCATGATGTAGCGATCAGCTAAAAACTGCTTGTGATCCTCATCGTAATACTGTTCAGATTCTTCAAATTCAAATGAACCTTTGGCATCTAATGTTTTGAAAAAATCTTGTGCAGTTTCGTGATGAAGTGGCGTACTGGTGCGGTGATATAAATCGAAGCTGATTCCAAAATCAGCAAATGCGTTTTTATTGATATCGTGATACTTATCTACGATTTCTTGCGGAGTAATGCCTTCTTTCTTGGCGCGCATGGTAATTGCCGCCCCATGCTCATCTGATCCACAAATAAATACTACGTCTTCACCCATTTGTCGCAAAAAACGAACATAGGTGTCGGCCGGAAGATATGCCCCGGCAATATGTCCGATATGAAGCGGTCCGTTTGCATACGGAAGGGCTGCGGTTACTAAATGTCTTTTTGGCTTTGGCAATTCCATGTTTATTCTGATTATAAGCGACAAAAATAACCAAGTGTATAGACCCTAATTCATGGTTTACCAGTATTTTCAGCAATCAACAAGCTGATGTGCAAGAATTTTTGGTATTCACCCAAAAAATATGGCCGTTTCAGCTGTAGTTTCGAGTCTATGCAAACTCCTCCGTTATTACAACCGGGCGATACCATCGCTATTATTTGTACGGCTAAAAAAGTAGAACGAGAATACATTGACCGAGCAACTAAATTGCTTGAGTCGTGGGGATTGAACGTGAAGCTCGGGCAAAACCTGTTTGAGCGTCACTTTCAATTTGCTGGCACCGATGAACAGCGAGCTGCCGATTTACAAGACATGCTCAACGATTCTGAAGTGAAAGCCTTTTTGTGTGCTCGCGGAGGTTACGGAACGGTTCGCATTGTAGACAAAGTATCGTTTGATCTTTTCACGCAAAACCCAAAATGGATTATCGGATTTAGCGACATTACAGTGCTGCACAACCACATTCACACGCATTTTGGAATAGAGACTTTACACGCTACCGTTCCGCTTAATTTTCCTGAAGGAGAGAATGAAAACCTCCGCACTTTGAAAAAAGCCTTGTTTGATGGTCATTTAAATTACACCATTGACGCTCATGCAATGAACAGAAAAGGTGTTGCACAAGGCGAAGTTGTTGGTGGCAATTTAGCCATGATTCAAAGTTTAGCTGGAACAAACTCCGATATAGACACGCGCGGCAAAATCTTGTTTTTAGAGGAAATTTCTGAATATGCTTATCAAGTAGATCGCATGATGTGGAACTTGAAAAAATCTGGTAAATTGGATCAACTACGCGGATTAATTATTGGCGGATTTACAGACATCAAACCTGGGCCAGATCCTTTTGGATATTCTGCTTACGAGATTATTTGGGAATTGGTAAAAGAGTATGATTATCCCGTTTGTTTTGATTTTCCAGCCGGACACCAAGAGCAAAACTGGACCATTACCATGGGCAGATACAGCCGTTTAGAAGTTGCCGAAGAATCGGTTAACTTTACGCAGAGTTAACCCTAATAGATCTATCATGAATTATTTCTTTACTGGAATTGAATTACACCCAGACTTTGGATTTGGCATTACTGCTGATTCATACTACAATAGTGCTATGCATTTAACTGATAATCATTATGAAAACTATAGCGTCACCCAACAAGCTGAAATGCCCGAAAACTTTCTATTTAGACATTCGATTGAGCTATACATAAAATCATTAATAATAATCTTCCACAAGTCCCTTAAGCTAAATTATGGTGATAGACCATTTGACACAGACAGACCACAAATCGAAATTGAGGAAAATAAATGGCGAGATTTATATTCATGCCATTACATCGATATACTTTATGAATATTGGCTCACCAAATTATTACTCCCTTTTGCTGATGAACTAAAAAAAATTGCATCTAAAGGAGAATGGATTGAAACAGAAAAAATATCCACACTTCTGAATATTGTATGTAAATATGATCGAGATAGCTCCTATTTCAGATATCCAATAACAAAATACAAGGAGCTTGATCATGATAAATTCACAATGCAAAAATTTGAAGTTAATAGCCTAAAGGATCATCTCGACAATCTTAGAAATAAAAAAAGTGATCAAAAGGAAGCTACTCTGACCATGCTTTTAGTTGATGGAGACAAAGTTCTCGAAGCTTTTGAAAACAATCAAAATATTTTATCTGACGTAAGGGACGGATTAAAAGAAATTGCATATTACTTTCATTGTATACATCTTATGGCTCGGATAACTATATGTAACGGAATGTAATCAATCACAACCAATGGCTGACCACAACGAACTAGGTAAACAGGGCGAGCAACTGGCACTGCAACACTTGCTAAAAAAAGGCTATCAATTGTTAGAGAAAAACTGGCGATTTGGTCGAGATGAAATTGATATCATCATGCAAGAGGGCAATGAATTGGTCATTGTAGAAGTAAAAACCCGCGAAAACAATTACATGGGCGAACCCGAAGAAGCTGTAACTCGAAGCAAGCAAAAACGTATAATTCAAGCCGCACACGCCTATGTTGAAGACCAAAGCTTAGATTTAGAAGTTCGGTTTGATGTTGTTGGCATCATCATCAACTCAAAGAAGACTGAAATTAACCACATAAAAGATGCCTTTCAACCCCGCTGGTAATTTATTGATTAGCTTTGCAAACGGATTAGTGAGGATAAAAGATTATGCGCAAAAAACGCGATAGCAACGGACCAAAGAAAGAATACAATAGCTCAGCAGTACGCAAGTTCTACATGGGCAAGAAAATGCAAAATCAGAAGTTCGAGAGAAAGCATAAAAAACAAGAGGAAGACAAAACTAAAAACGGTGTCAGACTCAATAAATATATTGCCAATGCTGGCATTTGTTCACGCAGAGATGCTGATGAACTGATCCAAAAAGGAGAGGTTAAAATCAACAACAAAGTGGTTACCGAAATGGGTACTCGCGTGATGCCTGGCGATAAGGTTACTTTTCAAGGAAAATTCATCAAGCCAGAGAAAAACGTTTACGTTTTACTCAACAAACCCAAAGATTTTATCACAACAGTTGACGATCCTCGCGGACGTAAAACAGTGATGGATTTGGTTAGAAAAGCATGTGATGAACGTATTTATCCAGTTGGTCGCTTAGACCGCCTAACAACTGGTGTTTTATTATTGACTAACGATGGCGATTTGGCTAAAAAGCTAACACATCCGAGTCATGGCGTTAAAAAAATCTACTACGTTAAAACAGCCGAGAATTTATCGAACAACGATTTGGTAAAACTGGTTAAAGGCGTTGAGTTAGAAGACGGAATCTCTAAAGCCGATGAAGCTCACTTTATAGATGATAACTTTGATGAAATCGGAATTGAAATTCACTCAGGCAAAAACCGCGTTATTCGTAGAATGTTTGAAGCAATCGGTCACCGTGTTGTAAAACTAGATCGTGTTTCTTTTGCTGGACTTACCAAAAAACGCATTCCGCGTGGTAAATACCGTTTGTTGAGCCAGAAAGAAGTTGGAATGCTTCGTATGTTCATCTCCAATCCAGACGCATAATATCCAAAAGCTAAACACGTTTGATAGCCAATGAAGTGGTTAAAGCGTATTTCACTTGCACTCTTTATTGTATTGCTCACAGGTGTTGGCGCGGCTACGTATTTGGCCTATAAATATCAAGACAAAGCCGTTCCGTTTATCGTTGCGGAACTCAACAATTATTTGATAACGCCCATTCAGGTGGGCGAAATCAAACTCAGTTTTATTGAGCGTTTTCCGCAAGCTTCTATCAAATTTCAAGATGTTACTGCTTTTGGAAGTAATCCTGCTCGACAAAACGACACCCTTTTTCACGTTGGTGAAGTGTACCTCACCTTTAGTCTGATTCAATTTTACAACGGTGTTTATGATTTAAACCATGTGGAAGCTCACGATGGAAAAGTCAATTTACACACCGATGCAAAAGGAACGGTGAACTTTGAGTTTCTGAAACAAACCGATGAAGTAGCTTCAACCAGTGAGTTTCAAATCAACTTAGAGGAAATCATTTTAGACAATGTGGATGTGCGTTTTCAAGACGATAGATTTGAAGAAGATATTCACATTCTAGCCGATCGGTTTACAGCCAAAGGAATGTTCTCGAATAGCGAGCATCAAGTTGCACTTTACGGCAGCGGATTAATTCACCGCATCAAAATCAGCGATCTAACTTATTTAAAAGAAGAACCTGTTTTCTTAGATGCTGGAATGGAAATGAATCCCGACAAAGGATTTTACCGAATCTCGCGCGGGAAAATGGAACTCCGCAACGCTTACACATTAGATGTTGAAGGTGAATTTTACAACCGAGAAATTGAGTTGAAAGCTTCGGCTCAAGGTTTAGATGTTGAAGTTCTTCCAGCACTTTTACCGGCAGATATTGCTGAGCCAATTACTGATTTAAAAGGAAAAGGAAAATTAGCTGCAACCATCTCAATTATCCGAGATGAGTTTTCGCCTTATCCAACCGTTCACTCCGATTTTGAATTGCAAGATGGATCCATTCATTTGGCTGCACTTCAAGAACCGTTGACACATGTTTACGCCAAAGCGCATTACACCAACGGAAAGAAACAATCGTTGAGTACGAGTTCACTTTCTATCGATTCACTGGCGCTTTCAGTTGGAGCTAGCAACCTGAACGGGAAATTTCAATTGCGCAATTTTGAGCAACTGCATTTTGTAACGCAATTGCACGCTGATGTAGATCATGCCTCACTCAAAAACATTTTACAACTTGATACTTTAGAGAATTTCTCTGGAAAATCGCAAGCTGAAATCAAACTGAAAGGCCAAATTCGATCTACAGATTCCATCACTATTAATGATATTTTAAGTTGGGATAAAAACATCAATCTCACACTTCAAAACACCGAGATTGGATTCAACAACAAAACGTATTTGCTGAAGGCCGGGCATCTGGAAGTAGACAACGATCACATTGCTTTAGAAAATGTGCAAGCCGTTTACGATGGAGCCAATATCCGTTTGGAGGGATTATCTAAAAATGGATTTAAAGAGTTGCTTTTGGGCGAACTTCCAACTCACTTTTATGGTAATTTAACGGCAGATAGTTACACGCTTCGCGATGATGAAAATGCCGAAGAGCCGATTCATTTAAATCCTGATGCTAACTACGATATTCATATTCAATTGGGTAAGTTGGAATACGCTAAGGTTACAGCAACCAACTTAGAAACGCATTTGAAATATTACCACGGTTTAGACTTGCAAGACATCCGTTTTGAATCGTTAGGTGGAGTTGTTTCTGGGTCATACAATTACAAGCCTAGAGGTTCTGAGATCTATTCTGATTTATCTTTATCAGCACAGCAAATTGATATTCAGCAACTCTTTGAGAACTTCAACAATTTTGGTCAAAATGCCATAAGATCTGAGCATTTGAGCGGCAAAGCAGATATCATCAGTCACTTTACGTTTACTCAAAACGAGGCTGGTAAAATAGATAGTAAAACCATCGCTGGCGAAGCCGATTTAACCATTGAAAATGGTGAGTTGATTGATTACAAACCGCTTTACAGTTTGGTTGATGATTTCCGTAAGAATAAAATTCTTCGCTTGTTCATCAAGCTCGATGACTTTGAAAAGAAGCTGCATCACATTCAGTTTGAAACGTTGCACAACACTTTCCGCATCGAAAATGAAACGGTATTTATTCCGCAGATGAAAATTAAATCATCGGCTTTAGATTTGGAATTGAGTGGACAACAAACGTTTGAAAATGATTTGGATTACCGCATGAGTTTTAACCTCAAGCAAATCTTGTTAGCTAAAAAATCGGAGCCTGTTCCAACAGAATACGGTTACATTGAAGATGATGGGACGGGTAACAAAATGGTGTATTTACACATCACCGGAAATGTAGATAATCCAAAAATTCGCTTTGATAAATGGGCAACTAAAATCCGCAGAAAAGAGGTTGTTGATCAAGAAGTGAAAACCACTAAATCAGTGCTAAATCAAGAATTGGGATTATTTAAAAACGACACTTCATTGACTCCATTGCCTGAAGAGAAAAAGGTAGAGCAAAGCATAGATTTGGATGAATTCCAAAACGAATTAGAGACCGAAAAGAAAATAGATTCTACAACCAAAACTGCTACTGATACTACAGAGCAAAAATCCAGCAAATGGAAAAAAATGCTGAAAAAAGTAAGTGGTGAAGAGAGCAAGAGTAAATTTGAGAATTGGGAATTTGAAAACGATGATTGGTAATTCCATCATCCAACACACGGAGGTAATTTGAGTATATACTCGCAAAAAATAATTTGGAAACGTACGCTATTCGTATTGGCGCTGCTCATCGTGGGTATCAGTATTTGGTACACCAATCGTTTGGTGAAAGAGGTTGCTGACGAAGAACGATCGCAAGTTCACCTGTGGGCGCAAGCCATTCAGCGTAAGGCCAAATTGGTAAATTACACCAGCAAACTGTTTTCTGAATTACAAACCGAAGAACTTAAACGTGTTCAACTTTGGAGTGATGCTACCAAGGCGTTAATCTCCTCTCCAGACGTAAGCCTGGCTTTAAAAGTGGTTGAATCCAACACCACAATTCCCATTATTTTGGTGAATGAAGACAGCACCATCAGCGGTTATAGAAACATCGCTGGAATTATTGAAAACAGTGTTGATTCTCTTTCCAAAGAAGAAATCAAAACCCATAACGACAGTGTTCTCCAAGCCAATTTGAAAGTAATGATGGATTTGGGTAATCGCATCGATGTGAATTACTACGGAACCAGCTACAACTATCTGTACTACAAAGATTCTAGACTTTTTCAAGAACTGAAAAACACATTCAACGATCTTCAAAATTCTTTTATTTCTGAAGTTGTAAATGATGCAGCTCACACGCCTGTTTTGTACCTGACTGCCGATAGAAGTAAAGTTTTAGCCTACGGAAACATCGATTCTGAAATCATCCAAGATTCCTCTCGATTGAGAAAATTGATGGATGAAATGGCTTTTGAAAATGAACCCATTGTTGTGGATTTGGGAGAAGATGAACAGAACCTGATTTTATACGCAGATAGTGCCTTGCTTAACAAGCTTAAAACCTATCCGTTTGTGATGTTCACCGTTATTGGGTTGTTCATCTTAATTGGATATTGGTTGTTCAGTATTTCCAGAAAATCAGAACAAGATCAGGTTTGGGTTGGGATGTCTAAAGAAACAGCTCACCAATTGGGAACACCGCTTTCATCTTTGATGGGTTGGATTGATATTTTGCGCGAAATGGATGTTGATCAAACCATGATCAACGAGATGGAAAAAGACATTCAGAGACTGGAAGTAATCACCGATCGATTCTCTAAAATTGGTGCGAAACCAAACTTGCAGCAAGAAGATGTTTCTGAAGTAATCACCACCATGACCGATTATTTGAAGAAAAGAACCTCTTCTAAAGTCAAGTTTGAGGTTATCACTCCAAATGAGCCGGTTACGGCTAATCTAAATCCACCTTTATTCGGATGGGTAATCGAAAACTTGTGTAAAAATGCAATTGATGCAATGGACGGAAACGGAAAGCTAACCCTCCAAATTGAGCGCGATAATGGAAAAGTATTCATTGACGTAACCGATACTGGAAAAGGAATTCCTCCACGTAAACGCAAGCAAGTTTTTGAACCTGGTTACACCAGTAAAAAACGCGGTTGGGGACTGGGATTATCACTCTCTAAACGCATCATTGAAGAATACCACAAAGGATCTATCTCCGTAAAATGGAGCGAAATAGGCAAAGGAACTACCTTTAGAATTGTGTTGAGCAGTTGATTCATGAGCGGTATTTACATTCACATTCCTTTTTGCAAGAAAGCCTGCAATTATTGCGACTTTCACTTTGCTACTTCGGTGCGTCTAAAACCGCAAATGGTAGAGGCCATTATTCAGGAAATCAACCTTAGAACAGCCTATTTACAAGGCGAAAAAGTAGAGACCATTTACTTTGGAGGAGGAACTCCATCGTTACTTTCTGAAGAAGAACTCAATGCCATTTTATATACTGTTTATCAAAACTTTGAGGTTGATCCAAAAGCCGAAATCACGCTTGAAGCCAATCCAGATGACATCAATAAATCGCATCTAGAGCAATGGGTAAAAGCAGGAGTTAATCGTTTGAGTATTGGCATTCAATCATTCAAAGATGAGCATCTGAAATGGATGAATAGAGCACATAACAGCGAAGAAGCTTTGCAATGTGTTCAACTTGCCAACGAATCGGGAATTCACAACATTTCTATTGATTTGATTTACGGATTGCCACAACTCACTCCAAAGCAATGGCAAGAAAACATTCAAGCAGCTATTGAATTGGGTGTTCCACATATTTCGGCTTATTGCTTAACCATTGAACCCAACACCAATTTTGGGTATCAATTCAAAAAAGGACAACTGAAACCCATTGATGATGAAGTTGCTGTTGAGCAATTTGAAGTTTTGATGGATGAGCTGCAAAATGCTGGATTCGATCACTACGAGATTAGCAACTTTGGCAAAGCAGGATTTTACAGCAAACACAACACTTCGTATTGGTTAGACAAACCCTATCTAGGCGTAGGGCCATCTGCTCATAGTTTCAATGGAAAAACTAGAAGTTGGAACATTGCCAACAACAAAAAATATGTGCTGGGCGTTGAATCTAACGAGTTGATGACGGAAGAGGAAAACCTCACTATTTCTGAGCAATACAACGATTATATACTTACCAAACTACGCACCATCTGGGGTGTGAATACCGATGAAATTCAATCGAAGTTTGGCGATACTATTGCCAAATACTTTGAAAAAAACATCCAAAAACAAATAAACAACAAGTTAATTACCTTAAATTCGAACAATAATTTCGTATTGACTCAATCGGGTAAGTTTGTCGCAGATCGAGTTTGTATGGAATTATTCTATACCAATTGAATCATTTTCTTTGGCATCGGATGAAGGTTAATTTAGAATTTGGGGGTGTTACACGCGTGGTTGATCTGAATAATCCCATTGATTTGTCATTGGCAATTGCAGCCGATGGACCCAAGGCGTGGTACGTTTCTCCTCCACAGTTTGAAGTTGTAAAAGACGGAAATTACGTAGGTTCTGTAAAAGATGGTGGATCTGTTAATTTCAGGAACATCACGTTTAATCCGCATGGGCACGGCACGCATACAGAGTGTGTGGGTCATATTGCGGAGGAAGTATTCAGTGTTAATAAAACGCTACAAAAATTCTTCTACTTTGCCTATTTGTGGAGTGTTGAACCTGTTGAGAAAGATGGCGATCGTGTAATTACATTTGATCAAATTAAGGCGTTGGATTTCAATGAAGAAACCGAAGCTTTTATCATCCGAACATTACCAAATAGCAACGATAAAAAGACCATCAATTATTCGTCAACAAATCCGCCTTACATCGAGAAAGAAGCAATTGCATTCTTGGTTGAAAAAGGAATCAAACACTTGTTGTTGGATTTACCATCTGTTGATCGTGAAAACGATGAAGGAAAACTTGAAGGACATCACGCCTTTTGGACGCACCCTCACAACACACGTTTTGATGCCACCATCACTGAAATGATTTTTATCCCCAACACCGTTTCTGACGATTACTATTTATTGGAATTGCAATGTGCAGCATTCGAAAACGATGCAGCTCCTAGCAGACCAATACTATACAAATTTCAATAACGCTATCATTTATGGCTCGCACACCCAATCAAGGCATGAAAAAAATTGATCAAATTGACCGCAAAATCTTACGAGTTCTACAAAAAGAAGCTCGCATCACCAACTTACAATTAGCTGAAGAAATTGGATTAAGTCCAGCTCCAACGCTTGAGCGCGTTAGAAAATTAGAGCGCAACGGAATCATCAAAAGCTACCATGCAAACATTGATGCTTCACGCTTAGGTTTGGGCTTGAAAGTAATGATTCAAGTTTCTTTGATTCGACAAATTGACAATGCCATGCAGAAATTTGTTGATCAGATAGCCGATATCGAAGAAGTAATTGAGTGCATGCAAGTTACTGGTGATTACGATTACTACTTAAAAGTGATTGTAAAAGATATTGCCGAGTACGATGATTTGGTAAATACCAAATTGAGCAAGATTGAAGAAATTGGCCAAATGCGCTCAAGTGTAATTCTATCAACTGTTAAAGATTCGCACATTATTCCGATTAAAGACGAGTAATGAACATTGAATCTTACAGAGATTATTGTTTGGCAAAACCAGGCACAACAGAGCACTTGCCCTTTGATGAAAACACGTTGGTTTTTAAAGTAATGGACAAGATGTTTGCACTTGCTAACATGCTGAATTTCACAAGCATTAATCTCAAATGCGATCCTGAATGGGCTGTTGAATTGCGTGAAAATCACACAGCCATCAAACCTGGTTTCCACATGAGTAAAAAGCACTGGAATACCGTTGTTTTAGACGGTTCGTTATCCGATAAATTCATCCACGAGTTAATTGATCATTCTTACGATCAAGTGGTAAAAGGATTAACTAAAAAGAAACAGCAAGAACTGCTATCTTTGAGCCGATGAATTCTGTGGGGAAAGCCGTTATCCGATATTTCGTACAAGGTTTAGTATTGATTGTACCAATCGTTACAACCATTTACATCTTGTATTACATCATCACACTTATTGATGGAATTGTGCCTTGGAATTTGTTTCCTGGTGCGGGATTACTCATCATTTTTGTGTTGTTGACTTTACTTGGAATGTTGGGGGATACGTTAATCTTAACTCCCATTCAACGAGCTTTCATGCGCTTGTTAGATCGTGCGCCACTCATCAAAACGATTTACACTTCCATCACCGATTTACTTTCTGCTTTTGTGGGCAAAAAGCGAAAATTCAATCAACCAGTTTTGGTTTCTATGTCAACCGATTCTGAAGTTCACAAGTTAGGATTCATTACAGAAGAAAACTTATCAGATTTAGGCATTTCAGACGAAAAAGTGGCTGTATACCTTCCTCATAGTTATAATTTCTCGGGCAACTTATTTATTGTGTCCAAAACCCGAATCACTCCTCTTGACGCCAAAGCGGCCGATGTTATGAAATTTATTGTTTCGGGAGGTGTTACCTCCGTGAGTGATTCTGCAGATGAACAGTAGACTTAAGTATCAACTCCTACTCCATTTAACAGTTTTGTTGTGGGGCTTCACCGGCATTATTGGCAAACTGATTGAATTGCCATCAACGCTTATTGTGGTTTACCGCATGTTTTTAGCTTGCCTTAGTTTATTGCTTTACGCAGTTTTTAGAAAATATTCACTTCAAGTCAGCTTCAAACAATTGCTCCAATACTTGGGAGTTGGATGCGTGGTTGCCCTCCATTGGATATTCTTCTTTGAAGCCATTCATGTTTCAACTGTTTCTGTAGCATTGGCCACCTTGTCATCGGCTACGCTATTTACAGCGTTATTAGAGCCGCTATTCTTTAAAAAACGGATTGTTGGTTATGAACTTCTTTTTGGCGTTTTAATAGTAGTTGGATTGTACTTGATTTTCAATTATGAAACCCAATATTTGTGGGGAATCATATTCAGTTTGATCTCTGCCTTTTGCGCATCCTTATTTACTACTCTCAATAGCAAATTGCTTCTGAAGTATAAGAAACGTGCAGAAGTGATGTCTACTTATGAAATGCTTGGCGGATTCTCAAGTATCGGAGTTTATTTATGGCTTTTTGACCCGCAACAATTTGAAATTATGCCGTCTATTTCAGATAGCATTTACATTTTAATTTTAGCTATTGCTTGTACGGCCTTTGCCTTTGTAGTTAGCATTGAAGTGATGAAAGAACTCACTCCATTCACAGTTACGCTCAGCATTAATATGGAACCCGTTTACTCCATCCTTTTTGCCTTATTCATATTTGGAGATGATGAGCGAATGTCGGTTGGATTTTACGTTGGTGCATTGATTATTTTGGGTACAATTCTCATCAATGCTATCCTTAAAAAACGGATGAAGGTAGCAGAAAAAAAGCGACTCAAAACTGAGCCGCTTTCGTAAATGTATTTCAATTTGTCTTAGTTCAATACTATCTGAATGGTCTCTGATGTTTCAGCCGTATTCACTTGAAGTAAGTAGATACCTTTTGCCATTCCAGTAAAGTCTAATTGATAAGTTGTTTCACTGTTAGATACTGGTAATGAAATACGTTGTCCAACCGTATTGTACACAATGATTTCAGCATCATTTGACGGAACTAAAACGTAAACCAATCCTTCAGTTGGATTAGGATAAACTTGGATATTTGATTTGCTCAATTCATCCATTCCAACTGCCCATAAATTAACAATCATAGATGTTGAATCAGAACATCCGTTGTTGTTAATTGCAGTTGCCGTAACTGTTCCAGTAGCACCTGTTGATCCCCATTGGATTTGAGCCACATTGTTTGTACTAGAAACTACTGTTCCGTTGGTCGCACTCCACTGCATGGCAATTCCGTTTGAGCCCTGTACGCTATATGTATAAGTTCCACCATTAAATCCAATAGCATTACCACTGATAGAACCTACGGTTGGTCCAGAAAGTACCTCAACAGTCTGCGTCACTGTATCAGGACAAGCACCTCCAACTTCATATGTTACAGTTTGCATTCCAGTTCCTGACAATGAAGGATCAAAAGTTGATGTCACGACACCACTTCCACTAAACACACCTCCTGAAGGCGATCCAAACAAAACGACTGGAGCATCAGAAGTACACATCACAGTAGATAATCCTGAGATGGTAGCATCTCCACTTACTACATTAATAGTTTGGTCTACATGGTCTTCACAACCAGAAGTATCTGAATAAGAATATGTAATCGTGTAAGACCCTACACCAACAGCTTGCGGATAAAAAACTCCGTTGGTAACGCCAGTACCTGAATAAGTACCACCTGCTGGACTTCCTCCTGATAGAATTAATGAATCTTCTGCTACACAGATATCTCCAAAAGTGCCTAAAGTAACTTCAGGAGCTGGAACTACCGAGATAGTTGCGCTATCAGATCCACTACATCCGTTGATATTATAGCTGTAGAAAATTGTATGAACTCCCTGACCAGCTTCACTAGGATCAAAATCAGTTCCATTAACAACTCCAACTCCAGTATATGTTCCTCCAGTAGGAGTTCCAATTTCTAAAGTGAATACACTTTCATCTTCACAAACACCCACAGTATCTGATATTGAAACTGTAACTGAATTGCTTAAAGAAATGGTATTGCTATCGGCAGCAAAACACCCATTTGAATCTGTGTATGAATATAAGATCGAATAACTTCCTGTTGTTATGGTAGCTGGAAACAAAGTATCATTTGTAACCCCACTACCAGAATAAACACCTCCACTTGGACTGCCACCTGTTAACGCTACAGGTGTTGAACCTGTACAAACAGTACTGAATCCTAAATTTAACGCAACTGGTGGAGTTGGATATACTGTAATACTTGCAGTATCACCACTTACGCAAGAACCCGAGAAAGATGCATAAGTAATTAAATGTGTACCGGCACCAGCCAATGAAGGATCAAAAGTTCCATTTAATGAATCAACACCGATACCGGTGTAAATACCACCTGCTGGACTTCCTCCAGTAAGAGTAACAATCCCACTTTCCTCACATACATTTGATAGAGAAGACATCGTTGTTAGCGATCCGTTAGCTACAACTATTGATACATGAACAGTATCATCACACCCACTAGAATTACTTACTTCATAAACCAATGTATGTGTGCCTAAACCGGCTGAATCAGCATAAAAACTGCCATTGTATACACCTGGGCCTGAGTATATACCACCTGAAGGAGATCCACCTGTTAAAGGCAATGGACCACTTCCAACACAAACAGGCGGTAATGTAGTGTGTGATGCAGTAACACCTGGAACAACTTCGGTTACAGCAGTATCTAAAACAACACATCCGCCCGGAGAAGTATATTCGTAATATATGCTTGTAACTCCAAGTCCAGCAGCTATAGGATCAAAGAAGTTACCAGTAACTCCATTTCCGCTATATACGCCACCTGGATAATTGTTAAAAGGGTTTAAAGCAATTAAACCTGTATCCATACAAACATCAGTGTAGAAATCTAGATCTACATCTGCAATGCTATCCACTTGAATGTATCCTGCTTTAACTAAGGAATCTGTTCCTACTATGTTAGTTGCAACGAGCTTAACATCATAATTACCTGGTTCTAAGAATGTAATTGATGGATTATTAGTTGACGATGTATAAATAGTTGTACCATTCGTTATTGTCCAGCTCCAAGAGTTAGGCGTATTTGTACTTAAATCTGTAAACTGAACCGTATCTCCAACACATAAACCTGTATCTGAAGCTATAAAGTCAACAACTGGCGCAGATGTGGCATTTGGAATAGTGTAACCACTAATTATTACAGAAACTACTTGTTGGTTATTAGTAAGAGTAGCTCCTTTATGATTTATTACAAAATTGTAGTATCCTGCTGTAGGAGCGGCTAACTCCACTTTCTCTACATTATCTCTGAAGTTATCTCCCGTTGTTGCTGCTGAACTTGGAGACGCTGGATTCAAAATATATGGTTGACTAACAACCCCAGTGTTTATATTTCTAGCACGTAAGTCTAAATCATTCACAAGCATCAAGTTAGTCGGGTCAAGTGATGCTGCAACTGGTGTTCCAGCTGGATCTGTCCAACAAATAGTTGCTTCTAAAGGAGTGGTGCCATCATAATAGTACGTATACACCAATGAATCTCCATTAGTCAATGTATCCCAAGTAAGCATTGCATGAGCAGTATCAGATAATAATTCTACAGCTCCTGCAGTGTTCAATAATCCCCAACCAAATGAATAATCAGGACCGGTTGATGTGCCTGCTTCGTTAGCCGTATGAATAGCCAACCCTTTTAGCGCAGAAGACAACATGAAACCACCAGTTAGATTCAGATAATGTTGCTGAACCAAAGCCAAGGAACCTGTAACATTAGGTGCACTCATCGATGTTCCTGAACTATTGTAATAGTCTGTATTGTTTGCACTTCCTGATGAAAACAATGAAACACCATTACCAACTATATCTGGTTTGATACGACCATCATCTGTCGGTCCCCAACCACTGAATGAAGACATCACAACGTCACTAGCTTGTTGCCAACCTGATGAAATATCATTTACGGCACCTACTGTTAATATGTTTTTGGCGTTTCCGTTTGTAGAAATACAATCGTAACCCGTTGGGCAATCTGCCGCTCTTTGCATTGTTGACTGTGTCCAACCAGAACCACTTATCCAAACTTGGTGCGTATCATTTGCAGACGGTGATATGTTATCATTTCTATCGTTCCCAGAGGATTTTACAATCAAATAGTAAGGAGCAGATTCTGCAATTGTATCCCACAACATAGCACCAAAACTGTAAAAACCGAAGTTGTAATCTTCAGTTTGACTAATCGTTGGTTCTCCATACCAATACCAATCACCACCACTACTCCTCCAACCTGTGATAGTTCCATAAGAGTGATTTGATAAGGTATGATTGGCACCAGATGCATATGTCGCCATTTCTGGTTCATCATTGCTATAATCATGAGCACTGATATTTGCTTGATAAGCCATTCCTTGTGCTGAAGAATTAATTCCACTGGCGATCATAGTGCCAGCAACGTGAGTAGCATGATCACTTTGACTTGAAGGATTATCAATTTGGGTAACTCTACCCGTTAACTCTACGTGAGTTGATCTAACTTCTCCGCCATCCCACTCGCCAATGTTAATACCATTTCCTGTAAGTGAAGTCCCTAAACCACCACCTGGATGAACCAAGTCTGTAGAAGTAGTTGCAGCCGCATTTACGTTATCAGTTGCATAAAATATAGGTCTACCGTTCTGATCAAATCTTACAAGCTGAACAACTGAGCCATCTTCTGAAATTTGCATCACTGCAGATTCACCCAATGCTTGACGTATTGAATCGATTTGAATGTCATCTTTTTTTTGCTTAGCCATCAACCTATCGTGTAGGTTTTGCAATGCTTGAACATCAGCAGGCGTTAAATTATTTTCCTGTGAAAATGATGTTGATGCTGCCAAAAGACAAAATACAGCGGTTAATATCTTTCTCATGCAATGAGTTTTGATTGATTCGTTAGATTATGAATCGCCCAATTTAATACAATTTAACCGTATAGCTAGCTAAGAATCAACCTAATACTTGCTCTGCAAGACCAGCTTCGTTGGGATAATCAGATATATCAACCTCTACTCCTAGTGACTCACTCAAAATAAAATCGGCTGTAGTATTTCCAATAGCAATGATGCGCTGATAAGATTTCAATTGAAATTGCTGAAGATAAGAAGCTACGTTTGATGGACTGGTGAACACTAAAACATCTGGTTCACCTTCTAATTTTACCGATTTTGAAAGGGTATCATATACCGTTTGCTTGATCAATTGATCGGCTGGAATAACGGCTTCTAAAACTCCTAATGTTTGTTTCCCTACTGGAAGATAAACCGTTTGATTTCCGATGTGACTCAAGAAGTCTTGAGCTACTTGATGCGTATCTGAATCGACACCTGTGAAATCAGCTTTTAGCCCGAATTCAGCCAATGCTTTGGCTGTTCCTTTTCCTAAAACAGCAATTTGGATATTCTTTGAAAGTTCAACTTGCTCACACACCGAGCGCACCGATTGTGGTGATGTGAAAAACACCCAATTGGCATCTGGAATTTCAGTAACAGGATAAACCTCAAATTGAATGAAAGACTCACCAATCACATCATGACCAGCAGCCTCAATTTGCTTTTTGAAAACCGAATCAGTTGTTTGATTTCGGGTGATGAGAACTCGAAGTTGGGTTACTTTTTTTTTAACGCCTCAACAGCTTCAGTTGCCAATGCTTTCGGATCAGTTCCGGTTAATTTCACCTCTCTCAATGGAGCATCCCACGTATCTGCCATTGCTGCCCACAAGTGGAATTCTTCGCCTTGCTTTTCAGCATAAGAACCCAATGGCAACTGACATCCACCTTGGAACAAACGCAATACTTCGCGCTCTAAAACGGTTGTTTGCTGTACTTCAGGGTGATTTAATTGCTGCAGAATTTCAGCTAATTCGGTGTCTGATTCGCGGATTTGTAAACCTAAAACTCCTTGTGCCGGAGCTGGGATAAAATCTTTTGGATCAAGCACTACAGCTTCAAATTCACTCAAGTCAATTTCAAGGCGTTTTACACCCGCATAAGCCAACATAATGGCATCAAACTGACCATCACGCAATTTCTGAATACGTGTTGGCACATTACCGCGAATGTCTTTCAATGCAATGTCGTTACGTTGGTGTAACAACTGCACTTTTCTGCGCGCAGATGAAGTACCCACAACAGCACCTTTTTTGAATTTGAATGGCTGTGAAGCATCAACAGCTTCTTTGCGTATCAAGATCAATTCCGATGGATTTTCGCGATACGAAACCGCAGCTACAGCTAATCCTTCGGGATTGGTTGTTTCTAAATCTTTGTGTGAGTGAATCGCTAAATCGATGGTTTCTTGTAGTAACGACTCTTCAATCTCTTTGGTGAAGAATCCTTTTCCTTCCATCTTATCAAAACTCAAATGCTGGATTTTATCTCCCTGTGTTTTGATGATATTGATTTCCACTTCGTGACCCAATTTTTGCAATTGACCTTCTACAAAGTGAGCTTGCCACAAGGCTAAATCTGAACCTCGTGAACCTATAATGATTTTTCGATTACTCAAACCTGATGATTTTTGCGAGCGTTTTCAACTAAAATTTCGCGGGCCATTTTCATGGGAACCGAAATGTACTTCTTCTCCATGTACTCCACAATATTATCTAGTACTGCTCTGCTATCGCCATCCAGCTTTTCCAATTCTTTGGCAAAAACCTGCTCGTATGCGCGGTGACGAATTTCTTTGACTTTGTTTGGAACTTCACGCATTGCCAACTCAACCTGACGCTCTTGGTAAACCGTTTTAAAGGCTTCTAAATTCGCATCGATGATTGCTTCGCAATGAACCATCTCTTTTTTACGAGCTTCCATGTTGGCTTCAGCAATCTTCTTCAAGCTTTTCACCTCAACGTATTCAATGTTGTACAATGCTAATGTTTCGCTATCCAAATCGTTTGGAACAGCTAAGTCGATTACCATTTTGCGAGCGGTATCTCCAGCTAAAAGCTGACCGTATAACTCAGAAGAAATGATTGCTTCAGACGATCCTGTACACGTAATTAATGTATCAAAACCACCTGTATGATTCGGCAATTCTGCCAATGGAAGTGCTTTACCGCCTACTTCTTTGGCTACAGCCTCAGCTTTATCGAGTGTGCGGTTGTATATCGTAAAGTTGTGATATCCTTGTTTTTTCAACTTGCGCAACATAGCCTGATTGGTAACACCTGCACCCACTACCAGTATGTTGGCATCTAATGGTAAAAAGCTGTTTCGCAATTCGCGGTTAGCTAAGTTTACCACACTCACCGGGCGATTGGCAATGTACGTTTCAGTGAACACTTGTTTAGCGTTCTCAACGGTTTTGCGCAATGCGATATTCATGAAATCTCCGGTAAGACCTAAGTCTGTAGAAAGGTTAAATGATTTACGCATTTGAGTTAAAATCTCGCGCTCACCAACTACCATTGAATCTAACGATGAAGCCACGTAGAACATATGACGCATAGCATCTAAGCCATCCATCACATCTGTGCTTTCCATTACCCAATGAATTTGCTCATTGGAAAACTCTGGGTAAAGCGCTTCGAAAAATGAACGTAAGAATTGGTTGTTGATGTCTTCAAACGAAGTGAAGTAGAATTCTACACGGTTACAAGTAGCCACAAACATCAATTCATCTAGGTGTAACGCTTCTTTAACGCCACCTAAACGAGCTTCATACATCTCTTCTGGGATGTACAGTTGAGCGACTTTGTCTAACCCAACGTTGGCATGTGTGAATGCTATTGCTTTAAACTGATCCAATTCGCGCAGCAAATTTTAACACTACAAAAGTGATGTGCCGCGGATTTCGGATTGTCAGGGAATTGTCAGGAGCCTTAGTTTAGAATCTGTCTAGACTAAGATGTTTTTATGGGTGTATTATAGAAACAAATTAAGTAATCATCTAATAAATCTTATCTGAAGATTTATTTTAAACTTAAGTTGGTCATACTCACTGTACAGCCATCCATACCTGTAATTCTTTTTAGAATTAGGATTTATATATCCTGGGTTTTCAGGATCTTCACTAGTAGATGGCTGTTCAAACATTGTGTTCTCAAGAAGATAGTCTCTAAAAATATTGAAATCATAAATATGAAAACAAAGAACATCACCATCGGCTTTGGCCATAATTACTCCTCCAAACGAATCATACTCACCCAACCACGGTGTTTCTGATGTCATACCCATGGCTGCCTCTGTGAGGAAACGTTTAAGTTTATACTCATAAAGCCTTTGGATACTATACTTACCATCATAAAAATTTAAAGGGTCATATTCCTCAAGTTTTTCAACAACATTTTTCAGAGCTGGCTCTCTGTCGATCCATCTATAATACAAAGCCCAAGCAAGGATTTCAGGTAAATCTCCATCTATCATTTTTAAATTCCTCCACAATTGTGAAGATTGAATCGTATCAAATGTAAACTCAGCACCTAAAGATTTTAACTCTTTTAACCGATATGAGATCTTAGAGATATTATCTGGTGGAGAATATGTGTACTGATTAAAAGCATCAAGCGATTTATCAAGGTTATTTTCAACATTAAAAATGAAATTATTGCCTTTACCTGTATTAAAAAGAGTTGAATTCCCACCAAGTAAAGACTTAATGCTAAAACCTAAATCAGTCTCTTTGGCCAATCTATGATCATAAATACGAAGCTTGATATCTGCTTTTTGTGAAGAGTTAGCTTTTAACTTCTGAATAAGCGCTTTGTCTATAAAGCTTTTAACCTCTGAAATCTCAAAGCTTCTTCCTTTCCCTTTTAGTATTCCTTGATATAAATTTTCCGTAATTGTTCTTAATTCATCAAAAGTGATCTGAGAAATAATCTTATTGTTTTTTAACACAACTAGAAAATCTTCTCTTTGAAACTCAAGTGTATAATCAGTCTCATTTTTGAATGCCTTAACTATTTCATAAGCATTATTATGATCCTTCTTTAAATCAATGTCAGCTTGATATAAAACACCATCTGACAACAATTTAACCAACACATACAATTCACTCCATTCACCTTTATTACCAGAAATCATAGATTGGTTAACTTATCAATTATTTTTTTCGCAGTTGCTTGAATTGCTGGAACAGCAACAGAGTTGCCAAACTGTTTGTACGCTTGGACATCTGATACTACAATTTTAAAATTATCAGGAAATCCTTGGAGTCTTGCCCATTCGCGAGGAGTCATTTTTCGAATCCCTTCTCTGTTTACATCGCCTTGAATCTTAGTAACAGGCTTGAAATTAGTTAATCTATCATCATAAACAAGGTTCCGCTCTCTTCCCATTCCTCCACAAACAACCGCATTGGCTATTCCATCATCAGGTATAATTTCATAACCAAATCCGTTTCCTTTACTTTCGTGTCTAGCCTTATGCTTTCTTAGAGTTTCCATATAAGTGGTCGATAAATAATACTTTACAGAAACTTCCTTTTCTTCTTTTACATTTTCAAATGATACAGACTCTTTTGTTGGCTTGGGATAAGTAAATTCAGAAATATTTTTATCAGGATGGAACCCTACTATGAAAATTCGTTCTCTATTTTGTGGAACTCCAAAATCCTTTGCATTGATAATATGAGGTTCGGGAACAAAATACCCTAAATCATTTCTTAATACATTTAGAATAGTCGTCAACGTCTTTCCTTTATCATGATTTCTAAGTCCTTTGACATTTTCAAGAAAAATTGCTTTTGGTTGTTTTTTCTTGATAATCTCAGCAACGTCAAAAAACAATGTCCCTCTTGTATCCTCAAACCCTCCTCTTTTTCCAGCTATCGAAAATGCTTGACAGGGAAAACCAGCACACAAGACATCAAAATCGTCAGGTATGTAATTCTTAGTAGCAACTTTAGTTATGTCACCAAAAGGAACTTCTCCAAAATTCGCTTGGTAAGTTTGCTTAGAATATTTATCCCATTCACTTGTAAAAACACACTTTCCCCCTAGATTTTGAAGTGCTAACCTAAATCCTCCAATTCCAGCAAAAAGATCGATAAATTTAAACTTTGACTTTCGAGGAGCTGGAAAAGGAATCTCAGTTTCTTGAAATAATAAATATTGCAAAGCTTCTTCAGCAACGACATCAGTTATTGATTCCTCAGGATATTTATACTGAATCAGACTCTTAACATGTTCAATTGCATCTGGCTTGTAAAATTGTGAAACACCATTTTTATGGTTATGCAAATAATGAGTAAACGCAGCTTCAGTATCTTTTTCGGATCCAACTAGTTTGACTTTAAACTTCTTATCACCGAAACTCTCAATAGATATTTTCTCTTTTAAATGCACTTTTAGATTCTCCAATTTGATCAGCAAAATTACTAAAGTAATACCAGTGTAAGAAAGAATAAGCTATTGTAGACGTTGTTAATCAATTTTTTCGATGATTTTATTACTCATGAACCAAAACTAAAAAAAGAAAGCCCCACTTCTAACAATCTAGACGCGAGGCTTATCTTACAGCATGAGACGTTTATATATCTTATTGTTTGTTGTCGTTCACAGTTTCAGAATTTACTTCTTCTACGTTAGACGTATTTTCTGATTTCGGTTGCTCTAATGAGGTTTTATCAACCGTAAATTTAATGGCATCGGTTGCCGCTTTTGTTCTCAAGTAATACATACCTGTTTTCAAGCCTTTTTTCCAACCGTAGAAGTGCATACTGGTCAATTTAGCAAAGTTGGCACCTTCCATAAAGATGTTCATACTTTGAGATTGGCAAATGTATGCACCACGATCTGCAGCCATATCAATAATGCTCTTCTGACTGATTTCCCAAGCTGTTTTGTACAACTCTTTCAAGTTGTCAGGAATTTCGTTGATGTTTTGAACTGATCCGTTGTGTGCAATCAGTTTATTTTTCATCCCTTCGTTCCACAAGCCTAGTTTTACCAAGTCGCGCAACAAGTGTTTGTTTACCACAATGAACTCACCACTCAATGTTCTACGGGTGTAGATGTTTGATGTGTATGGCTCAAAACACTCATTGTTACCCAAGATTTGAGAAGTTGAAGCGGTTGGCATTGGCGCTAACAACAATGAGTTGCGTACACCGTGCTCTTTTACTTCTTCTTTCAACACATCCCACTCCCAACGATCGGTTGGTGTAACACCCCACATATCAAACTGGAAGTTTCCTTGAGATACAGGAGAACCTGCGTATGTTTCGTAAGGACCAAATTCTTTCGCTAAGTCTTTCGATGCAGTCATCGAAGCGTAGTAAATGGTCTCGAAAATTTCTTTGTTTAATGCACGAGCTGGCTCGCTATCAAACGGGAATCGCATCATGATGAACGCATCTGCCAAACCTTGAACACCAATTCCAATTGGACGGTGACGCATGTTTGAGTTGCGCGCTTCAGCTACCGGATAGTAGTTTACATCAATTACCTTGTTTAAGTTCACCGCAATTTGGTATGTCACCTCAAACAAACGATCGTGATTGAATTTACCATCTTCAACAAATTTTGGTAACGCAATTGAAGCCAAGTTACAAACCGCTACCTCATCTTTACTGGTGTATTCGATAATCTCTGTACACAAGTTTGATGATTTGATGGTTCCCAAGTTTTGTTGGTTACTCTTACCATTCGCGCTGTCTTTATACAACATGTAAGGAGTTCCCGTCTCGATTTGAGATTCTAAAATCTTAAACCAAAGCTCTTGTGCTTTTACGGTTTTGCGACCTCTTCCTTCAGATTCGTATTTCGAGTATAATTTCTCGAAATCATCACCCCAAGTGTCGCTCAAACCAGGACACTCATTTGGACACATCAATGTCCACTCACCGTTTTCTTGAACGCGTTGCATGAATAAATCTGGAATCCACATCGCGTAGAACAAATCGCGAGCGCGTTGCTCTTCTTTACCGTGGTTTTTCTTCAGATCTAAGAAATCATACACATCCGAGTGCCAAGGCTCTAAATAGATGGCAAATGAACCTTTACGTTTACCACCACCTTGATCTACGTAACGAGCTGTGTCGTTGTAAACACGCAACATTGGTACAATACCGTTTGATGTTCCGTTGGTTCCTTTGATGTATGAACCCGTTGCACGTACGTTGTGAATAGCCAAACCAATTCCACCAGCACTTTGAGAGATCTTAGCTGTTTGCTTCAAGGTATCGTAAATACCATCGATGCTATCATCTTGCATTGTCAACAAGAAGCAAGAGCTCATTTGTGGCTTGGGTGTACCTGAGTTAAATAAAGTTGGCGTTGCATGTGTAAACCAACGCTCGCTCATCAACTCGTATGTTTTGATAGCTGATTCAATATCTTTTTTGTGAATACCTACAGCCACACGCATCAACATGTGTTGTGGACGCTCAGCAATTTGACCGTCAGTTTTCAATAGGTAAGAACGCTCCAACGTTTTAAACCCAAAGTAATCGTATTCAAAATCGCGATCGTAAATGATGCTTGAATCTAACAGTACTTTATTTTCTTGAATGATTTCGTACACATCATCTGAAAGCATGGGAGCAGCCTCGCCAGTTTTCGGATCGATATAGTTGTACAAATCTTCCATCACCTCGCTAAAGGTCTTTTTGGTATTCTTATGCAAGTTTGAGATGGCAATACGAGCAGCCAATACTGCGTAGTCTGGGTGTTTGGTTGTTAATGACGCAGCAACCTCAGCAGCCAAGTTATCTAACTCAGTTGTTGTTACACCGTCATACAAACCTTCAATTACACGCATTGAAATGTGTACCGGATCCACTTCAGGATCTAACTCCCAGCACAATTTTTTAACGCGGGCTTGGATTTTATCGAATTTTACGGACTCTTTATGTCCATCTCTCTTGATTACAAACATCTTATATTGGGTTTTGGAGCTTAACTAATTATCAACTGAATAGCGTGGTGATTAAAAATCGGCATCAGTGGTGAAACCTTTTGATTCGTTTCCGCCACCGCCAAGTACACCGGCTTTTTGGTATTCACCAACACGTTTCTCGAAGAAGTTGGTTTTACCTTGAAGCGAAATCATTTCCATGAAATCGAATGGATTGGTTGCGTTGAAGACTTTCTCACAGCCCAACTCCATCAATAAGCGATCAGCCACAAACTCGATGTACTGACTCATCAACTCACTGTTCATTCCAATCAAACGAACTGGAAGTGCATCTAAAATGAATTCTTTTTCAATTTCAACAGCATCCATGATGATATCGCGCACTTGTTCTTTTGGTAATTGGTGCTTCAAGTGTTGTGTGTACAACAAACAAGCAAAATCGCAGTGCAAACCTTCATCACGAGAAATCAACTCGTTACTGAATGTTAATCCTGGCATCAAACCACGTTTTTTCA
>MDTF01004846.1_pt1 | contig 32808 bp, 24 predicted proteins | sample 811191 | NCBI WGS metagenome assembly MDTF01 (sample SAMN05326649, study PRJNA326480) | marine metagenome | isolation source: seawater | place: Southern Ocean | collected 2011 | reverse complement strand
TTAGCCAACCTAATGACGCTCTAAGCAAACTCCTAGCTTTCAATACGTAATCCTCTAAAAATAGAGAATGTGTGCCACATTGTGTGACAGTCAAAACTCATAAACAAGAGTAAAAACTTAGGATTCCTAGCCTCAAAAACACCCCCCATGGGGTCAAATGTTTTGCGACTTCAAAAAGACCGTTAAAGCCCCTTTGCTGTTGTTTTTTTTGTTGGCTTTAAACTTATCAACGCAAGAAGAACCGAACTAAGGATGATTAGGATTTTATACAAAAGCCTACTCTCGAATTTCTTCAAGAGGAGGCAATAAATGAAAAATAATAGATCAAATTTCAGCGCCTGCCTGTTCCCGGTGTTCGCTTTCATTCTTTACTTTTAGGCAAGTACGAACTAATGAATAATCGATCGAAGAATTGTTTCGGCGACTTGGTCGCCCTGCGCCTTTCTTCCTGATTCATTGTAATGGACATTTCCAGGTTTTTGCCACCATGCTGAATGCCTAGGTTTAGTAAAATTATATATATCATTGATAATCACTTCTGGAAAAAATTCCAGCACCTTCAATGCTGCACGATTATATTTGTCGGCGTCACCAACAATTCGACCTAATTCACCTATAGGTATAGGTGTAGTGGTCGCAAATATTAATTTTGCTGCCGGGGCAATTTCCGTAAGGTAGGCAACAATATTGCGAAGATTTTTTTCATAGCCCTCAATTGAAGTCACTTGTTTTCCATTAGCTTTATCTAGCTGTCTGCCCTTAAGGTACTTGAGATCATGAAGACCGACATTAAAATGTATGACATCCCACTTGAATGACCAATGGTCGCTTAATGAACTGTCTTGCATAGTCCTGTGCATAAGCGTCATTTTTGGAATAAACGATGCTGAATCGCCACCATTTAGATGGATACGATAAACATTAGCTTTGCCCGACAATTGCTCACGTACGCGGTTCGTATAGTGAATCGAAATGGAATCTCCATAAATGAGTACATTCGGCAATGTTGAATTGTTTTCTATAAAAGCAAACTCAGTGCGCTTGCTAAACTTTTCAGCAACTAAGCTGTTCCAGGCTTCTTCTGCAGAATCAGCGCTCGCAGGGGCAATCCATAAGTTAACTAACAAAAGACCAATCCCAATCATTTCGCGAAAGACACGGGCATCACTCACAACTGATAAAACCTCGATGCCGTTAGCCCCATAATAGCCTGCTGTCCTTCGACTGGCAGACTGCTGATAAATTGCTCGCTGATGGCCAGCCAGCTAGAATAATCTGCAGCAAGATTAAGTACTGGCCAATCGCTACCCCACATCAATCGTTCCGCGCCAAAACAATCAAGCAAGTGTTGCATATAGGGTTGTAAATCTGCGGCGGTCGCACCTTCATCCGCCTCTGTTAGCAAACCAGACAGCTTGCAACATGTCTGCGTTTCAGTGGCTATAATTTGCATCTGTTCAGCCCACTGATCGAACTCACCTGTTGCAATATTAGGCTTGGCACCGTGATCAATTACTACCCGCAGCGCTGGGTAGCGTGCAAGCAGACGGATTAAATTATCTAAATGCTGCGGTTTAACCAAAGCATCAAAACATAATTGACGATCGATCAATTGGCGAAATATTGGGTCCAAGCTAGGCTCTAACATCCAGTCAAGCTCGGCAATATCCTGTATCAGTGGCCGAATACCCACTATTTTATTCTGCTCGGCAAGGCCCGCCAATTGTTCAAGTGCATTGGGGCCGTCCATATCGACCCAACCTACAACCCCTGCGATAAAGTCATACTGCTCGGCCAAGGAGAGCAAATAGTATGTCTCCTCAAGCGTTGCGGCAGCCTGCACCAGAATAGTTTTGTTAATCGCACCGGCTTCGAGATGCCCTGCTAATTCCGATGGTTGATAATCTCGATAAAGCACACCCAGAGATTCATCCAGCCAGTCATAGTCGCCACGCTGCAACTGCCAACAATGTTGGTGACTGTCTATACGTAGGCTTTTGTTGTTATTGTTTTCGCTCATAACCATCACTCCAATCTCGGCGCGGAATAACCTTTATCACGAATCTGCTGTAAAAGTCCGTCGAGGTAAAGCGCTTTTTTAGGATATCTCTCGATTAGGTTGAATTTCTGCGCCATATCCTTTTTCATATCAAACAGTTGCCCCTTGATACTATTGTTTACGGGCCGTGCATATCCATGTCTCAATTCCCACGCTTTGTAAAACTTGTCTAAACGGTAGCCATTTTCATCTGCTATCAGGGTCCAGTCCGCACTGCGAATCGCAAAAGAGTTCTCAAAGGTATTATGAATAAGCGTATGGCGCGGGCTAACCCTAGTCTGCCCTGTCCAGAGCGGCAATAAATCATGAGAGTCTTCAGCGGCTGAATCAGGTAGATCGTAGCCGACTACGGACGCGAGTGTCGCCATGATATCGATCTGAGAGGAAAGGCCATTCGAGGCTTTTCCTGCTGATATTTTGCCAGGCCAGCGAATGATCATGGGAACTCTGTGACCACCTTCATAGATATCCCGTTTAAGGCCCCTGAGGGGTGCAGCTGACCAATGTCCCGTTTTGATATCACGGGCATAAGCAAAATGTTCAGGACCATTATCTGAACTGAAAATAACAAGGGTATTATCAGCAATTCCGGCACTATCAAGTGCCTGCAGTAATTGTCCGATACTGTCGTCAGTCTCAACGACAAAATCACCATAAGCACCGGCTTTTGAACTGCCATCGAACTCATCATTAGGGATGATAGGTGCATGGGGAGACGAGTAGGAGAAATAGAGAAAAAAGGGCTTATCACCACCCGCCTGTTCTTTAATATATTCAAGGCCCCGAGCGGTGGTAGTCGGCAAATTATCATAAGGGTTCCAGCCAGCGATCATAGGACCGGGCCTATAACTTACCTTTGCTTCTTTAAGCTGCCACAAAGCACCATCCACCATAGTATCGGGTGCCTTAAGAACACGATCATTTTCAATCCAGGTATAGGGCGGGAAATTGATGACAGAGGCGCCAAAATAATAATCGAAACCATGATCGAGGGGCCCACCGGGAATAGCTTTATACCAATCGAAATCATCGGGACCAATGCCATCAGGCCCGGCACTGGTTTTGCGTATCGCATCCCAGTTCCAACCAAGGTGCCATTTGCCGATTACAGCGGTGGTATAACCTTTTTCTTTTAACATTTCCGGTAAGGTGAGACGTTCAGGAGAAAATTTAGATGGCCCAAATGCCTGAACAATACCGTGAAATTTTCGCCAATGGTAACGACCCGTCAGCAATGCATAGCGAGAGGGAGAACATATTCCCGATGAGGAATGCGCGTCAGTAAATCGCAGGCCTTGCTCAGCTAATTGATCCAGATTGGGTGTCGGGATTTTGGATTTCAGGTTATAACTCGCCAAATCACCATAACCAAGATCATCAGCATATAGGATGATAATATTTGGCTTGCCCGCATTTTTTGGTTCAGCAATCGACATGTTTGCAAGAAAAATACAAACCAGAAACGCCAACAATATCTTGATCATACCTGCCATTCCATCCACTCTGACATGACTATCGAAATGCCTGTTAATCCGGTGTTGCAACCACTAGCTGTTTCTGTTTCCCGAGACCTTCAATGCCCAGCTCAATCACATCACCCGTGTCGAGATAAACCGGCGGCTTTTGACCAAGGCCAACGCCAGGCGGTGTACCCGTCGTAACCACGTCACCGGGGTTGAGGGTCATGTACTGGCTGAGGAAGCTAACAATCTCTGCGGTTTTAAAAATCATGGTTTTGGTGTTGCCGTTCTGATAGCGCTTGCCGTTCACATCTAACCACATATGTAAGTTGTTCACGTCTTCAATTTCATCGGTTGTAACAAGGTAGGGACCTATCGGGCCGAAGCTATCGCAACCTTTGCCCAGATCCCATTGACCGGAACGCTCAAGCTGGAACTGGCGCTCAGAAACATCGTTACAAACGAAATAGCCGGCAATGGCTTCTCTCGCTTCAACTTCGTCCGCATAAGAGACTTTTTTACCAATGACCAAAGCAAGCTCCACTTCCCAATCGAGCTTTGTACTGCCCCTGGGTTTGATAATATTGTCATTGGGGCCGCACACGGCACTGGTGAATTTTGAGAATACTACGGGCTCCGGAGGGATTTCCGCACCGGTTTCTTTTGCATGGTCTTCAAAGTTAAGACCTATACACAGAAACTTGCCAATGTTGTTAACGCAAGCGCCAATCCGCACATCAGCGTTGACCAGTGGCAGGTTGTTTGTCTCTATGGTCCGCAATCGGTTCAGCGTATCCTCGGAAAGAGCCATTGGATCAATATCGGGCAAAAATTTTGCCAGACATCGAATCTGGTCATTCTTGTCTAGCAGTGCCGGTTTTTCGGAGCCCACCGGGCCATAGCGCAATAATTTCATGTGAGTTACTCTTTCTGTAGTACTTAATTGTTTAGGGTGACAAAACCGCCATCAATGGGGAAGTTACTGCCGGTAATAAACGTGGCATCGTCAGAACACAAATAATCAACCATCGCAGCAATTTCGTCAGGCGTTCCCATGCGACCAATGGGTTGAGACTTGGAAAGTGTTTCAAACATTTCGGCTTTGTTATCCGGGAAATTTTTCTCAAGAAAATTGTCAACAAATGGCGTATGTACACGTCCCGGCGAGATGCAATTACAGCGGATGTTTTCGCCGACATAATCCTTAGCCACAGATAAGGTCATAGAGACAACAGCGCCTTTGGTCATGGAGTAGGCAAAGCGATCACTGATGCCCACTGTCGCTGCTACCGAGGCCATATTGATAATGACGCCTCCACCCTGCGTCTTCATCAAGGGAATAACCGCCGCCATACCGTTATAAGTGCCTTTGATATTGATGTTATAGAGACGATCCAAATCGCTCTCATCCGCCATTTCAATATTGCCGATATGCGCAATGCCTGCGTTGTTAACCAAAATATCAATTGAATGGTCTGCGCTAATTTCACCGATAACATCAGCCACTTGCCTGTTGTCAGCGACATCAACAGCAAATGCGTCGGCCTTACCGCCCGCCGCATCTATATCGGCCACAGTGTTCAGGGCAGCATCCTTATCAATGTCCAGCACCATGACCTTAATGTTTTTTCTGGCCAGACGCAGACTGATAGCATAACCAATACCGCTACCGGCACCGGTGATCACCGCCGTTTTTATTGTTTGTAGAGACATAATTTACACCTGCTAGTTTTCAAATCTAAATGGTTATATGACTTCAAACGGGCACTGGAGCGGCTTCAGAAATTAAACCTTCGTGCCGTAGTTCATCCCAAAAATCCGGGAGAATGGTTTCATTGAATAAGTCGATGGTTTTTTCAACCTGGCTAACACTATCCAGACCTGGAATAACCGCAGCAACAGCGTCGTGACCGAGGGGAAACTGTAGCGCGGCTGCCGCTAATGTGACCTTATGCGCATCGCACACATTTTCAATGCGTAGCACCCGGTCGATAATATGCGGTGGCGCTGGCTCGTAATTATAGTTAACAACATTACTGCCCTTTACACCCGTAGCCAATATTCCCGAATTATAGGGTCCGCCCAGGATCACCGAAGCGCCATGACTCAGGCATTTCGGGAAAAAACTCTGCAGTGCATCCTGCTCCAACAGGGAATAGCGACCGGCTAACAGAAAGCAGTCAAACTGTCCAAAACCCATTAAACGTTCACAAATTTCAGTCTCATTAACACCGAGACCTATCGCCTTTATATTACCGTTGGATCTGAGTTCATCAAGCGCGGTATAGCCACTTGAGACAAACTGATTATAATAGAACGTATCCTGGTCACCGTGAGTATCGCTACCGATGTCATGCACCAGAAGAATATCAACCTCGCTCAGGCCGAGGCGCAACAGGCTGTCCTCAAAAGACCGCATAATACCGTCATAGGTATAATCATAGTGCGCATCAAAAGGCATTGGCGACGCAAACCCATAACGCAGCTCGTTAACCCTGGCCTTGGGATCAGGTGTCAATATGCGGCCAACTTTGGTCGACAGAATGTAATCGGACTTCTCAAGCGAACGCAGCACATCACCAACCCGTCGTTCACTCAAACCCAAACCATATCGAGGTGAGGTATCAAATAACTTCATACCTGCATCGAGGGCCGCTGATAAGGTATCCCGCGCGACTTTATCTGAAATCGACTGATAGAGGTTTCCCATTGACGCTGTGCCAAAACCTAAAACCGGGACTGCAAGCCCGGTCTTACCAATTTGTCGCATTGCGAAGGTTGTAGTCATGGCATTACTAATCTTTAGGCACTAAATGATTGGGTAAATCAGAAACTGATTTACAGCGTAACTGGTTCATCACCTGATCGAGCTGTCGATACAAACAATTAATAGTGTGGTAGCCGCCCTTTTTACCCAGCGCACCCACACCGTAAACGAAGGGTCGACCCAGGAAAGTAAACTCAGCGCCACAGGCAATCGCACTGGCGATGTTAGTGCCACTTTGAAGACCACTGTCCATAAAAATTTTGATCTTATCTTTAAACTTAGCTGATATTCTTTGCAGCGGTACGACGGGCGATTGGCTGGCGTCCAGTTGGCGAGCTCCGTGATTGGAAATAATCACGCCGTCTGCGCCTAATTCAATCGCGGCGGCAACGTCCTCTTCCGTGATCAGGCCTTTAATCACCAAAGGTCCCTTCCAGGTATCGCGAATTGATTTGAGGCCTTCTGCATCCACCGGACCCATGACGGTTCGGTTCATGAATTCAGCGAGCTCTTCGGTCTTCGAATCCTTGGCCATGTAGGGCTTTAACGTTTGCATCTGAGGCTCGCCAGCTAGTGCGGTCTCAATCAGCCAACGAGGGCACGCTGCCATTTGCAGAATATTGCTCAAACTCATTTTAGGTGGCATCGCCAATCCATTTCTGATGTCCCTTGGTCTATAGCCAAAAGTTGGCACATCAACAGTGACTACTAATACCGGGTAACCGGCCTGTTTAACTCGTTCGAGTAGCTCACTGCGAATATCGTCTGAGGTAGGATTATAAAATTGGAACCAGGCTTTGCCTTCAGAAATTTCAGCAATGCTTTCCAAGCTGGCAGAAGACACAGTACTTAACACATAAGGGATGTTTTTATCAGCGGCAGCTTTAGCGAGAATTTCCGGAGCCCTAGGCCACATTAAACCTTGCAGGCCAACAGGCGCTATACCAAATGGTGCAGCGTAGGTGTGGCCAAACAATTCGACACTCAAATCACTTTTATCGAATGGCTTGAGCAAACTGCCCTGCAACAAGACTTCATCAATTGCCCGATAATTGCGGGCAACACCATGCTCTTCCATGCAGCCCTCCTCCAGATAATCAAAAGCAAACCTTGGCATACGCGCTTTAGCGCGCCGCTTTAAATCCGGAACATGTGGGTAGTTAGCATTGACATAATCTATATCAACCATAACTTAGCTCGCCTCATCTAAGGTTTGTAATCGTTTTACCCACTCGCTACCATCAGGATAACGATACATATCCAGACTTTGTTCAAACATCTTGATGCTGTAGCCGGGTTGGGGAGGTACCTGATATGCACCATTTTTGATGACGCAGGGATCTTCAAAGTGCTCGTGCAGATGATCGACAAATTCAATGACACGGTCAGTCAGGTCAGCAGAAATACACACATAATCGATCATAGAAAGATGTTGCACATATTCACACAGTCCAACCCCGCCGGCATGAGGACATACCGGTTTGCCATATTTAGCAGCGATCAAATACACCGTTAAAATTTCATTGATACTGGCAAGGCGACAACTGTCAATTTGTACAATATCCAGCGCATCGTTGGCGATAAACTGCTTAAAGAGAATACGGTTTTGGCAATGCTCGCCAGTGGCTACCTTTATGTCGCCAATGTTGTCTTTAATTTTTTTATGACCAAAAATATCATCCGGACTGGTCGGCTCTTCAATAAACCAGGGTTTTACCTCGGCGAGTTTATTAACCCATTCTATGGCCTGATCAACTTCCCAAATTTGATTGGCATCAATCATCAGTTTAACCTCATCACCAATCACGCCACGCGCAATTGAGCAGCGACGCAGATCATCTTCTACACTGACGCCTACTTTCAATTTGAGATGAGTAAAACCTTCATCCAGTGCCTCCTGGCACAATCGTGCTAACTTCTCGTCACTGTAACCAAGCCATCCTGCAGAGGTTGTATACGAGGGATAACCATTTTTTTCAAGATAACGAATTCGCTCGGGTTTGCCGGGCTCATTGGCCTTAACCATCTTCAGCGCTTCTTCTTTAGTCAGCACATCAGACACGTAACGCAGATCGAGACAATCTACAAATTGCTCTGGTGACATATCGCACAGCAGCTTCCAAATAGGTTTGCCCGCATCACGCGCCCACATGTCCCAAACCGCATTCGCTATTGCACCCACCGCCATATGTACAACACCCTTTTCAGGGCCAAGCCAACGTAATTGACTATCGGAGCGCAGCTGGTCATAGAAACTGAACATATCTGATTTGATATCTTCAAGATCATAACCCACCACTAGATGCCGCATGCTTTCAATCGCTTTACAGCAAATATCATTGCCGCGACCAATGGTAAATACCAGACCATATCCCTTGTTTCCCTGTTCTGTTTCCAGGATAACGTAAGCTGCTGAATAATCCGGATCCTTGTTGATCGCGTCGGATCCATCCAGACTTTCAGACGTCGGAAATCGTACATCCACAGTCTTAAGCGATATAACTTTATTAGAACCTGCCACTTGATTCTCCATCTTTTAAATTACACATGACGTACTCGTGGTTTATATATAAAATATTAAGTTAAATATAAAACATTTGCAATCACCATTCAATGCCTTTCTACTTTAAATATGAAACATTGTTTCTAATCCTGTAAGATGCCCGTATCTCAATCACCAGCATGTCCCACGACAGCCCATAAATATAAAACTTGGTCTCGCGCCAGTAGTATGATGTCATTGGGAATAGCAAACTAATATCAGGAACGATAATGGACGATACTCTCGACCTACCTACCAGAAAACAGGCCTATGCAGCACCTGCGCTGAGCAAGGGCTTGGATATTCTTGAGATGATGTCCGTTGAACCTGCCGACCTAACACTCAAAGAAATCGCGGACAGATTAGGACGATCCAAAGGTGAGATATTCCGCATGTTGGTTGTCCTTGATGAACGAGGTTACGTCAAAATTGATCCTGATTCAGATAAATACACCATGTCACTCAAGCTATTTGAAGTCGCTCACCAGCATAGTGCCGTTAAACAAATTACCGCGATAGCCGGACCAATAATGCAAGAACTTGTCCATACTATTGGTCAATCTTGTCATTTAACCATTCCCGCTGGCGGCAAGGCCCTGGTTATTGCCCAGCAGGATACCGCCTCTAGTTTTCGCTTCGGCGTTAAACTTGGCCTTGAAGTGCCACTCACCAATACCTGCTCAGGCCATTTGCTGCTGACCTACAATTCCGCAGCAGATTGCAAAAAAATGCTCGCGTCACAACCAAAACATCTGAAGCACACACTGCCCACCGCGACACTAAAAACAATTACTGAAGGCGTAAGATCCAGGGGATATGAGATACTAAAAAGCGAGCAAGTTCACGGCGTCACAGATATTGGCTTCCCTATTTTTGACAAAAAATCAAAAATGGTGGCGGCGCTTGTAGTGCCTTTTCTGGAACACCTGGATGGATCACACCATATGGACATGGAAACTGCGAAAGGCCATCTGCAACGAACTGTCCAGTCTATTTCCGACCTCCTAGGTCATTAAGCTCAGGTTTCGCCGAGCTTAAATATACGCTGCATATCCAACCATTTCTCATCCTCTTTGGCGAAAGGCAGCGGCTTCTGAAACCGCCACATGAGCTTTTCCCAGGCAATCACTTTTGGATTTTGACTGTCAGCAAGCGCCTTATTCGCCGGGTCAAAATCCCCGGTCACGTCCATAATCATCAATAATCGATCACCAACGCGGTAAATTTCAAGGTTGGCAATGCCCGCGTCGCGAATACTGGCAGTAATCTCTGGCCAGATATTGTCAGCCTCATGGTGCCGCTCATATTCAGCAATGAGATCAGCATCGTCATGCAGATCAAGTGCGAAGCAATGTCTGGTTGTCGCGCTCATAGAACCCTCTCCTGCCAATTGTTTAAACGCGCTCTGATGATCTAAAGCCATAGGCCGTAATCACAACAAAACATATGCAGGGCAGGAAGAACGAGGTTTTAACGGCGTGTATATCACCAATGAAGGGGCCAGCGTCAATCATCATGCCCTGCAGAATTGGCATGAAGGCACCACCGACAATAGCCATAATCAGGCCCGCAGAACCAATACGCGCATCTTCACCCAGACCGTTAAGAGCAATGCCATAGATAGTGGGGAACATCAGCGACATGCAAGCCGAGATACCAATAAGACTGTAGAGACCAATCATACCGTTAAGGAAAATGGCCCCTAGTGTGAACATCATCGCGCCAAAAGATAAATACATTAACAAGCGATTAGGTTGTACATATCCCATCAGAAATGTGCAGATAAAACGGCTGAATAAGAAAATAACCATAGCCACAATATTGTAACTACTGGCCACGTCAGGTGCTAAACCCAGAGTATCAATGCCGTAGTGAATGATATAGGTCCAACACATGATCTGTGCGCCGACATAAAAAGCCTGTGCGATCACACCCTCATAGTAATTTTTGTTGGCCAGTAAACGCTTTAACGTGGGTAAAAAATTAATCTCGTGAGTGCGTTTGGTATTAGGTATTTTGGCTACAGTAAAAACCAAAAACATCAGCGCAACGACGATACCGATAGTGACATATGGCCCACGTACGATGGCCAAATCTGCCAATTGAATCGCCTCAAATGCAGCGGAATTAGCCACGGCGAACTCTGCAGCATTATTCAGCTCGAAGACTTTAATTTCACCCATAATATAAGAGGTGGCGACAAACATGCCGGTTAAAGATCCAACCGGGTTAAAGGCTTGCGCCAAATTCAGGCGCCTGGTGGCAGTCTCAGCCGGGCCCATTGAAAGAATATAGGGGTTGGCTGTGGTTTCAAGAAACGCCAGGCCAAAGGTCAGAATGTACAGTGACAGAATGAAAAACCAGAAATTCATGGTCTCGGTTGCTGGAATAGTGAGAAACGCGCCCGTAGCGTAAAGACCAAGACCGATAAGGATGCCCGTTTTATAGGAGTATTTTTGAATCAGCAGGGCCGCCGGCAAAGCCATGGTGAAGTAGCCAAAATAGAATGCGCCTTGCACCAGACTACTCTGGGCGTTCGATATCTGGAAAATCTCTCTAAATACTCTGACCAGCGGATTGGTGACGTCGTTGGCGAAGCCCCAGAGAGCGAAAAGTGTGGTCACCAGAATAAATGGTAATAACATTCCCTCGCCAATGACACGCGCTTTATCATGTTTTGATTCGGTCAATGCAGATTCACTATTACTTGCTGTACTCATGGTGGGGTACTTCCCAATTGACTGCTTATTGTTTAGAACACTTTATCACTGAAAGTCAGTCGATGTAAATATAAAATATTGTTGCATATAAAGAACGGTCATTAAGCTCGCCTTACCAGTCCTAGACCAGAGACAAACTTGAAATCTCGATGACCCGAATTCTGGAAAAGCTCAATTGGCGATACCTAATTGACAGTTGGCAACAATATCCACTAAGCTATATACATCAAGTATATAGCTACAAATCGAAGGAGCTTCTAATGTCTACTGGATCAGTATTTGAAAATAATAGGACCCAAGCAGTTCGACTGCCAGCTGACACTCGTTTCCCAGAAGGAGTAAAACGCGTATCTGTTAGGGTTGTGGGTCACGACAGAATAATTTCCCCTGTTGAAAAGTCTTGGAATAGCTTCTTTCTCACTACAGAGCCCGTCTCCGATGATTTTATGAGCGATCGAAATCAGCCTGACCTGCAAGCGCGAGAAAGCCTGTAATGCTGAAATTCATGCTCGACACAAATATTGTCATTTATGTGATTAAACATAGACCTATAGAAGTTGCGAAGACATTCAATGAACATGCCGGTCAGATGTGCGTTAGCGCCATTACTCTGGCTGAGCTTTGGTATGGTGTCGAGAAAAGTCAAAAGCAAACTCAAAACCGGGAAGTGATTGAGGACTTTATATCTCGACTTGATGTAATTGAATACGATGATAAGGCTGCAGCTCATCATGGTGACATCCGCGCTGAGCTTGAGCGGAAAGGCCAAATCATTGGATCGAATGACTTACTGATAGCCGCTCATGCCAGGAGCCAGGGATTAGTACTCATAACAAACAACCTTAAAGAATTTAGTCGAGTAGATGGCTTGCGTACAGAAAATTGGGCTGTGCCAACAGGCAGCACTATTTAGTCCCACAAGATTATAATCAGCACCAGATAGATAAATTTAACGATGACATACATATGGGCCATATTTCTCGCTTGACCGTTGATAGCAATCTAATATCGAGCTTATCAACCTGACCGAAGATCAATTTCTATTGACTATTTATTTCATATTGCTAACACGGTGATCACGGTCCTTCATATCCCCCATCGCCTTAAAACTGTTTTCTATATCATTATTATCCAGAGGGTCACCGACTACTTTTTTCCATTCTTCGAGCTCAGCCATCATCTGTTTTATCCGTTCAAACTGCTCTGGTTTATCAGCCAGATTTACCAACTCATCGGGATCATTATTCATATCAAATAACTGAGTTTTCCTGATGCGTGGATAATAGATCAACTTGTAATCATCCTGTCTTAACATTCGCTGAAAGTGTCGATAACTTCCATAAATACTGCTATTAACTGTCTCTTGATCACCTCGAATTAATGGCACCACACTTGGCATCTGTACCGATTCTGGAATGGCAAGCCCAGCCATCTCAAGGGCAGTCGGAAAGACGCTGCTGATATAGAACATGCCTTTTTTACTTTTCCCGGCTGGCACATTGGGCCCTTTGATAATGAAAGGCGCTCGCACGCTGTGATCATATTGATTTTGCTTTCCAAGTAGACCGTGTTTACCTACCGCAAGACCATGATCTGAAGTGAAAATGATCAGCGTATTATCTGCATGACCAGAGCTTTCAAGTGCATCTAATATGCGAGCAATTTGACCATCCATATGCTCAATCATGGCGTAGTATTCACCGACAAATCCTTTTATAACATCAGACGTGCGGGGAAAAGGCGCAAGGTTTTCATCACGGATATAATGGTCGCCTTGATCAAATTTATGCTCAGGCATAAAACTCTTCGGCAGATCAATACTATTTGCTGGATATCTTGCAACAAATTCATCAGGTGATTGTCTTGGATCATGAGGCGCCAAAAAGGCCACATACATCATAAAGACATCTTTTGTGGCAGTGTCTGAACTGAGGAAATCAACGGCTGCATCGGCAATCATTTCGCTGCTGTGTTTATCACCTTTGTAAGCTTTATATTTTGCCTTGCCCGTGGCGGCAGCATCATAATCTTTAAACTTAGTTTGCCATTGACCGCCATGTTTAAGATAAGCCATACCTCCATCAAACACTGCTTTTCCATGGGTGAAACTGCGCTCAAATATCGGCATCGGTAGATGCCATTTACCGGTCATAAAGGTGTTATAACCTGCGTCCTTAAAGGTTTCTGCAAACAGTTTAAAATCCTTGGCATCTCCACCCTTTTTATTATCATCAGGACCCATGCCGGTATGAAATAGATGTCGACCTGTATTAATCATCCGCCTGGATGGTGCACAGACCGCCGGAGACCAGGAGCCCTGATTAAAGACATGGGTAAAGCTCATACCTTCTCGGGCGAGGCGATCAATACCAGGTGTTGAGATACGTTTATTGCCATGGGCGGCGATGGTATCCATTGCCTGATCATCGCTTAGGATAAACAGAATGTTCAGAGGCTTCTCGTCAGCCTTGACACAACTGACTGTCAGTAACAATAACAGTCCGGTCATTATTTTATTATTCAATTTTTATTTTTCCTTTTGGCCAAGCAAAAGCTGCTAAAGCAAACACATTGAATAAACTCAATACTAATAATAGTTTTAGCTTCATTGCTATTCTCCAATCGCGTATCAAGTCTAGCCGCACTAACTAAGCTTTAGCAGCACTACTCTGCTACAAGCGTTCAATATAAATATAGAAGGCCGCTAAGGGTTTGTCTGATGCATCCGCGGTATTATCAAACCAAGCTTTTATATCTAGTGCCCCGGTATCGAGTGCAACATCAAATGAAACCTCTGTTGCGCCCTCTTCGATTTTAGCCAAATAACTATTTTCATTTAAGATCAGATGGCCATAGTCTTTGCCAATGATCTTATTGGCTGGCTCATCGTGAAAATGAAGGGTGAAGCGGTAAGTTCCTTCTGCTCCGGTAGTGACTTTCCAGGGAGAGATCGGATATCTATCTTCTTTGCCCAGCCAGCCTCTCTTGGCCCATTTGTCGTTACCAAACCCTGGCAGAAAACCGACTTGCTTGGTGGTTGGCGCTAACCAGTCATGAGCCGTTAGACGAGTCGGATTTTCATAAGCTGTGCCTATTATGGCGCGAGTGGTTGGCGTGCCTTTGCCGGTAGTATGGCGCCACCATTTTTGATAGGCATTCGCCATATTTTGAGCGACCTCAGGATATTCCGCAATCACGTCCCTACTTTGGCTCGGATCTGCTTTGAGATTAAATAACTCTGCGTTGTTGGCCTCGCCCTTACTATGTACATAACGCCATTTGTCTTGCATCACCGCATAAGGGCGATTGGGGTCTGGATTTAGTACACGCTGGGTGGTTACAGTCAGCGTCCTGTCTGGCAGAGCTTGGCCTAGCGTTAAGGCTGGCTTTAAACTGATGCCGTCCGTGTCGAGCTGGCTAATGTCAACCCCAATAAGATCTAGCAAGGTTGGCATAATATCGAAGTGCGCAGAGATGCCGTCTACCTCCGCCGGGGAAATCAGATCACCCGCGGGCCAGTTGATATAAAATGGCACGCGGTGACCGCCCTCATAGGGCGAGTTTTTAGCGCCACGCATATCAGCATTCAGGGTATGAATTTTTTGTCCTACTTTTCTCTCAATAGCGGCGCGGGTCTCGCCAGAAATCAATTTTTCCGATTGTTTGCCCATCACCGATCCGTTATCAGTCATAAAAATAAAGATAGTGCTATCGGCAATTTTTTCATCATCCATGGCCGCTCGTAATCTGGCCATATTTTCATCTATGCTCGTGATCATGCCGTAAAAAAGTGCCAGGTCTTCCGGAACACCCAATTGTCGATAGGGCTCGATAAATTTTTCCGGCGCACGAAATGGTGCGTGTGGCGCATTGGTAACTAAGTACAGAAAAAATGGATCTGCTTTATTAGCATTGCCATGGATAAATTCTGTCGCCTCATCAAACCAGATATCCGTGGCATAACCTTTGTACTTCTTTGCCTCACCATTGAGAAAGTAGGTATCGTTAAACTGGGTATTACCCCAGTAATCAGGTGCCTGGCCGACGCCACCAGCACCATGCATTAACACATGATCAAAGCCTTGATCCTGGGGGCGGAAGGGGTAGTTGTCGCCTAGATGCCATTTCCCCACCATAGCGGTCTTATAACCAGCATCTCTTAGGGCTTCTGCCAAAGTGTAATGCTTGTCTGATAACATGTGACGCCCCATCACCGTATGCCAGACACCGGCGCGTAAAGAGTACTTGCCACTCATCAAGGCGGCTCGCGTTGGCGAGCAGGTTGGGTCTACATGAAAATCAGTGAAGCGAATACTTTCACTGGCCAACTGGTCAATCACCGGCGTTTTAAGAATCGGATTATTATTATGACCTAAATCGCCGTAGCCCTGATCATCGGTCATCACCAGTATTATATTGGGACGGTCTGCTGGTACTGATTTATTCTCGGTTTGCTGCTGGCCGGCGCAAGCAGTTAACAGACAGAGTCCGAATGTTGATATTATTATGGTGCTGAATAATCCACGCATTTTGTTCCTCGTTATTAACAATATATTTCAAGCTAGTGGATTGGCATGTATAGTTATGGTGGGTACACCTTCGATACGTCTAACAACACCGGAAAGGAATCTTCCCTGCCTTCAACTAACCGGTCAGGGGGTTTATCGGCTTTGCCTTCTCTTTATTGACGTACGTATCTGATGGTCCAGTTCCGCGAAACTGTTCGACTAGTTCAGCGTTTCTGGCACGTAATTTTTCTGCAATGGCTGCATTGGTCAGATCATTGATGACGTTTTGTGTCTCCTCCGGGTCGTTTGCCAGATCAAAAAGTTCCTCATAAATAGGTTGCTCTCCGTGGATGGATGCGTCAATCATCGCTGCATAATCGCTATCATTCGCCTTGTCAAAGTAGCGCATGTATTTCCACTTGTGGGTTCTCACCCCCTCCATTCGTGGATAGTTCTGGATAGTCATCATGTTTTCTAGGAATATTTCTTTCCGCCATTCGACAGGCTCACCCGCCATGAGCGACTTCAAGCTGCGGCCCTGCATTTTGGCGGGAACTGGCGCACCAACCAACTCCAGCAGTGTTGGCGCAATATCGACCAACGCGACGAGTTCATCACTCCGGGATACTTTTTCCGCTCTCGGGTCATAAATCACCATCGGAATACGCACAGAGGGCTCATACAGGAACACCTTACCTCTCAATCCAAACTCACCGTGCATCAATCCATGGTCCGAGGTAAAAACAATGATCGTATTATCTGCCACGCCCTGCTCTTGCAAATGGCGCCGCAACTTGCCAAGTAATTTGTCGATACCAGAGATAGTCTGCATCTCTCTGATCTTGCGTTCCTTTAAGGTATCCACGGCTTTGGCGTAATCGTAGGTGGTGATATATTCGCCGTTATGAACTTCCGGTGGCAGTTTGGGTTGCTGAACATCGTTCTCAGCTACAAAATTCTTTGGCGGCAAAACCTGGTCAATCTGGTCACGGTAGACACTCTTATACAACTCAAGGTCGGTCTCGCGCTGCTCCATAGACATCGTGCCATTGGCGTGCGGCAGGTTGAAATTGATCAGCAGTGCAAAAGGCTTATTCGCTGGCCGGCTGTCGAGAAAATTGTAGCCCGCCTGGAACGCTTCATTGGGTGACATGAAGTTTTCCATGCCTTCCTGAATAATCTCGATTTGGGTGTCTGCGGTAGCGTTTTTGAATATAGCGTGCTGCTTGCGGTCTTTCGGGTAGAAACCAAGGTGCTTGTGGCTGGCATACCAATAGTCAAAGCTGCCGTCCATCACCTTACTCTTGTAGCCGGTAATGCCTGCTTCATTTCTGCCAAGCGACGTATGGTTCTTGCCCACATAACCGACGAAATAGCCTGCCTCCTTGAGGAGCATGGGGTAGGTCTGGCTCCAGGCTTCGTTGGTCATGCTGCTGTTGGAATTAAAATTGATGCCGTGGCGACGTTCATATAGACCGGTCAACAAGGTTGTGCGGCTTGGCGTGCAGACGGCACTAGTGGCAAATGCATTTTCGAAAACCGTGCCGTTTGCCGCCAACTCGTCGATATTGGGCGTGTCGATCAGTGAGTTACCGGTGAAGCCCGCTGCATCCTCTCTCATATCATCCGCAAGAATAACAATCACATTGGGACGTACATTGGAACGTACATTGGAACCTTGTTGTCCGGTGATGACCGCATTGACGATTTGCTTCTGTGTGGACGTGTCGGGTGTGCAGCCAACGACCAACATCTGGATCAAAATCCCAACCAGTAGTCTATTCATCATGAACTCCGTTTTTTCTTCTGAATAGTAGTTAAGAGTGCCACTACTAATTTTGTATGTTTCATTTTAAGGTTCCTTTTTAGATAGATGCCTACTCTCAAGAATCAATCGGAGTATTAGTGCATCAGTTGCACTAAGGCGCCTAAACCTTTCAATCCTATATTGGTGATTTGAGTATTATTAATATTCAAGCCGTGAATTATCTAGTTTAAGGATAATACTTAATTGCTCGTCGTTTAAGGTAACTCGACTTAGATCAACGCCAGGTGATCTTTGCAGTCTTATCTTTGATGTTAAGGTAAACACTTGCTCGCTTGAAGTTGCGACGATACTCGTAACCACTCTGTGTGGCATCATTAAGCGGCTGGCCTAAGGGCTTATCAAACTCAGGGTACCAATCAAAAGCACCGTGAGTCTCGCGATAACCCCAGGTGTAATTAAAATAAGATTGTTCCTGGGCGACAATCAAGAAAGCCGCTAAAGGAAAGCTAATATTATCCCGAGCCCTTTGTTTTAATGCCGCAAGGGGCAGCTTCATTGCCGGCTTATCAAGCCAGGAGAAACCAGGCCAGGCCTTGAAAATCACAATTTTACCAGCCTTGGCGGCTGTAGACATACGCGCGAGGTCTGCGGCAATTTGCGTCGGCCCGGTGCTATTAAACATATTAAAATGTTCAGTAATGATGCCACTGGCATTGTTGAGGTATTTTGTACCGCCATGAGACCAGCCCCCCGGCACCGAACGAATACCGTTATAAATCGTAATTTTGTCCGGACCGAGGGCCTGCTGCAGGTCGTTCAATGTCTGCCCTATGCCTCTTTCAACCGCTGTGTATTTCTCAGCTCCCCATTCTCGGATACGCGCCTTTGGCTGGAGGCTTATTTGCGGAATAGCATCGATGAAGAGACCGTCCATCTTGCCTGCTGCCAGCGATTTTTTGGCGACTCCGACCCACCACTTACGCCAGTCAGCATTCGACAGGTCATAGCGCTTTAAGGTGCCCCTCTTATAGTGCAGCTTGCCGTCCAAGGTTTTGAGGAACCAATCTTTGTCGTTGACGCGGGTTTTTGAGGCCTCGTAGGCGGGATAATCCAGCAATAAGTTCCAATAAAACAAGACTTTTGCATCGGGGTTGATGGCTTTTATCCTGGCTGTGTCGGCAAATGTGCCGGGTTCTGAAACACCGCCATGAGGATTCGCACCGTGAAATTTTTCTAGGGTAATAAAATCATAATGACTAGCAATGAAGCGAACCTCCGCATCTGTCATGCCGCGCCTTGCCCCAAAGTGAGCGTAAAGCGGTACGGTGTCCCAACTAAACTTGAGCTCGTCAGACGCCAAAACTGCCCCAGGCATCATCAAAATAATACTCAGTACAAGATAGATAATTTTAACCATGAACAGTCACTTTGTTAGATTAACGGTTGCCTGATGCGCGTTCGGAAAATGCACTACTGTAGATAAGGCCATCCTCTTCAATATTGAAAAACCAGGCGGTGGCTTTCACCGGTAACGACGCGCTTAAGGTCATCTTCTCTTCTGACTCGGTCATCTTTACTGCCCCCTGATGCCAAGTTCTTTTCCCGGTAAAACCAAGGTCGAAGGTGTAAATCAGCGATGCACTTGCTATTTCGTTAGTGTCTATCACTTCTACATGCGCTTTATTCCTCGAGATGTTTTGATTGTGAAAACTCGGCAGTGCTTGACCGTTGATAACAGACTGTGCAAACACATAAGACTCTCGTGGCGTCCAACCGGCCTTATGACTGTGGCGCAGCTTTGGTTGGATGCTATGACGATGTTCGCCTTTTAGTAATTGATAAGTTTTGGCCTGGGCATCGAGAGCAAAATTGTTTTCCTTGAGACCTGTCAGCCAGAAAGTTGGCCCTTCATACCTGGCGATTCGCAAGGCAGGCTCCCAAACATCCCGATAGTTGGCATTGTCCTTAAGCGCTTTTTTGTAATGATTGTCCATGCCATTAAGATAACCGCAACCATAGATCGGAATAGCAAAGGCAAAACGCTGATCAAAACCAATGACCGTCGACGTGATCACCCCACCCCATGAAATACCTGTCACGCCAATCTGATGTTTCTTGATTGCCTTGAATGAGCGAAGCAGATTATGAGCGCTTATCACTGCACTAGTTGCGTGATACATCCACTGATCTGTTAGCGGCTGTTCGGCATCATTATAAATACCCGGCCGCCTCGGTCCGCCCCAGCGATGCTTTACCCACTTTTCTGGTGGCCTTTTGCCTGTGCCCGTAGCTGTTTGCCCCTCTACCGCAATCGAGATCGCAGCAAAACCCGCATCATTCCACTTTTTTACCCACTCCTTATAGGCACTACCGCCACCACCATGGACCAACACGATGGCAGGGAAAGGTCCCGTACCCAGGGGTATATCATAATAGGCAAATATGCGTGTTGCCTTGCCACGGTATCTTGCGCCCTCAAAATAGAAGGATTGCGGTTCGCCTTGCTCCTGGATACGGTCGTAAACAGTAGGTGGGCTTTCACTTGTCGCGAGTTTGTATAATCCAGCTAACTGCTCTTGAGCCAGCAGCAAGCTTGGACAGGCAAAAAAAATACCTATACAGAATGTCAATCTAAGCAGTTTCGTTGTCATAACTTCTGTTCGATTAATCGACCTTTTCTACATACATGAAAAAGGCCGGCAAACCTGATTCCATTCCATCGTTATCAACCTGATCATCAAACCAGGCTCGCATATTCAGATCTCCTGTTGCCAACGACATTTCGAAGGTGACAGACTGACTACCCTCTGCAATTTTATTCATCTGGGTCACATCATTCAGTTGCAAATGAGCATAAGTTTTACCAATCGTTTTCTTTGCCTCTACATCGTGCAGATACAAAGTAAAACGATAGTTACCTTGCTCAGCAATCTTGACGGCCCAAGGCGAGACTTTGAATTTATCCTCTTTGCCAACCCAGCCATGGCCATCTCCCCATTTATCGTCGCCAAAACCAGGCCACCAGGGCACCTGGCCCGTATTTGGTGCCAGCCAATCATGGGAGGTAAGACGAGTCGGATTTTCATGTTGGGTACCGATGATGGGACGTGTGGTCGGGGTACCCTGACCGGTCGTGTGTTGCCACCAGTCTTGATAGGCTTTCGCCATCATCGCTGTTCTTTTCGGCTGCTGCTCGATGAGGTTGTGGGTTTGGCCAGGATCATTGGTCAGATCAAACAACTCAACATCACCTTCCTGCTCCGCATGTACATAACGCCAGTTACCCTGCATAACGGAATAGGGTCGATTGGGGTCTGGATCTAATACACGCTGATTGGTCACAACCATCGTGCGATCAGGCAATTGTGTTCCCCCTCTTAATGCTGGGACTAGAGATATACCATCGGTATCAATATCGCCATGCTCAATTCCCGCAAGATCTAACAATGTTGGCATAACATCAACGTGGGCTGTTAAGTCATCGATGTCCCCAGCACCATCCAGCTTTCCCCCAGGCCAGCGGATAAAAAACGGAACGCGATGGCCTCCATCATAGGTCGATGCCTTACCACCACGCATAAAGCCATTCAGGCTGGTCATTTTCTCACTTATCGCCACCTTAGTTTCATCTGATATCCAGGTCAGCGGTTCGCCATTACTTTTGGCTGCTAGAGAAGAACCATTATCTGTCATAAAGATGAAGATGGTATTGTCTTCGATTTTTTCGTCTTGCATGGCCCCCCGCAGGCGCCCGATGTTTTCATCCAGATTGGCAATCATGCCATAAAATTTCGCCATATCATCATTGAGACCCAGCGCACGATAAGGCTCAATATATTGCTCCGGTGCACGCCACGGAACGTGGGGCGCATTGGTGGACAGATAGAGAAAGAACGGCTTGCCTTTATTAGACTTGTTATGAATGTAGTCAATGGCTTCATCAAACCAAACATCGGTGGCAAAACCATTGTATTTTTTCGCTTCGCCATTTAGGAAATACGTATCGTCGAACTGAGTATTATTCCAAGCATCGGGCGTCTGGCCGACGCCGCCACCACCGTGTAACAAGACATGACCAAAACCCTGATCTTGCGGACGAAACGGATAGTTATCACCCAAGTGCCACTTGCCAATCATCGCTGTTTCATAACCGGCATCAGCCAGGGCTTCAGGTAAAATATGATGACTGTCAGACAGCATATGGCGCCCCATAACGGTATGCCAAACACCAGCACGTAAGGAGTATTTTCCACTCATTAATGCAGACCGGGTAGGCGAACAGGTCGGGTCAACGTGGAAATTCGTGAAGCGCTGACTCTCCGCGGCAAGTTGATCGATCAGCGGGGTTTTAACAATGGGATTATCGTGCATACCGAGATCGCCATAACCCTGATCATCAGTCATCACCAAAATGATATTCGGCCGAGATGATTTTTCAGATACTTGGTCAAGCTGCTTAGTCGCTTTCTCCGTCACGTCACTTTTCTGACAAGCTGTTAAAGCTGCAAAACATACCAACAAGACACAAAGCGCCTTAGTGTTATTTTTAAATGATAAGCTGGTTGACACTATGAATATCTCCAAAACATGTTCTTTTATTGCATTTGCTAAATAGTATTATTGAATAACATTCAAGTTCATCTATTCAACAACAGCTATACGTTTAACATCACCGCAATCTTGATTATTTCTTTACTTTATTGGTTCACTTTATCAAGATAGTTCTATTCGACAATTGGCGTTAAATGAATGGCATTCAAATTAATACCCCCGCCAACAACCTTACCTTTAGGCATCACTGTTATCGATTGTTTACCTGGCTTAAGGTTGACAACTCCAACTGCATCCGTGCGATAACGATACAATATGCGACCTTTAGATTGACGTTTTGAATTTTTACGCTCGCCAGTATCTAGGGCCTGCAGCATTATTTCTTCGTCATTAAAGTTAAACGTCCACTCACTAAAGTCAACAACATCATCGGCGGAATATTCAACCTCGAAGAAGTAATCCCCTGCGTTAGCAACCTCAATTTGCCATTCACCTTTACCTTTATCTTTCCATCCCAGCAAATTGTTAGCATAGTTCCAATCGCCAAATTTCTGCATCCAACGAATTTCTTGGTTTGCACAACCATCACAAGTTGCAAAGGCTGAATTAAGTGTAGTTTTAATACTTGGGTCAATGCCTGGGGTATCATCAACTTCCGGGTCGCCTTTAAGCTCAACGACAATCACCGGCACGAGTGTATTTGGCTTTTCGGCTGGCAGGGTAAAGCGGGTCCAGCCGTTCTGTTGTTTGTTAAAGGTCACTAAACCTTGGTCGTCACCAAATAAACTATCGATGAATCCCGGCTCTTCGCTGTTTAACATACGGGCAGAAACAATGTCATTGCTTAAGCCAGACAAATGTAGTTGACCATCTTCTGGCCAATCAAAAACATGTAAATAAAGTTCATTGCCCTTAGTGGTAATATCCCCCCATGCTTGCGCTCGACCCCAAGGAGAGCCATTAGCACCGTAAATAGTTTCACCATTTTCTGCTAACCATTTACCGGCGCGGCGCAATCCTTTAGCGGCCATAGCAGGTACTTCACCGTTGCCCTTAGGACCAACATTGATCATGAAATTGCCGCCACGACCTACCGTTGAAATTAGGCGATGCAATATTTCGGTACCTGATTTCCAATTTTTATCATACCCAGCATAACCCCAACTATTGTTGGTGGTATCAATAGTTTCCCAAAGACCGGGGTGATTAACTTGTGAGAGGCTATGATCGCCTAAGGTTGAGAAATCACCAACGCCATTACCAATACGGCTATTGATCATCGCAGCGGGTTGTAAGCTGCGCACCAAATCAACCAATTTTTGTGATTGCACTTTTGTCATACTGCCAGGAGTATCAAACCAGACAGTTCGAATAGGGCCATATTCAGTTAACAATTCAGTCACCTGGGGCACTACTTTACGATCAAAATACTCGGTAAAATCGCCCTCTTGCTTATCAGATTGCCATGAAATACTGGCACTGCCTTGCTCGTACCAATCTTGCATTTGCGAGTAATAAAAACCTAAACCAATGCCAGCATCCGCACAGGCTTTTGCCAGTTCTTTTAATGGATCACGTTTAAAGGAAGTAGCGTCTTCAATATCATAGTCACTGTTCTTAGAGTGATACATGGCAAAACCTTCATGGTGTTTTGCCGTGATAACGATGTTCTTCATACCGGCGTCAACTGCCAGCTGAACTATAGCTTTAGCATCAAACTCTGTTGGATTAAATTGATTAGCGAGCTGTTTATATTCTTGCTTAGCAATACCCGCGACACGACCAGACATTAACCATTCTGAAATACCATAATAGGTTTTGCCCTGCCATTCACCGGCAGGAATAGAATACAAACCCCAGTGAATGAACATCGAATATTTATCTTGAGAAAACCAAGCACCACGCTCAGCATTAGCCTGTTTTGCTTTATCTAAACCACTATCGCCCCAAAGTTTATCCATGGATTGTGAATTTTCTTGCGCGATTAGCGTGGCAGATAGCAGCAAAAAACTGCTCATTGCCAGGGCCTTTGTTAGAATTAACAACTTCATCATATTCCTCGGCTATAGGCAAACGTATGTCCTACGGTGCTATCAATGTCATGACCAAAAAATCATAACCACTTTACTGAACTAACTTTTTCTAGTTTCGCGTACTTACATTGCCTCGGTTTTTCGACAGTGTATGTGCTGCCGGTTCGATGGGTAGGCTTGCTTTCCACGCCAGTGCCAGGGTTTTTAAACGACCAACTTTGTCAGGATAACTACTGGCTAGGTTCATGGTTTCAGCACGATCACGCATAACATTGTATAATTCAACGGTATTATCATCGCGATGTAAAAATAATTTCCATGAGCCTTCACGTACGGCAAGCATTGATTTCTTGTTGGCTTCTTTGCCATAACGCCATTCCCAAAACATCGGCTTCTCGCGTTTTATGGAGCCCCCTTTTAATAAACTGAGCACGCTCTGACCATCTGAGACATACCCTTCTGGCAAGTCTATACCTGCCACTTCTGCAAAAGTTGGTAACAAGTCAACAGCCGTCACAATGGATGCTGTATCGGCGCGACCCGCGGGTACCTGGCCAGGCCAACGCACTAAAAAGGGTACACGCAGCCCACCTTCATAAGTATCGCGTTTGGCGCCACGTAAGCCGCCGGTTTTGCCGACGCTATAATATTTTCCGTGTGGTTCAATGCCTAGTACCTTACCGTCCTTGTCACCAGGATGCCTTAACTGCTTTATCGTGCCCGTATTTTCCGGACCATTATCACTGGAGAATATCACCAGCGTATTATCCGCCAACTTAAGCTCATCAAGCAGATCAAGGATCTTACCAATACGTTGATCGGCACCATCTACAACGGCTGCATAAACTCGATCCTGTTCCGCAAGATGCGCATATTTACGCAGGGACTGTTCTGTTGGGTAATGGGGTAAATGCGTTTCGTGGATCCATAAATTGATAAAAAACGGCACATCTTTGTGGCGCTCGATAAAATCAGAAGCGTCATCATAAAGTTGTAGGCTCGTTGTTTGCGGTCCCGGTCCGTTAAATACAGCTGATTCGTCATAACCGTATTCCACCGGCAGGGGAGCATTTTGAATCTCAGAATTGGTCAGATGCCACTTACCAAAATGCCCTGTTTTATACCCCGCCTGTTGCAACAAGCGCGGCATTGTGACCACATCTTTGTCAAGCCAGTCGGACATGGAGAAGTTTTCATGGTGCGCCATCGTGTGAAAATGGCGATGTACACTGTTACGTGCAGGATACTGACCAGTGAGAACGGCTGCTCGACTGGGCGAGCAAACCGGATTGGAAACGGTAAATTGATAAAACTCGGATCCTTCTTCCGCCAGGCGGTCAATGTTAGGCGTGCGAATATCCGGGTGTCCATGTTTACTGATATCACCCCAACCAAGATCATCGGCAAAGATAAAAATGATGTTGGGTTTGTCTAATTGACCTCTAGTCTTACCCGAGTCGGAGGACGCATAAACACTCATGTTTAAGGTAGAAAGGGTAAGAAGCACTAAGCATTGTCCGCTTAACCATGAGATTTTCCGTTTAAACATTTCTCGAAACCTTTTACCTGTTATGTTTCCCAAAAAAAACGGGACCATGTTACGGCCCCGCTAGGATCATCACTCTATCTTTCACACCTTTAGCAAGACTGCCCTATAGCTTGTACGAGGCAGTGAAAGCATAGGTACGCCCACGATAGAAATGCGCCAAGAAGGTATCTTCGGTACCCACGTAATCTTCACGACGTTCGTCTGTCAGGTTGTTACCACTTAGACTTAGCGTCAGGTTTTTCGTTGGCCGATATCTCAAATTTGCCGTCACGTTAACCTGTTCGCCAGTATGGCGGGCTGTCACCGTCTGCGCACCTGTGCCTGCGAGGTCCCGCAGGAAGTCACTGCGGTAGGTATAACCCACACGTGCAGTAAACTTCTTGGTTTCATAGAACGCCGTCAGGTTGTAGTTAGCCTCGGAGTTACCAGGAAAGCCCTGCCCTGCATCACCAATATCTTCATCGAACTCACCGTCAACGCCAGTGTAGTTTCCGTTGATGCCGAAATTCGCGAGAGCGGGATGCAAGACATCACCCGGCAGGTAAAAACTGATTTCAAAACCCTTGACTTCACCGGCCGAGAAATTAATCGGCTGCGTGATATCGTACAGACCGTCTTGTCCGGGAACCGTGCTCCTTAAGGTAGTTTCCGAGACGATGAAATCATCAACGTCCTTGTAAAACAGGCTGACAATCAAGTTGCTGCCATTTAAAGGGTACCATCCGAAAGTAAGGTCAATGTTATCCGCTACGATGGGATCAAGGTCAGGATTACCTGCTGTTGCCAGCCCGACACTCCCCTGCCCGGTAGCCTCATCGATCTCAAAGTCTCTAAGGATCCGGATGACCGGTGCTGTTTCTTTGTATTCCGGCCGCGTTAAAGTCTTCGAATAGCCAAAGCGTAAATCAACCGTTTCACTCATTGCCAACCTGAGGTTGAGGCTGGGTAAAATTTCCCAGTAATCAAATTGAGTCGTTGTTGGTGTAAAGCTGCCATCAACGTTTCGGGTTGAACCGTCTGAGGTATTGTCAGTCTTAACTGCACGTAAGCCGAAGTTACCCGAGAGTGTTTTGCCGCTGAGCTCAGTATTGAAATCTAACTGTCCATATAGAGAGTCAATTATTTCTTCAGTCTCGTAATCACTTTCTTCATTGCGTACAAGTTCATCCTTGCCCGTGAGAAGTATGTTGGGATCAACTTGAGCCATAGCCGCAAAATCCGTGTTGAGCCAATCGCCAGGGGAAGTCTCACCATCCAAAAAGTTACCTGGGAAGGTTGAGCCTGTGAGCCCAGCGGCCGTCATTGCAGCGCGATCCGGCGCCGGTAAACCACTCGGTTGATAAATGCTGAACTCAACATCTGTCTCGGTGCGGCTGAAACCGAACTTGAATGTCGTTAAAGCTTTCCAATCCAGATCGTATTCAAAGGCGAGTGTTGCACCGGTATTTTCTGCCTCCAAATAGATCTCACGAATAACCGTTTTGCTGTAATTGTTCCCAGTCGGGTCGAGGAAATCCGGACCAAACTGATTTGTCGGCACAGTACCCCGCGCATCGTAAATGATGCTGGAATTGTCGAGATTTTTTAGGAATAGTGGAAAACGTAGGTCCTGCAGATAATCAACACTACTGCCATACAGATCAACATTAACATTGAGGCGATCCCGCTGCCAATTCGCATTGGCGCCTAGAATCTTGTTCTCTGTGACGTTACGAAACTGTAGTGGCGAAAGCCGCATTTGAACACTCCTGGGTCCGCTCACCTTGCTGAAATCCGCATATCTCACAGTGTTATTCTCATCGATTTCGATACCGCCCGCGTCCCACACCTGTCGATTATGCCAGGCATTACCAAATAATATTTGGGTGCGGTTGTGGGTCGCATCGCTATCAAACTCAGTTGACGTAGCATCAATCAAAATGTCCCACTCAGCGTTAGGTTGGAATTGGATTCCGGTAGAAAAAGCCTCCCTTTTTCGCTCTTCACGAATCGGGCTGTAGTTCATGATGTGGGGGACAAATACACCACTCCTTGTTTCGTCGGCAACCCCGTCGCCATCGTTATCAATTGCGATGTTTCTTTGCAGCGGCCTTGAACTCAATTGGTCGCGGGCGGCTTGCGTATCGCCACTGGCAAATGCAAAGTAAGCACCAATAGTACCGGCTTTATTACGACCGACAATAACCCCGCTCGCACGATTACTCGAGTCCTCAGAAACATCCTGATAGTCGCCTTGAAGTGTTATTGAACCGGATAAGTTCTTATCTTCGCGATTCGCCACATCCAGGGGTCGCAGGGTTTGCAAATTCACAGAACCGGCCAGACCACCTTCTGGTCTACTTGCTGTTTGCATCTTGGCAACACGCACACCGCTCAATACAGCGGGCGGAAAGACATTGAAATTCATGCGACGCAGGTTTGATCCCTGCGTGCCGGGAGACAGTAAAACACGGTTGTTGATGGTTGCATTGACGAAGTCGGGGCCCATGCCACGAATGGAGATTCGGTCACCGTCGGTGCCGGTATCATCTACCTCAATTTGAAGACCCGGTACACGTTGTAATGCCTGTGCAATACTGTCATCCATCCACTGTCCCATCTCGAGAGAGGTAATCGCTTCCTCGATGGTGTCGGATTCTCGCTTGAGTTCTGCAGAGTTATCTAGACTAGCCCGGATCCCGGTGACCACGACCTCCTCCAACTCAGCGGCATAGACAGGAGAGGCCAAGAGCACTCCGATAGCCAGCGGAGTTAAAGCAAGATTCGCTAACAATCTAACTGGGTTTTTACGTCTTTTATCGCGACTCATACATTTGCCTCATACAACCAACTTCGTGGTCTTTATTTATTGTGAGTTTCTCAATTAATAATAGTCGCTATCTACGAGTCGCCAATCACACAAGCTAAGCTCTATCGTTAGTTATGACTATCTGCCTTGAATCTTTTACCCATCTTCATAAGATTAATAAAACAACCTCATTTATCGATCTCGCGTTTAATGAAATATCATTTTGTTTTTGAAACAGTCTCATTCTAGATGTAAAACAACATTGTGTCAATGAAACATTAAATAAATTGCCAACACCCCAGCAAACAGACAATGAATTCCTCGCAAGCTCACAGGAACACGGAGTAATATCTATAATATTCAATAACTTGTACAAACCGTCATTCAAACCTGCAGCTTGAAAAATCAAAAACATCAACACTGGTCAGTAAAAAATCGGCATGGTTTTCGTAAATTTAGTAGCGAAGTCCACCCAGGACAACCTCAGTTGACGCTATATAAATCTAGACCAGGCTAAGAAGCCAAGGGTCATAGCGTTTATCGCGAACAACGAGAAATAGCGGAATTAACTCGCCATTTATGCATAAATCATTTTCTATGGCGTTTTATATAGTAAACATTGTTTCAATTTTGTAACGATGTTAGGCTGAGTCCAAGGCGAGATGTCTCTGGGCAACTTGCCCCGGCGACACTATCTATAAACTGAAGCTATTGCCTATAAACAGAACACAATGTCTTAACCTCCTCAAGAGCTTCTTATGCATAAAAACAACAAATACCTTAGTCTTAGCCTTCTATCACTGTCTCTGCTGAACAGCGCAGCCTTCGGGTGCAATGAGAGCGAGTTGAGCAAGCACAATGCGCTTACTGAGATGCAGAAAAAACAACACTATGGCTTTGAAGGCTCCGGTATCCCTTGCTCCGAGGAAATGATCAAGTTGACACAAGAGTGGCAAACGTTGAACGCGTCCGATGCCAAACAACGGGGCCGTGAACGCTTCAATAAAAACAAATACGGCATGTTTATCCATTGGGGACTTTATTCAACCCTCGGCGGCACCTGGAAAGGCGAAAAGATGGAGGATGGCGGCAAAGGGCCCAAAGTGGCCGAGTGGATAATGCGCCGTAAAGAAATATCACGGAACGAATACGCAAAACTGGCCAATGATTTTAATCCACAGAAATTTAATGCCGACGAGTGGGTGGCCATTGCCAAGGCGGCCGGAATGAAATACATCGTCATGGGGTCCAAGCACCATGAGGGTTTTGCCATGTACGACTCCAAAGTCAGCGACTTCAATATAGTCAAAGCCACGCCATTTGGAAGAGACGCAATCAAAGAGATGGAGATTGCCGCCAGAAAAGCGGGAATTGCCTTCGGCGTATATTACTCGAACTCTCTGGATTGGCGAGATGGCGGCGACGGCGGCATGAAAGACTACGGACCGGGGTCCGGCAAAAAACCAAGACGCGCTGCCATGCCCAACAACTGGGATCCCGCACCGGTATCCTTCGATGATTACATTGAGAAGAAGTCACTTCCCCAGGTGCGAGAACTACTTGAAAACTATGATCTGACACAAATCTGGTTTGATACCCCGATTTACATTCCCGCCAAACACAGTATCGCCTTCTACCGTGCTGCCTATGCAGCAAACCCGGAGATTCTGGTTAACGCGCGTATCGGCAATGGATTCGGCGACATAGGCACGCCCGGCGATAATATTATTCCAGACAAAGCCAATGCCAGCACCTGGGAGGGCATTGCAACTACCAACCATAGCTGGGGTTATAAATCCTACGATAACGACTGGAAAGCACCCATCGAATTGCTTTATTGGTTAGTTGAGAATGTCAGTAAAGGCGGTAACTTTTTGTTGAATGTAGGCCCTGACAGTCAGGGTGTCATATCGAAGGCTTCCGCAGATATTCTGCTCGAAGTGGGTAAATGGCTGAGCATCAATGGCGAGGCTATCTATGATAGTAAACCGTGGCTCGTCAGTCACGAAGGGCCAACCCGGATAGCCATGAAAGGTACAAAGAGTCGAGAAGAAAAATCGATCAGTTTTAACTTCAAGCGCAATGACTATTGGTTCACCAGAAAAGGCAAGAAGGTTTATTTAATTTCCCTTAAGCGTCCAGAGAACGGTGAGATATCAGTTAGTTCTCTCGCGGGTCAAGGTATAAGTTCGATTCGATTGATTGGCCAGGACGACATCATTACTTGGCAGGAAAAAATCGAGACAATTGATATACAACTACCAAAATTTGACAAGAACGGCATTGGTTATAGCCTGGAAATCACCTTATAAGCCGCAGCTGCATAAGCAAAGCATATTTAGTTCAATAGCAAAATATTAGTAACAGGATGACCTATGAAACTTAACAAAATACAGTCGCTTATTATCAAGACTGCCGCCTTAGTAGCATTGTGTGTAGCGAATGTTTATGCCGACACACAGGATGTTACAGCAGCCAAACCCAATATTATTTTTATCTTTGCCGATGACCTTGGCTGGGGAGACATCAGTAAACACGGCCATCCTGATATTCGCACGCCAAATATCGACAGATTAGCAGACGAGGGTTCCGAGTTTTATCAGTTTTCCGTATCGAACCCCGTATGCTCACCCAGTCGTGCTGCCGTGATGACAGGACAATATCCTGCACGAAATAATGTTCATCGCCATTTTGCAGGGCTCGACCACCATAAAAACTTTGCCATGGCTGATTGGCTAGACCCCAGGGCGGTCAATATGCCAACGGTAATGAAAGCGGCGGGTTATAAAACGGCCCACTTTGGCAAATGGCATTTGGGCAGGAATGGCGCACCCGAGCCAATTAGTTATGGCTACGATGAAACCGCAGTGTTTAACGGTGACGGACCGCAAACAACCTTTGTGAAGCTTTATGATGACGCCATTGATTTCATGACGCGCCATAAAGATGAACCCTTTTTTATCAATCTTTGGATTCATGAAACGCATTTGCCCCATGATCCAAGCCAGGAATCATTGGATAAGTACAAGCACTTAAGCGAACAAGACCGCGTTTATGCCGCAGTGGTTGATGGTGCAGACCAGCGTATTGGCAAGGTACTCGATGCACTGGATGAGTTAAACCTGACTGACAATACCCTGATGGTGTTCTCAAGCGATAATGGTCCGGAGCACACGGGTACTGTCGAGCAAAAGTTTCATGGCAATAGAAAAGAAAAAAACAGGTCTGATCGCACTGCTTATGGTAAATACTATAGTACGGGATCATCCGGAGGGCTTCGCGGCGGAAAACGTGATACCTACGAGGGTGGCTTGCGTGTACCATTTATCGTCAGGTGGCCTGGACAGATTCCCGCAGGTCGGACTGATACTGAATCTATTGTGAGCGCTGTTGACCTGTTACCAACCTTCGCTGAGATCGCCGGTGCAACATTACCAGAAGGCTATGTGTCCGATGGCCAAAGTGTCTTGTCCTTGTTGAAAGGCGGTACTATTGAACGCAACAAACCCATGTTCTGGGAATGGCGTTACGGCAATAAAGAGAGCAAGAAAGACGGCAAGAAACCCATGCTTGCGGTTCGCGAAGGTCCCTGGAAGTTATTTGTTCACCAGGCGACAAATAGCGTTGAACCTTACGTTGAACTCTACAATGTCATGCATGATCGCAACGAGACAATGAACATCGCAGATGATCATCCTGATCTGGTCAACAGCATGAAAGCGCTAGCGCTTGAATGGAAAGCAACATTACCAACCGAACCGGCAGCTCACACGCTTTCACCAGACAGGGCGCTACCCGGCACCGACGAAGAGCGAAAGGCAGCAAGAAAGGAAAACAGAAAAAATAAAAATAAAAATAAAAAGTCCAGGTAGTAAACACCATGTCTATTAATAGTATAGGGAACTGATAGCTTTTTCATTGTGTGACACCATGTGTGACAAAGTGTATCCAATTGAAAGCTAGATAAAGAAAAACCCCTTATACGACAAGGGGTTATCTATAGTTGGTGGAGGCGGCGGGAATTGAACCCGCGTCCGCCAGTCCGCTGCCTACGGCTCTACAT
>MDTF01004196.1_pt1 | contig 32910 bp, 33 predicted proteins | sample 811191 | NCBI WGS metagenome assembly MDTF01 (sample SAMN05326649, study PRJNA326480) | marine metagenome | isolation source: seawater | place: Southern Ocean | collected 2011 | reverse complement strand
TGGTTTTCTTTTGCAAATATTGCTGAAAGTACACTAACTATAGAATTTACTCCTTTGGTATTAGACAGAGGCTGTGAAGGTTTTAAATGATCGTAAAAAACATCAATAACTAATCCTTCATCAGATTCTAGATCTTCTAGTTCTTCAACTTCAATTAAATATTCTAGTTGTCTACTTTTAGGAGTATATAAACCACCATCAGTTCTAAAAAGACTTAATCTAACTCTCAATTTCTTAGTACTTAAAGCAGCTGAAGCAATAGTTTTCATGATTTCCTCTTCCATGAAATCCATATTTAAATGGATTGGTATTTCCATTCTTAAAAGACAAGAACCACCCATCATTCTAAAATAGTGGTCTTCCCAGAATTTTAAAGTTCCCTTATCAAACAAGATAGTTTCAAATAACTGATCTCCATATAAAAAAGCTCTATTACCAGACTTAAATATGTATTCTGATTTGGATATAAGTGTACCATTTAAATTGATCATTATAAAGAAATAAGAGTGTTAAGATTTGTGTTTGCTACTATTTTAATTCCTTTGAGACCTATTTTTTCTGCAGCCTCAATATCTCGTAAACTATCGCCAATTAAAAAAGAATCCTTTAGACATACCTTGTATTTGGCAATCAATTTTTCGAGCATTAAAGAATTGGGTTTTCTACATATACAAGATTCTATAGAATTATGATGTGGACAGAAAGAGATTGTAAGTAAATCGAGGTTTCGCTCTTTGAACCAATGGTATAAAAAAGCATTAATTTTATAGACGTGCCCCTTAGTATATCGTTTTTTTGAAATACCACCTTGATTAGTTATTACCGCAAAAGAGTAGCCTTTTTGTGCCCAATAAGTTAATGAAGATTCCAAACCGGGGTTTAAAATAAAAGAATGTAAATGATAAACATAATCACCGACTTCCTTATTTATTACACCATCTCTATCTAAAAAAACTACTTTTTTCATTGGACAAAAATAGACTTATAAATCCTATAAAATGAATTAGAATAAACTTTACTTCTCCGAAGTATAAAGCATTTCCAAGTGAGGGATGTTGTCTTCTAAGTATTCCTCTCCAAATTCAATAAAGCCTAAGGTATTGTAAAAATCAAGTAAGTATTTCTGTGCTGAAATTCGAATATTAGAAGAAGGATAGGTAGAACTGCAAAATTCTATACCACGATTCATCAATTCTATTCCATAACCTTTTTTACGGCTATTATATTTTGTTAAAACTCTTCCAATAGAAGGCTCTGAGTAGCTTACACCAGGATTTATAATTCTTAAATAGGCAACGAGAATACCTTCTTCGTAACCCATTAAATGGTGTGACTCTTTATCTTTCTCATCACAATCTTGATAAAGACAATGTTGTTCCATTATAAAAACCTCTTGTCTTACTTGGTACATATCAAAAATTTGATTTTTTGATAATTCAAAAAATGAGCAAATAGACCATTGTAAACTAGACATACGGAGGAATTAGCGAATTGGACATAAGTTTAAAAAAAGGTCTCCATTAGGAGACCTTAATATTATTTAAGCATGGTTACAGGATTCTGTAAGTATGTTTTTAGCGTATTAAGGAAAGCAGCTCCGGAAGCACCATCTACAACACGATGGTCACAAGAAAGAGTGAGTTTCATAACATTACCAGGCACAACTTGACCCTCTTTTACAACGGGTATTTGTTGAATTCCTCCAACTGCAAGAATACAAGCATCAGGAGTGTTTATGATAGCAGTAAATTCGTCTATTCCATACATTCCTAAGTTAGAAATAGTGAAGGTACTTCCCTCCCAATCGGCAGGTTGAAGTTTTTTATCTTTTGCTTTCTTAGCAAATTCTTTCACTTCCGCAGAAATATCAGAAAGAGATTTAGTGTTGGTAAAACGTACAACAGGAACTAAAAGTCCATCTTCTACCGCAATAGCAACACCAACATTTACATGCTGATTACGACGAATTACATCTGCTTTCCATGAAGAATTTACTGTTGGATGTTCTCTAAGTGCCATGGCACAGGCTTTAACTACTAAATCGTTGAAAGAAACTTTAGTGTCTGGTAATGCATTTATTGCTTTACGAGCAGCAATTGCATTGTCCATATCTACAGAAATAGAAAGGTAAAAGTGAGGAGCAGTAAATTTAGACTCTGCTAATCTACGTGCAATAACCTTACGCATTTGCGATACAGGCTCTTCAGTGAAAGATTCTTGATATAAAAGGCTATTAGCTACAGGAACTTGGTAGTTATCAATATCTCTTTTAATAACTCTACCACCATCTCCAGAACCAGAGATTGAAGAAATATCAACTCCTTTTTCCTCAGCTAAACGTTTAGCTAAAGGAGAAGCAACAGTTCTACCATCTACAGACTTAGTGTTTTTTAGAGGAGTAGTAGGAATAGGTGCTACTTCATCTTTTGTTTCAACAACAGGTGTTTTTTCTTCTTTTACAACTTTTACTTCAGAAGTAACAGGAGTTGCATCAGCTTCAATTAAAGCTATTACATCTTCTCCTTCAACTCCTAAAATAGCAAGTATACAATCTACAGGGGCAGTTTCCGATTCTCCTACTCCAATGTGTAATAAAACACCTTCTTGGAAAGATTCAAACTCCATAGTAGCTTTATCCGTTTCAATTTCTGCAAGTAAATCACCTTCAGAAATAGCATCACCAACTTTTTTATGCCACTTCGCAACTGTCCCTTCAGACATCGTATCGCTCAAACGAGGCATGCGTACAATTTCAGCCATAATTTATTCTTTTATAAAAGGATATTCCTCTACGTAAACGTTATTGTAAAGAGAATCATTTGATGGTAATGGAGACTCTTCTGCAAAATTAACAGCTTCTTGAACAGTAGCTTTAACATTTGCTTGAATTTCTAAAATCTCATCTTCTGAAGCCCATTTATTATTCTTGATTAATTCAAGAACTTTAGATATAGGATCAATTTTTTGGTATTCTGCAACCTCATCTTTAGTTCGATACTTTTGAGCATCAGACATAGAGTGACCTTTAAAGCGGTATGTTTTAATTTCTAAAAATGTTGGACCATCACCCTTACGAGCTCTATCCACAGCCTCTTTAACAGCTTCAGCTACGGCTACAGGATCCATTCCATCTACAGGAGCACAAGGCATTTCGTAAGCAAGACCCAACTTCCATATATCAGAATGGTTAGCACTACGTTCTACAGAAGTACCCATTGCATATCCATTATTTTCGCAAATAAAAACAACAGGAATTTTCCAAAGCATAGCCATATTAAAAGTCTCGTGAACTGCACCCTGACGGACAGCACCGTCTCCCATATAACATAGAGTTACAGCATCAGAACCATTGTACTTATCTGCAAAAGCAATACCAGCTCCTAATGGAACTTGAGCACCTACAATACCATGTCCACCAAAGAAATTAAACTCCTTAGAAAACATATGCATAGAACCTCCTTTACCTCCAGAGCAACCGGTAGCTTTTCCGTAGAGTTCGGCCATAATATTATTAGGGCTCACACCCATAGCTATTGGCTGAACGTGATCTCTATAAGCAGTAATCATTTTATCTTTTGAAGGATCTATTGCCATTATAGAACCAGCAAGTACAGCTTCCTGACCATTGTATAGGTGTAAGAATCCGCGAATTTTCTGCTGAATATATAGTGCACTTGTTTTATCTTCGAACTTTCTCCAAAGAAGCATATCAGAATACCACTTTAAATATGTTTCTTTCGTAAATTTCAACTTTGCCATTTCGTCTAATTTTGGATTGCAAATGTACTAATTTTTGGTTACTTAACTAATATTCTGAAATGCATCACAATTAAACGGTATTGGGAGTAAATCCTTAATAGAACCAAATTCAACGACCTGATTATTAGCACCTTTTAGGAGTACTTTTATATTTGAATTTTGCTTATACTCAAACTCTAACATAGACTGACGGCATGCACCGCAGGGAGCTAGTAGTTCATTCAAGTCAAATTTTGTTGAACTTGCTGATATTGCTATTGCATTTATTTTTTTTGATGGATGATTAGAACCACAGGTGAAAATTGCCACTCTTTCTGCACATAAGCCTGATGGATATGCAGCATTTTCTTGATTAGATCCTAGCACAATTTCGCCAGATTCTAATAGTATAGCAGCACCTACTCTGAAATTTGAATAGGGTGAATGAGAACTTTCTTGTGCTTTTACCGACTGCTTGATTAAGTTAGACTGTAGAGTTGAAAGTTCTTTAGGAGTATATTCGTTATATCGAATTGTAATTTCTTTTTGTTTCATAGAGTCGTTTTAAAAACAACATAGTTGCTCTATTATAAATACCTTTTTTGCCAGGATTTTTTAAGTGGGATTTTCCAAGTAGATTCTAAATCTTGCTTTAATGCAATAAGATTATTGTAAACAGGTGTATCTTCTGTTACTTTTCCAACTTTTATCAATTCTCTAAATTCATTTACAGAACTTAAAAAAACTGCATTATTCGTTATATGTGCAATCGAAAAACGATCGAAAAAAGACAATTTAAATTCAGTACCAAAAAATTCAAAAAGTGCGGTTAAAGAACTAATAGAACAACCGGAAGCAGCTTGAATATTCTCGTCAACAGCAACTATTACTGAGCAGTTATTTTCAATCGTAAAAGCTGCATGTAAAGGAGTTCCGTGGGTGGCCCAGTCTACAAGAAAAGAACTCAGTTTAGAATTAATAAAAACTTGTTCTTCTGCAGACAACAATCTGTTAGACTGAAAGACCCATACCCTACTCAAAGGGCTCATATCATTAAATAAAATAGCCATTTATATATCTATTGCATTAGCAATCATTTCGGCAAGGTCCATTACCTCAACTTCGTCTTCTTTTTCTTTATTCTTCACACCGTCCGTCATCATGGTATTACAAAAAGGACAACCAGTAGCAATAATATCTGGTTTGGTTTCTAAAGCTTCTTCGGTACGTTCAATATTAATGTCTTTGTTCCCTTTTTCTGGTTCTTTAAACATCTGAGCACCACCAGCACCACAACAGAAGCCACGTGATTTACATCTTTTCATTTCTACTAACTCAGCATCTAAACTTTCTATTAGCGAACGGGGAGCTTCGTAAACTTCATTTGCTCTACCTAAATAACAAGGGTCGTGAAAAGTAATTTTTTTACCTTTAAAAGCACCTCCCGAAACAGTTAATCTTTCTTCATCTATAAGAGCTTGTAAAAGTTGTGTATGGTGAACAACTTCAAACTTGCCTCCTAACTCAGGGTATTCGTTTTTGATTGTATTAAAACAATGCGGACAAGTAGTAACAATTCGTTTTACATCGTAAGCATTCATTACTTCAATGTTTGCCATTGCTTGCATTTGGAAGAGAAACTCGTTTCCAGCTCTTTTAGCAGGATCACCACTACAAGACTCTTCTGCACCAAGGACAGCAAATTTATAATCTAAGTGATTAAGAATTTTTACAAAAGCCTTAGTAATTTTTTTAGCTCTATCGTCGAAACTTCCAGCACAACCTACCCAAAAAAGCACATCAGGGTTTTCTCCTGTAGCCATCATTTCTGCCATTGTAGGCACTACTAATTTTGTTGACTTATTTTCCATTAGTGTTCGTCTTTCCAGTTTAAGCGGTCAACGGCAGGAAATTGCCAAGGAGCACCATTATTTTCTACGTTACTAAACATCATATTCAACTCTGTAGGAGCTGCTGATTCTTCCATCACTAAATATCTTCTCATATCGAGAATAATAGCTAAAGGATCAATATTAATAGGACAAGCTTGAGTACATGCATTACATGAGGTACAAGCCCATAACTCCTCTCTTGTTATATAGTCGTCTAATAAGAATTTACCATCCTCACTATCTGCACTATTTTCATCTAAATTCTTACCATATTCTTCCAAACGATCTCTAGTATCCATCATAATTTTACGAGGAGAGAGTAATTTACCCGTTTGGCTCGCTGGGCATTCTGAGGTACATCTACCACATTCGGTACATGAATAAGCATTCATAAGTTGCAACCAGTTGAGGTCATTTACATCCTTAGCACCAAATCGCTGTGGTTCCTCTTCATCAGCACCTTCTGGAGGAGCAGCAAATGGGTCTGCATTAGGATCCATCATCATTTGAACCTCTGCTTTTACAGAAGCCATATTTGTTAAAGAACCTTTAGCATCAAGCTTTGAATAATAAACATTAGGGAAAGCTAATAAAATATGAAAGTGTTTAGAATAAGGAAGGTAGTTCATAAATCCTAAAATCCCTAAGATATGAAACCACCATAAACCACGTTCTATTAAGTGAATAGTTTCAAGACTCATACCCTCGAACAAGAAAGCAAAATGAGAGCTTATAGGAAAAGAACCTGCTTTTACATAATGTTCGGCTCCAAGGTTTTGCAGATTTAAATCTGCAGCTTGCATCAATAAAAAAGCAGACATTAAAAGTACTTCGAACACAAGAATTAGGTTGGCATCTGTTTTTGGCCATCCATCCATTTCTTTCATGACAAATCTTTTTATCTGAACTATATTTCTACGAATGAGGAATATAATACAAGAGACTAAAACCAAAAAGGCTAGGATTTCAAAAAAACCAATTAAGAAATCGTAAAACCCACCTAAGAAAGCGAATATTCTATGGGTCCCAAAAAGTCCATCGATTACAATTTCGAGTACTTCGATATTAATAATTACAAAACCAACATAAACAAAAAAATGTAAAATTGCTGCTACTGGACGGACTACCATTTTTGATTGCCCCAAGGCAACCCTCGCCATGGTTTTCCATCTTTTAGATGGATTATCAGTACGGTCTATATCGCGACCTAATAAAATATTACGTCTAATTATAAGTAAGTTCTTTCCAAATAGAAAAGTAGCTGCTCCAAGAAAAAGTGCGAAAATAAGATTACTAATTCCCATAATTTGTTTTTTATTTTAGTGAGTCTGCAACAGCCTCTTTACGTCCAAATAGAGAAAAATGTACATAGCGTTTAGGATTCTCTCTCATGTCTAGTAAAAGTAATTCTAATTGACCAATAGTTTCATTCATTTCAGAATATAAATCATCATCTTGTATGAGTTTCCCAAGACTCCCCTCTCCAGATTTAACATCTGCAATAACAGAATTAAAATTGGTCATAGTTTTATTTAAAGTTCCTATAGCCTCATCTACATTAGCCTTGACCAAATCCTCGGTAAATAGATTTAAATTATTTAATATTGAAGTTATTTCTTCTCTCTGTGAGGTAAATACAGAAGCTAAAGTATCAATATTTTCTACTGCATTGGTAAGGTTAGTGTGATTTGCTTCAATTAATAAACTAGCTTTATCGGTTAATGTAGTAATTGAACGTAATGTAGAATCTAAAATACTCACTAGTTTCTCTGTACCTGCTTTAATAGGTACAAATTGTTTGGTTACTTGTTCGGTTAATGAAATTTGAATGTCTCCAGCAAGAGTATCTCCAGGCGAAGCCATTAATTTTGAGGTTCCTAAATCGACCTGTAATCCTTTAGAACCCATAATATCCATATCGTAAATACGGACTTTGGTGTCTGAGGTAAAATCTATAGGTTTAGAAATATGAAAAGCAACTAACAAAGGTCCATTAAAAGAATAGTTGAAGGAAATACCAGTAACCTGACCAATTTTAAACCCGTTTATAGTTACAGGTTGTCCAACTTCTAAACCGTGTACGTTTTCATAAAAAGCATAATAATCTCTTTTTGGAGTGAAAACGTTTTTACCCTTTAGAAAATTATAGCCCCAAATAAAACAAATGACGGCCGCGAATGTGGTTAAACCTATTACGAGTTCTTTACTGTACTTCATGTATGTAGAATATAGTTTTCAAAAATACAATTATTTAAGGAGTTCTAAAGCCTTAGAAACATCGACTTTAGCATCATTGTGGACTCCTACAATAAAACAATCTTTAAAACCTTGATTTACAAGTTCTTTTTGATGTGTTTTTACTGCTTCTAAATTACTAAAAACACCACTGTAGTATTTATAAATTGACACATCTAATAGATAAAAAGGATTCTTTAATTTTTTCAACTTTTCATCTGACACTAGAGAAGAGGAGCTTAGTACTTGAACACTCAAAAAAGTTTTAACTTTTGCAATATCCTTGGTCTCAGGAGTAGTAATTTCTTCACTTTGATGAATCACTTTTTTAACCTCTTGTATATCCTTAATAACTCCTTCCTGCTCAGACTTATACTCTTTAAAAGCTCTGTAAATAGCAGAAGCCATATAGTTTTTTCCTTGTTCCGAATTTAAAAAATCCTCTTCTTTAGGATTGGTTAAAAATCCCAACTCAACTAAAACAGATGGCATAGCCACACGAGAAGTAACATAAAGCGGCGCTCTCTTTACCCCTCTATCTTTACGATTTACGCGTTCTCTAAATTGAGTTTGAATTTTATCTGCTAATAAAAGACTGTTTTTCTCGTACATTTTCTGATATAAGGAAACCTCAATTTGAAACTCTGGACTGTTAATATCGAAGTTTCCATAATTGAGTTTATCGACTTCGGTTGCAATAACTGGATTTTCTTTAATGGCTACTCTCGAATGTTTTCCGTGATTTACACCAACCACAAAAGAAGAACACCCAACAGCATCTGGACTAGTAAAGGCATCGCAGTGAATAGAAATAAACAAATCGGCTTTTTCGATGTTTGCCAATGCAGTACGCTCATATAAAGCAGGAAATACATCTTTGTCTCGGGTATAAATGACTTCTACTTCTGGAATATTCTCATTTATATAAGCTCCTAACTTTAGAGCTACATCTAGAGCAATGTCTTTTTCTTTGAGTTTATAACGCCCCGTACCTAAATTACCTGGATCTTTTCCCCCATGTCCCGCATCGATAATAACTTTTGTTAAGGCTACATCATAATCCGAAGAAAATAAGTACGACCAAACGGGGATAGAATAAAGCACAAGAAATATCGCTAGAATTCGTTTTACCATCGGAACTTTTTTATTTAGTTTTGCAGTATTCGAGAACAACAAAAATAAAAAACAAAATTTACTTTTGTCTATAAAGTCACTATATACTCTATTATTAAGTTTAAAACTCCTGTGTTTACTGCCTTTAACGGCTATAGCACAAGATACTTTAGTAGATACCACAAGCAAAAAAACGAGTTTCTTAGCTTCTAAGGTTCACTATTTTGCCACAGATTCTAGTATTATACTATTACAAGAGAAGAAAGTGCTACTCTTCCATGAGGCGCAAGTAAACTATGAAGACATAGAACTTAAAGCAGAACACATTATAATAAATTGGAATGACAATACGGTTTATGCGATAGGAATACCAGATAGTTCTGGAACAATTATAGGAAATCCAATTTTTACCGAAGGTGGGAAAACTTATAACTGTGAGAGTATTCTTTACAACTTCACGAGTAAAAAAGGGAAGATTAAAGGAATGAAAACTCAAGATGGTGAAAGCTATATTCACGGAGAGAACCTTAAAAAAAGAGCAGATAACTCCATGTTTATTCAAAATAGTAAATACACTACCTGTTCGGCAGATGAACCTCATTTTTATATAGAAGCTAAAAAATTAAAAGTAATCCCTGGAAATAAAATTATTAGCGGCCCTGCAAACTTAGTAATTTCCGATATTCCTACTCCACTAGTATTGCCATTTGGATTATTCCCAGTGCAAAATAAGCAGAGTTCAGGATTTATTATGCCTAGTTACGCATACTCACCTTCAAGAGGTTATAATTTCAGAAATGGGGGTTGGTACTTTGCCATAAACGATTATTTCGATTTGGCTTTAAGAGGAGATATTTACACACTAGGGTCCTGGAAACTAAAAGGTCAAAGTTCCTATAAAAAAAAGTACGCCTACAACGGAAATCTAAGTCTTAGCTATTCTAAAAACTTATTAGGAGAAGAGGGCTTGTCTAATTTTGAAGACAAAAGAGACTTTTATATAAAATGGTCGCATAAACAAGATGGAAAAGCTCATCCCAATAGACGATTTAATGCAAATGTAAACGCAGGTTCGAGTACTTTTAATCAATATAATTCGAACCAAAATAACGACTATTTAAAAAATACATTAAGTTCTACCGTATCCTATAGTTACTCATGGCCATCAAAACCATTTAACTTCTCAGCTAATTTACGTCATAGCCAAAACACTCAAACTCATAAAGTAAGTTTGAGTTTACCCGAATTAAATTTTGCAATAAACTCATCAAATCCATTTAAAAGAAAAGTTTCTGCTGGAAAGCAAAAATGGTACGAGACTATAAGGATGAGTTATACGGCAAATGCAAAAAACCAAATAGAAACGACCGATAGCTTACTGTTTAGAAACGAGACTTTAGACCAGATGAAATATGGTATAAAACATTCCATTCCTATAAGCAGCTCGTTTAAGATTTTAAAATATATTAATGTAAGTCCTTCTGCAAAATATAACGAAAGATGGTATTTTAATAGAATAAAGAAATCATGGAATCCCGATTCTTTGTTTATTGAAACAGACACCATAGATGGGATGCGTGCCATAAGAGACTTTACGACGAGTGTAACTTTAAACACCAAAATCTATGGACTCTATCAGTTTAAATCGGAAAAAGTTAAAGCACTTAGACATGTAATAACGCCTAGTTTATCTTTTTCCTACAGACCAGATTTCAGTGAAGAAAAATTCGGTTATTACGACTGGAGCATAGTAGATTCTACAGGAATTCAAAATGATGTGTACTCCTATTATGAAGAAGGAATATATGGCACGGCACCAAATGGAAAATCAGGAAACCTAAACTTTAGTGTAAATAATAATTTAGAACTAAAGGTGAAATCTCGAAATGACTCTCTAGTAGAATATAAAAAGGTCGCTATTTTTAAGAGTTTAATACTCGGTGGGAATTATAATTTAGCAGTTGACTCTTTCAACTTATCAAATATTACCTTTAGTGGTAGAACAGAATTACTACCCAAAATGAATATTAAATTTAATGGTTCTTTAAATCCTTATCAGATTAATGACCAAGGTGCTAGAATAGAAAAATTTGTGTGGAAAGATGAATTTTCTTTAGGTCGGATGACAAATTTCAACTTTACTATAAATTGGAGTTTAAAAAGTTCAGAAGAGACTAAAGAAATGGTTAAGCCAAAAAATACTACAGAGCAAGAATGGAGTATGATACAAAATAATCCGGGTGATTATGTAGACTTTAACATTCCATGGAACTTAAGCTTAAACTATAGTTATATTTATAGCAAACCTACATTAGATAAAACAATACGACAGACCTTTAATATAAACGGAAATGTGCGTTTAACCGAAAAATGGAAAATAGGATTCACCTCTGGTTACGATTTCGATACCAAGAAAATATCTTATAGTTCTATAGATGTTTACAGAGATTTACACTGTTGGGAAATGCGATTTAATTGGATTCCTTTTGGTTTCAGACAGAGTTATAACTTGAGTATTAACGTTAAATCCTCGGTATTACAAGATTTAAAACTTAATAAACGTAAAAGCTTTTTCGACTTTTAACATTCAATTTTAAAACATCTATTTAATTTAATTGTCCAAGTAAAAATACGGACAAACAAATTCATAAATTAGCCTCTGTAGTTTTCAACATTTAGCTTTAAATTCAATCTGATTCTATCAGAATTAAATATGAAAAAAAACATAGCCATTCTTAGAGGTGGAAATTCCTCTGAAAGTATCATATCTATAAAAAGTGCTGCAGTTGTTTATGCAAATATAAACACTGATTTATACTCTCCTTTTTTAGTACATATTCAAGGAACAGAGTGGTATGTGGTACAAGGAACAAAAAAGTTATTTATCGATAAAAACGATTTTTCATTTGAGGTAAATAATACAAAAGTAAATTTTGACGGTGTGTTTATGGCGATTCATGGAACGCCCGGAGAAGATGGAATTCTACAAGGTTATTTCGATTTACTGAACATTCCTTATAACTGTTGCGGAAGTTTTGAAGCTTCCATCACCTTTAATAAAGCGATGTGTAATGCCTTATTAAAGCAATTTAACATACCTTCAGCAAAAGCGGTAATTCTAAATAAAAACGAATCATTCAGCATTACAAAACTCGAGAGTGAAATAGGTTTGCCCTGTTTTGTAAAACCTAATAGAGCTGGCTCTAGTTTTGGAATATCTAAGGTTACGGAAACTTCTCAGTTCGATAAAGCTATAAAAGAAGCCTTTGTACACGATAATCAAGTAATTGTTGAGTCTTTTATAAATGGAACTGAAGTTACCTGTGGTGTACTCCAAAAAGATAGAGAACTACTAGCCTTACCTCTTACAGAAATTTCTACCAAAAACGATTTCTTCGATTTCCAAGCTAAATACGAAGGTAAAGCTGAGGAGATTACACCAGCTCGAATAGCTAATAAAGAAAGAGATCAAGTACAGGTAATTAGTAAATCCATCTATAAGATATTGAATTTAAAAGGTATAGTAAGAATGGATTATATCATAGAAAACAAAAAAGCATTTTTGATTGAAGTTAATACGATTCCTGGTTTATCTGAAGAAAGCATTATTCCTCAACAAGCTAAAGCTTATGGAATGGATTTAAAAGAACTCTTTAGCTTATCGCTAGTAAATATGTTTACCAATGATTAAGCCTAAACAAACACATAGCAAGAAAGAGCTTAGCGTAAAAGAATACGTAAGCGGACTAGCCGATGGAAATATAAGTATTCTGGGTAGAGTTATTACGCTTGTAGAAAGTACTCGATTAGATCATCAGATGCTAGCTCAAGATATTTTAGAGCAATGTATGCCTACCACTGGAAAGTCTGTTAGAATTGGTATTACAGGTGTTCCAGGTGTAGGGAAAAGCACATTTATAGAAAGCTTCGGGAAACTCATAACTTCATTAGGGAAAAAAGTTGCTGTACTAGCAATAGATCCAAGTAGCGAACAGGGAAGAGGTAGTATTTTAGGTGATAAAACTCGTATGGAAGCCTTAAGCATAGATCCTTTGGCTTTTATAAGACCATCCCCTAATGCAGGCTCTTTAGGTGGAGTAGCTAGAAAAACAAGAGAAAGTATATTATTGTGTGAAGCTGCTGGATATGATGTAATAATTGTAGAAACGGTAGGTGTTGGACAATCGGAGACTGCTGTACATTCTATGGTAGATTTCTTTTTACTATTAATGCTTGCTGGAGCTGGAGATGAGTTACAAGGTATAAAACGTGGTATTATGGAAATGGCAGATGTTTTAACTATTACCAAAGCAGACGGCGACAATATAAACAAGAGTAAAATGGCGGTGGGAGATTATAAAAGAGCTATCCACCTCTTCCCTGCGAAAACAAATAATTGGATTCCTAAGGTACTTACCTGTTCTGCATACGAAAAAACAGGAATTGAAGAGATTTGGGAAACGATTAGTTCTTTTGTAAATCACTGTAAGTGCAATAATACCTTTGAGAAAAATAGAAAAAAACAAGCCCAGTTCTGGCTTCACGAAAGCATACAAGAACAATTGGGTACCTATTTCTACCAAAAACCTGAAGTCAAAAAGTTATTACCCAAATTAGAAAAAGAAGTCGTTGAAGGAAAATTGAGTCCTTTTATAGCCGCTAATCAACTAATAGATTTATTTAAAAAGTAATGGATACTCCAAACCAATTAGTAGAAGTAATCGATATAGCCATGGCTGGTTATAGAAAAGAAAACGAAGCTTTTGTAATTTCTATTCTCTATAAAGAGGAAGAAATACTACAAATTATCAACCAAAATATGACGGAGGAAACAAAGTCTGAATCTGGTGAATTTGGAATTATCCTTTCAATTAGTTTTGATGTATCAAGTCAAAAAGAAGCTTATCACAAATTTACTCATTCTCACTTTAAATTTGAGTCTACTCCTGCCCTAGATACTACCGAAAAATTAGCTTCTTATTTTTTACCTTTAGCTAATAACTCAGAAAAATCGGCTAAGATTATTTGTAAACTACTCTCTAAGGCTTTTGAAATTAATAGTCCACAGCATCTAGATTTTGAGATGTATGAGGTAGAGTGAGTTGATTTGAGGAATATATTTGTCCAGCTCCTAGGGAACTTAATAGATAAGCGAACTCTCTTTGTTACAAATATTTTGCTCTTCCGGAGCAGAATAACTTTAAAATAAAAACTAGTTTTAGCTTTCATCAAGGATTTCCTAAATATTTATTTATCCCCATAAAGAGAACCAACACTTAGCAAATGAGCAACAATTATCTGTTTCTTAATCGAGTAAACTAATCTGTGTTTATTATTAATTCTTCTGGAATACAAAGCCGCTAAATCGCATTTCAAAAATTCGAGCTTACCAATTCATGTAGTTGGGTTTTGCATTAACTCATTCAGTATTTACTCTATTTTAAGTAGTGTACTCATATCTCCTGATTTTTTATGTTTTAAATTCGCAAAATCAACTTGAAATATTTCTCAATTTTATTCGTAGGTAAAATTAGAATCTAAGACCTATTTATAGTTAATCTTACTAAGAAGCTATATAACTATGCATTTAGAATTTATCTTCAAATTGAAAAGATTTTCCTAACTTAACTCCTCGTTCTGTTTCTATTACCGTACAACAAGAATTAAAATAATCGTGTTCTAAAAAGAGGGTATGGCCTTTTTTAGCTGCAGTCTCTAAAAATAATTTTTTTTCTTGGAGAGTAATTAAAGGGTTTGTGTCATAGCCCATTACATAAGGCAAAGGAATATGTCCAACAGAAGGTAATAGGTCAGCGGCAAAAACAATTGTTTTACCTTTATATTCAATATGCGGAATCATCTGAGCTTCTGTATGACCATCAGCAAAAAGCACATCAAAACCAGGTAAGAAAATACCATCTGTTTTAATAAAGTCTAACTGTCCACTTTCTTGCATGGGGAGTAAATTTTCTTTTAAAAAGGATGCCTTTTCTCTATCATTTGGATTAAGTGCCAAATTCCAATGAGCTTCATTAGACCAATAAGTAGCATTTTTAAAAACAGTTTCTAACTCACATTTCTCGTTATATTTCACCCCACCTCCACAGTGATCGAAATGTAAATGTGTTAAAAAAACATCAGTAATATCATCCGGGTGATAACCATTTTTCGCCAAAGATTTGTGCAATGTATCTTCGCCGTGAAGATGAAAGTGACCAAAAAACTTATTACTTTGTTTATCTCCAATTCCATTATCAATAAGCACTTTCCTATGACCATAATCTACCAACATACTTCGCATAGACCAAGGGCACAAATTATTTTCATCGGCAGGATTTGTGCGCTGCCATAAACTTTTCGGAACAACACCAAACATTGCTCCACCATCTAATTTAAAGTTTCCAGTTTCTATAGGGACTATCTTCATTTGGAATATTTTTTGTTAAAATTAAACATATTGCCTTTAGCTCGATTACAAACTGCGAAATATTATCAATTAATATTTGCAGATCTAGTATTTAAGTAGGCAGAATTACTAATCTGTAAAAAATAATAATTTATAATATTACGACAATCAGACACATAGAAAAACAACAAATAAAAACCAAATAAAAGTGTAGTGAGAACAAATAACTTTAATATATTCGCAGCCTTAAACAACAAAAAGCCGATGTAGCTCAGCTGGCTAGAGCAGCTGATTTGTAATCAGCAGGTCGCGGGTTCGAGTCCCTCTATCGGCTCAAAAAGTTCTTTAAAATCTGAATTCAAAGAGTAAAAGAGTATCCGGTGGGATACTCAAGCGGCCAACGAGGGCAGACTGTAAATCTGCTGGCTTAGCCTTCGAAGGTTCGAATCCTTCTCCCACCACTATTATAATAAGCGAGAGTAGCTCAATTGGTAGAGCGTCAGCCTTCCAAGCTGAGGGTTGCGAGTTCGAGTCTCGTCTCTCGCTCATTTAGTCCCACAGTCCGTGGGACTTTTTTTTTGCTTATAAATTAATCGCTCTAAGTTTTATAGCAAAAATAATATGCTAATCCGCATAATTACAAGACATTGTAATAATCGTATATTTTTAAGATTATTACACATAGAAAAATATCTTTTTTGATATTGTAATTGTTTATATATTTTTAAAAACTCAAATTAATAAACCCATTACTAAGTGAATATTTACGCTTGAAAAACTAATAGATAGAAGACCTCTAAGGAAATTTATTTATCTTAGTGGTATTCAAAAAATGTATTGCATTAACTCATCAACACAATAACCATTACTAACGATAGCTATAATATGGAGGTTATAAAGAATATTTTAGAATTTGTACTTATTAGTATTGGCGAATATCAGTTAAAAGTTATTTCGGTACTTGCTATATTCTTGATTGTAGCAGTAACAAAATTTCTTTTATGGCTAATTAAAAGATCTATTTTTCGAATAAAGAATTTAAATCATTTTGACGAAGGGAATACATATGCTTTAATTCAAATAATAAAATATGTTGTTTGGATAATTGCTATTAGTCTTATTCTCGAAACAATGGGAGTTAAAGTAACTATATTAATAGCCGGTTCTGCAGCTTTACTTGTTGGAGTTGGACTAGGATTACAGCAAACATTTAACGATGTGATTTCAGGAATAATTTTACTTTCAGAAAGGTCTATTAAGATTGGAGATGTACTAGAAATAGATAATGATATTGTAACAATTCAAGAGATAGGTTTACGCACTTCAAAAGGATTAAATACAGATGATATTTCAATTATAATTCCCAATTCTTTAATAACCACAAATAAGGTGATTAATTGGAGTTATCAAACAAAGAAAACTCGCTTTAGAATTGATGTTGGTACTTCCTATGAAAGCGATATAGATTTAGTTCTTCAAATCCTTGAAGACTGTGTATTAGATAATTCCGATATTTCCGACACAGATTTGATTGAAGCAAGGTTGATTAATTTTGGAAATTCATCATTAGATTTTCAAGTTTTATTTTTTAGTGACAATATTTTTAGAATAAACAAAGTAAAAAGTGATATTAGAAGAAGTATTGCTAAGAAATTTGCGATAAATAACATTTCTATTCCTTTCCCTCAAATAGATGTGCATATAAAATCTAAGTAAACTGAGCTTAAATCGATCCTTGACTGTATTTTACTAATTTAACTCTTTAGTTAAAATAAGTAGAATACAAAACATACTTTAAAAAAAGACTAGCCCGTCTAAAAAAGAAGAACAGAAACTTAACGAACTTACAGACTCTTTGGGCTGATATTTGTGACCAGCTTAACTATTTGTTTTAATAAAATTTAACTCCCAAATGTCATGATTATATTAGGATTTTTAGCGCAGTCTTAAAGTTTATAATTCACATAAAATTATAGTTAGAGCATTACTACTATTCATTTATATTTAATAATAAACTGTTTTAGCTTATCAATAGAACCTTCATATGCAAATTATTAAAAAAAAGCTCAAAATTCAATACTGTTTTTTCAGCTATTAATTTTGAGCTTATTATGTTTACGCTCAATTATATAATTTAATTGATTATCTTTTCTTAAAAGCCATTTTTAGAAAATATTTCATCTTGTTTCACACTCAGTTGTTAATAAAATCTATTGTTTGAAATCAGATTTTCATAGTGGATTAAATTCAGTGTAACAAGCTTTTAAATTTACCTAATCAATAACAATTTCTAACCTATCCGTATTTAGGTTTAGAGAATCATTTAAGTCATATTATAATGTGTGCCCTTTAATTATGTTCCACTTTGTTCTTCATATAAGTATATTTAAAAAGTATAAATGAACTAATTTAAGAGCCCTTGAAATGTTAGAATTGAATGAAGAGGATAAGTGAGATGCTTTTTTATGGATCAGCTAATTGTTATTTAACTACCTGCACAACTTTTCCATTTTCATAAACATAGAATAGCAGCATGCCTTTGCTATGTTCTGTTTGCTGCCTTCCTAAAACATCAAACATTTTAAATAATCTGCTAGTCTGAATTTCTAATTCTTCTACTCCTATTCCATCATTATAATCTTCCTCATCACACAATCCATCCATATCTAGATCATTGATGCAAATTCCATCACAGTCATAATATATTTCCTCTTCAAAGCATGAACCATCATTTTCAGTTGCTAGTTCGCTGTAATTACAAGCAATTTCATCAGTGCAACCAAACATTGAAGCCCCAGAAAAAGAGCAGTCATTGTCTATACAACGCACTGCTCTTACTTTATGTGCAGTATTTTTACTATTTACTGCTTCAATTGGACCGTAAGGATCTCCATTGAGTAAAAAGTTAAAAGGGAAAACACCCCATGCACGTCTAATATCTGTCGTAGCTGGAAGCTGAGTAGAGGACCAATGAAACCCATCTGAGATAGAAACTGCACCATAAATGCTTATTGCTCCATCTACTATATCTAAATTTTGCATAAGTAGCCACAACTCCATTTTTGAAGGTAAAAACCAATCGTCAAATCCACCTGAATTGGAATTACTGCACAAATTAGCTGCGTAATCTCCTGTAGGATGATCGTTTGTGAACACATATGTATTGTGTTTTCCTGATCCAATCACCTCATAATCTGTACCTTCACAATAATGAAGATTTGGTCCCCAGTCAGAAACAGAATTGTCTGTTGGAATCCAAGGATACGTTGCCTCTAAATAGTCAACATCTAAAAGCAATCCTTTACCTAGAGAGTCTAGATAAAAGACAAATCCTCCTTGGTGAAAATCGCCTATCTGAAGATTTTGCCCAAAAGCAAATAATGGCGAAATTAATAAAATGTAAACTAGCTTTTTAATCATTTTTTTTTACAAAAATATAAAAATTAATATGCTTGATAGTAAGATTGCAGGATATTGTAATTATCAAATAATTTGAAGTTTATTCAATAGAGCGACACACAGAAAAAAATAGATTCACATATGAAAATTATTGTTTTTGAGATTTTTTTCTTTTAGTAGTATTAACAGAAGTTAAGTCTTGAATTTTTAGTTCGTTTTTATATTTAGGTAAAAGTGGAGAAGGTATCAGGAAAACAGTAATTAGAGAAACCTAATCTGACAAACAAATAAATTGCCCTACTGAGATTTACTGGAATGATAAGAAAGGGGAATTTGATTTGAGTTTGGAAATTATTATATCTAAATACTCGCTATTTATTTTTAATTTTTTTGCCAACATTTTTTCTTTAGTGAAAAAAAGCATAAAATTATCGTAGTAAAATAATATTTGAGCATCCCTGACAGCAGGAAGGCTAGTGAATTCATTTAGATAGCCATTTTAATTTTCTCTAGTGTTAAGAAAGAATTGAAAATCATTAGTTCCATTAAAAATGGATACACACGAATAAAAAATTCATATTTTTTGGTTCTCTTAGTCAAGGAAAATAAAAAAAACAACTAGTTTTTTGTATCCTGTAACGGATAAGTATAATATATTTTATGTGGAATAAATAAAAAGAGATGTCTCTCAATTTTCTATCAAAAAGATCTAAAATAAGGAACGGATATAGAAATTTGTGATTAATATTAATAGTTAGAATTAAATATATTTACACTAATTACCTGTAAAACAACAGCTAAGAACATGACAAACATACATTTATGAAAGATTTTAAAGTGACCTCGAGAACGAGTAGTCTAGACTTTTTAGAAAATATGAGAATATTACTTTAATCATTAGTTATGAGAATAAAATATTTCACTTTATCTGAGCCAGCATGAATGTGTTTCTAAACGCCTAACAATTTTTAATTCTACACCATAATACCAAAACAATCAACACTATAATCAAATAAATTAACCTTTAAACATCAGTTATATAAATAAATATATGCGTTTAATGATGTTGCAATGATTAACCAAATTCCATATGGAGCCAAAAGAAGTGTTTTAATTCTTTGTTCCTTCAAATACTTAAAAAACAGTAAAATTATATGAGCTGTAAGAAGAGAAATACATATTAATCCTAATGTGATTTCTTGAAAATAAAAAAAAACAGGATTCCACACAATATTTAATACCCATTGAATACTATAGAAAATGATAATTGTTTTTTTAGGCTTCAATTTAATGAGATATGCCATATAGATAGCAAAAAAAAACATAATTGAAGACCAAGCGACCCCAAAAACCCAACCTGGTGGAGTCCAAGGAGCTTTACTTAAATTTTGATACCACTCTGAAGAAACACCACTATTTGTAAAAAGACTACCTATTGCAAGAGCTGAGAAGTTTAAAATCAAAAAAAGTACAGTCCTTTTAAACATATTATTTAGTTAGTTTATTTAACATGCCTTTAAATAAAATACCATGAAATATTAATACTGAATACCAATATAACCTTCCCATTAAACCAAGAGGTCTAAATGTAGCTGTTTGAATTAAAGTATCATCAACAATTTTAAATTCTAGCCAAGCTTCACCTGGTAATTTCATTTCAGCATAGAGCAATAAACGCCCTTCATTGCTATTGGCATATAAGACTCTCCAAAAATCTAGTGCTTCTCCAGCCTGCAAAGAGTTTCTATTAGTTCGACCTCTTCTTAGTCCAACTCCACCAGCAAGTTTATCTAAATTACCTCTCAGTTTCCATAGCCAATCTCCATAATACCATCCAGTTTCGCCCCCAATACTCCAAATTTTTTCAATACATTCTTTTTTACTCCTAAACACTTGTTTTCTTTGATCTATAAAACAACCAAATGTAGGTACGTTAATAGAATCTGTAATATAGTCACTATTGCCACTACTGGAATAAGCATCTTTCCAACTAGATACAACATGATTAGATTGAATTTTTCTAAAAGCATTAGCTATTGCTTGTTTGTAACTTTGAGGATTTAGCTCCAAAATATTATTGATTGTTGAATCTCTACAAATAACTTCAACTTTCATGCTGTTTACTAAAGCAACTGCCAATTTATAGGAGGTTGAAGTTACAAAGTAAAGCCAATAAGACGAAAGCCTAGGAGTCATAACTGGTACTATGATAATAGTACGTTTCAATCCTCTTATTCTGCTATATTCTAGTAGCATATTTTTGTATGAAAGGATATCTGGTCCACCTATATCAAAATTGTTATTGAAGGTTTTTGAATTAAATATTGATCTAGAGAGAAAGCTAATAACATCTGAAATTCCAATGGGTTGACATTTAGTATTAAGCCACTTGGGTGCAACCATAATTGGTAGTTTTTCAGCTATATCTCGTATAATTTCAAAAGAAGCACTTCCCGACCCAATTATAATACCGGCTCTTAAAGATGTGAAGTTGTAATTGCCTTTATTTAATTCTAACTCAACATTCTTCCTTGAAGCTAAATGATTTGATAATTCAGATTCATTTACAATTCCACTTAAATAAATTACATGATTCACATTGGTTTGATTTAGAGCAGATCTCAAATTAATTGCACACTCTAATTCAAGCTTTTCATAATCCATTGATTTAGACATTGAATGGACTAAATAGTATACACCATCAATATCATTTGGAATTTTATTCAATGATTCCCTTTCCAGAAGATCAATTTGAATAATCTGAATTTGTTGTTTAATTGCTTCACTCGGATTAAACCTGCTTTTATCTCTCACACAGCAAACAACCTCATGACCAGCCTCAACCAGAACTGGTAGAAGTCTTTTCCCTATGTAACCTGTAGCACCTGTAAGTAATATCTTCATTTGTTATATTTTTAAAGTGAACTTAATGAATAAAGTAATTCTAAAGTTGCAACCTTTATTCTAAATAATCAAGTATTATGATTATCCGTCACGTTGCAAGACAAAAAAATAGTTATTGTAATTATTTTCCTTAATGAAAATAACCAAAATTAATGAATATTTTGTTTTTTAACCCTAAAGAAACTTTAAAATGGCTAACCAAATGAACTCACTAACCTTAATTTAGAGGCAACAAACTCAAACAGGATTTTTGTAAGCTTATTTTATACGCTTCTTTCACTAAAAGAAATAAATAATAAAAAAAGAAACATATATATTATTTAAACGATCTTTTGACACATAAATAATATTGATTAATTTTTCTTGGTGAAACAATCTTTAAAAAATAAGAATATCACAATATTGCGTAATCTAGGGGATAAACATATCAAGTATTTATAAAGAATCAATAACACTAGTAATTCTTTGATGAATCATAGCTAATATTCTTTTATTGAATTCTGTCTTATTAGTGCAATAAATTAAAAATTCATCTGTAGTAAAATGGCCTATAATAATACCTTTTAATTCTGTCTTTAATAAATTGTCTTTTTTAAAAATTAGTGTTAAAATCTCTATTTTTTTTAAAGTAGAAAAGTCTTCAAATCTTTTTTTAGTATTAATTAAATATTCCTTAACGTAGAGAACAAGCAAATGATGTTGTAATTTAATAATAGGTCGAAGTGTTGTATTTTGAAAGCCTTCTTCAATACTCTTATTTGGTAAAGTATTAAGACCTACTATTTGGGGCCGAATATCAATTCTATTATTTGATTTCATTCGCTGCTTTTCACCCATGTTTTATCATTATTTAAAATAAAGGAGCCAAAGTGCTTCATCTTCCAGCTTTCTGGCGGAATTAGAGAAAGAAAATTCGTTCCATTCTTATCAGAAAAATACAAGTGATATTCCATACCAATGATGGGTTCGAAATTCATTTTGGCCTTATAAATTAAATCATTTATTTCGTATTCTACGATTAAAGATTCATATTCCTTTTTAATTAATTCTATCTTATTTTTGAAAGTATGATTAAAACTATTTACATTTGAATTAATCCATTTAGAAAGCCCTAAAGGCTCAATGCTTGGAGCACCAACATTAGTAGCATAAGGTAATAAACTTGAGTTATATGACTGTGTTTCTTCATCGAAAACAACATTGTCTGGACGCTTTTCAGTTTTAAAGTTAGGAACTTCTGATAGTCTAGCATAAGGAATTTTTGTAGTCTTTGATACAGCTGAATATTGATTTAAGCCTGTAACACAGATATCTTTTGCAAGTTCCAAATCAATTTGCCCATCGGGTTCAATATAATCTTCATCAATAAAAACCTCTTGAACTCTACCAATAATTAAGCGAGTTCCATTTGCATCAATCTCAATATCACTTTCAAGTTTCAGTCCTAATTTAATAGTACTTTCTGAGACAAAAGGAGCTGAAAAAGAATTAGAATATTCAGCAGATAAATTACACTTATCAAATTCAGAAATAGATTTATCAAATTTTGCAGATGTGAAATGTGCTTGCTCTAAAAAACTACTGTGAACGTGGTTAATTGTATAATAGCCAGAATTAATAATGTTAGAATATGTATTTCTTTCTACTGTTAATGGGCGCATTATAAACCCAATTAATGGTGGAGAGGAACCAATATGAACAATTGAGTTAAATATTGCTAAATTAGTTGAACTATCTGCCCCTTTTGTTCCTATTAAATGTACAGCTTTATACCCAGAAATTGAGTTGATAAACTTTAAACGAAAGGTACTATCCCAGTCCATTATTTCAGTTAAATTAACCTTCATAATTCTAAAAAATTAATGATTATAAATTCCATATTTATTTTCTAAAGCTTTGTTTCTGAATGCAAAAATTTGTTTCAACTTATTTTTTATAAGTAATTTATTTGCTATTACTCCAATAAATCCAAAAGGTGGGATGTAACTTACAATGTCTTTCATTAAAACTCCACCAGGAATTTCTTCTATAAAATGTTGATGATGCCACAATTTATAGGGCCCCATGCGTTGTTCATCAATAAAAAAAACGCCTTCATTAATATGAGTAATTTCTGTGACCCACTTAGTCTTAATTTTTAATACAGGTTTAACAATGTAACTTATTAACATTCCTTCGTACATTTTTTCAGATCTATTCTTAGAAGTAATATCAAAACCCATATAAGATGGTGTTATTTGTTTTAGATTCGCAGGAGAAGAAATGAACTTCCATAATTCTTCCTTAGTAGTATTAATTTTTTGTGTCTGTTCAAATTGATAAAATGCCATAGTTAATCTAATTTTTCAATTAATTCTAAAAGCTTATTCGCTTCAACTATTTTAGCATCACTAGCAGATCGATTAGTTTTTGAGAGCTTAAAAGCTTCTTTTAAATAAATTCGATATTTATTTTCTAATTTTTCTTTTTCTGTTTTTCTTTTAAATATGTTAAACATGTTTTTTGAGGTTTATTTAGGGCTCTATTCTAAGCCCGTTTTATATGTATGCAAGGCTCTTTGTCTTGCAAATTTATGATCGATTATTGGAGTATAATTAATTTCGTTTAACTCAGGAACCCAATGTTTAATATATTTTAATTCCGAATCAAATTTTAAAGTTTGAGCACTAGGACTAAACACACGGAAGTATGGAGCAGAATCACAACCAGTACCAGCTACCCATTGCCAATTTCCATTATTAGATGCTAATTCATAATCTAATAGTTTTTGTGCAAAATAAGCTTCACCCCACCTCCAATCAATTAGTAAATGTTTACACAAAAAGCTAGCAGTAATCATTCTAACTCTATTATGCATATAACCAGTTTGATTAAGCTGTCTCATTCCTGCATCTACAATTGGGTAACCCGTTTCGCCTTTACACCATAATTTAAATTCATCTTTATTATTAAGCCATATAATACCATTGTATTTAGGTTTAAAATTATCAGTAATCACATTAGGATAAAATAGCAATATTTGAATGAAAAATTCTCGCCAAATTAATTCACTCAAAAAGATAGAATTACTAGACTTAAGATCATTAATTATAGATCTAATACTAACAGTTCCAAAACGCAAATGTGGTCCTAAATAACTAGTTCCATTTAATGCAGGGAAATCACGCATAACAGAGTAATCATCTATACTTGCTAAATTTATTTTTTGTACTTTAATTTTTGACGGTAAGAAGTTTAAATCTGATAATGTTGGGAAATCAAAATTTATTTTCGCTAAATTAGTGAAGTTGGCTTTAGGTAATATACATATAGGATTAGCAGTAAAATGCTTAAGCCACTTATTTTTAAAAGGAGTAAAAACAGTGTAAGGTAAATTGTTTTCTTTTAGAACTTCTCCTGGCTTAAAAACTACATGATCAGTAAAAGAATTAAATTTTACATTCTTCTGCTCGAGCTTAGATGATAAAACCTTGTCTCTTTCCAAACCATAAGGCTCATAATCTTCATTTACATAAACATCTTGTATATCATACTCACTTAAAATGTCCTCCCAAACCTGAGTAACAGAACTTTTAAAAACTCTCAAGGAGCTATCATAGTTGTTTAATAAACTATTAACCTTCTTTAAACTATCATAAATAAAATTTACTCTTGCATCATCTACTTCTAAGTCATTTAATATATCTTCATCAAAAATAAAAATAGGTACAACAGGAAAACCTGACTTCAGAGCGTTTGATAAAGCTGTATTATCTTTAAGTCTGAGGTCTCGCCTAAACCAGAATATCGATACTTTGATTTTCATACTTGACGTTTAATGTTTACACACCAAAGTTAAACAAAGTTACTTAAACTTTAATGTAAATAGTAAAAATACTTTAAATATTAAATGAAAATTTCAATTAAATTTGCACGATTTAAAAAGACTATTCTCACAGAATTTAAGCTTATTTTACTAATCATTAATGTCTATAATTCAAAGGGATAAGGGGTGATAACTGTATAAATTACTTCGATAACGTCATTAAATAATAGCATTTACTTTAAGTTTGTAAAAGTAAATGTCTATTATTTAAAATATAAATTAACAATAATTTTACTTTAAATAATTTTGAAGTTCAGTAATTTTGTTGGGCATTTTAAAAATTCCTCCATAGTAGGATGTTACAGTAATAGATGAGTCATCTTTCACCCCACGAGAAGAAACACACAAATGTTTTGCGTTAATAATAACTGCAATATCTTCAGTTTCTAAAATTGCCTTTAAATCAATTGCTATTTGATTTGTTAATCGCTCTTGAACTTGTGGTCTTTTCGCATAATATTGCACAATTCTATTGAGTTTAGACAGACCAATAACTTTACCTGAAGAAACGTAAGCTATATGAGCTTCACCAGTGAATGGAACAAAATGATGTTCGCAATTAGAATAGAACGTAATGTTCTTTTCTACTAGCATCTGGTTGTACTGATATTTATTTTCAAATAGTGAAATCTTAGGTTTATTAATAGGATTAAGTCCCGAGAAAATTTCATCAATATACATTTTAGCAACTCTTTTTGGAGTGTCCATTAATGAATCGTCTGTAAGGTCCAGCCCCATTACCAACATTATCTGTTTGAATAATTCAGAAATTTTTTCTTTCTTCTCTAAGTCAGATAATAGAAATGCATCACTTTTCATAGGCGTTTCAATGCCGGTGTACATATGATCGTCACCTATATCATCAATCGAATAATCACTGATAATTGGACTACTAATAATTTCTAAATTTTCTGTTTTCAATTTCATCTTTTTACTTTGTAAGAGTCTGTTTAGTTAAAAATGTAATTTGTAAAATGTTTAAAGTATATTTTGTTTCCACCTTTATAATAACTCCTTAAGTAGACCTAAATAATTGTTCAAGTATTAAGTGCAATTATTAAACAAAAATAATGTATTAATTTAGACTTTATCTATTTAGCAGTTGTAGATTTACAAAAAAAAATAACTGTACAACAAAACAATCTGCTTAAAAAAAAATATGTCAAAATTACCTAAGGAACATAGATTTATAGACCTTTCTGATTACGGAAGACCTGTTGCTCGACTTATAGCTAATTCACTTAAAGATACTTCATATACACCTATTGATGTTACAATATGGTTTATTATTTCAGGTTTAATAGCTATAGTTTCTATTTTACTCGGATATTATTGGGTTGCTGCTTTTTTTCTCATACTTAAATCAGTATTAGATGCGGCAGATGGAGAGCTAGCTAGAGTAAAAAAAACACCCTCGCATACAGGAAGATATCTAGATTCTATTGCAGATATAATTCTAAATTTCTTTATTTTATCATCAATTTGGTACGTTACGGAAGTTAGCTTTATATTTAGCCTTTTTGCATTTATAGGAATACAACTCCAAGGAACTTTATATAATTATTACTATGTAATTTTGAGAAATAAGTTAAATGGTGATACTACAAGTAGGATTTTCGAATATAATTCGCCAATAGCTTTGAAAGGAGAAAAACAAGAAAACGTAAATATTCTATTTGGAATCTATAAAGCACTTTATGGCTTGTTTGATAAATTAATTTACAGAATGGATTCAAAAGCTCCTAATGCTAAACCATTTCCAAAAATACTAATGACAGCTTTATCTACATTTGGTTTAGGCTTTCAATTATTAATAATAAGTTTGATGTTAGTTTTTGGATTTAAAGAGTATATCGTTTACTTTTTCATCTGGTATACACTAATGGTTTTTATTTTTATTAGTATTAGAAAGCTCCTGTAATTATATCATTATCTTACATGTTTTACAAATATTTGTTTATTCATAATCAATTATATTAGTCGTAAGGGTATTCAACAAAATTCCTTGGCGTTTCATAAAGCTTTATTTTCAATTCGAGACTTTCATCTAACTCTGGCCTTAGAGTGTTATATATAACAATTGCAATATGTTCTGCCGTTGGATTTAAATTTTCAAATTCTTTTACATCCAAGTTTAGGTTTTTATGATCAAACCTGTCTAATACTTTATTCTTAATAAGATCAGAAAGAATTTTTGTATCAATGACATAACCAGTATCAATACTGCAGATACCAATAACCTTAACCTCTAACTCATAGTTGTGTCCATGATAATTGGGGTTATTACATTTACCAAAAACCTTACGATTTTTTTCATCACTCCAATTGTTATTATGTAATCTGTGTGCGGCATTAAAATGTTCGCAACGAATAATGGCTGTTTTCTTCATAATTAGTTACAATTTTGGTAATTTAGAAATTAACTTTTAGGTTATTTATCTATACTTATGTTAATGATTAAAGTTAATAGATTAAACAATATTTAGGCTCATAGACTAAATGAAATAATTCTTTTTAATTTCTGTTTACATCTAATAATATAATAGAGCTCAAACTAGCTAATAAGATACTAATTTAAATTCATATTTAGAAACGTTTAATCTCTAACTTCTTCTAGCACTTTATTAAAGTTATTATAATTGCAATTAAATCCTTGTTCCTTTAATTTGTTAACAGAAATATTTATATCAGTATATATAATTTTACTTCTTTCTCCTAGAATTAATTTAACAAAATAAATAGGTATTTTAATGATAATAGAATTTGGAAATAATTTTTTCTTAATTAATTTTATAAGATTTATTTGGCTCATAGTTTCATCAGATGCAATATTATAAGGACCACTATAGTTTTTATCCTTTATGCTTTTTTCTATAAATCTAACTAGATCATCAATATGTATCCAATGTATTTTCCTTTTACTATTCCCTAAAACTAGACCAATCCCATATTTCATAGACTGTAAATTGGATTTTAAGAAACCTGAGTTATTACTAAATATTAAGGAAATTCTCATTTGAACTACTCGGCTACCAAGTAATTTAAATTTATTAGCAGCAATTTCCCAATCACAAGTCATTTCAGATAGCCAACCTTTTCCATTCAAGCTAGTTTCATTATTATTTAAACTTGAATATTCATCGTAAATACCTATTGCTGATGCACTAATAAACGTTTCTATTTTAACATTTAATGACTTACATTTATCAAATATCATATTTGCTGATTTTATACGACTATCATAAATGATTTTCTTATTCTTTTTTGTCCATTTATTTAGTATTGAATTACCAGCTAAGTGTATAATATGGTTACATCCTATTAATGAATCTTTATCTATATATTCTTTTTCAATATCCCAATAGTAATAGCCTGAATTAATAGCTAATAACTTGTTAGTCGTTAGATATCTTACTGTGTAATCTTTAGAAATTTTCTTACCTAAAGACTTTGCGAGATTACCACTGGCGCCAGTAATTAAGACAACATTCTTCATATTCGTATGTTTTTTTTTTAGTAAAATAAATAACCTTGATAAAATGTTGTGTTAATAGTGTTTTATTCTTTTTATTTTTAAATTTTCTAAATCGTTAATAACAAAATGTTTTGTTATTAACCAACCAGTAAGGATAACATTCACAATAAAAAAAGGAAACACCGTGCCTATATTTAGGTTTAGGTAAGTCATATTATTTCTTTGTTTTCCTTGCTGCTGTATAATATTTAAGAGGCACCAAGAGCAATCCAAAGCATTCTCCATCTTTCTTAGTTTGGTGTTTGTGATGAACTTTATGAGCTTTCCTTAAAGCTTGTAAATAGGCATTTTTACTTTTTTTAAAGATAGGAAAACGTTGATGAATAAATATATCATGAATTACAAAATAAGCAAACCCATATAGAGCGATTCCTAAACCTATGTTGAATAGGATTGAAATCTCAGAAAAAAGACCTTTCCATATAAGAAATATACCAGGCAAAGCGAAAATGAGAAAGAAAAAATCGTTGCGCTCCCAAAAGCTATTATGAGTTTTTAAATGATGATCTTTATGTAATGACCATAAAAAATGATGCATAATGTATTTATGTGTGAACCACGCTACACCTTCCATAAGAAAGAATGCAGATAATGTATAAAATATTCCTACCATGATTAAAGTTTATTTTATAAATATTCTTTTTTTAATTGAAAATCTACTTTATGAATTGCTATTTTAAACCATTCTGTGTAATTATTTGGGTTTTTGTCCATATCTATAATTATGTTAGGAATACTAACATAATCAAAATCTTCAGCTTCCTCAATATTTAGTTGTGGAATAACTTTACTTATACCTGTGAATACATGATCAAATTCATTCTCAATTAGTCCATTCTCAAAATGAGCAGTATAAGTAAATGAAAATGAATAGTCTAGACCTGAGCAAATCCCCATCTCCTCATAAAGCCTTCTTATTGCTGCTTCAATATTTTTCTCTCCTGGCCTAGGATGAGAACAGCAAGTATTTGTCCAAAGTCCTCCAGAATGATATTTTGATGATGCTCTTTTTTGGAGTAGTAATTCGCCTTTAGGATTAAATAGGAAAACAGAAATTGCCCTGTGGAGTAAACCTATTTCATGAGCGTGTTGCTTTTCCATTGTACCAACTTCTTGATCCATCTCGTTTACTAGTATTACTTCCTCTTTCATCTTCGTTCTTATTTATTTTGTAACAAAAGGTAATTAGAAATTCTATTTTTTAAATCTTCGTCTTCCAAGTATTTATAATTACTAGCTAAATAATCTTTATCTTCCTCTATGTAATTATTATAATTAAGAAACGATGGAGCATTATTTTGTACAGAAAGCCTAAGAAACCTTAGCTCAATGTTACAAAAATCGTTTTCGATAGATGATTCTAACCATAATACACCTAGCTTAAAGAAACTAAGCTTGTCTAAGGGATTTATACTATGCTTAGAAATTAATAAAAAGCTCATACCTTTGTAACCTTTGTAAATAGTAGATGAATTAAAAGTTATGTCCTTTAAATATTCAACTAGTTTATCGGTATTTACTCTACTGTTAGTCGAAGAATAATAAAGCTCTCTTAATTCAATTATATCTTCATCTACATTCCCATATGAAGGAATGATGATACCCATTAAAAGAACTAACGTAATTAAAAATTTCATATCATATTCAATTTATACCTTAAAACAGAACTTCCCATAAGTAAAGTTTTCTTATAGGCAGGAACCCTTATTCTTTCTGAAAGTATTCTTTCTGCAGGAACTTTTTTAATTTTAGTAAATAAACATTGGAAATAGACATAAGCTAAATATACTCCAAGTTGGGCAACCTTAGGAAGTTCCTTAATACCCATGAGTCCTTCATAAAAATCTTCTTCGATTTCTTTTTCAATTATTTTTTTCTCTGAATCACCAAAATTTGATATATCTATAGTTGGAAAATAAGTTCTTCCTAATGTTTCATAATCGGCCTTTAGATCTCTTAAGAAATTAACTTTTTGAAAAGCAGAGCCAAGTCTTTTTGCAGAGGGACTTAATCTTTCATAGGATGCTAGATCTCCTTTAACAAAAACTTTCAAACACATTAAGCCTACAACTTCTGCACTTCCAACTATGTAGTCATCATAAGTTTCACGGTTGTGTATTTTCCTCCCCAAATCCATTTTCATGCTCATTAGGAATTTATTTATCAAATTTAAGTCTATTTCGTACTGATTAACAGTCTTTTGAAATGAGTTTAGTATAGGGTTTAAACTAATTTTAGAAACTAGAGCACTGGATAAATCCTGTTCGAATTGTAACATTAATGATTCTTGATCATAACCTTCAAAAGAATCGACAATTTCATCTGCAAATCTAACAAAACCATAAATACTGTGAATGTCATTTTGAATGTTCTTTCCTAAGAAGTTTACTCCTAATGAAAAACTGGTACTATACATCTTTGTTGTCATCTTACTGCATGACACAGATAATTCGTCAAAAATAGATTTCATAATTCCAATTGTTTTAAGAGTTCATTGGCTGATATTTCTCCAGAAATTATACTTGGAGGAACGCCAGGGCCAGGTACTGTTAATTGACCACAGAAAAATAGGTTATTAACTTTTTTACTTTTTATTTTTGGCTTTAGATTAGCTGTTTGAGTTATAGTGTTTGCAAGACCATAGGCATTTCCTTTGTAAGCATTGTAATCGTCTTTAAAATCATTAATGCAATAACTTTTTTTATAAACAATGTTTTCTTTAATATTTTGATCAGTGATATACTCAAATTTTTGAATTACTAAATCGAAGTAATACTGTCGTTGTTTTTCTGTATCTTCTAATCCTGATGCTATTGGAATAAGAAAGAATAAGTTCTCAGAACCTTCTGGTGCAACAGAATCATCTGTCTTAGAAGGGCAACACACATAGAATAAAGGATCTGTTGGCCATTCTGGTTTAATATGAACTTGCTCTGAATGTTTATCAACATCAGAATGAAAAAACAAATTATGATGGTCAATATTCTTTAATTTTTTATTTATCCCTAGATAGAAAATTAAACAAGATGGAGACATGCTTCTAGAATCCCAGTATTTTTCTGAATATGATTGAAGACCTTTATCAAGTAAACTATTTTCAATGTGATGGTAATCTGCTGATCCTATTACGGCATCTACATCCATGCTATTTGCTTTAGATATAACACGCGATATAGTTTTTTTGTTGGTAATAAGTTTAGTTACAGGATCAGACGTATGTATTTTTACTCCTAAGTTCTCTGCTACTTGACGCATTCCATCAATAATTTTAACAAAACCACCAATAGGATACCATGTGCCGAGATTTAGTCCAGCATAATTCATTAAACTATATAATGCAGGTGTTTTTTTTGGTATAGAACCCAGAAATAAAACGGGAAATTCCATTAAAGCAATCAGCTTTGGATGAGTGAAGTGTTTTCTTACATGACTATGAAAAGAATCTAAAAGTTGAAGTTTAAATACTCCTTTGAAAATTTTAGAGTCAATAAGTTCGAAAATGGACAAACCAGGTTTATAAATCAAGTCTTCCATGCTGATATTGTACTTAATTTCAGCTTCTTTCATAAAAGTCTGAAGTGAAATACCAGCTCCTGTTTCAATTTGCTCAAATAGTTCAATTAGCTCATTGAAGTCCGCAGGAACATCCATTACATCATCTTTTCCGAAAAATATTTTAAAAGATGGATCTAGTTTTTTAAGTTCATAAAAGTCTGAAGTAGAATATCCAAAATTATTAAAGAATCTCTCAAATATTTCGGGCATCCAGTACCAACTTGGCCCCATATCAAACTTAAAGCCTTGCTCTGAAAATTGACGAGAC
>MDTF01008014.1_pt1 | contig 32980 bp, 25 predicted proteins | sample 811191 | NCBI WGS metagenome assembly MDTF01 (sample SAMN05326649, study PRJNA326480) | marine metagenome | isolation source: seawater | place: Southern Ocean | collected 2011 | reverse complement strand
TCTAATTCCAACATCTCCAATATACATGGATGGACGCATTCTTACATGCTCCATTCCTTCTAATGCCTGAATACTGGAAGCATCATAATTATTTTTTTTGTCTTCGCTCATGATAAGTGAATTGATTATGTTTTATGTTTAAAAAAGGACAAAATCCTTCTTTACAAATTTACGAAAAAACGATGCTTACAGGAAGTGTTTCAGCTTCAAAATATTGCTTTTATCAACATTTGTTAATTACGAGAAAGTGTCTTAAATCGCTTAAAAAGCATTTAAATAGAGCTATTCATAAGTTGATTATAGCTTTAGAAGTCAAAAAGAGTAAAAGTTCTTTAAAAGTGAGATTTAAGCTTTGCTATTAGTTGTTTTAGAATTGATTTTTGATTGATTTCTTCTAAAAATTGGTTGCTATTTCTAGATGCCTTTATCGTGTGTTTTAAAGATTTGAAATCCATTCACATAATTTATCAATTCCTACGATTACCTTAGGACAATTGACTTTTATATCAAAGGAACTGTCGTTCTTAGAGTTCTGAAAATCAACATAAGCTAATCTTGCGGCTAAATAATTCTGATCAAACCCGAATACTGAGGCAGGTAAAAGAGCAATACCAGTATCTTTCAATAACTGCAAGCATAATTCATTTGATGTAGTAATCCCTTAGTCTGTAATTTTTTTTATGAGCAGAAAAATCAGGAAAAAGATAAAAGCCTCCATTAGGCGCATGTACGAGTATTTCGGATGCGTTCAACTGTTCTGCACAATAATTCCCAATTTGCTTTAATATATTCGTTTGCTTTCTTAAATAAGGGACTGTCGCATTATAGTTTTGGTAAGCTACTTTAGCCGCTATTTGAACAGGTGATGGGGCGCAAGAATATGTTTCAGATCCAATTCCTATGAGTGCTTGTTTAAATTCAGGTTCGATATTCTCATACAGAAAAGCGGCTCCAAAGCGCCAACCACCAGCTCCAAACCATTTGGATAGTCCGCTAGTCTTTATTGTTCTTTCTGGATAGTAATTTACAAAAGATTTGTGCTCATGATTATGATCGAGTAAGCCATAAATTTCATTTGAAATGACTAAAATATTTAATTCCTTTGCAATCTTCGCAAGTTCCTTCAGTTCGTGTTCAGTATAAGTTAAATCATCAGGATTCCCTGGATAGTTCATGATCATAATAGACACCTTGTTTTTTTGTTTTTAGCCGCTTCTCTAATCGTTTTTGGAGATACTCTCCATTTTTCTTCAAAAGAGGTGTTTAGTTTAATAATGTTATGTCCAGCTAATTTTGCTTAAGGTGCATAAGAAACCCATGAAGGTGTGGCGATAAAAACATCTGCCTCCTTAAATGACATGAGAATACTGAAAATTAATATTTTTGAGCCAGGAGCTATTAGAATATTATCAGGTGAGACTTCTAGGCCGTTATGGTCTTTGTGAAATTTTGAAATATTTCTTCGAAGGTCTAAATCTCCTTGCACTGAAGTATATTCTTTATGATTCACAGCATTTCTTAAAGCCTCTAAAACAGGAGTTGGAGGCATAAAAGGCGATTGTCCAAATCTAAATTTAATGATTTTATGATTTTGTAACGCTAGGTTTTTAGATTGGGTATTTATTAATAGGGTTTGAGATTATTCTACTTGTTTATACATAATGAAATTTAATAATTAGTTATAACATCGAAGCGATGTAGCATCTAAATTAATACGCGTCATCATGAACGCTCATGATTGCTCTACCAGAAGGCTCATTCATGTTTTTAAAGGCTTCATCCCAATCTAAGGCAATTTGAGTACTACAAGCAACACTTGCTTCTTGAGGTACGCTTAATGCAGCTGCATCACTTGGAAAGTGTTCTTCAAAAATTGAACGATAATAAAATTCTTCTTTGTTTTGAGGTGTCTGAATAGGAAATCTAAATTTCGCGTTTGCCAACTGTTCATCAGAAACTTCTTTTTCTACTAGTTCTTTTAAAGTGTCAATCCAATTATATCCAACTCCGTCAGAAAATTGCTCTTTTTGTCTCCAAACAACACTTTCTGGCAACATATCTTCAAAAGCTTTTCTAATAATCCATTTCTCCATACGTTCGCCGTTAATCATTTTATCTTTCGGATTTAAACGCATGGCAACATCTATAAACTCTTTGTCTAAAAACGGAACACGACCTTCAATACCCCATGCCATTAAACTTTTATTAGCTCTTAAACAATCATACATGTGTAATTTGTCTAATTTCCGTACCGTTTCTTCATGGAATTCCTCCGCATTTGGTGCTTTATGAAAATATAAATATCCTCCAAAAATTTCATCTGCACCTTCACCAGAAAGAACCATTTTTACTCCCATTGATTTAATCACTCTCGCCATTAAATACATTGGAGTAGAAGAACGAATGGTAGTAATATCATAGGTTTCTATATTATAAATGACATCTTTAATAGCATCTAAACCTTCTTGAATTGTGAATTTTATTTCATGATGAATCGTACCAATATGATCTGCTACTTTTTGAGCAGCGGCTAAATCTGGAGATCCATCTAAACCAACTGAAAAAGAATGTAATTGTGGATACCAAGCTTCAGACTTATCGTCAGATTCTATTCTCTTTTGTGAATATTTTTTTGCAATTGCAGATATCACAGAAGAATCTAGCCCACCAGAAAGTAATACACCGTAAGGTACATCAGACATTAATTGTCTGTGAACTGCATCTTCTAACCCTTTTTTTACTTCAGCAATACTTGTTTCGTTTTCTTTCACAGCTTCATAATCTGTCCATTCTCTTTTGTACCATTTCACATATTCTCCATTCTTACTCGACATATAATGTCCGGGAGGAAATAATTCGATTTTAGCACAAACACCTTCTAAGGCTTTTAATTCTGATGCTACGTAAAATGTTCCGTTTTGATCCCAACCTATATATAAAGGAATAATTCCTGCATGATCTCTTGCTATGAAATATTCATCTTTTTCAACATCGTAAATAGCAAAGCCAAAGATTCCATTCATTTCATCAATAAAATCGACACCTTTTTCTTGATACAAAGCTAAAATCACTTCACAATCTGATTCTGTTTGAAATTCATACTTCGGTTTCGACCCGCTCAACCCATCGCCTTCAAATTTTTTTCTAAGTTCTTGATGGTTGTAAATCTCACCATTGGCAGCCAATACAAGGCTTTTATCTTTGCTTAACAAAGGTTGTTTTCCTGAAGCAGGATCCACAATGGCAAGTCTTTCATGTGATAAGATCGCTTTTTCATCACTATAAATCCCACTCCAATCTGGTCCACGGTGTCTAATAGTTTTAGACATTTCTAAAACTTGAGGTCTTAATTTCTCTGAACTTTCTTTTAAATCGAATGCACATACAATTCCACACATAATCTTTTTCTTTTTATTTCGATCTTACTCGATAGTTTGTTTTAATTTAAATACAAAGAAGGGTATTAAAGTTTAAAAAAATAACTAAAAACATTAATTTAGTTATCAAATGATACTTTTTGAATTAAAAAAGAAGTAAAGTGTAGTTTATTAAAATGAGATTATTCTTATTGCCTTACAGATTGTAAATAGTCTTAAAAAAAACAGCTTGAAAACTTGTCTTATTTAAAATGAGTATTTAAATTTGTACCTCAATGAATAGACAACAAAATACTTGGTGGTGGAACTCTCTTAATTAAATAAGTGGGAACCTATTCTTGTATACAATATATATAAAAGGCTTATCTCACGATAAGCCTTTTTTTTATGCTGAATTTATTTCAGCATTTCATAGAAATAAAGAATACTGAAAATAAATTCAGCATAAATGAAAAAAATAAAATTCAATACACATAGTTCAACGAGTCTTTCAGACACGGTGACTCCTGTTGGTTTGTATTTGCGATTTAGAGATCGTTACGCAAATACATTGCTACTGGAGAGTTCCGATTATCATAGTAAGGAAGAAAGTTATTCCTTTATCTGTATTGAGCCTGTTGTTTCTATGAAAGTAGAAAACAATCAATTTTCTGCTGAGCAAAAAGGGAAAACAGTTTTTAAAGAAGAAGTCGACGGAAATTTTTATGAGTTGTTTTCTGAGTTTAGTGAAAGTATCGATTTAAATTGTGATGATTCTTTAAAGTCATTTAACGGATTATACGGGTATACAACATTTGATTGTGTGCAATATTTCGAGAAGATTAAATTCAAAACAAAACAAGCGGACTCTGCAATTCCGTTTATGCAATACGGTTTTTATCGTTTCATTATTGCGATCAATCATTTTAATGATGAAATGACCTTGATTGAAAATATTGAAGAAGGAACTGAGCCAAGAATTTCTGAAATAAAAACAATTATTGATGCTCAGGGATTTAATACTCAAAAATTTGAAATTATTGGAGATGAATCTTCTAACTGTACAGATGATGATTTTAGAGAATATGTAACCAAAGCGAAATCTCATTGTAAAAGAGGCGATGTTTTTCAGTTGGTATTATCTCGCCAATTCCAACAAGAATTTAAAGGAGACGAATTCAATGTATATAGAGCATTACGTTCTATCAATCCATCTCCGTATTTATTCTATTTTGATTATGGAAGTTTTAAATTGATGGGATCATCACCTGAAGCACAAATTAAAATCGAAGCTGGTAAAGCAACCATCAATCCAATTGCTGGAACGTTTAGAAGAACTGGTGATATGGCCGAAGATATTAAGCTTGGAAAGATCTTGTCAGAAGATAAAAAAGAAACTGCAGAACATGTAATGTTGGTAGATTTAGCTAGAAACGACTTAAGCAAACATGCAGATCAAGTAACTGTTGAGGTGTTTAAAGAAGTGCAGTTTTTTAGCCATGTAATTCATTTGGTTTCTACAGTAAAAGGACAAATTAAAGGAGATCCAATGACGATTGTTGGAGATACTTTTCCTGCCGGAACTTTAAGTGGAGCGCCAAAATACAAAGCAATGGAGTTAATTGATGCATATGAAAATCAATCGCGTGGATTTTATGGTGGAGCCGTTGGGATTATCGGATTAGATGGTTCTGTGAATTTAGCCATTGCCATTCGTTCGTTTGTGAGCAAGCAAAATAAATTGTATTATCAAGCCGGAGCAGGAATCGTTATTCATTCCGATGAAGAAAAGGAATTACAGGAAGTCAATAATAAATTAGCAGCCTTGAAAAAAGCGTTGATTTTAGCTGAAAATATTTAAAATGAAAATATTAATCATAGATAATTACGATTCGTTTACTTACAACCTAGTTCATATGGTTGAAAAAATCACAGGAGTATTTCCAACGGTTTTCAGAAACGATGAAATTACATTAGAAGATATCAATCATTACGACATCATCATGTTGTCTCCAGGCCCAGGAATTCCAGAGGAAGCAGGGATTTTAAAAGATACGATTAGAATGTATGCTGGTAAGAAACCAATCTTTGGAGTCTGTTTGGGATTACAAGCCATTACCGAAGTTTTTGGTGGGTCTATCATTAATATGGATGAAGTTTTTCATGGTGTTGCGACAGAAATGAAAGTAACACAACCTAATGCTATTATTTTTAAAGATGTTCCAAATCAATTTCCAGCAGCTCGTTACCATTCTTGGATAGCATCCAAAGAAGATTTCCCTGCTGTTTTAGAAGTTACTGCTGAAGATGAAGATGGTGGGATTATGGCAATCCGACATAGAAATTTCCCTATTAGTGCCGTTCAGTTTCATCCAGAATCAATTTTAACGGATGTTGGAGAACAAATTGTTAGAAATTTTATTGAAGCACATTAAGAATGAAAGCAATACTAAACGACTTATATCAACATAAAAGATTATCGAAATTTGAAGCAAAACAGATCTTGATTAATATTGCTGCCTCTAAATATAACGACGCACATTTGGCTTCCTTTATGACGGTTTTTATGATGCGTCCAATTACGGTTGATGAGTTATCTGGATTTAGAGATGCTTTAATAGAACTATCAATTAAAGTCGATTTATCTGAGTATAATACTATTGATATTGTAGGAACTGGAGGTGACGGAAAAGATACTTTTAATATTTCAACATTGACATCTTTTATTGTAGCAGGAACAGGTCAGAAAGTTGCAAAACACGGAAATTATAGTGTTTCTTCAAAATCGGGTTCATCTGATATGTTACAGAGTTTTGGTTATAAATTCACAAATGATGAAGCTATTTTAAAGAGTCATTTAGAGAAAGCAAATATTTGCTTTTTGCATGCACCAAAATTTCATCCAGCTATGAAAGCTGTTGGTCCTGCTAGAAAAGCATTGGCATTGAAAACATTTTTTAATATATTAGGACCTCTTGTAAATCCAAGTTTGCCTCAAAACTTAATGTTAGGAACCTTCAATCTTGAAATTGCCAGATTGTACAACTATATTTTACAAGAAGAAAAGAGTAATTACGGAATTATTCATGGGTTAGACGGTTATGATGAAATCTCTCTAACGGGTGGATTTAAATTATTCACTAAGTCCGGAGAACAGCTCATCAATCCTGAAGATATAGGACAAAAAAGAATTTTACAATCTGATATTTATGGTGGAGACTCAATAGAAGATGCTGCAAAAATATTTAAAAATATTCTTGAAGGAAAAGGAACAAAATCGCAGAATAATGTGGTTCTAACCAATGCTGCTTATGCCTTAAAAATTATAGATTCTAATTCTTCATTCGAGGAAGCTTTTGATATTGCAAAAGATTCATTATTTGGAGGAAAAGCATCGCAATGTTTACATAAACTAATTACCAATTGTTAAAAATGACTATACTAGATAAAATAATTGCTTTTAAAAAGAAGGAAATCACCAAAATAAAGGCAGATGTAACTCTAAAAAAATTAGTAGAAAGTCCTTTATTTAAAAGAACTCCCTTATCGTTAAAAAAATCTTTATTGGATGTAAATTCAACAGGAATTATAGCAGAGTTCAAAAGACAGTCTCCGTCTAAAGGAGTCATCAATGATAAAGCTACTATAGAAGAAGTCACAAACGGATACTTAGATGCAAATATTGCTGCACAATCTATCCTAACGGATACCTCGTTTTTTGGAGGAACCATGGTAGATTTAATGAAAGCAAGAACTATTAATACCGCTACACCAATTTTACGCAAAGACTTTATTGTAGATGGATTTCAGATAGTTGAGTCCAAAGCTATTGGGGCAGACGTTATTTTATTGATTGCTGCCTATTTAACAAAGTTAGAACTTAAAAATTACGGAAAATTGGCAGAAGATTTAGGGATGGAAGTATTGTATGAAGTACATACCCAGGAAGATTTAGATAAGATAGATTTAAGTAATAAAATTATTGGAATCAATAATAGAAATTTAAACACATTTCAAGTAGATTTAGAAAACTCTATACGTCTAGCAAATCAAATTCCGGATGATTGTATCAAGATTTCCGAAAGCGGCTTGAATGATCCAAGAATTATAACTGGTCTTAAGGAATATGGATTCAATGGTTTTTTGATAGGAGAAAGTTTCATGAAAACAGACAATCCAGGTGAGGCATGTGAGGCATTTATTAGTCAAATACGATAATAATGAAACTAAAAGTTTGTGGAATGAAATATATAGAGAACATCAAATCTATTGCGGGTTTGAATCCTGATTATATGGGATTTATTTTCTATAATGAATCTAAAAGAAACTTTGAGGGAGTCATTCCTGAGATTTCAAAAAATATAAAAAAAACTGGGGTATTTGTTAATGAACAGATTGAAGTTGTAGTCTTATTATTACAAAAGTATAAGCTTCAGGCTATACAGCTACACGGAGATGAATCTGTAGCCTATGTTAAAGAATTAAAGAGTCACTTATCAGATAAAATTGATATTATTAAAGTATTTGGACTCAAAGATGATTTTCATTTTAAACAGTTAAAACCCTATGAAAAAGAAGTTGATTATTTTCTCTTTGATACTAAAGGCAAATACAGAGGAGGTAATGGTGTTAAATTTGATTGGTCACTTTTAAAAGAATACCCTTATTCCAAACCTTTCTTTTTAAGTGGTGGAATTGGACCCAATGATACACAATTAATTAAAGAAATAAAAAAATCTGGTTTGCCAATTTATGCTGTTGACATTAATAGTAATTTTGAGGATAAACCAGGATTAAAGAATATAAAAGAAGTCATAAATTTCAAGAATTATTTATAATATGAAATCAAAATTTCATCCAGACAAGAATGGGTACTTTGGGCAATTTGGAGGAGCTTTTGTTCCTGAATTATTGTATCCTAATATAAAAGAACTAGAAGATAATTACATTCAAATTATCGAGTCCGAAGAATTTCAACAAGAGTATAAGAGTTTGCTAAAAGATTATGTTGGACGTCCTAGTCCTTTGTATTTAGCAAAACGTCTTTCAGAGAAATATGGAGCTCATATTTACTTAAAGCGAGAAGATTTAAATCACACAGGAGCCCATAAAATTAACAATACCATTGGTCAGATTCTCATAGCTCAAAAATTAGGGAAGACTAAAATAATAGCAGAAACTGGTGCCGGACAGCATGGTGTAGCTACAGCTACAGTTTGTGCGTTAATGGGCTTAGATTGTACTGTTTTTATGGGAGAAAAAGATATTATTAGGCAAGCGCCCAACGTGGCTCGTATGAAGATGTTAGGAGCAACAGTTGTGCCTGCAACAAGTGGAAGTAAAACATTAAAAGATGCCACCAATGAAGCTATAAGGTATTGGATTCAGCATCCTGAAACATTTTATATGATTGGTTCTGTAGTTGGGCCGCATCCTCATCCAGATATGGTAGCACGTTTACAGGCTGTTATTTCTGAAGAAATTCAGTGGCAATTAAAAGAGAAAACAGGAAAAACTACTCCAGATACCATTATTGCCTGTGTTGGTGGAGGTAGTAATGCTGCAGGAGCATTTTATCATTTTATGGATGACGAAAATGTAGAATTAATTGCCGTTGAGGCAGCTGGTTTAGGAGTAGACTCTGGTGAAAGTGCAGCTACCTCTCAATTAGGCCAAGTCGGAATTATTCATGGAAGTAAAACTATTTTAATGCAAGACGATTATGGCCAAATTATGGAGCCATATTCTATTTCTGCTGGATTAGATTATCCTGGAGTTGGCCCTTTACACGCTTTCTTATATGAAAGTAAAAGAGCAAAATTCATGAATGCTACAGATAAAGAGGCTTTAGTAGCTGCCTATGAATTGACAAAGATTGAAGGAATTATACCTGCTCTAGAAACCGCTCATGCTCTGGCAGTATTGCCAAAACTAACATTAAAAAAAGATCAAGTAGTAGTTATTAATTTATCTGGTAGGGGTGACAAAGATTTAGAAACGTTTATTAAATATTTAGAATAATGAATATAGATTATATCCAAAGTAAAATTATTAGTCTAAGACAAGAATTTAAATCACTTAGGCTACATCAACAATTGAAGCTGGTAGGTGATATTAAGATTTTCAAACAAGATTATATTTTTGTAGTTTGGGATTATATTGCAAATAACATTTCTGAACATAAACTAGAAAAAATACTGAAGTGAATTTAATCTACAACTTACTAGAAGAGAAATCATCGAATATTTTATCAATTTACTTTACAGCTGGTTTTCCGGCCTTAAATGATACAATAAAAGTGATTCAAGAACTAAGCAATGCTAATGTTGATTTCATAGAAGTAGGCTTGCCATATTCTGATCCTTTGGCAGATGGTCCGACTATTCAGAAAAGTAGTCAAAAAGCACTGGAAAATGGAATTAACTTAGATATTGTTTTTGATCAATTACTGCAAATTAAAGGGACTAATAAGACACCTTTAGTGTTGATGGGGTATTTGAATCAGTTATTAAAATATGGTGAAGAAAAATTTTGTCAAAAAGTAGTTGATTGTGGAATTGATACGCTAATTTTCCCAGATTTACCTATGGTAGAATATGAAAATCACTACCAATCATTGTTTGATTTTTACGGAATTAATAATGTATTTTTAATTACACCACAAACTACAGATAAACGTATTCGTAAAATAGATTCGTATACTAAAAGCTTTATTTATATGGTTGCTTCAAGTTCTATTACTGGAGCAAAAGGAGAAATTTCTGAAGCACAGATAGCTTATTTTAAAAGGATCAAATCTATGAATTTGAAAAGTAAATTGATTGTTGGTTTTGGAATTTCTGATCATCAAACATTTTCTAAAGCTTGTGAATATGGACAAGGTGCTATTATTGGATCTGCATTTATAGAAAATTTAGAAAAGAATGGATTAGAGAAAATTGATGATTTTATACAATCAATTATTCCCTAAATAAAGAGGTTGGAGCAGACTAAGTTTAGACTTTTTTTTAATTTTTATTAGATTAGTTTACAGTCTTTAGTCGTATGTCAAAAATTAGAACAGAACCACCAGGAATAGAACCTCTTCCTGACTCTCCGTATCCTAAATTATAAGGAACTAATAAGATACCGTCTCCACCTTCTTTAAAATAAGTGATGCCTTCTGTCCATCCCTGTATTACCTGATTCAATCCAAAAGAAATACCATTATCATCGCTCTCATCAAAAACAACACCATCTAAGAAATACCCTTTGTAAGCTACAGTAACATTAGAAGTACTTGTTGGTCTAGCTCCTGTTCCTTCATTATTAATTACATAATATAAACCAGAATCACTTTTTGTAGCATTTAAGTTATTGTCTTGTATATATTGTAAAATATCTGCTTCAGTTTCCGGATCAAAATTAGAGTTGGAGTTAGAGCAAGAAAGAAAAATAAATATTGATATGAATAAAGATATTGATATTTTCATTATAAAGTTTTTAAATATTGTGTGCGAATATACTTTGAATATTTTAATAAACCTTCTCTCCATTTACATAGGTTGCTGTTGCTTTAGTTGTTGGAATATTTTCCCCGTCAATGGTCATGATATCTTGACTTAAAATAGCGAAGTCTGCTAATTTACCAACTTCAATACTTCCTTTTTCATTTTCCTCAAAATTTGAATAAGCAGCCCAGATAGTCATTCCTTTTAAAGTTTCTTCTCTTGACAATACATTTTCTATTTGAAAACCACCTTCAGGATACCCGTCTGTATCTTTTCGAATAGCAGCTGCATAAAAGGTTAAAAAAGGATTTACTTTTTCTACGGGAAAGTCAGTTCCTAAGGCAACTTTACCATAGATGTTTAGTAAATCTTTGTATGCATAGGCACCTTTCATTCGCTCTTTACCAATTCTGTCTTCAGCCCAATACATATCTGAAGTTGCATGTGTTGGCTGAATAGAAGGAATGACATTTTCAAACATAGTAAAGTCTTCTGGAGCTATTATTTGAGCGTGTTCAATTCTCCAGCGTTTATTTTCTTTACCTTTTAAAAATTCTTTGTAGGTCTTTAGAATCCAAGTATTGGCCGAATCTCCAATAGCGTGTGTATTCATTTGATATTCTGAAGCTGCAATCTGCTTTGCCATTGCTCTATAACGCTCTGGACTGTATATTAATGCTCCAAAATGATTGTTACGATCGCTATATGACTTTCTCATTGCTGCTCCGCGTGATCCGAGAGCTCCGTCACCATAAATTTTAAAAGAACGAACATTTAAACGACCTGTTTTAATAATTCCTTTGTTGATGTAATAGTCTAAATTTTCTTGTGTTACCGAAACCATCGCATAAATACGTATTTTTAATTCATTCACTTGCTGTAAACTATCAACAAGTTCTATGGTTTCCCTTCCTAGTCCAGCATCATCAACTGTTGTAAGGCCGTAAGAAAAAGCAATTTCTTGCGCATCTATCAAACCTTTAATTGAGGCTTGTTTATCTGGTGCTGGAACCCGAATAAAATCCATCGCAGCATCTACAAAAACACCGGTCATTTTTCCATTCTTTAAGATAATTTCCCCGCCAGAAACCGGTGTATTTTTTGTAACATTTGTGATGTCAATTGCTGCCTGATTTACCAGAAGCGCATGACCGTCAATTCTTCGAATAGCAACAGGAGTATTAGGAAATAATTTATCCAATTTTTCTTTTGTTGGAAATTCTTTTACTTCCCAATCGTTTTGATCCCATCCACGACCAGTTATATAAGTAAGATTTTTTTCCTTTTGAAAAGCAACAAGCCTTTCCAAAACCTCATCATAGCTTTTAGTTCCTTCTAAAGATACTTTTTGTTGTTGTAATCCCATTCTGTAAAAATGACAGTGCGCATCTATTAGGCCAGGTACAATTGCTTCTCCGTGAACATCTATAGTTTCTAAGGAAGAGTATTTACTTGTAATTTCAGAGGTAGAACCCACTGCAATGAATTTTCCGTCTTTAATTGCAAAAGCTTCTGCTTTGCTAAATTTTTGGTCAACAGTATAAACAGTTGCATTGGTTATAATTAAATCTACTTGTTGTTGTTTGCAAGCGGATAATAATACAATAAGACTAAGAGAATAAATAATTTTTTTCATCGGTTATTTATAAGATGATTAATAATGAATCTTGGTAAATTAAATAGGCACCATACATCAATAAAAACTGCAATGGTATTCTTATATAGGCAATAATTTTAAAACCAATAGCAGGTCTTTCTTTTGTTGCATCCCAAATATGAATTGGAAGAAGTGCAACCAATAAGATAAATATACCGATGGCAGCATAAGAGGTTGTACTCTGAGGAAATAAGCCTAGTCCCAGTAAGAATTCAATAATACCAACAATATAATTGACAGTTAATTTTGGAAACTTATTTGGAATAAAATGTTTAAAAAAAGCAGGTTTCACGAAATGCATAATACCTGCATACATAAAAAAAATAGCAAAAATAATTTTCAGAATTGGCATTTATTTTAAGATAAAAAATTAAGGTTTTAAAGGTGTATTGGCATAAAGATATTTATCCATTAGATATAGTAGACTTGTCATAGAAGCACTTCCTAATTCTAGTTCACGTTTATTTACTTTATCAAAGGTATCTGTACTGGTATGATGATAATCAAAGTAACGTTGGCTATCGGGTCTATAACCAACTAGGGTTACTGCTTCTCCTTTTAAAGGAGAAATATCAGCACCGCTTCCACCTTTGTCAAGATCATGTAACCCATATGGAGCCAGAAGTTTTTTCCAACTTTGTACCAAGGCTGTATTTGTTGAGTTTGCGTCAATTGAAAAACCTCTTGGAGTATGACCACCAGCATCAGATTCTATTCCGCCAATATGATTTTCATTATTCATTTTTGATATTTCTGCATATTTTTTTGCACCTCTAGTTCCGTTTTCTTCATTCATAAAAAAGACTACCCGTAAGGTGTTTTTTAGTTTGATATTATTTTTTTTAAATAGATAAGCAACTTCCAATGACTGTACGATACCTGTTCCATCATCATGAGCACCATCTCCTAGATCCCAAGAATCTAAATGACCACCCACAATCATGATGTTTTTTGGTGTTTCAGAACCTCTAATCTCACCAACCACATTAAAAGAAGGAGCATCTGGTAAGGTTTCACATTGTTGTTTGAAATAGAATTTCAGTGTTGGATTATTTTTTAAATCGCTACTTAAAATACTAGCAGCTCTAGAGCTGATTGCTGCAGTTGGAATATACTTTTCTTTTGGTAAATTTCCATAAGACATAGTTCCGGTATGCGGATAATCATCTAGTCCATTGGTCATAGATCTAACAATCACAGCTTTTGCTCCGTATTTACCACATACTGAGGCACCTTGTACTCGTTGATCTACACAGCCTCCATATGCTTTAAATGTGTTGATTAATGTATTGTCAAAAGGACGGTTAAAAAAAACGATTTTACCTTTCATTTTTGTTCCTAATTCTTCTGCTTCCTCTAAGCTTTTTACTTCAATAACTTCTGCTGTAACTCCGTTTTTTGGAGTTGCTACAGAAAATCCAAGCGCACAAATAGGAACTTTTTTCTGTAGTCCGTTTACACTGTAGTTTGCAACTTCTTTGCCGCCTCTAACCCAGTGGGGTACCATTACAGGTTGAAGCCAAACAGAATCTAAACCAACTTCCTTCATTAAAGCTTCTCCCCATTCAACTGCTTTTTGGGCTTCTGGAGAACCAGATAATCTACCGCCAACAGTAGAGGTTAAATTACGCAGCCATTCGTATGATTTACCATCTGTTAGTGCAGTATCAAAGAATTGTTTGATATTGGCTGCATCCACTTTTTCTTGATTAGATAACTCTAATGAAGTTTTATTATTAGACTGTTTTGGATTGCAAGAAAACAAGATACTTAAAGCTATTAAAAAAGTGATTTTTTTCATTTAGATTTTGATTTATGAAGTGTATAAATCTACGGAAAGTTTTGGAGAATAGTATGATTGTTTATTTATTGGTAATTTGACTTTACACTGCAACAAGTATTTGAAAACTAATTTATTTATTATGCTTGGCTTTGTAATGAAGAAAAATTAGAGATCTATTGTTTTATTTTAAGATGACTATGAGGTCTTCATATCTTAGTATTTTATAAAATTAAAATAATTTTTTAAAGGTTGTTTTGATAAAGAAATTCTAGTTTAAAAATCAAATTTATAAGTAATACCTGCGATCGCTTGAAACCCTTGAACATTAAAATTAGCATACCGCTCGTAACTAGTTCCTAAAATATTGTTTAGTTTGATAAATGCACTAAAAAAATCATTAAAATGATATCCTCCGTTTAGATTTATATCTGTGAATGCTTCTAAAGATTTAATGCTCGAAATTGTCGATGGAAATATTCCGCTATAGTTGATGTCTTGTCGTTTACCAATAAAGAAAATATTAGCACTAGCATACCATCTATCATTGTTGTATTTTCCAAAAACAACACCTTCTATTTTTGGTAAATTCCAAGCTTCTTGTTGAAAAATTGTAGTATATGTATTAGATTGGATATTACCTCCAATCATTAATTTATTAGTAATATCTACTTCCATTTCTGCTAAGATTGAAAATGTAGTGATATCATCATAAAAAACATTAAAAGAGTTTCCATACTCATAGCCTAATAAAGAAGTTGTATCAACAGAAATACCATTAGACTTTGAATTATTTCTTACAAATAAAACATGATCTTCATCACTTTTATAACTAGCTTTAAGGTTGAAGTTTATATTAGAAGAAATAGTACCACTAATTCCTCCAAACAAATTGTATTGCTCATTTGTTTGTGTTAAGAAAAGTGTGGGAGAAACGAATGGATTTTGTTTACTTATGCTCTGAAATGAATTCATGTGAAGATCTCCACCCGAACCAGCGTAAATATTTATTAAATCTGATATTAGTGGATAGGTTATTTGTACATCTGGATAGGCAAGGATATCTGTTAAACTATTTTCTATATCAGAGGTCAGATATATTTTTGTTCCTAACTTAATATTGAAATTATTCCAATCTATCCTATAAACTGGGTGAATTCCTAAATTAAAAAAGCCGTAAGTAATATTAGAGTCATCCAAATAGTTTTGTTCAAACTTACCTTGTAAATAATCTATGCTTGAATGTATCTCTATGTCTTTTAGATTTGTACTAATTCTAGTTAAAGGTAGTTTCAAATTTGATTTGAGAGAAAAGCCAATTTCTTTACTACCAAAATAGTCATCAAAAAGACTTAATGACCCTTTAATAATACTAAAATAAGAATCTTCAAAAGCAAGTTCTCCTTCTAATTCATAGTGTCCGTAGATTTGTTTCTCGAGAATTGCATCAATAGATCCAGTATCAAAAGTTATATTGGGTAATCCGTACCAGTTATATTTTTTTTGTTGAAGATTCGCACCTATTGTCCAGGTAAAATCCCGCTCTTCTTTCGTATAATACCCACCGAGGTTTAGGTTAAAATAATCGTTATTTAAAGGGGTGTTTTCTATGCTATTTGCTGAAGATATATATTTTAAATAAAACCCAAAATTAGTTTTAAATTCACTATTTTTATTTAGGAATGCTTCTAAGAATGGTGTATTGTAATTCCCATAACCCACAGCCACATAGTTATCAAACAAACGTTCTTTTTTTCCAAGATCAATACCTTTTAAAACACCACTTTTTGGGACAAAAGTAGAAGCTACTGGGGCAGAAAAAATGGAATAGCTTAACTTTTTCTTTTTGGTATTGTTGCTCAATATAATTTTTGGGCTTTTCTTTATTTTAAAAGCATCAGCAATTGTTGGGATATATGAAGTAACCACATTAATAACTTCAATAATAGAATCCTTCTTTTTGGTCTCTTTTCTAGACTTCTTTTGAGAGAAAGTTTGTAGTGTATTCAAAATAAAAATAAATACTAAAATATAATTTTTCATAAGTCTTAATTTTTAGGACTTGTTATTGAATTATTTGTTTTTGCTTCTTTGAGTTTAATTTTCTTTAACTCGTTTTTAGCATCATTTACCACGTCATTAAATTGAGTGAAGTTCTTAATGATGTTTTCCAATATATAGGTAGCTTGATAAGGATCTGAGTCCTCTAATGCGTAATAATTTTTGGCCATAATAACAAAACTTTTGGCTCCCCAATATTTATAGGTTGAAAAATCTGATGTAATGGTTTGTATCGTTTTATTAGAAACATCATACTGTTTTTTCTTATTTGTAAAGTAGGCATTAAAATACAATGCTTCCGCTTTTAATTCACCGCTAGCATTTCTTTCAACTTCAGTATAAAATTCTTCAGCTTTAGGATAATCTTCTGTTTGAAAGGCTGAACGAGCAATAATAATTTTCGCATCATATTCTATAGTAGTCTCTATTTTATCTTGTAGCAAAATCTTTTCAGAGTATTCAACTGCCTTGGTATATTTTTGGGATTGATAGTATCCTTTCATTAAATTACTTTGCGCATATATTATGTTTAAAGGTAAATTTGCTTCTTTTTCTAATCTTTCTAGCAAGGGAATGGCGATTATCCAGTCATTTTTTTCTAATAATATTTGAGATAACTTACTGAGGGCCTCCTCACTAAATTCACTTTGAGGAAGATTAATAACATATTGATAATTTTGTATAGCTTTTTCTTGTAGATTAGTTTTTGTTAATAATTGAGCTAGATAAAAATTAGCTTTTAACGCATGTAACCCCTGAGGGAAAGCTTTTATGTACTTTTTAAACCCTTCAATAGCTTTTTGAACATCGTTTGCTAAGAATTTGTTTTCAGCAGATTCATAGGTTGTATTATCTACATCTACATCCGTAATATTTATAAAACTAATTCCTTTTGCCCAAAGGGCAAATTCATCTACAGTTCCTAAATCTATATAGACATTTTTAGCATTAGTAACAGCCTCTTTCGCTTCTGCTGAATTTGGATATTTTGCAACAATATCTTTATAGTTCTTTAATGCTTTTTGATTTTTATTATCATTGTAAAATAACAATCCATCTCTTAATAAAGCTCTAGAATTATAGGAACTTCTTGGGAAATCTTGAAATAACATCTTATAAGCTTTGTGTGCATTTTTAGTATTTTTTTGTGCAGAGTATGTGTTACCTAATTGAAATAATGCATCATCTCTAAAATTAGACAACTTAAAATTGCTTAGTAAGCCTTCTAACTGTAATATTTTATTTTCATTCTTTTTTAAGAAACCATAGCTCATTGCCATTTGGTACTGAGCATAATCTGCACTAATCCCATATTTTTCAACTACTTTCTTATACGCTTTAATAGCTTCTGCATAATCTTTAGTGGCAAAAAAACTATCTCCCATTCGTATGGTCGCATCATCATTCATGTTTATATCTTCATTACCTGTCTTCAGAAATTCATCAAATAGTTTTAACGAAGACGAATATTCTTTTAGTTTAAAGTAGCTATATCCAATATTATAATCAATAAGCTCATATTCACGGATCTCTTTAGAGGCCCTTTTTTTAAAAGTAATAAATTCATTTAAACCTGTCTGAAAATCTCCTAGTCTATAATTGGTTTCAGCACTCCAATATAGAGATTTAGCTTTGATAGAAGTATCGATAGATTTTTTCCCTAATTGAAAATAAGGAAGAGATTCTTGAAGTTTATTTAGGTTAAATAACTGAATTGCTCTGTAATAAGAGATTTCATAGCGTAAATTTTGGTTCTGCTTGCTTTTCTTTAAATAATTAAGTGCTCCCTGATAGTCTTGTTGATATAAGTAAGATGTTATCAGCAATCCCTTAATTTCCTGATAGCTAGAAGATTTTGGGTATGCTTTTAAGAAGTCTTGTAAAACTTCAGCAACACTTTTATAGGAGTTACCTTCTTCATAACTTAATTTTGCATAGTTCAATGTAGCATCTTCTTTTACTTTGAGGTCAAAATTCATCTCACTGGCACTTTTAAACGCATTTAGTGCCTCAGGTTTTTTCTCTAGGTAGATATAACATTCACCGAGGTTGTAATATGCTTTTTGTGAAACATTATTTTTTTCATCAATAATTTTATTAAAATTATTGACAGCATTTTCAAAATCATTTTGTTTAAAATAAGCGTAACCTAACTGGTAATAATCTGTATTATTCCATTTCCCTTTTTTACCTCTATAAACTTTTAAGTAAGAAATGGATTCTTTATATTTTTTTAAATTGAAAAAACTTTCACCAATAATTTTTGAAATTTCAGATGATTCTTTGGGTTTTGCTTTTTCTAATAGTTTCATTCCAACTTCAATACATTTTTCAAAGCTTCCAGCTTTAAAACTAATATCCAGTAAATAATAAGTTACCTCACTTTTGTAGGCTTCATCATCTGCAATTTCTTGAAGTGTTTGTTCTGCAATTTCATAATCTTCTTGTTTATATGAAATATACCCGAAGTAGTATCTAGAATCATTTCCATACTTAGGGTCGTTAATTAATGCAATAAATTTCTTCTTTGCTAAATCTAAATTTCTAGTTGATAAATACGCATATCCCATTTTAAAATTTAATTCTTTTTTATTGACTAGAGAAAAGGCATCTGAATTTACTTTTGAATACCATTTTAATGCATATGCTGCTTTTTTATTCGCAAAATAATAATTACCAACATTAAAATATGCCTTATATTTTTTTGTGCTATTTGGATAATTATCTACAAATTTTAATATTTTTTCATCTGCATCTGCTTGATGTAAACGAATTGCACAAATAGCATCATAATAATCAGCATCAGCTTTGATACCAATTTCATTTTTCGCATTTTCAGAAACTTCAATAAAATATTTTTGTGCTCCTACATAGGCTTTGCTATTAAAAAGTTTTAAAGCATGATTGTATTCAGCTAGAAGTTCAATATCTATTTTTGTTTGTTGTGCATAGATTTGCAAAGGATTAATAATAAAAAACAAGAAGATAAGTATGAATGGAGTAAAATGATTTTTCATAGATGTTTTAAATTATTTTTAATTTATAACGAACAATTTTATTTTTTGTTGGGTATAAGATGCAATAATTCATAATAATTATCCTTAAAAATAGTAATTGATTTTATCTTTATTATTATTTGACACAACAAATACTGTAATTTCTATCCAAAAAATTATGTAGGTTTGTAAAAAGATCAATTCCATGGAAAAATCAATTTTACATCTAGAGAATGCAGATATTTATCAAAGAGATAACTTGGTGCTTTCTAAAGTAAATTTGACAATAAATAAAGGAGATTTTTATTATTTGATTGGCAAGACAGGAAGTGGAAAAAGTAGCTTAATGAAAACACTTTATGGCGATTTAAAGTTACAAAGAGGTGTTGGTTCTATCGTTGATTTTGATCTCAAAACATTAAAAGAGAAAGAAATTCCTTTTCTTAGAAGAAAAATTGGTATTGTATTTCAAGACTTTAAATTATTAAATGATAGAACAGTTTTCGATAATCTTCTATTTGTCTTAAAAGCAACAGGTTGGAAAGATAAAGCATCTATGAAATCTAAAATTGAAGAGGTCTTAGATCATGTAGGTATGAAAACAAAATATTACAAGAATCCTTTTGAATTGTCTGGAGGGGAGCAACAGAGAGTCGCTATTGCTAGAGCCTTATTAAATGATCCAGATTTAATTTTAGCAGATGAGCCTACAGGAAACTTAGATCCAAAGACTTCTTTAGAAGTAATGGATTTATTAAATGAAATTCATCAAAGTGGAAAAAGTATCTTAATGGCTACTCATGATTATGCGTTGATTGTGAAATTCAAACAAAAAACTATCAAATGTGAAGGTGGAGAATTATTTGAAGTTGTAGCACAGACTACCCCTTGAAAATAATATCAATTATTTTTTTTGCACTATTTTTTGGATTAAATTTTTCTAATATCTTTTTACGCTCCTCTATGATTGATGGTTCAAAATCTTTGTTAAATAATTTGGCTGTTATAGTTAAAAAATCAGCTTTTGTTGTAGCTTTTTCACAAAGGGATTCCAAGCCTGTTTGATTTATCATAAAATCATTGGCAATAATAAATTTCCCTTGGTGTAGGGTATTAAGAAGTTTTAATTTGATTCCTGTATTTTGAAACGTAGGGAGCACATTTATATGAGCTTTTTCAAACAGTGTATATAAATCGTTTTCATCTATTAAAGAATGAAATTTTATATTTTTATATCTTAAAGTCTCTTTAAACACCTTATTATTTTTATAGCTACTAGCAATGATTAATTGGTAGTCTGATTCTTTATAAACATCAATTAAAAATAATGCAGCTTTTACATTCTCTGATACTAGAAGGTGGCCATGGTATAAAATAAAATTTCCTCTAGCTTTTAGAGTTGTGTGTTTTTTTGTGTCATGAAAAGCAGGAATATAGACACATTTGTCTCCATATTTTTTTTTAAAATACTCTAGTTCTAATGGTGAGATGGAAAAAACACCCTGCATTTTTTTTAAAATATTTTCATAACGTTTTAATTTTCTAGACTCTTGTTTATAAAAAATACGTTTAAGGCCTTTAGGCTCGCTTTTTTCTAGACCTTTATAAAAAGCATGTTCTATGTTGTGTGCGCGAAGATATAGTGAACGTTTGCTAAAATTAAATAGGTTTAAAATATAGGTAGTATTCAATCCATCAAAAAGGATAGGATATGAATCTTTGTTTAGATTCGCTATTAGCAAATCATTTCCTCTACTTTTTACTATGAGAGGATATCTTGAGAATAAACTCTTTATAAATGAGTTTCTTGGATAGTAGAAAACTTCTTCACAATACTTGTGAAGTTCTGTTTGCTCACCTTTGCCATAATTAAACACGTGGAGATAAATTACAACACCCAAATCAGACAGTGCTTTTAATTTGTAAAATACATCTATGACACCTCCATAATTTGCAGGGTAGGGTACATCAAAAGAAACTATGTGAAGTTTGTTAGTCAAGCTTTGAAAAAATTGAAATTAAGTTCTTTTTTTCTTTAGACCAATTTAGTTCTTTTGTAGCCGCTAATAACTCTTTTTTATAATTATTGCTATTCATAGCTATAATGGTCTTGGCTAGGGTTTCTGGATTTCTTTTAGTTATTAGTTCCCCAACAGAATATGTTTCAATAATAGCTCTCATTTCTGGTAAATCATAAACAACCATAGGAACACCAGCATGTATATAGTCAAATATCTTATTGGGTAATGCATACCTGTAATTTAATCCTAGATCTTCCTCCAAACTCATTCCAATTGTTGCATTTGGAGTAAGTCTTTTTAGTTCTTGTGGCGTTTTTTTGCCAAGAAATACGACCTTGCTTTCTAAAGAAAGCGATGTTACTTTTTTCTTTAAGAGCTCTAAAATATCCCCATCTCCAATCACTACAAATATATATTCGTCAAGTAAGGGCATTGTATCAATCATAAGTTCGATGCCTCTTCCAATATTTAAAGATCCCTGGTATAAAATTATTTTTTGATCTTTAGTGTCGAATTCGAACTTCTTTTGATTACTTTTTTGTGTTTTGGGAATATTTCGAACTACAGTTGCTGAAACGCCATATAAACGATGATAGTGGTTTTTGATGGAATCACTTACTGTAATAATATTTTGTAGTATTGGAATAATATTTCTTTCTATAGAAAGCCAAATATTTTTCACTCTTTTATTATTGACCAGTTCCGGGATTTCTGAAAATAATTCATGACTGTCAAAAATTAGTTTTTTATTCTGAAATTTACCAATCAAATAATTAGGTAAAAGAGTGTCAAGATCATTAGCAAATAAGATATGTTTTCTAGTAAAAAGAAGAAATAAAAACAGTCTAATATTATATTCGGCATAAAATAAAAATCCTTTATTGAAAAGCAATCGAAATCTTTTTGTGCTATAGTCTCTTTGGATGGGGAGACTATTTTTTAGTTTTCTACCTATTAAAAGAACATCATAACCTATTTCAGATAAAACGTCACAGGTTTTGTCAACACGTTGGTCTGTGACTAAATCATTGGTAACGGAAACTATTATTCTTTTCAACTCATTTTATTTAGCGAAGGCAAGATATAAAAAACCAACGTAGGTTTTTTTTTTGAAAATTTTCAGGAGATTAAAAACCATCTTATTTGGATTTTATTGATTTTTTCGAAAAAAATTTGATCATAAAAAACAAGCCACTTAAAACAAATAAAACTCCTATAAACATGATTGTTTTTTCTAGAGATAACTTAGATAAAAGCCATAAGATTACTGTAGATGATAGTAACGGGATAATATATCCCCCTGGAACTTTAAACCCATCAGTTGTATTTTTTAATTTTGAAGCTTTTAGTTTAATGGTAGCGAGTGATATCCCAAGATAAATGAGTAGTGTAGAGGCACTAGATATAATAGCCAACTCTTTAAACCCCCCTATGATTGAAAATGTAAAACCTAGACAAACGTATAAAATTATGGACACATAGGGTGTCAAGTATTTTTTATGAATAGTTGCGAGTTTTTTTATAGGAATTACATTGTTTTTAGATGCAGCAAACAACACCCTTGGCATGCTAAGAATCTTACTACTTAAACTACCAACCATTGCTATTGCAGCTCCAACAGTCATTATTGTAAATCCAATAGGACCAAAAATAATATGAGCAACCTCTGCTAATGGGTTTTTATCATATGACGAAAGAGCATCTCCTAAAACACCTTGCGAAATGAGTTGGATTAAAATATAAATAATTAGAATTATACCTATACTTAATCCTATTGCTTTGGGAATTGTTTTTTTAGGATTTTTAACTTCTCCACTTAAAGAAAGCCCTTTTTCAGCACCTATAAAAGCAAAAAATAAGATTAAAGACATTTCACCAATATCACTTGTACTTGGGGTGGTTTCCCAGTAAATATTAGAAATACTTACTTCTTTATATCCAAAAATAATAATGAGAAGTAGTGGTGCGAGTTTAAGTACTGTAATTATTTTCACAAAACCAACCCCTTTTTTCAGCCCCACGATATTTATATATCCAAATCCAAAAAAGAGTAACATAAAAAACACACCTTGAAACCATAGCTTATTAAAAATAGGTGAGAATGTTCCTAAAATATCTACAATAGCATTTGCTACTGCAGCATCTCCAGAAAAAGATGCCAGTACTATAAGAATAGCAGTAAGAAATCCTGGGTATGTTCCAAAAGAAGATTCAATATAATTGTAACTACCACCGGCTCCGGTATAGATACTCCCTAATTCAGCAAAACAGCACATCACCAACACCATTACAAAACCGCAGAATAAATAAGCTATAATACTAGCAGCTCCAAGACTAGCAGCTATTATAGCAGGTAATACAAATATTCCACCACCAATAATAATATTAATAATATTAGCGCTAAGTCCAAAAACACCAACTTCTCTATGTAATTTCATATATATATTATTCTTTAATTAATTATAAAAAAAAGCTTTATACATCGCCAAATTATACTTTTGAAAATTAATATTGCTTAATATTCAAATTATAAACTTATTGTCATCTTTTATAAGTTCCGTCAGGTAGCGTTGTTGGAAACATATATTGTGGGTCAGTAAGAAGTGAATAAATTGCAACATCTGTATTTTGAACCAATGTTTTTGTATTTAAATCCCATTCTTGAGATATTTCATTAAGTCTATTCTCTTGAGCACCTAAAATAGAACTCATTGCCCAATACATATATTCAGTTGCCATACAATCATAATCACAGGTTTGATCATCATAAGTATACCAAGCACTCGAAGGGTATGGGTTTGGGATAGTTGTGAAGTTCCCACCTCTAGCAATATCCATTGCATTCGTTAATGCTGTTCCACTATTTTCTCCAAATATTGTTGGGTATGTATTTGCATAACCTGATTGGGTAATTACGTGCCAAATTTCTTCAATTGCAGCATCAAACTGACCTGTATGTCCATTTGTATGCCAGGAAGGAATAGTTTCGTCGTTACCTAAATCTTGTGCATTAAGGTTTATTTGAGATTCTGTTTTCCAAAGAAACAAAGCTGTATTATTTGATGTCAATGAAGTTAATAAAGACATGTTATCTACTGTTCCATCTTCATTATTATCTAAATATTGAGCCATTATATTAGCTGCGTGAAGTAGCTTTAAGTCTTCAACATCTGAATATGCATAGATGGGAATACCAAAAACATCTACTTTTCTATTTGTTAGTGTAAAACCAGTATCGCTATGCGCAACAATCGTAAAGTTAGGATCATTTCCAGGAGAAATAACTACTGATTCTGTTTTGTCATCATTATTGCACCCATTGAATGATATAATAAACCCTATCATTAGAATAGTGTATTTGCTGGTAGCCATATTGTATTTTTTTTAATATTCTACTTTAAACCTAATTCGTCGTTTAATATTTCTGAAGATTATCTCAAATTATATTAGTTGTTCCCCTTATAAAATAATTTTTATCTAAATCTAAACATTAAAAATAGTTTAATTTTTTCTTCTGTACAATTTGATAAAAATTAAGTAAAAAGAGATACTTCCTAAAAATCTTATTTGTACAGCTAGGTAAACTATACAAGAGTAAATTCAAACTAATTTTTATTTTCATTTAATTAAAACTATTCTTATCGAAAAGTTAGTATTTTTGCTTAAACAATTTTATGAAAAAATTAGCAATCATCCTTTTAATTTTAAGCTTTAATTTTAAAATTTTTTCTCAGATAAACCCAGATAATATAGAGATAGTAAGAGATAACTATGGGGTGCCTCATATATATGCTGCCAAAGATTCAGAAGTTGCTTACGGTTTTGCTTGGGCACAAGCAGAAGACCATTTTAAACTTATACAAGAGGGTTTTTTAGCAGGAAACGGATTACTTGGAAAACTAATTGGCTTAAAAGGAGCTGGTGCTGATTTCTTAACACAATTAATACAGTCGGAAAAAACAGTTAATGATCTCTATGGAACACTCGATAAAAAATTTATTACTCTTATTAAAGGATTTGCCGAAGGGCTTAATGCATATGCAGAGAAACATCCAGAAGAGATCCTTGAGAAAAAACTATTTCCACTAACACCTAAAAAATTACTTCGCTACACACAATTACAATTATTTATTTCAAACGGTGCAGATAAACTAGTGAGTGGTATAGTAAACAATACACTATCATGGCCATATGAAATAGAACAAGACACCAAAGGCTCAAATTTAATAGCAATTAGCAGAAGTAGAACAGGTTCAGATGAAACTTTATTGGCGATTAATACACATCAGCCTTTAGAGGGGCCTACCTCTTGGTATGAAGCACATCTGGTAAGTGAAGAAGGAACAAATATTATTGGTGCTGCCTTTCCAGGTTCCCCGTGTTTACTTACTGGTGCAAATGAATTTTTAGGATGGACACATACCGTTAATTACCCAGACAAGGCAGATGTATTTGCACTAGAAATGCATCCAAAGAAAAAAGATGTTTATTTAGTAGACGGGAAGCCTTATAAATTAGAAAAATTTAAAGCAAAGCTTACCTTAAAATTTCTTGGGATGAATATTTCAATTAAGAAAAAGTTCTACAAAAGCATCTATGGTCCTACGCTAAAAAATAAAACAGGAGTATATTCAGTCAGAACTCCAAGTACCACCAATATAACTGCAATCGAGCAATGGTGGAAAATGAACAAGGCCACTAATTTCACCGAATTTTATGAGGCCTTAGAGATGAAAGCACTACCGGGATATAATATCGGATATGCAGATAGAAATGATACTATTTTTTACATTTCTAATGGTAAAATTCCTATAAGAGCAATAGGCTACGATTGGACAGATGTAGTTCCTGGAAATACTCAAAAAACATTATGGGATTCTTACTATGATATTAAAGACTTACCACAAGTAGTTAGTCCAGCTTCTGGATTTGTCTACAATGCCAATCACAGTCCTTTTAAATCGTCTGGAGAGTTAGACAATCCTATTGCAGAAAACTTTGCAAAAGAAATGAATTTTGAAACCTACGATAACAATCGATCTACAAGATTATTGCAGCTGCTAGAAGAACAAGAAAGTATAGATTATGAGCGTTTTAAGCGCATTAAATACGACCACCAATTACCAACACCACTGCAGTACAACTATATGGATTTAAATCCGTTGTTTGAGATGAAAATAATAGATTATCCAGATGTTAGCGTATTGTTGTCAGATATTCAAAACTGGGATAGAATTACTAATATAACTTCTTATGGAGCAGGAGCTTATGCTTCCTTATATTATCAACTTTCCCCTTTTTACTATCAACTAGGGGAAGATCGTGTTTTTACACACGAGGCATTATACAAGGCATTAAAAATCACAAAAGAGCATTTGAAAACTTATTTTAATACTGAACGTATTCAGTTAGGAGATTTTCAAAAGTTAGTTAGAGGAACTAAAGAAAGGCCTATTTTTGGTTTACCTGATGTGATAACAGCGATGCGAGGAGAGCCATATAAAGATGGTCGTATAAAAATCACACATGGAGAATCTTATATTGGTTTAGTGAGATTTACCCCCACTAAAACATATTATGAGTCTGTGATTTCTTATGGGAATAGTAGAAGGCCAGAGAGTCCTCACTATACTGATCAGATGGAATTATATGCTAATTTTAAAACAAAAACAATGTCGTTTGATAGAGCAGATGTATTAAAAAACGCCATAAGAAGATATGCGCCTAAATAGATTATTTTCTTTTGTGAAGGCAATAATTTAGTTTTTCCATTACACTATATAACTCCTTTTTTCAACTAATGTATATACATTTCAACTTCTAAGTTTTTATAATTCAATTTTAAATCGCCTTGTGTTTTTTTAAGTGATATATAGAATTAATTGAACCAAAAAGCTGCTTCAATTCCAGAAACAATGTTTTTTAAGCAGCCAGAAGTATACTAATATTTTTTTTTTATCTTTAAAAAATTATGAAAAAATATATCCTCGCATTAGATCAAGGAACAACAAGCTCTAGAGCGCTAGTTGTTGATGAGAAAGGAAGCATTGTTTCTGTTGCTCAAAAAGAATTCAAACAATATTTTCCAACACCAGGTTGGGTAGAACATGACCCCAATGAAATTTGGTCTACTCAAGTAGGAGTTGCAACAGAAGCCATTGTTAAAGAAGGAATCTCTTTTGAAAACATTGCTGCAATTGGTATTACCAATCAGCGTGAAACCATTGTCGTTTGGGATAGAAACACAGGTAAACCTATCTACAATGCTATTGTTTGGCAAGACAAAAGAACCTCAGCATTCTGTGACGAACTCAAAAAAATGGGTAAGAGCGACTTCATTAGAGAAAAAACTGGCTTGGTCATTGATTCGTATTTCTCTGCAACCAAGGTTAAATGGATACTAGATCATGTAGAAGGTGCAAGAGAAAAAGCAACATCAGGAGAACTTTTACTGGGGACCATAGATTCTTGGCTTATATGGAATTTTACAAAAGGAGAACAACATGTTACTGATGTTTCCAATGCGTCTAGAACCATGTTATTTAACATACATACCATGGATTGGGATGATGAATTATTAGAGTTATTTACCATTCCAAAAAATATGTTGCCATCAGTTAAACAGTCTAGTGAGGTGTATGGTCATACAAAAACTGGGTTATTTGATGTCAATATTCCTATTTCTGGAATTGCAGGTGATCAACAAGCGGCATTATTCGGACAAATGTGCACCCAAAAAGGCATGGTTAAAAACACTTACGGTACAGGATGTTTTATGCTCATGAATATTGGGGAAAAACCTATTATTTCAAAAAATAATCTATTAACAACAGTTGCTTGGAAAATCAATGGCAAAACTCACTATGCGTTAGAGGGAAGTATTTTTATTGCTGGTGCAGTTGTTCAGTGGTTGCGAGATAGTTTAAAAATTATAAGGACCTCTCAAGACGTAGAAGCTTTGGCCAGCTCTGTTGATAGTTCTGAAGGGGTCTATTTTGTTCCTGCCTTTGCGGGTCTGGGAGCACCACACTGGAACCAATATGCACAAGGAACTATGTTTGGTCTAACAAGAGGGAGCACAGATGCTCACATCGCTAGAGCAGCGATAGAATCAATTGCATTTCAAACGATGGATGTTTTAAAAGCCATGGAAGCTGATGCAGGTATTGCTATTAAAGAACTCCGAGTTGATGGAGGTGCTACAATCAATAATATGCTTATGCAGTTTCAAGCAGATGTTCTAAATACAGTAACTGTTCGCCCTAAAGTTATTGAAACTACGGCTATGGGAGCTGCATTTTTAGCAGGATTAGCAGTAGGTTATTGGAAGAGTCCTGAAGAAATTCAAGATATTTGGCAAAAAGATACCTCTTTTAAACCTTCTCAGTCAAGAGATAAGATAGAAGGTGAGATTAAAGGATGGTATAAAGCCATAGATGCTTTAGAGTACTGGACAAAAATTAACAGTTAAAATCTAATAAATATGACTCCATTTATTGCAGAAATCATAGGAACTACCTTACTTATTATTTTAGGAGGTGGTGTAGTTGCTAATGTAGAATTGAATAAGACTATTGGCAATAACAGTGGTTGGATTGTGGTTACCACTGGATGGGCTTTAGCTGTTTATGTTGCTGTAGTGGTGACAGCACCTTATAGTGGAGCACATGTAAATCCAGCCGTTAGCATTGGCTTAGCTATTGCTGGAAAATTCCCATGGGAATCAGTACCCTCTTATCTTTTAGCTCAAATGATAGGAGCTATGGTAGGGGCTTTTATTGTTTGGTTGGTGTATAAAAATCATTTTGATGCTACCAAGGAAGGAGCAACTAAGAAAGCTGTTTTTTGCACAGCACCGGCAATCCGGAATACATTTTTTAATTTAATGGGTGAAACGGTGGGTACTTTTGTATTGGTTTTTACCATTTTAAACTTTACCAACGCAACTATGACTGATTCGCAAGAAATCATAGGTTTAGGCTCTTTAGGAGCCCTGCCAGTTGCTTTTTTGGTGTGGGCTATTGGTCTATCTTTAGGAGGTACAACTGGTTATGCTATCAATCCAGCTAGAGATTTAGGACCTAGAATAATACATGCTATTTTACCAATAAAAGATAAAGCACCAAGTGATTGGAGCTATTCATGGATTCCAGTCGTAGGTCCTATTTTAGGCGCTTCAATTGCCGCCTTATCTATGTTATTATTATTTTAAAAGCACTACATTAAATCATAGTAGGCTATATTATTACCTATTTTAATTTGATTATTTTTTCTAATTATTTAAGAATCCATTTGTTTAGATAGTTTCTAATCATAATTTTCACAAAAAAAACACCATCAACTATGCATCATATTGCCTCTTCGTTTACACTACCAAATGGTTCAACTTTAAAAAATAGAATTGCAAAATCGGCTATGAGTGAAAATTTCGGTACTGCATACCATGCGCCAAGTTCTGGTTTAATTAACGTATATCGGGTTTGGGCTAAAGGCAATCCAGGACTACTCATTACAGGAAATGTAATGGTAGATGCTAAAGCACTTGGTGAGGCACGTAATGTAGTTGTAGAAGATTACAAGCATTTCAAAGAACTTCAATCATGGGCAAAATCTGTTGAAGGAACTGGTGTGCATCTTTGGCCACAGATCAATCATCCAGGCCGACAGGCTTTTGCTGCAATTAATAAAGAAGTAGTTGCTCCTTCGGCTATTCCACTTAAAATGGGTGGAGCTTCTAAAATGTTTAAAACACCCATGGCTTTAAGTGAGGAAGCTATTTGGGATATTATCAAACGTTTTGGAAATACAGCAAGAATAATGAAAGAAGCCGGATTTACTGGCTGTCAAATTCATGGAGCTCACGGGTATTTGGTGAGTCAGTTTTTATCACCAAATAGTAATATTAGAACAGATCAGTGGGGAGGCACATTAGAGAATCGAACACGTTTTGTATTGGAGATTTATAGAGAAATTCGTCGTCAAGTAGGGCAAGACTATCCTATTGGAATAAAGATTAATTCTGCCGATTTTCAACGGGGTGGTTTTACAGAAGAAGAATCCATGAAGGTCATTCAATTACTTGGAAATGAAGGAATTGATTTGATTGAAATTTCTGGTGGAACCTATGAGAAACCTGCAATGATAAAAGGAAACCGTAAAAAGAGTACTATAGAACGTGAAGTTTATTTCTTAGATTATATCGAGAAAGCTCGAAAACTTACAACTACTCCCTTGTTGCTTACAGGTGGATTTCGTTCGGTAACAGTTATGGAAGATGCCTTGGCAAGCGGCAAGTTAGATGTCGTTGGTTTGGCTAGACCTTTTTGTTTATACCCAGAATTAGCCAATCAAATTTTTGATGGTTCTGTTAAGCGGTTTGAAGCGCCAGTTCCTAAAATTGGAATTCGCTTGCTAGACAAACTTGGAGGCGTAGAATTACCATGGTATGAACTTCAAATACAACGCATAGGAAAAGGCAAGTCTCCAAAAAAGAACCTTCCTGGTATTTTGGCTTTTTGGTTTAGTCTAAAGAGCTTGTTTTTTAAATCTTTTTGGAAGAATTAACTTCTATATGAGCATTATTTTTGAAGAGGCATAGCTAAAGAATCTTTCTAGTCATGTGAATTAACAATTTAAAACTTTGGCTTGAGTACAAAACACCTCAGTAAAACCCAATAGTTATTATATGAAATTCAACAGATGCTATTCTTTAGTAAAAGCTACTCATTCTTAATGAACTAAGTGTTATTTATTTATAATAATTTTGTGGCTCTTTGTATAATCATAACACTATTTTTTTAGCAGGATTTAGAGATTTTAATTTAAATCTATCTAATCATTTTATTATCTTTAATCAATTATTCAATCAACTTATTAATTATGAAAAAACAAATAATTATTCTTTTTGTAGCTCTTTTTTGTCATTTTATATGTCCAATCTCTTTACAAGCACAAGAAGATGTTTTTCAAAACCTCGAAAAGATAGCTATTGTTGATCAAAAGATAATGATGCCAATGCGTGATGGAGTAAGACTTGCTACAGATATCTATAGACCTAAAGGAAATGGTAAATTCCCCATTATTTTTTCAAGAACTCCCTACAATTTTAATTCCTGGGGAGATGGTAAACAAAAAACAAGGACTGCTATGCGTGCCTATGACTATGTTAAAAAAGGATACGTGTATATTGTTCAAAATGAACGTGGACGTTATTATTCAGAGGGAAAGTGGGATATTTTAGGAGTACCTCTTACGGATGGTTATGATGCTTTTGAATGGATGAAAAATCAGTCTTGGTCTAACGGAAAAATTGGAACACTAGGATGTTCTTCAACCGCTGAATGGCAAATGGCTGTTTCTGCATTAGATCATCCATCACATGCCGCTATGGTTCCTCAGGGATTTGGTGCTGGCGTAGGGCGTATAGGTGATGTTAATGAACAAGGAAATTGGTATCGTGGAGGTGTAGAGCAGATGTTGTTTTTTTCATGGCTCTATGGTGTAGAACAAGACAAGTTTAAACCAAGAATTCCTGTAGGAGCTTCACAAGAAGATTTAATAAGAATATCAAGATTTTATGATTTAGCACCAGAGAATCCTAAAGTAGATATGTCTCAAGCCTTAAATCATTTACCTATTCAAGATATATTAAAAAACATAAATGGCAAGCATGAAATATTTGATAAAATGATTCGTCGTAAACCAAACGATCCAGAATGGTTTAACGGAGGTATTTATCATGATGATAAAGATATTGGAACTCCTAGTTTTTGGTTTGCTTCATGGTATGATGTTTCGATTACTCCGAATATTAAACTATTTAATCATGCTAGAAATAATTCAAAAAATGCATTTATTAGAGACAATCAATATCTAGTGATAGCTCCAACACTTCATTGCGCCTATACAAGAGCTACTGAAAATACAATTGTAGGAGAGCGTAGCGTTGGTGATGCACGATTAAATTATGATGAACAAATCACCAAATGGTTTGATTTATGGTTAAAGGGGGCTTCAAATGATTTTAAAGAGACTACTCCAAGAATCCAATATTACACGATGGGTAGTAATCAATGGCAATCTGCTGAAACATGGCCTCCAGAAAACACTAAAATGGTCACTTATTACTTAAATAGTAACGGAAAAGCTAATAGTCGTTTTGGAGATGGAACACTATCTACTATTAATGCTAAAGAAGATAATCCAGATAAATTTACATATGATCCGATGTCACCTGTTTCGTCATATGGCGGTAATGTTTGTTGTACAGGTAACGCGATAAAAGGTGGAGCTTGGGATCAACAGGATATGGAAGCTAGAAATGATATTTTAGTTTATACGACAAATACTTTAGAGGAAGATACCGAGGTTAGTGGATTTATTAAATCTAAGCTATATGTGTCATCTGACGCAAAAGACACTGATTTCACTATCAAATTAATTGATGTATATCCCAACGGTTCAGCTTATAATTTAGATGAAACTATTCAACGTGTTCGTTATAGAGAAGGATATGATAAGGAAGTTTTTATGGAAAAAGATAATATTTACGAAGTTAATTTAACACCAATGTCAACTAGCAATACTTTTAAAAAGGGGCATCGCATTAGAATTGAAATT
>MDTF01014076.1_pt1 | contig 33014 bp, 30 predicted proteins | sample 811191 | NCBI WGS metagenome assembly MDTF01 (sample SAMN05326649, study PRJNA326480) | marine metagenome | isolation source: seawater | place: Southern Ocean | collected 2011 | reverse complement strand
GGTGGTGAGATTCAGTTGACTGATGCGCTGGACGAGCTATTAAAAAGTGAAGGCCTGAACGCCTTTGAGACCGATGCCGCGACCTTTGACTGTGGTAACAAGCAGGGCTTCTTGGGTGCTAACGTTGCTGTGGGTATCCAGGACCCTAAAATTAAGGCGTACCTGAAGGCCTTGCTTGAGAGTTCTGACGCTTAGGCCGCGATAATGGCTATTATCAAATGTAACCCATGACTGCCGTGATCTTTGGTGTCCGTCTGCAGGGCTCGGCAACAAATTAGCGGTCAGGCTGTGGGGCCAGTTTGGTCCTAGGCTTGAAGCTACAGAAAAATCTATCTAACAAAGAGTTTTCATTTTGACAAAGAAAATAAAAATTACCGTGGTAGGCTCTGGTTATGTGGGAATGTCACTAGCGGTCCTGCTTGCTCAACATAATGATGTCACAATACTTGATATAGATCCCGGGCGAGTAGAGAAGGTAAATAATAGGGAATCCACAGTTGCAGATGCTGATATTGAGGCGTTTCTTTCCGAGAAAGCGCTAAGCTTATCTGCAACCTTGAATGAAGAGGCGGCTTATAAGGGCTCAAGTTTCGTGATTGTTGCAACCCCAACTAATTATGACCCAGAGACCAATCGCTTTGATACAGGCTCGGTTGATAGTGTAGTTAAAAATGTTCTGGAGCTAAACTCGGAGGCGCTGGTGGTTATAAAGTCCACTATCCCGATCGGCCATACAAAATACCTTCAAGAGAAGTTCCACAGCAATCGTGTTATTTTTTCGCCAGAATTTTTGCGTGAAGGGCGGGCGCTTAAGGATAACTTGTATCCGTCTCGAATTGTTGTGGGCGGTGAGTTAGAGAAAGCTACTCAGTTTGCCAGGCTTCTGATTGAGGGTGCAAAAAAAGAGGATATCCAGACCTTGTTTGTAGGATCCTCAGAGGCTGAGGCCGTAAAATTGTTCGCCAACAACTATCTTGCGATGAGGGTAGCTTTTTTTAATGAATTGGATTCTTATGCGCTGGGCCATAATTTAGACACTAAAAGTATTATAGACGGGGTGTGTCTGGATGAACGAATAGGGGGAGGCTACAACAACCCATCCTTTGGATACGGAGGCTACTGCCTGCCCAAGGATACCAAGCAACTGCTGGCTAACTATAATCAGGTTCCGCAAGACATTATTCAAGCTATAGTTTGGTCAAATGCTACGCGCAAAGACTTTATTGCTCATGAAATTTTAAAACAAAGCCCTAAGGTGGTTGGGTTTTATAGGCTGATTATGAAGGAAGGTAGTGATAACTTTAGGTCATCTGCCATTCAAGGCATTATAAAAAGAATTAAAGCAGCAGGGGTTGAAATTATAATGTATGAGCCCTCATTAAATGAAGAGACCTTTGATGGCTCTCGAGTTATAAGTAATCTAGATGACTTTAAATCTAAGTCCGATATTGTTGTAGCCAATAGAATGAGTGAAAGCTTGGTTGATATTAAAAGTCGTGTTTTTACTCGCGACGTCTTCGGTGACAACTAGTGCAAGTTTACCATTTCGTTAATTTCAAGGATTAAAAGATTATGACTATTTGTGCTGTGATATTAGCAGGTGGGTCAGGTACGAGGCTATGGCCTTTATCAAGAGCTAAGCACCCCAAACAGTTTTTGAAAGTTTGTGGCGACAGTACGATGTTGCAATCCACGGTTAAGCGTTTAGATGGGTTGAATATTCAGTCTACGGTTACAATCTGTAATGAGGAACATAGGTTTTTTGTTGCAGAGCAGCTTCGTGAAATTGATAGACTCGGTCCCATTATTTTAGAGCCAGTAGGACGAAATACTGCACCCGCTGTAGCTCTTGCAGCGCTTATGTCTAAAGAAGATCCGCTATTACTTATACTTTCAGCCGACCATCTCATTCAAGACGAAGCCGCTTTTAGAGAGGCGGTTATGAAAGCTACCCCTCTAGCTGAGGCTGGAAAGTTAGTGACCTTTGGTATTGTCCCAGATGGGCCAAATACTGGTTATGGATACATCAAAAAGGGTTTAGCTGAAACTGTTGGCTTCGTTGTCGATAGTTTTGTAGAAAAACCATCAATAGCTTTGGCCACTGAGTATGTAAGTTCAGGAGAGTATTGTTGGAATAGTGGAATTTTCCTTATCAAAGCAAGCCGTTACATAGAAGAACTCAAGAAGTTTCGACAGGATATTTTTGAAGCCTGTGAAGCCTCAGTTGAGGGTGCAAAAATTGATTTAGATTTTTTGCGTATTAATCAAGAAAGATTTGGTCTTTGTCCGAGTGAGTCAATAGATTATGCCGTGATGGAAAAAACGTCTGATGCTGTGATGGTTCCAATAGATGTAGGTTGGAGTGATATAGGGTCTTGGACGTCGCTATGGGGCATTAGCGATAAAGATGAAAATGGTAATGCTACTCGCGGCGATGTGCTGCTTCATGAATCAAGCGGCACATATGTCAGAACAGATGGTGGGCTAGTTGCTGCTGTTGGCGTAAAAGACTTAGTTATTGTTTCTACCAAGGATGTCACCGTTGTTGCTCATAAAGACTGTGCCCAAGATGTAAAGATAGTTGCTGAAAAGTTAAGGAAAAACTCTCGGAGTGAGTGGGACATCCATCGTGAAGTCTATCGGCCTTGGGGAAAATACGATTCTATCGATAATGGGGATAGATATCAGGTAAAGCGTATCACTGTAAATCCTGGTGCAAAATTAAGTGTGCAAATGCATCATCATAGAGCCGAACATTGGATTGTTGTGTCAGGAACGGCCAAAGTTACCAATGGCGAAAAAACATTTTTATTATCAGAAAATGAATCTACTTACATTCCTACAGGTGTTATTCATGCCCTTGAAAATCCTGGGAAACTACCCCTAGAGCTAATAGAGGTTCAGTCGGGATCTTATTTAGGTGAAGATGATATTGTCCGCTTTGAAGATAAATATGGTCGTTCTGTTGATCCCTTAACTGCTTAAGTAATTTTTGCTGATTGGGGTGAGTTTTTTATGGGAGGTGTTACGAGTTGAATTATTCAAACAAAAAAATATTGGTCACGGGTGGCGCTGGATTTGTCGGGTCTCATTTGTGCCGCAGGCTAGTTAATGAAGGAAACTATGTGATTGCTGCAGATAATTTCTTCACTGGTCAGCATAAAAATTTAGCTGATCTTGTTGGGAACCCCAATTTTGAGATAATACGCCATGACATTAGCTTCCCTCTCTATATTGAAGTAGATGAAATTTATAATCTAGCGTGCCCAGCATCACCTGTTCATTATCAGTACGATTCGATTCAGACCACTAAGACTAGCGTTATGGGTGCCATCAATATGTTGGGCCTAGCAAAAAGACTAAATGCAAAGATATTTCAGGCATCCACTAGTGAAGTTTATGGTGATCCACAGGTGCATCCGCAGCCTGAGGGCTACTGGGGCCACGTAAACCCTATAGGTTTACGGTCTTGTTATGATGAAGGTAAGCGTTGTGCTGAGTCTTTATTTTTTAGTTATCACCGTGAGCATCAGTTAAAGATTAAAGTCGGTCGTATTTTTAACACCTATGGGCCAAGTATGCACCCTAATGATGGCCGTGTTGTTTCAAATTTCATCATGCAGGCACTGCAAGGGGAGCCTATTACTCTTTATGGTGATGGGTTGCAAACTAGATCTTTTTGTTATGTGGACGATTTGGTCGAGGTGATTATTGGGTTAATGTGCTCGGCAGATGATTGTATAGGCCCCATTAATATAGGTAATCCAAATGAGTTTACTATTAAAGAGTTAGCAACTTTGGTCATAGAGCTCACTGAGTCAAAATCAGAGTTGATATATAAGCCACTTCCAAGCGATGACCCAATGCAAAGACAGCCAGATATATCTGTCGCTAAAAATATATTGGGTTGGGAGCCTCAAATTCAGTTAGTTGAAGGGCTCTCTTGCACCATTCCTTACTTTGCGAATCTAATTCGTTAGTGTGTTTCATTTATATAGGTAAATTAAGGTGAAAATACTAGTAACAGGAGGTGCAGGTTTTATTGGTTCTGCGTTAATTCGTTATTTGGTTAATGACACTGACCACTCTATTCTTAACCTAGATAAGTTAACGTATGCTGGTAATATGGAATCACTGGTAGATGTTGAATCTAGTCCGCGATATCGAGCTGTCGTTGGTGATATTGCTGATGCCAGCTTGGTTTCAGCAGTTCTTGCCGACTTTCAGCCAGATGCCATAATGCATTTAGCGGCTGAATCACATGTTGATCGTTCGATAGACTCTCCAAGTGATTTCATTCAGACAAATATTGTCGGTACGTTAGTCCTGTTGGAGGCGGCCAGATATTACTTGGGGCAACAGCCAAAGGGGGAAAAAGCCAACTTTAGATTTCATCACATATCTACAGATGAGGTTTTTGGTTCACTTGGTGTAACCGGGTACTTCCAAGAAACGACAGCTTACGATCCAAGCTCTCCATATTCTGCATCGAAGGCATCGTCGGATCATCTCGTTCGTGCATGGCATAGGACCTATGGTTTGCCTGTTGTGATCACTAATTGTTCAAATAACTATGGGCCTTTTCAGTTTCCTGAAAAATTGATTCCACTGATAATCGAAAATGCAATCAATGGGAGCCCGCTGCCGGTCTATGGGGATGGTAGCCAGATTCGTGATTGGTTGTATGTAGACGATCATGTTCGCGCATTACTGTGTGTGGTTACCAATGGGCGTGTTGGCGAAACGTATAATATCGGTGGTAATAATGAGTGGACGAACCTAAAAGTAGTTGAAAAAATATGTGAATTACTTGATGCGCGTGTTCCTAGAGATTCTGCTTTTGGTAATAGCTATAAAGATCTAATTTCTTTGGTCGATGATAGACCTGGGCATGACCAGCGTTATGCGATTGATTCAACAAAAATTTCTAAAGAACTTGACTGGTCCCCGCAGGAGTCATTCGATACCGGCTTAAGAAAGACAGTAGATTGGTATTTATCTAACAGGCTATGGTCCGCGCGTGTTGCGGATGGTAGCTATCAGCAAGACCGGTTGGGGTTAACATCTAAGGTGATTAAAAAATGAAGGGGATAATACTGGCGGGTGGAACTGGTAGCAGGCTGTATCCGTTAACTCGGGTGACGTCAAAGCAATTACTTCCGATTCATGACAAGCCAATGATCTACTACCCATTAAGTATCTTGATGTTGGCAGGGATCCGAGAAATATTGATCATTTCAACTCCCCGTGATTTGCCACAGTTTGAGGAGCTTCTTGGCGATGGTAGTCAATGGGGCCTTCAGTTTGAGTATCTTGTGCAAGATAAGCCAGAAGGAATTGCGCAAGCATTTATTGTTGGTGAAAAATTTATTGATGGTGGTTCTTGTGCCTTGATTTTAGGGGATAACCTATTTTTTGGGCATGATCTTAGGGATACTCTTACTCGAATTGGATCCCAATCTCATGGCGCAACTATATTCTCATGCAGGGTTAGTAATCCACAAGATTATGGGGTTGTGGAATTCGATGAAGATGGAACGGTATTGTCGCTTGAGGAGAAGCCAACTATCCCAAAGTCAAATTACGCCGTCACCGGGCTTTATTTTTACGACAACCAGGTCGTGGAGATTGCGAAAAGTATTTCGCCATCATCGCGCGGTGAGCTTGAGATAACATCCATTAATGAGTGTTACTTAAAACTGGGTCAGTTAAATGTGGAAATATTTCGCCGCGGCATGGCCTGGCTTGACACTGGGTCGCATGAAGCACTTTTGGAAGCAGGACAGTTTATTCATACTATTGAGAAGCGACAGGGTCTTAAGGTTGGTTGTCCGGAAGAAATCTCATGGAGACAAGGTTGGATCGACAATGACCAGCTTAATATCTTGTCAGCTGCTCTGCACAAAACCGCTTATGGGGAATATTTAGGTGATCTACTTATAGGTGACGCCATTGATAAGTCTATTAAAAGAGAGAAAATATGAAAGCTGTAATTCTAGCAGGCGGTCTTGGTACAAGGTTAAGTGAAGAAACTAGCCTGAAGCCCAAACCAATGGTCGAAATAGGGAACTATCCTATTCTCTGGCATATTATGAAAATATACTCATCCCATGGAATAAACGACTTTGTTATTTGTTGTGGTTATAAAGGATATGTTATTAAAGAGTATTTTAAGAGCTATTTGCTTGGTTCATCCGATGTAACTTTTGACTTTACTACGGATACATACGAGATACATGATCATAAGGCTGAGCCATGGAAGATTACTCTTGTTAATACGGGAGAGCAGACTCTAACAGGAGGCAGATTAAAGAGAATTCGGGATTACGTTAAAGATGAGGACGAATTTTGCTTCACTTATGGTGACGGTGTAAGTGACGTTAATATTACTAAACTTATAGAGTTCCATAGATTGCATGGTAAATCAGCGACTCTAACCGCAACACGGCCTCAGGGACGATTCGGCGCTATTGATATAGCGACGGATGGAGTTATTAACAGTTTCAACGAAAAAAATGATGGAGAGGGCGCTTGGATTAATGGCGGTTTCTTTGTGTTGAAGCCTTGCGTTATTGACAGAATTGAATCAGATCAGACAACCTGGGAGCTGGAGCCATTAAGTGGCTTAGCCGCTGATGGGCAATTGATGGCTTTTAAACATGGTGGTTTTTGGCAGCCTATGGATACTTTGTATGAAAAAAACTATTTAAACAAACTATGGATAAGTGGAGAGGCACCATGGAAAACTTGGGATTAAACCCAAAATTTTGGGAAAAGAAATCAGTTTTTCTGACGGGCCATACGGGATTCAAGGGTGGTTGGATGGCTCACTGGCTATCACAGCTCGGATCAAATGTTTATGGGTATGGGCTTGCGCCGCCATCGGAGCCAAGTTTCTTTAAAGAAACTAATTTGCGAGAGCGATTGGCGGGCTCAACGATCGGTGATATCAGAGATTTGCACCAAATGTCTAATGCAATCAAGCGGTCGAAGGCGGACATAGTTATTCATATGGCGGCTCAGCCGTTAGTGAGGGAGTCTTATAATACGCCTACTGAAACCTTTGCGACGAATGTTATGGGGACAGTTAATCTTCTTGAGGCCGCCAGACATACTGATAATGTTAAAGCTATTGTCAGCATTACGACCGATAAATGTTATAAAAATATGGAGTGGCTGTGGCCCTACCGAGAAACTGACACGTTAGGTGGGCATGATCCATATTCTGCAAGCAAAGCTTGTGCTGAGCTTGCGGTGGCCGCATATCGTAGCTCATTCTTGACGGAGAATAAAATTCACGTAGCTAGTGCGCGTGCAGGCAATGTAATTGGAGGCGGAGACTGGGCCGTCGATCGATTGATTCCAGATTTTCTTCGAGCAATTGACGCTGGCGAAACTTTGAATATTCGCTCGCCTAATGCTTTGCGACCTTGGCAACACGTTTTAGAGCCAATACTCGGTTACCTAATGCTGGCCGAGAGACTCTGTGAGAAGAAGGAGGTGTTTGCTGATGCTTGGAACTTTGGTCCGAATGACGAGGATATGAAATCGGTCAGATGGATTGTGGGTCAGCTCTGCTCTCATATTCCTGAGGCCAGCTGGAGGACCGAAACAAAACAACAGCTTCATGAAGCAGTCCTGCTAAAACTTGACAATTCTAAAGCAAAAGTTGATCTCGGTTGGTCTCCACGTTGGAATATAGAAACTGCGTTAACCAAAACTGTTGAGTGGCATCAAGCTTGGAAAGAAAAAGAAGATCTGGATAGGCTGACAACTATGCAGATTTCAGAATTTCAAGGTACCCATAATGAAGGGCGTTTACAATGAAAAAAGCTATTATTACGGGTGCATCAGGTTTAGTAGGTAGATCTCTAGCTAAATACTTATCTTCAGTTAATATTGATGTACTTTGCTTGGGACGACAAGATTGGGATTCCGAACATGTTCGTGATTATTTTGGTGAAGACATTGTATATATGCAATTGGAAATGGAAAATATCTCACTATTGTCTGACAAAATTAGTGACCTAAATTGGGAAGTTGGTAATGATTGCGTATTTTATAATTTTGCATGGGGTGGAATTAAAGGTCTAACCGATGGAAGTTTTGAAGACCAGTTACGAAACGCAATTTCATCTTCTTTGGCTATAAAAGTAGCAAAGGAAATAGGTTGTTCAAAATTTGTCAATTCTGGAACTCTTGAAGAAACCTATGCCCAATCACATATTGCCAGTGGCTCACCATATTCTTCGTCGCAAGAGAACTACGCAGTTGCTAAATTGGCATGCAGAGACATGTGTGCCATGGTCGCTTACCTAGAAAAAATTGACTATATACATACTCGGCTGTCTGTCCCTCTATCGCCAGATCTTTCAGCTGGTGGGTTCATTTCAAATACATTGAGAAAAATTAGAAATAAAGAAAATTATGAGCCAGCAAAAAATAATCAATTGTACGATGTAATTTCTACTACTGATGTTGCGGATGCCTACCATCTCATCGGCTTGCATGGTAAAAACAAAGCGGACTATTTTATTGGGTCAGGTAATCCTACTAAGCTCAATGATTATTTCATGAATTTTAGGCAGGCTGATTTAGGAATGCCAGTTGAGGAGAAATCCTATTCTTCCTCTGACAACTTATCATTTTTCAGCACTAAATTACTTAACTCCGACACTGGTTTTGTTGCAATGACTAATAAATTCAATTTGACGGGAGTAAACTAAATCAAATGAAAAAAGCAATAGTAACCGGGGCTACAGGATTTATTGGCGCCGCATTCGTAAAGTCTCTTACTGATAAAGGAATTGATGTCGTAGCACTTGGGAGGAAGTCTCTAGCGGAGGTAAAGAAAAGTCGAAGAGAAAAACTGACTGCCGCCAAATACATTAATCTAGATATGAGAGAAATAACGAGTCTTCACACGAGGCTCAACGAAATTTCTTGGGATGTTGGCTCGGAGTGCGTTTTTTTTAATCTCGCATGGGGCGGTGTTACTGGTCTTTCAGATCTTGATATTGAAGCTCAGATGCAAAACGTGGGTTGGTCAGTCAATGCCCTCGAGGAATCAGTCGCAATTGGTTGTAGTCGTTTTGTTCAAGTCGGGACCATGGAAGAGGCTTTCACATACAAGTACTTGGCGCTGGATCATCACAAAAACAATGAATACAACAGACATGTAATATATTCGGTCGCTAAAATTGTAGCCAAGAATGCACTAGCTCTAAAGGCCTCCAATTTAAACATCGACTATATTTACGTGCTTCACTCACACATTATGGGTGAAGATGATGACAAAGATTCCTTTTTACAAGTGACACTTCAAAAGTTCGTCAACGGAGATGATTTAATTTTTTCATCTGGAGAACAGATCTTTGATGTTATCTCCTTAGAAGATTGTACCCTAGGATATTACCTGATTTGTGAAAAAGGTATCTCAGGTCAGGAATATTGGGTTGGATCAGGTGATCCGCGCAGACTTAGAGAGTATGTGGAGAGAATGTATCGCCTTTTTCCATCAGCAAAAGAAATGCAATTTGGAAAACTACCATACAACGATATCGTGCTAAGCAAAGGTGATTTTTCAATTGAGAATCTAGTAAAGCACACTGGATATAAGCCAGCTATGTCTTACGAACAAACTGTTAAAAAACTTTATCAAACTTTATTTAATTAACTTAGGGGAAGTATTAGATGGCCAATCTTATTTCAGAGCGTGGAGTCTCAATTTGTAGGGCGTGTGATTCCGAAAATCTTGTGAGTATATTAGACCTCGGAGACCAACCTCTTCCTGCAGAGTATGGATTAGATGCGAAAGATGTACTTGATAGATTTCCACTACATTTAAGAATTTGCCAGGACTGCGGTTTGGGCCAATTAGGAGAATACGTTCTACCTGATCGAATTTTCCATGACACTTATCCTTACTTATCTTCCGCAAGCGAGTACTGGGTCAGTCATGCGAAGCAATTTGCTGGTGAGATGACTGATAAGCTCTCTCTAGACAAGGATAGTCTTGTAATTGAACTTGGAAGTAATGACGGTTATTTACTGTCTCAATTTCAAAAGTTAGGAGTATCAGTATTAGGGGTGGAACCGCCAGAGAATACTGCAGAAATTGCTAGACAGGCTGGAGTCCCAACTATATCTAAATTTTTTGGAGAAAAATTAGCAAATGATATCTTAGCTGAGTACGGCCATCCTAAGTTAATAGTTGTAAATAACGTCTATGCACATGTTCCAGACCAGCAAGACTTTACGCGAGGTATGGCAGTGCTTGCTGATGATTCAACGATTATTACGATTGAGAATCCTTCATTTGATATCCTGCTTAATAAAGCGCTTTTTGACACAATATATCATGAGCATTACTCCTACTTGACTGCTCATTCTGTGGATGCTGTCGCTAAAAAATGTGGTTTGAATTTATTTCATGTAGAACGGCTACCAACTCATGGTGGCTCGAATAGATATTATTTGAGCCAATCTAAACATGCTGATGAGACTGTTGTAAATGTATTGGCTGATGAAAAGAATTCAGGGTTATTTTCAGAAGATAAATGGAAAGATTTTTCCTTCGCCTCAGAGAAGGCTATTGGTGGCCTTAGGCAATGGTTTGTAGATCAAAAAGTAGCAGGTAATGTAGTTGTAGGGTATGGTGCGGCGCATAAAGGAAATACATTTTTAAATGCGGTTGGGGAAGCATCAAAGACTCTTGAGTATGTTGTTGATGCAAGTCATGAGAAGCAGGGCAAATTTCTTCCGGGCTCTCAAGTCCCTGTGCTTTCTCCCGAGAAACTGAACTCAATAAATCCAACTGATGTTCTTATATTACCTTGGAATATCGCTGAAGAGCTCACATTAAAAATTAAGTCTCTTGCACCTGGCGCAAGGATTTGGGTTGCTCAGCCATCAATGACAAAACTTAACTAACAAGGTCAAAATTATGAAACTAGAATCTACCCCCATTGCCGATCTTTTTGTTCTTCATCGACCATTAAGGAAAGATGATCGTGGCGCTTTTTCTCGATTATTCGGCGAGGATGACATTGCGGCTGCAGGAAGACCAACGAATGCAGTGCATGTAAATACGTCTACGTCGAATCAAGCGGGAACCTTGCGCGGAATTCACTTTCAATATCCCCCTTATTCAGAGGCTAAGGTTGTGGCCTGTACAGCCGGTGCAATTTGGGACGTTGGTATAGATTTGCGTCCAGATTCGCCGACTAAATATCAGTGGTTTGGTGAGGTGCTTACCCCTGATAATGGTAAGAGCTTGATTGTTCCTGAAGGTTTTGGTCATGCGTTCATTACTCTTGAGCCCAATACGACAGCGGTTTACGTTATTTCTTCAGTATATGCCCTTGATCACGAGTCGGGCCTTCGTTTTGATGATCCTATGCTGAAAATTGATTGGCCAATAGAGCCCACAGTGGTTTCAGAAAAAGATAAAAGTTGGGGTTTGCTTGAAGATCGTATTCAGGAGATAGACAAGAATTTCTTGGGCGGAAAATAGCTCAGGTTCGAAACTATAAATCATCGTTTTTTCTCTTAGATTCAGTTAGCTACTAATAAGAATATTTTTGGTAGTCAGACCGCTGTGATGGCAATTTATTATGTGCGATAGGGCTAGTGAATAATCGACATTTATTATCAAAAACATGTAAAAAATAAACGAAAAACCCAATATGTTAAAATCTTGTTTTCGTTATATCGGAGTGCAGTTTGTATGACAAAAATTATCCCTTACTCTAAGCCATCTATCACCTCAAAAGAAGTAGCATATGCAACAGATGCTGCGGAGAATGGTTGGGGATCAAGGTGCTATGAGTATATCAATCGGTTTGAACAGCTCTTTGCAGAGCACCTCGGCGTAAAACATGCGATTGCTACGTCAAGCTGCACTGGGGCCATTCATATGGGCTTGTCAGCTATCGGTATTGGCCGGGGTGATGAGGTGATAATGGGTGATACTAACTGGATCGCATCGGCAGCGCCTGTTACCCATCTAGGGGCTGAACCTATCTTTGTTGATGTTGATCAAGAATCATGGTGCCTCGATCCTGCGCAGGTTGAAGCGGCTATAACGCCAAAGACGAAGGCAATATTAGCAGTCCATCTTTATGGAAATTTATGTGATCTGAATGCGCTTCTAGAAATTGGAGAGAGGCATAATATCCCTGTTATCGAGGACGCCGCAGAAGCTATCGGATCTGTTTATCATGGCAGAAGGGCGGGTTCAATCGGACTTTTTGGAACGTTTTCTTTTCATGGCACAAAGACGATTACTTGTGGTGAAGGAGGGATGTTCGTCACCAATGATACTGAACTTTACAAGAAAGTATTGACGTTGAATAGTCATGGTCGCTCAAGTCATACAGAAAAACAGTTTTGGTCAGACGTAATAGGGTTCAAATATAAAATGTCAAATATCCAAGCTGCTCTTGGGTGCGCGCAAGTCGAACGGATTGATGAACTAATAGATCGAAAGCGTGAAATTTATCAATATTATAAAAAAGCTTTTACTGGGTATTCTCAAATACAAATTAATCCCGAGCCCGCAGGAACTGCAAACGGTGCCTGGATGCCATCAGTAATGTTTAGCAGAGATAGCAAGGTTACTAGAGATACGTTGCTCGAAAGTTTTAAGGCGGTCAATATTGATGCCAGAGTCGTGTTCTGGCCCTTAAGTTCCCTCGGGCTTTTTGATATCCATGGTACTGAGAATACAGTAGCAAAGGAGATTCAGAATAGATCTATTAATATGCCTAGTTATCATGACATGACTAATGAAGATCAAGATCGAGTAATTAATGTGATTATAGGATTGCTCGATGTCTAAAAAGGATTATATTATTTGGGGAAGCAAAGGCCATGCGAGGGTAATTGGCGACATTATCAAGGAAGATGGTAACAATATTGTTGCAGTGGTGGATAATGATATTGAGGTGAAACCTGTATTTAATGATGTACCTTTGCTATTTGGACTGCGAGCCTTAGATGATTGGATTTCGCAAAGGGACTTTGATATTGAAAAATTATGTCTTGCCATTGCAATTGGCGGTGCTCGAGGGCAGGTGCGTCAGACAATAGCATGCTCTGTCGAAAAGATTTTAAAACCAGTATTAATAAGTAAATCTGCGAGTATTTCTCCAACTAGCATTATAGGCCAAGGTTCACAGGTACTCGCCAATGCTGTAATTGCGGCCGACGTTATTATTGGTGAGTTTTGTATAATTAATAACTCCTCTAACGTTGATCATGACTGTTCACTTGGTCCGGGAGTACATATTGCTCCGGGAGCTATTCTATGTGGCTGCATTTCTATCGGTGCTAATTCTATGGTTGGCGCGGGTGCAGTTGTGCTCCCTTATACTTCTATAGGCAAGAATGTGATTGTTGGAGCGGGAGCAGTTGTGACAAAAGATATACCTGACGATCAAATAGTTGTCGGGAATCCCGCAAGGAAAATTGAATCAAGTGGATAAACAGCCTCTTTTAAGTATTTTTATTCCCACAAAAAATGGTATATCAACTATTACCAGTGCAATCGAGTCTTGTTTGTCAAATAAGCGTCCCGATCTAGAGGTTATAGTCCACGATTGCAGTGATGATGATCAAATTAAGCGGTTTGTAGATAAGCATTGGAAGCATGAATCTAGGCTTAAATATTACTACTCTGAAAAGAACTTGTCGATGACAGATAACTTTAATGAGGCGCTTTCGAAATGTTCTGGAAGATATGTATGTGGTATCGGCGATGATGATGCGGTTTTGCAGAATATAATGTCAATTGTCGATTGGATGGACATAAATGGGGTTGAGAGCGTTAAGCAGCCAATGACTAATTATTTCTGGCCCTCACCAAATTCCCTTTCTCTAATGAACGGAAAATTGCGATACAATAAAATTTTTGACGGCCATGTATCTAATATGGATATCAAGAGTAACTTTGATGAAACCGTAGGTAATTGTGGGTTTGGTTATGTGGAAGGATTACCCAGTGTGTACCACGCTATTGTTAAGTTAGAGCCTATTGAAATACATTACAAGGAAACGGGTCATTTTTTTAGAGGAACATCATTCGATGTATATTGTGCTTGTACACTTCCGAGTTACCTAAATAACACCTATCGCATTAATATTCCTTTTTCAATTTTCGGAGCAGGTCCAAATAGTAACACGATGAAGAATCTTAACGCTAAAAGCCTTGATTCACATTATGAAGATTTTAGTCAAGTAGGTGACTTTAGTTATTTACCTAAGCTTAGAAACTCTAATATTTCAACAACTGAATCTTTTATTGAGGCTCTTTTAGATACTGGGCAAGCTCAGCTGATTAATAGTATGAACTTAGCAGTTTTGTTTGGTAAGTGTGCAGCTGAGAGCCCCAGTTTGACTCTTGGTTTGGCCCGACATTTTATTTCAGTGACGAAAAAAAAATCTTCACTTTTTTATTTTTTATACTATTTTCTATTTTACATGTTCAAGAATCTGCGTTTGAATTTTAAAAACTTTATGATTGATGTGTTTGCCAAAAAATTCCCAACTATCTTTGATACTGTCGTTAAAAAATATTCAAAATCTAGGATAGTTTCTGCTATCGATATTAATGAAGCGGTTAGAATCTTAAATAAAGAGATGGTTTTAAGTGATATAAATTTGGACAGTATTTTAATTGAGCGATGATCAACTTAATACAGCTGCTGCAAGCGCTGACTCAGCACGAGCCTGGACTAATCTTTTAGCGAATTACTTTGGTCAAGGGTGGGCTGCATTAATGGCATTAGCATTTATGCCATTATATATAGATCTTCTGGGAATAGAGGCTTTTGGTCTCATTGGATTTTACATCACTATTCAAATGTTGTTGTCAGTATTCGATTTTGGGATTACGCCAACTTTAAATCGTCAAATGGCTAGGTTTAGAGTCGGTGAGATAGAGAGTGGTCACATCAAGAGCTTGTTGAGTACTCTAGAGATTTGCGCCTTATTTATAGCCTCTTCTATTTTTATCATTTTGTGGGCATGTTCTGGTGTAATAGCGTCGGAATGGTTAACGCTTGAGTCACTTTCATTATCCATAGTCTCTGAAAGCATCATTTTTATGGGGTTAGCGATCTCACTGCGATTCATTGAGTCTATTTATAAAGGCTCACTTCTAGGGTTGGAAGAACAAGTCTGGTTTAACGTGGTGAATGCAAGTATGGCAACCCTGCGCTTTGGAGGGGTGGTTGTTTTATTGGCCAACTACTCAAACACCATAATGATTTTTTTCTGTTGGCAGGCTTTTGTGTCTCTGCTCTCTTTAATTATCTTGAGAGTTAAGACTTTAGCGTTGTTAAGAAGTGATGAGAAATTTTTTAGATTCGATATGAATCGAATCAGGGATGTACGCACTTTTGCCTCTGGTATGTTTGGTATAACTGTTTTGTCGCTATGCCTTACTCAGTCAGATAAATTTATACTCTCCAAACTGCTGAGTCTTGAAGAATTTTCTTATTACATTTTGGCTGTCACCGTCTCTGGGGCGTTGTACATGTTAATTACTCCTATTACACAAGCGTTTTACCCTCGAATGGTATCATTGGTGTCCGTCGGAGATGAGGAGGGCCTCAGAATAACATTCCACCAAGCAACTCAGTTAGTAAACGTACTCATTCTCCCTATAGTACTGACAATTATAGTTTTTTCTGAATCGATCATTTATGTATGGTCAGGTAATCAAGCTCTGGCAGATAACTCTGGTCGAATATTATCCATTTACATAATTGGGTCGTATTTGAACGGTCTCGTGAATATTCCTTACCATCTCCAGCTCGCCTATGGTTGGACTTCTCTAGCATTAAAAATGAACCTTATTACGGCTATATTTTTATTACCATTGATAATAATCATTACGCCAATAGCAGGAGCGATAGGAGCGGCTTATCTTTGGGCGGCTATTAATCTAATTTATTTTACTGTGGGTACGATTATTATGTTTAGGCGACTATTAGGGGATGCTAGGAATAGTTGGTTTATCTATGATATTGGGATACCGTGTTTGCTTATGAGTATTGGCGCTTACCTAATATCTATGATGGTTGATATTGATGCTTCACAACGTCTTTCGAGCTTCTTAATATTAATCTCCATCCCAGTCTTTTTGTTCCTGATTGGGGTGTCAGCTAGTAGACGATTACATGACCTAATTAGTTTATTGAAACATAGAGCTCTTAGGGCCTAAATGGGTGTGTATTTCAAATATCAATGAGCGCTGTTACAGGTAATGTAGCAACAATGAATTTTTTAGTTCGGAGAGAAAAATATGATAAAGATAAACCTTGGGTGCGGCCTTTCCACTGCCGATGGCTGGGTAAATGTAGATGGGTCCCCTACAGTTCGACTTCAACGATTGCCTATTTTTGGGGCTTGCTTTAGGCTCTCTACTAGCCCGAAATTTCCTGCATCTGTGAAATATGGCAACGTTTGCACTGGCCTACCTTTTCCTGATGATTCAGCCGATATAATATATTCATCTCATATGTTAGAGCATCTATCTTTAGAGGATTTCCGGCTGGCGGTTGGAGAAATACAAAGGATTTTGAAGCCTGGAGGCGTCTTTCGATCTGTTATTCCTGATTTGGAAGTATCAATAAAAGACTATCTTGCTAGCAGTAATGCTAATGCGAGTACTCAGTTTCTACAAAATACCCTGCTCGGTATCGAAAAGAGGCCGAGGGGGTTTTTGGCAAACTGTAGATCGCTTTTCGGGAATTCTAATCATCTCTGGATGTGGGATTATAAAGGAATAGAGGAAGAGTTAAAATCAGCAGGTTTCTCTGGGATTTCACGGGCAGAGTTCAATGATAGTAAGATTACGGATTTTGCAGAAATTGAGGATAGTGAGAGGTGGGAGAGATGCTTGGGATTTGAGTGTTCGAGTCCAGCATAATATTTTGAAGTAAAGTCTTAGGCCATGGTTTTATCATATAAAAAATTTATAGGAACAGGATGCTTAATATAACTAAGGCGGTTACATGTCATGCTGGGGCTCGTGATGGGTACTATCTGTCCTCTGCACTAAATGATGTGAACTCTCTTGAGGTCTTGGTGACTGATTTCTATACACCAGACTTTCTGAGTCACGTAATAAAAGGAAGACACAGTACTAAACTTCCCTCAGGAAAGACTATAAGTCTGCGATCCAACTTACTGAGGCAAAGGGTACTCGGTCAGAGTTTCCTTACTACCGATAAAATATTGTCTAGCAAGGCATTTCATATCGCGAGACAGGCGCAATCTAATTTATTTTTAACAAGCTACACGGCTTATGAAGCTTTTAGGCAGGCTCAGGGACATTGTCCTGACATGGGTAGACTACTCTTTCAAATCCACCCACACCCCATGGCGATCCGCAAAATTCTCACTGAAGAGCTTGTAGCTACTCCTGAGGCTGAGTTTTCGATACTTGCAGAGCATGAGATGCAAGTTAGTGACGAGATGCTAGCTAGATTAGACGGTGAAAGTCAGCTAGCTGACAGTATTATTGTTGCGAGTAGCTTTACCCAAAAGACACTTGTTGATAGTGGTGTTGATTCCGACAAGATCAGCGTCCTTCCCTACGGAGTGGACGCAGCTAGGTTTCCTCAAAAAGTTAACTATAGCGATTGTCGGCGTAAGCTAAAACTTCTATTTTTAGGGCAAATGGTTCAACGAAAAGGATTATCCTATTTACTTAAAGCAGTAAGAGCGCTTCACACCGATAATATTGAGTTAACGATTGTTGGACGTGGGCGCATAGACGAACATCTCCTCAAAGAATATGCTGCCTTTGTAGATTTCAAAATAATAAGAGGACTCAGTCATGAAGATTTAGTCAAATGTTTTCATGATCATGATGTTATGGTTCTGCCGTCGCTTGTTGAAGGTTTTGGCCATGTCATATTAGAAGCTATGAGCGCAGGTTTACCTGTAATATGCACGAAAAATACAGCAGGCCCAGATCTCTTTGTTACGGGGGATGAGGGCATTGTAGTGCCTATTAGGGATTCTGAAGCCATCTCTACCTGTATTGAAGGACTTATGAGGGGAAAGGGGAAAGTTGAGTTCATGGGAAGGCAAGCCGCTTTTGCAGCTAGGGACTTTACTTGGGAGCGACATTGTGACGGGGTTAGACAATTTTATCTGGCGAATTCATAACGTTCAATCTTAACCGGGTTCTCAATATAAACGTTGTTGACCTAAAATATCGATAGATAGTGGTAGATAATGAAACCGACTCTAACTTTTTATACCAATATTGTATCTCCTTATCAGCTTAACTTCTTTGATGAGCTAGCGAGTAGATTTTCACTTAAGGTGGTTTTTTACTCACAAAGTGAATCAGATCGAGAGTGGGATCTACCGGTTGAAAATTTGGCCTATGAGGTGGTTACCTTAAGTAATGGATTAATGGCCAAAACAGTTCAAAAATTCATCCCGAGCTTTCATTTCAGTACCAAGATACTCTCGGTTGCGATGGGTGATAAGTCAGAATTTGTTATACTGGGGGGCAATTATTTTATCCCCAACACCTTAATCGCATTATTTGTATGTGCTGTAAAAAGAAAGAATGTTTATTGGTTTGGTGAGAGATTGCTCCCTTCAGGCCCGATCAAAACTATTATCAAAAAAGTTATGCTGCAGCCAGTAATCAGGTTGACTAATTCCATCTTTGCAGTCGGAGAGGAAGGAATTAATAGTTACATCAGGTATGGATATACTAAGCCATGCTTTAACATACCCTATAATATTGATGATCGAAAGTTTGATGTAGAATTTATGGATTCCACACGATTAGCAGCGCTACGTGAAAAGCATAACCCGTCTAAGAAGTTAATCGTTCTTACTTCAGGCTCTCTCATCGCTCGCAAAGGCATGGATACGGCGATTAAGGCATTTAAAGCTGTCGATGAGAAAAATAGAGGTAATGCTGAACTGTGGATATTAGGCGATGGGTTACAAAGATCTGAGCTGGAACGACTAGCTGATGGTGTGGAGTCGATACGTTTTTTAGGGTTTTTGCAGCCCGAGGAGATTCCTTTTATTTTTGTGCTATCGGATATTTTTCTTTTTTGCAGTCGATATGACGGGTGGGCTGTAGTTATTAATGAGGCACTGTCTGCTGGCCTACCAGTGGTCACAACTAATGCCGCTAGCGCTTGTGAATTAATTGTTGCTGGTGAAACAGGATATATTCATGACGCGGAAGCGATCCATGACTATTCGGCCTCTTTGGACTTATTATTGTCAAATGCAAGCTTAAGGTCTGAGATGGCGCGCAAGGGAAAGTTGACCGCAAAGTCCTGGAATTCTGCATCAATGGCAGATAAAGTTTTGGGAGTTATCGTTGATAGTGACTATCAGGCCAATGTTAAATAATGCTTGAGATAACTCTAATTATATTGGTGATAATCTTGCTGATCAATAGTGTTTCAGTTATAAAAACTGGAGGGCTTTCTAAACACTATATTCATCTCTATATCCTGGGGGCAAGCGTTTACTATTTGACTCTTGCCCCTGTGATGACAGGTATTGAAGAAGATTTTCTTTTGTACACAATAGGGTGGGGGAGTAGTGTTGATATTGGTGGTATTTTTGATTTTGGTATGCTGATTTTAGTTACTCATTTTATATGTTACACCATCGGTTATTTGTTAGTCGTTCGGGTGCGTAACGCTCGGGCTTTAGATTATTCGACGCTCCCTCAACGTCAAGTTATAGGGCAGGCGATAGGAAAATCTATTTACTACGTCTTTTTAGCTCTATACGGTGTCATATTTCTCAATACTCTTGCTGGCGGCATTAACTTAATTGATATTTTCATGGGTACTTATGGAAAGCCGACTCTTGGTTTACGCGGTTACACCTACTACTTACAGAATTTCGCGGATTCATTAATCACACTGTTAATAGCGGCTCTATTTTTCAAGATTAAGCCGCGATATTTTCGAATTATGTTGATACTTGCAATCCCCCTTTTTCTAGTGCTCGGATTTCGTTATCGGATAATTCTCACAGTTTTTGGTTTGGGAATGATTTATATCCGAGATAATCAAGTTAGGTTGGTCCCTTTCTTAAAGGTAATATCATTCGTTATTATTTTTCTATATTCGATGCTCCTACTCACTCATAACCGAGCTGCTATTTATATGCAGCAATGGGATAAGTTTGATTATGACTATACGGAATTTCCATACGACGCATTTATCGAACAGGCCAAAGGATCGAGAATTGATTTTGCTTTGTATCAGGCGCTATCAGATGGAAAAATAGATCATGATTTAGGTTTGACTACCTTCGTTTATCCGTTTATTAAATTCACTCCATCTTTGTTCTTTGAAGGGGGCAAAAAGCCGTATCCTCCACCGCAGATAAATGATATTCATGTGGCCTTGTCATCGAGCTCTAATATTGGTGAGGCAATTACATCAGTAGGTTCAGCTTATTACTCCTTTGGGGTGGGTGGAGTTATGGTGTTTGGGTTGGTTTTTGGGCTAGTGGTGGGACGGCTCCAAAATCGCGCTGGCAAGACACCATTCTCGGCTTTGTTTAGTATTACGGTCTCTCTTGCTTTGTTTATGTGGTTGACTCGTGGGTATATGCCTGGGTTTGTTGACCATCTTGCGTACTTATTAATACCAGTATTTATTCTTAAGTATATCTATGGAAATATCTTGCGTAAGCGATTTGAGCTCAATCGACCTATTCAACATAAAACACTCAATATACTGGAGAGTCTATGAATCGCGTTGATGACCAACCATGTAATGATAACTTGAAAATTTTGTTCTCCTCTCCTTCGGTATCCAGGCTTTATACAGGCGTTTACGAAGTGCAGAGAAACTTAGCAAAAGAATTTAGCAAAAAGGCCATTGATGTATGTATACATGGTCTGAGGGATGAGTATACATCTGAGGACATTAATTCTTGGGCACCGGTGTTACCTAACGTCCATGACGTTATAGGTCCTAAATCTGTAGGTTACAGTCAGAGTTATTTACCTGCCTTACGTAAAAGTGATGCATCAGTTGGGCACATCCATGCCCTTTGGTCTTATACCTCATATGCTTTGTATCGTTGGAGTGTGGAGTGTGACAAACCCTATTTATTTAGTGTTAACGGCTATTTGGATGACTGGGCCCTCGCGAATTCTGGGTTTAAGAAAAAAATTGCCCTCAAATTGGGCTTTCGTTCCGTGCTAGAGAATGCTGACTGCATACAGGTCAACTCCCATAGAGAGTTGGCAGCCGTAAGGTCCCTTGGATTAAAAAATCCAATCTGCATGATATCCAATGGGGTTGTGCTTCCTGATTTGGAAGTGAAGACGTCTCCTCCTTGGCCCTTAGAATCAGGAGATGACGAAAGGGTTCTTCTATATTTGGGGCGAATTGATAAGAAAAAAGGAGTGGATTTATTACTGCAGGCTTGGAATTTAGTCAATAGACGCGGGCATGCTGATGGTTGGCAACTCCTACTAGTTGGTTTTAACGTTCATCAGACAGAATATGAAAAGCAAATAAAGGACTTTATTCAAGAGGAATCACTGAGCGCTAAGGTCACATGTCTGGTGGGTCAATATGGTGAGCAAATGGAGGCATGCTACCGAGCTTGCACAGCATTTATACTACCATCATTCAGTGAGGGTGCTTCGATCGCCGTATTAAATGCTTGGGCTTTCGCAAAGCCGGTGGTTGTTACCGATGAGTGCGGCTTTCCAAATGCAACAGAGTCTGGTTGCGCTGTCCGTATTGAACCATCTGTGGCAAGTATAATCTCAGGCATTGAGATATGCATTGAAATGAGCGATTCAGAAAGAGAAGCTATGGGGAGTAAGGGTTTACAATTAGTCACTCAAAAGTACTCTTGGTCGGTCGTAGCTAAGCAAATTTATGAGGTTTATCAATGGATGTGCTTTAGTGATCAAGCTAAACCTGATAGCTTTATAGACTAGACCGTGCAACTTTAAGGATCGTAAGATGAAAACTGTTGATAATGGGAGTTTTGATAATAGTGATTATTATCCAGGCAGGGGCTTACTTGTAAGGACGATGTGGTATTTTTTGAACGCATGGGTGTTTAAAAGCTATCTGTTTCCAGTTTACACTATGAAAACGTTTTTATTACGAGCTTTCGGTGCCACTGTTGGCGATGGCTTAGTGATCAAACCTAACGTAAACATCAAGTATCCATGGCACCTTTTATTAGGTAACAATGTTTGGATAGGCGAAGGTTGCTGGATTGATAATCTGGTTAAAGTAGAGCTTGGTGATAATGTTTGCGTCTCGCAAGGCGCTCTCTTACTTACAGGAAACCATAATTATTCAAAGCAAACATTTGACCTGATAACTAAAAGCATCTCCGTTAAAGAGGGTGCTTGGATCGGTGCAAAGGCAATAGTATGCCCAGGTGTCATCTGTGAAAGTCATTCGGTTTTATCAGTTGGGTCTATTGCTACAACCAACTTAAAGGCATTTACTATTTATTCGGGTATACCCGCTCAACCCATTAGGGAAAGAAAAATAAGCCAATAATTTTGATGGCTTGATAATTCACACCTAAAAAATCTAGCTGTAGATCTTAAATATGAAACCATTACTATCTGTGATTACTGTAGTCTTTAATAATGCTAATTATATTAGTGAGGCTATAGATTCAGTATTAAATACCAACAGAAAAGATGTTCAGTACGTAATTATTGATGGAGCATCAACTGATGGTACCGTTGATATTATTAATTCTTATGGAGATAAAATATCTAAATTTGTGTCTGAGCCAGATGAAGGGCTTTATGATGCAATGAATAAAGGTGTTGGGCTTGCGGATGGTGAGTATATCGCCTTTATTAATGCCGATGATTATTATGTAGATGGCGAGCTTGGTAAAGTGATTGAAGAGCTTTATGAAAAAAAGCCTGACGTCTTATATGCCGATCTGGATTATATCGATAATGAAAGAAAAGTTAAAAGATGTTGGCGCCCTGGTCTATTTAGAGCTGAAAATCTTTTAGATCTTTGGATACCACCTCATCCAACGACATTTATGACGAGGGAACTGTTCACGTCGGTCGGGGGCTTTAATCTCCGCTTTAGGCTCGCTGCTGATTATGACTTAATGTTGAGGGTATTGTCGACGTGTAAAAAAGTTCATTATCTTGATACTGTGTTAGTTAAGATGCGACTGGGTGGGGCGACCAATATTAGTTGGTCAAATATATATGAGCAGAATTTGGAAATTGCCAGATCATATAAATCTATTTTTTACCGGTACCCCCTACTACAATTTTTGCTAAAGGTTTTTAACCGGCTGGCGCAGATGATCCGCGCAAAAATAGGATTTTAGAAATATGGAGGGTAAAAAGGTACTTGTAACTGGCGCAAACGGTTATATAGGTGAGCATCTGGGCCGGATAATCGAGAGTCGAGGCTACAACAGTCTTGGATCAGTTCGCCAAGTTCGAGATAAATCATCCTCTAGATCCTATAATGAAATCAAGTCATCAGGCAGTATTAATGGAAAAACAGATTGGAATGATCTGTTAGCGGGAGTTGACTTCGTTGTGCACCTCGCCGGATGTGCTCACAAAATTGGTCGATCGGCCTCAAAAGCTGAACACGAATATCAAGTTATTAATCGGGATGCGACTATTCAATTGGCTAGACAGGCCGCCGCGCAGGGTATCAAGAGGTTTATTTATATAAGTTCCATCGGCGTTTTGGGCGATAGTACAGATTCCAATGCATTTGATAATGATTCACCCTACAACCCGATGAACCCATATACACAGTCTAAGATGGAGGCTGAAAAAGCGCTTTTATTAATGTCAGATAACGTTGGTATGGAAATAGTAATTTTACGTCCGCCATTGGTATATGGCCCTGGTGCCCCTGGTAATTTTAACAGGTTATTAAAATTGTGTTCCTCTAGTAAAATCTTGCCCTTCGGAGCATTTACTGCTTATAAAAGCATGATATCGTTGGAGAATCTTTGTGATTTGATTGTCCATTGTTTAGATGCCGTTCTGCCAAAGAAGCGTATTTTCGTTGTTTCAGATAATTCTAATTGGTCGGTAGCAGAGTTAATTAGTCTAATGGCGCGATTTTTAGAGATTAGGATGTATAATTTATCGATTCCAATCAGCGTGTTATTTTTCTTAGCCGCGTTGTTTGGGCGATCTGATGATGTAAATAAGCTTGCCAATAGCTTACATGTCGATAGCACTGGTACAGCTGAATCCCTTAAATGGTCACCATGTCAAAAACCTGCCGCTGGATTGCTGGAAGCGGTTGAGCATTTCAAAAAACACAAATGAATTGCCATTACGGCACACAATACTCTAGTTGAAATTTTCTGGGTATGATTTAGACGAAGATAGAATGGTATAGCGATATGGATAATAAAAAAGCTTTGATCACTGGAGTTACTGGGCAGGATGGCTCTTATCTGGCCGAGTTTTTACTGGAAAAAGGCTATGAGGTTCATGGTATTAAAAGACGGGCCTCGTCTTTTAATACTCAGCGTGTTGATCATATATATCAAGACCCCCATATTGAAAATAAAAATTTTATTTTACACTATGGTGACTTGACTGATGGCTCGAATTTGACAGGCCTTATCATGAAAATACAGCCTGACGAGATTTATAATCTTGGCGCGCAGAGCCATGTTGCTGTTAGTTTTGAATCACCAGAATATACTGCTGATGTCGATGCGTTTGGAACACTTAGGTTACTCGAAGCAATTAGAGCCGCTAGATTAGAAAAGAAAACTAGATTTTATCAAGCCTCAACGTCAGAACTTTATGGAGAGGTTCAAGAGACGCCTCAACGAGAAACGACGCCGTTTTATCCTAGGTCGCCTTATGCTGTTGCCAAACTGTATGCTTATTGGATTGTAGTTAATTACCGTGAGGCTTACGGAATATTTGCATGTAACGGGATATTGTTCAACCATGAGTCTCCGCGCAGAGGCGAGACATTTGTAACTCGTAAAATTACTCGTGCATTGTGTAATATTTCGCAGGGAATAGAAAAATGTCTGTTTATGGGTAATATTGATGCTCTGCGGGATTGGGGGCATGCCAAAGACTACGTGCGTATGCAGTGGATGATGTTACAGCAAGATGTCCCTGAGGATTTTGTTATTGCTACCGGGGTGCAATACTCTGTAAGGCAATTTATAAAATGGAGTTCAGAAGAGCTGGGTGTAACCCTTCGATTTGAAGGGGTGGGCCTTGATGAAATAGCCATTGTAGAAAAAATTATGGGTAATAATGCACCTGGTTTAAAAGTTGGTGATGTTATCGTTCGAATTGACCCCCGCTACTTTCGGCCTGCTGAAGTTGAAACCTTACTCGGTGATCCGTCTAAGGCTAAACAGAAACTAGGGTGGGTGCCTGAGATCACAGCTCAAGAGATGTGTGCTGAAATGGTTTCTGAGGACCTTAAGATAGCCAAGCAACATTCGCTATTAAAATCGCATGGGTATGAACCGTCAGTTTCGATAGAGAATTAATAGGACACCAATATGAAAATTTATGTCGCTGGTCATAGAGGCATGGTGGGTACTGCAATCGTTAATCAGCTGCTGAAGCATGAGGTATTCTCTGATACTCTTCAACTCATCACTAAAACACATGCTGAGCTTGATTTAACAGACCAGTCGTCTGTTCGTTACTTCATGACATCTGAACGTCCAGATATTGTTATTATTGCGGCAGCGAAAGTTGGTGGCATACACGCTAACAACACGTATCCAGCAGAATTTATTTACCAAAATCTTATGATACAAAGTAACCTGATACATGAAGGCTATAGTGCTGGTGTAAAAAAGGTATTATTTTTAGGTAGTTCCTGCATTTATCCTCGAATGGCTGAGCAACCGATGAAAGAGGATGCTCTTCTTACAGGCTCTTGTGAACCAACGAATGAGCCTTATGCGATTGCAAAGATCGCAGGTATAAAGCTTTGTGAGAGTTACAATCGACAACATGGTGTCGATTACCGGAGTGTTATGCCGACCAATTTGTATGGTCCTGGTGATAATTTCCATCCCGAAAACTCTCACGTTGTTCCTGCTCTAATCCGGCGGTTTCATGAGGCCAAAGTTCAAGATATTGGTTGTGTTAGGATTTGGGGCAGTGGCAAAGCGTTCAGGGAGTTTTTACATGTCGATGATATGGCGGCCGCGTCCTTATTTGTATTGAATATTAGCCCAGAAAAATATGCCAGTCAGACCTCAGAGATGCTCTCTCACCTTAACGTTGGTAGTGGTCGAGAGGTCACTATCGCAGAACTTGCAACTTTGATTGGTAAAGTTGTTGGATATGAGGGGGAGATTGAGTACGATGTGGCAAAGCCTGACGGAGCACCGAGAAAGTTGATGGATAGCTCTAAACTTTCTATGCTTGGGTGGACCCCAAAGATCGATTTAGAAATTGGCCTCAAAGATGCTTATTTTTGGTATAAAAAAACATATCTTGATCGGATGCAATAATATGAAATTAGGTTTAAAACGTGATGACGACCTAAGTCGATTGATATTTTATTTTGTACTTTATGCCTTGATAACCTATCCGTTGTTCTATTTTGCTTACAAATTTAATCTACCAAAATTTGGTTCATTGGATATATACCATTATTTAAGAATGTATCAGGATCCCTTCAATCTTTCTGTTGCTGACGGACCTTTCGTTTATAGGCAGCTCTCAGCTGGTATCGTGCATTTGGTTGAAAAATCTGGGTTTTACTACGACGCCCAAATTTCGTTTAGTGATCCTAACTTCAGTCAAAGGTTTTACTTCGCCGCTATCTTAGTGAATTGGGTGTGCCTATTGATAGGAAGCTCCTTTATTTCGATTTATTTTGAAACAAACAAGGGTGGTTCTAATAACAGTGTTTTGATAATTCTTGTATGTCTTATATTTTTCTTAGCATTTAGTAATCTTTTTCATGGGTTGAGCGAAGCTCCAGATGGGGCTTCTGTTGCCCTCGCCATGGGATGTTATGTGGCATATAAACATAACTCTGTCTTTATTTTTGGGTTGTTACTTTTTGTCTCCATTTTTCAACGGGAAATGATCTCGCCGATGTTTGGAACAGTTATTCTCGTCACTATCGCATATAAATTTTATTTTCGCGCTCCTGTGGAGAGACCAGTAATTTGGATGTTTTTGTTGTCGATCCTCTGCTCAGTCACTTACCTCGTAATACGTGCGAGTGTATTTCCTGACCTATCAGGCACCCATGATAACCAAATTTCTATTATTAATTCTATTTACCAATTGATGATGACAAATATTAATTTCGAATTTATTCGGCAAGTATTTTTGACTCAAAATGTGTTAATTTTGACGCTATTTTTGTATTTCTTTTTTGTACCTAGAGTTGATCGCAAAAACGATAAGATGCTATCGACTGATCTAAGAGCAGTATTAAGTGTATCTGTTTGCTTGATATTTTTTGGCTTAGCTGCCGGTATCGGCAATAATATTGGCCGTATCCTAATGTATGGAACTCCATTTTATATGGCAGCGCTGCTTAGGTGTTTTCAACTGATACATCATAGTCGTAGAACGCTTTGATCCTAATTTAAGAAAGTATAAGTAATCCTTTGTCAGCTAGGCAAAGCCATTCGACCGTTAAATAATCATCCAAAGGTAGTAGTGAATATGCTAAATATATTTTATAGTCAGATAGACAAGATATTAATCATCTTGTCATTATTCTTAGCCACATTTTCGTTGCGTCAGTTTCTACTATTGATAGGGCAGCGATGGGTGGTGACATTCACTCACACTGCTACACTATGTGTTCTACCGATAATAACCTATGTGATTTCATCGGTTATTTCGGGGAATATTGCTTTGTCCTTAGGTATGGTGGGAGCATTATCAATAATTCGTTTCCGACATCCCGTCAAATCACCTTTTGAACTTGCCATATACTTTTTAGCGGTGACTATGGGTATTGCGGCCAGTGTTGCATTGCCTTGGCTAGGACTTTTGTTTGTATCAGTTGTGGGTGTTTTAGTGGCGTTAAAAATAATTAATTATTTGTCTTGCAGTATTTTAGGTTATGAAATGTACGAAGTATCCTTTTCAGAAGGGAATGACATGTTACTCTTAGAGCTTGAGTCTACTGAGGAGCTTCTCGGCGTAAAAAATGAGCAAAGTCTTATTTCGTTCCATTGTGAAAATGGCTTGTATCGCTATGCACTTAATTTCAGTAACAGAACGGAACTTATGCTGGTTGCTAATTCATATTCTAATGAGACGTCTATCACCAAAACAAATATGAGATTGTAACGTGCTTAAATATGGGTTGTTTTTGTTGACGCTTTCGTCCGCTTTAGCCGCTGCAGATTGTGACTTTAATACTTCAGAATATTTGGAGGAGCTGTCCAACCCAACATCCATTGATTCAATTAACATCGAAATTCCAAAAAGTAAAAAATGGATCGAAAACGGATTTAAAATATTTCTACATAAAAGTCCCATAATTAGGGAGAAACATAAGAAGAAATATAAAGCCAAAATAAAAGTTCGATATGCGTTTGGTAATTGCTCATACGAGGGCAAGGTAAGGCAGACAGGTGATAATAAGGATCACATAGAATTTACGGATCTCGTTGCCAGGCAAAGCTTAAAAGTTGAGCTCGATTCAGGAAACGTATTGTCCGCTACAAGCTTTAAGCTCCTGCTGCCAAGCACACGCGGTGGGGATAATGAAATATTTGGCACGCTGTTACTAAGCCAGTTTGGGTACATTGCGCCAAAAACGTTTTCTGTTATTGCAGAGGTGAATGGTGTTTCTCTGGATTATTTGTTCCAAGAAAATGCCGAAAAGGAGCTTTTAGAGCGGCATGGGAGAAGAGAGGGCCCGATATTTGAAGGTGATGAGAGTTTGGTTGGGGATAATTTCTTAACAGTTAAGTCTGATGATTTCTGGGTATTTAGGAAACATATATCTGGAGCAAGACTCATTAACGACAACTGGCCTAGAAAAAGTAGGGAATACTTTTTAGTGACACTGCGTGCCTTTATATTGCTGCAAAGAGAGATGCTGGGTTATGAAGTGTCATATCCTCAGAAAAAACTTTATTTGAATCCAGGTCTTGGGAGGAAAGGTAGGGGTAATTTTAGTCGTTTTAATTTTTTAATGCTGGCTATGGGAGGTGAACATGGCCTCTATCCGAATAATCGAAAATTTTATTTTAACAGCTTTCTCGGGTCCCATGAGCCCGTTTATTATGATGGAGATCTTGACCTGCAAGGTGGTCTTGCCCGGCATCTAGATGTATATGGTTCAGCCGATCTTGATTATTTTCTCAGGGATATAGATAAGACAGAAATAGATCAGCTTAAAAAGCAGCTGCGAGATCTTGATCTTGCGAAATTTTCTATGGATTTTGCCGATCATTCAAGGAATGATGCTGATAAGGCGCTAAAGATATCCAAAAAATTCCTCAGCCAGATATTAGCTAATGCTGACGAATTAAGTGACCGCCATGTTAAGCAAGTATCTTTGGGTTCTTCAAAGGTGTCCTATTCTAAAGTTTTGGATCATATCGAGAAAAAGTCCATAGACAATAAAGTTGATCAGAAAATGATCGCAGTCTCTTCGATTGGTGAGGACGCTGTGACGTTCTTTAAGTATTGCCGTGACAGTGAAAATAAGTCCTACCTGTGTTCCGAATCGATAAGTTCTTTTTCTGATTTTGTTGATATTATGAAAAAAAACGAGTTCGGCGGAGTCAGAACACTCCTAGTCAATTTTGATAAGAGCTTGGAAAAATCGTTTTCATTCTCTGTGACCAAAAGTCCAGTTGGTGATATTTTACATTCAACTGGTTCAGAGGTGTCTTATCATGAGGGGACTAGGAAGGTCTTGAAACTTAAGCAGCTGAAACCAAATGATTGGTTTTTGCTGAGGGATATGGTAATTCCTAATCTTGATATTTACTTGGATGGAATGTCTGCTGAAAGTACACAATTTTCTGATATTCAATCGTCTAATTTTGGCTTTACCGGCTGTCTTAATTTTTATAATGTTGTATTTAATGGTACCTCTATGACGTCTAATGGTGGTGCCTGTGAAGATAGTATCAATATAGTGGCTAGCAGTGGTCTGATCGAGAATATAAATGTTCAGGATGCATTTTCTGATGCGGTTGACTTTGACTTTTCGAGTTTTACTGTCGCGAAGCTTTCAATCGTTAATGCTGGCAATGATTGTTTGGATGTTAGTGGAGGTAATTATCGTATTGTCCAGTTGTTAGCCCAAGATTGCGGTGATAAGGGCGTTTCTGTTGGTGAGGGATCTGTTTATAATGGTACAGATGCCTTAATTTCACGTAGTCGTGTGGGCTTGGCTAGCAAGGATTCCTCAGTAACAAGAGTTAAAAAGTTGAAGATAATTGACTCAGAATTTTGTCTGCAAGCGTTCAATAAAAAACCAGAATTTCATGGGGGAGTTATTTACACGGATGATTATTTCTGTGTCGGGCCCCTTTTAGTCGATGCTAACTCCAGCTTATTTGTGAACTGACTAACATATGACTTTTCGTGTCGAGCAAAAGATTATTCTTGGTCCTGTTGAAGCCCATAAAATCTATTCATATTTTTGCAGTAAGGGAATGTGCCCACTTTTCCCTCGTCGACAGATTTATAGTTTATATTTTGATAATAGAACTGGTGCCAGCTATCTGGATTCTGAGGAAGGTTGCGTGCCACGGAAGAAAATTCGTGTGAGAAATTACGGTGGTAATAGCGATAAGTTATTCGAAGTGAAGACATCTTCATGTGAAGGAAGATATAAGACAAGCGTTGCTATAAATGAAGCTGAGTATTTAAAATATTTACTAGGTGGGGTGTTTGACAAGTCGTATGGACTCTGTATGCCGGTCTTAAGTGTTTGCTATTTTCGAGATTATTATAGTTATAAGGGTATTCGGATAACTATCGATAAAGAAATTGAGTATGGTAAATTCGGAACGCACCATACTTTTCGAGACACTCATTGTGTTTTGGAGTTTAAGGCTCCGGCGGGCATCTCTCTTGACTTCTTAGACGGGCTCGTCTCGACGCCTTTATCGAGGTTCAGTAAATATTCGAGAGGGTATCAAAACCTAATTGCTTAAGCGTTTAATTTTTCATTTCGGAAATTTAGAAGCCTCGGATTTTTTAATGCGAATTCAGATTTAGGGATTTATATGGCAAGTGTTAGTGTGATTATTCCGACTCTCAATGAGCGGGCCAATATTGTGGCTGTTGTGACTGAGTTAAGGTCGATTTTGGCTGAGATCGACCATGAAATCATTGTAGTAGACGATGATAGTATTGACGGGACTGGCGATCTAGTTCGATCTACTTTCTCGAATGAATCCGATAAACATATTCTGTGTATAAAACGTAGTTGGGATAGAGGGCTTTCGTCGGCTGTGGTTGTAGGAGCGTCACTGTCCACTAAGCAGTACATTTGTGTGATGGATGGTGACGGACAACATAGCCCTGCTGATCTAGGTGAAATGATTAAATTGATATCGGCCAAGGACTTGGATTTGGTGATTGGGAGTCGGTTTCTAGAACACTCAGTTGAGAGTATGTCGTGGGTTCGCAGAGCCGTTAGTAAACTGGGAACCAAAATAGCACATTGTTTCATCCCCAAGACAGTTACCGATCCATTATCTGGTTTTTTCTTGGCCAAGTCCTCGATCGTTCTAGATCTTAAAAAAAGGCTTTATAAAGGAGGGTTTAAGATTCTTTTCGATATATTGATGTTGAAAAAAGATCTTAATGTTAGTGAAGTAAAGATTGACTTTAATCGCAGGCTGAAAGGAGACAGTAAAATAAATATTGCGACCTTTTATCATGTTGTTGGTCAAATTATTGAGAATATAACAAGAGGATTCCTCCCTTCAGGCTTTATTGTTTTTATGATGGTCGGATTACTTGGTCTTGTAGTACATTTGTTTGTTCTCAATAGTCTCATTAGTTTTGATGTTTCATTTTATTGGTCTAATGCGTCAGCGCTTCTCTTAGGGTTAGTAAATAACTATCTACTGAATAACAGCATCACATTTGGTAGTCGTTACGTTACGTTTTGGCCTAAATTAATAGGCTTCTTGAAATACATCTTAGCGAATAGTCTTTCGGTTATAGCAAATATAGGTGTTGCTGGCTATCTCTATATGGGTGAATTTGGGGTAGCTGCCTCTGCTATAGGCGGTATAGTATCCGGGGCATTCCTTAACTATTTCATGAGTAAAGAGTTTGCGTTTCGTTAACCTGGAGAAATTAAAGTTAGTCCGATGATGAAGGCTGGATACCCATTTTATTGTCGGTAGAATTATTTTGGGGGCCCATTTTTTTGTTTATAGTATTGAGAGGTTTATGTTGTTAGCTTTAATTGGAAGGACAGATCCACTATTTCATGCGGATATCAGTGATTTCAAACTGGAATTAGAAGATATTATAGAAAAAGGCCGCTTCCTTGTGATAGGTGGTGCGGGCTCTATAGGTCAAGCTGTAACCAAAGAAATCTTTAAGCGTAGCCCTGCAGTTCTTCATGTAGTAGACATATCTGAAAACAATATGGTCGAGCTTGTGCGTGATTTAAGAAGTACTATTGGCTATGGGGCTGGGGAGTTCAAAACCTTTGCTGTCGATTGTGGATCCGTTGAGTTTGAGGCGCTTATGAAAAACGAGGGCCCTTATGATTACGTGTTTAATTTGTCAGCTTTAAAGCATGTTAGAAGTGAGAAGGATCCGTATACGCTAATGCGAATGATTATGGTCAATGTCTTTAATACAATTAAGACCCTGCGGTTGGCTAAAGCACTGGGCGCTAAAAAATACTTCTGTGTATCAACTGATAAAGCGGCAAACCCTGTCAATATGATGGGTGCCAGTAAACGTATTATGGAAATGTTTTTAATGCGTGAGAGTTTGACCCAAAACATTTCAATGGCGCGTTTTGCTAATGTGGCCTTTT
>MDTF01004273.1_pt1 | contig 33072 bp, 23 predicted proteins | sample 811191 | NCBI WGS metagenome assembly MDTF01 (sample SAMN05326649, study PRJNA326480) | marine metagenome | isolation source: seawater | place: Southern Ocean | collected 2011 | reverse complement strand
AGCAGCACTAGCCGTTTCATTGGTGTCTACATCAGACTGGACAGCAGCAATGGCTGTATCCGCATCTGATTCGTTTTGATCCACATCCGCTTGGACAGCAGCTATATTAGACTGCAGGGCAGCATCAGCAGCAGTACTAGCTATTTCATTGGCGTCTACATCCGCTTGTAATACAATAATGGCATTGTCAGCTTCAGAATTGATAGCATAGTATGCAAATGGAACATATGTAAAGGGTTGGTTAGATAGTTCTTCAAAGAATGAACAATTCCCTTTTATATCAATATCCACTTTTAAAAACTTTGCATCTGCACTCCATGCTATTCCATTAAAACCTGAAGAGTAACCTCCAGTTTGGGTAGATGTTCCAATAAGTAGGTTTACCATCCCAAAATTATCTGTCGTAACCTGAACTTGTTCCTGGTATTCAAGTGTTCCAGAATTATCAACAATTCCAAATTGTAAACATATATTTCTATTGGTTAAAGGAGCGTATGAGTTATCTACTCCAGGCAATTCTTCTCCGTTAGGATTATATACGACTGCTTGATAAGTGATACCACTATTTTGAGAGAAACCTGAGCTAGAGACAAAAAGTAAAAGAATTAATATACGTTTCATAATATTAGTATAAAGAAATTATAAGATTGAATTGCAACTGGTTGTTGATGAAATTTAATTTTTGACTGGCACTATTGCTTATACCAAGATTTTTAGAGTAATGATATCCTATACCCAGGGCAATATCATTTGTTATTTGACATCTAATATCTAGACCTATTAAGGGTTGAGCATAAAAACCTTTAAATTCATCGTTATTTGTTAAATCAAATGTTTGACCATTAATTTTTTGTTGACCATCTATGATATGATTTAAATTTAAACCTACATTTAAACTTAGAGCAAACTTTGTATTTTTATAATTCCATCTACCACTATCCCCTTTAAAAAAATTTAGCTTAACTACCCCTTGAGCACCCATATAATTAGTCTCCCAAGAATAGTTATTTACAAAATCCCCTCCTGTAGCATTGAATTGGTTAAGGGTAACACCAAGAGCAAACCCTAGTTTCGTATTTATTTTAATTGCATACCCTACCTCATATGATGCTCCTGAACTATTTTGAACATTAAGATTACTATCTCCAAAGGAGTTGGTGTAGTCGTAGGTTGTGAAATTTCTACCCACACTAAAATATGCTTCTTGCCCAAAAGAGACTGTACATATAAGAATAAAAAGTAAACCAGTTAAAAAATGTTTCATCGTTTGATAAGTTTAGTATTAAATATTGAGGTCTTAGAACTGATTGTTGCAAAATAGAACCCAGCAGGTAATCTTTTAAAATCAATTACGTTAGTGTAGGAACTAAAAATCAATTCATGAGAGTAAATTAACTTTCCAGTAACGTCAAAAAGACTCATGCTTAATTGATCTTCTCCGAAATAGTTTATATTAATTTGATGTACAAAAGGATTTGGAAACACTTTTATGTCTAAAGTGTTTATTTGTGGATTTGGAAAAATTTTATTCAATAAAGGTTTTTGATACCCTTGGCTAACAACAGTTCTTGAGTTTTTATAAAAACCAATCACAGAAGTTTGTCCTATAGTCTGGGTAGCAATTATATCACTAGCGGTTCTACTAGTAGAACCCATCGATGACAACATCTGGTGCTTGTGTTGTGACCAAACACTATGAAACAATAGGCTAAGTGATAAGAATAGAAATATTTTTGGCTTCATATTAGAGTGTGTAGAAATAAGAAAATTGTTGTTAAAACATGCAAGAATTTAATATTTAGTAGGCTTTAACGTTTTCTCAAATATAAACAAATAAAAAACAATCAAATAACAAATAAAACCTCCACATATTGTTAATAAATTTGCTGAGGTTTATTTATTATAAAATATGTACGATTACTGTACGGTCAAGCTTAGGAATATTATTCTAGTGTTTACTACCAAATTAATATTGATAATAGTAAAGACACCCGTCTTTTTATTGAACCACGTTGGTATTATGAATTTGATAAAATAGCTGTTTATGTTACCACACAGTTAAGGCATCATACAACGCCTTATATAGGTATTAAAAAGACAGATTCAGAACTTTTAGTAGGATTAGAGTTTAATTTATAGAATAAGTATTATGCCCTTCTGATTTATTTTAATGTACAAATAATAATTTAGATAGGGATAACAAGTCAAACCCATAACTATTAAAAGTTGTGAGTTTTATTTTTAATCAAAAATTCAGTTAAAAAGATCTAATTTCGCGGACTTTTGCGCCTTGTTATTTTAAATTAATAGCAACTGTTTCTTTCGTTTTTCTACTTTTCTCTGCCATAAACCCCATGATATGACTCTCTACAGATGCATCTATAGTTGAGGTTAATAAACTTTGGTCTTGTTTTTTTTACAGCATTAATCCAGTCTGTGACTAAGCCCCAATCTCCACCACCATGTCCACTACCTTGGTAGCCGCTATTTTTTTCTCGTCAATAGTAACATCCCATTTAGTTACTTTACCTGTTAAGAATTCTGTGTGTGTAAACTCAGTCATATCCCCTGTGATATCTCCATGAGAGCCCATTATTCTGGTTCTTCTACCATGATATGATGTAAAAGCCTCCATAGAAAAATTAGCAGTAATTTCATCTTCAAACTTAGGACGATTAAAAACATGCTCCCAGGTATCAAATCTATTTTCTTCAGAAATATTGTGTTTTTTTGCGTAACGTTCATTTCTTATGGAGATGGGTTCTGCAACACCAACTATATTTAATTCTTTAGGGAATTGAATACCATAATTACCATATACATTTCCTCTTCCACCAGCACCTAAGGTTATGACCGTAACTGGTTGTTCAATATCAGGATTTCCGAAATTTCTGAAAGGTATGGTGTTAGCCTTATTTTCTGTGGTAGCAAAACCGCTAAATGGGCTTGATAATAAGGAGGCCCCACCAATACCAATGGTTAAATTTTTGATTGCTTTTCTTCGATCTATTTTTTTCATATTGAACTCAATGTTAATTCGTTTAAAATATACTACTACATGTTTGCGAATGAATTTATTTTTACTATTGTAATATATAACCTTTTATTAAAAATAAAATCGCGTTTTTTTTAACATTAAAAAAAGTTATAACTTACAGAACTTTAAAAATTCTATGGTTTCAGATAATTTAGTTAATTTTTCTCCAATCTCTCTAAAAGAGATGGATAACGTTGCTCTATTAAAAAGAGTTGATACTAAATTTTTAACTACAGAAAAAAAATTATTAGAAATTTTAGAGATCATTAGTTCAGAGTATCAAATTTTAGATATTAACAATAAAAGATTGATGAAATACTCTACACTTTATTTTGATACCAAGGATAAGATGCTTTACAAGCACCATCATAATGGGAAAGGAAATCGACATAAAATAAGAATTCGAAAATACATAGACTCTAACCTTTGTTTTTTAGAAGTAAAGAAGAAAAATAATGCTGGTGTTACCAATAAATTTCGCTGTTCTATAGATGATTTTGAAAATAAATTATCACCATCATCAATAAAATTTATAAAAAAAAACACAGATAGTTCTTGTTTCTTAAATCCAGTATTATCCAATACTTTTAATCGCTTTACGCTAGTTAATAAACAAGTACCTGAGAGGGTTACGATTGATACAGAAATAATATTTGAAGCAGATGAATCCTCTAAGAAATTGGAAAAAATTGTTGTTATTGAGGTAAAACAAGAGAAAGGAAAGGAAAATACCGCGATTTACAAAGCTTTAAAAATGAGCCGAATACCGATTGTTAGTTTCAGTAAATATTGTGTTGGTATTTCAAACCTCACAACATCAATTAAAACGAATCAATTCAAAGAAATAAATTTAAAAATTAATAAAATGTATAACTAATATGGACATATTTGGAATACCCTTTTTTGACGATGATTTTTATAAAATGGTGATTAAACTATTCATCAATGTAATTTTTTTAACAGGTATTATTAAATTTACATACTATAAATATTCTAAAAACAAACACTATCTTTTTACATTCTATTTAATAGGAATTGTAGTTTTCTTCTTATGTTTTACGTTAAAAAAGTACGAATTAGATTTAGGAATGGCGCTAGGTTTATTTGCAATATTTGGAATTCTTAGGTATCGTACAACACCTATTGATGTTAAAGAAATGACCTATCTTTTTGTAGTGATAGGTATCTCAGTAATGAACGCATTGTCTAATAAGAAAATGAGTTATATTGAGATTTTAACTGCCAATACAATTATTTTGTTATCGGTATATTATTTTGAAAGATTTTCTAATCATAATACTATTTTAACAAAAGAAATTATTTACGAAACTATAGAAAATATTCAACCTGAAAATCATGATAAGCTAAAAGAAGACATTCAAACTAGATTGGGTGTTCAAGTTGTAAATATAGAGATTGGAAATATCAATTTTCTGAGAGATACTGCAGTTATAACCGTTTATTATAAAAAATAAATTTTAATGAGAGTAGCCAATAATATTTTTTACCGTTCTATTTTAATAGTTTTTTTAGTTTCTTTTATTCAAACAAGTATTGCTCAAAATAGTTCAGATACAGAGGGATGGAGCTCCATAGAAGTAGGTTTCAATATTTCAGATAAATTGTCTTTTTCAGCTTCTGAACACCTGAGATACCGAAATAAAATATCTTCATTGAGCACCTATTTTACTCAGCTTGAAACCTCATATGAGCTTTTTAAAGATTTTAATTTTGGCGGTGGAGTTCGTTTTATTAGAGAGAATGATGATGTTGGAAATATTCAAGGTCTAGAAACTCATTTTAGATATCAATTCAACGTGAGTTATAAGCACGATATAAAAATGTTGACTCTCTTTTATAGACTAAGATATCAGCATAAAAATGAACTTGGTATTGCTGAAGATGATGGAAATATCCCTAACGAATATATTAGATTTCGATTGGGTCTAGGTTATAAATTTATAAACCCTAATTTAGGGATTAGGTTAAAAGGTGAGCTATTCAATCAAGTTCAAAAAGAAAATTTAGAAAATGGCTTTAATCGATATCGTTTGTCTTTCGAAACCTATAAAAAGTTTAAAAATATAGGTAAATTTACGCTGTTCTATGGATTTCAAAAGAACTTCAATAGAATTGAATTAAAACCAAAGGCTATTCTTGGTCTAAAATATAAATATAGTTTTGATTTCACTAAATCAAAAAAATAAAAAATTATATAATAAATTTTAATTAATGAGAATTTTAATTATTGTGTTATTGTTTTTTGTTTCTTCTATAGAATCACAAAACATAAGAATTAATGAAGTAGTTTCCTCTAACTCAGAATATTTTGATGAAGATGGTGATACACCAGATTGGTTAGAACTTCATAATTATGGTACACAAAATGTATCTATTGCAAATTGGACTTTATCTGACGATCTAGATGATTTTACAAAGTGGACATTTCCCGATATTTCATTAGCACCAGATGAATACTTACTGTTATGGGCTTCTTCTAAAGACCGATCATCAGTTACTTATTCTAGAACACTGGTTAATCAAGGAGATACCTTTTCGTACCTACTTCCTTTAAGTGAGCCAAATTCTAATTGGACCTCTTTGGGTTTTGATGACCAAAATTGGTCAGAAGGTGCATCTGGATTTGGTTATGATGATGGAGATGATGCTACAATAATACCAACCGGTACATTGTCTGTTTACCTTAGAAAGACTTTTACAATTACTAATCTTAATGACATTTCATCACTAATTCTAGACATCGATTATGACGATGCTTTTGTTGCATATATTAATGGTGTTGAGATAGCCCGTGCCAATATAAATGGGGTGCCACCACCGTTTAATTCTGGTACTTCACAAGACCACGAAGCTCAAATGTATTCTGGGGGAATCCCTGATAGGTTTTTAATATCAAATTTTAGTTCAATTTTAAATAATGGTCAGAATATTCTAACGATTCAAGCGCATAATGTGAGTTCAAATTCCTCAGATTTTACCATTATTCCATTTTTATCAGCAGTTTTTACAAGTCCAAATGGTGCTGGTGTTACCCCTCCTGATATTTTAAATTTAACAACAAACAATCTTCATACAAACTTTAAAATATCGTCTGGTTTAGAAACATTAAGCCTTTCAGATTCTTCAGGAAATTTAATAGACCAGTTAATTGCTGAAAACTTACCACCTGACACATCAGTAGGAATTTCTTCAAGTTCAGGTAACATTGTAAGTTATTTAGATACAACACCTGGATATGAAAATTCAAATACTGAATATTTAGGAGCAGTTCAAAGTGTTGTTACTTTTTCTCAACAGGGAGGTCTCATAAATGGCTCCTTTAACCTTTCATTAAGCGGAAACAATACTGGAGAAGTAATCCGTTACGCTTTTGGTGGTGAAGAACCAACTGAAACATCATCAATTTATTCATATCCACTAGAAATAAATTCGAATACTACTGTAAGAGCAAGAATTTTTTTAAATAATTATTTTCCCTCTCCAATATATACAAAATCCTATATCATTAATTCAAATCATGATATAGATGTCATGTTTTTAACTACAGAACCCGATAACTTTTTTGATGAAGATACTGGAATTTATGTTTTTGGTCCTGACGGAACATATGATACATATCAACCTTATTTTGGTGCAAACTTTTGGGAAGATTGGGAACGTCCAATTCATCTATCTTTTCATGAAAATGGAACTGATATTTTTTCAGAATTTAATGCCGGTGTTAAGATTTTTGGAGGGTGGAGTAGAGGTCAAAACGGACAAAGATCTATGTCTTTGTTTGCCAGAGCACAATATGGAGACTCTAAATTTGAACATTCCTTTTTTGATCAACTACCATATGATAAGTTTGAAGCGATGGTGTTGAGAAATTCTGGACAAGATTGGATGCGATCTTCAATGAAAGATATTACGCTTACAAGCTTAATGCGTGGTTCTGGTTTAGATTTTCAAGAACACAACCCTGTTGCTACCTACATTAATAGTGAGTATTGGGGAATGTATAATTTACGTGAAAAAATTAACGAACATATGCTGGCTTCTAAACATAATGTAGAGGCTGATGACATTACTCTGCTTACTAATAATGCAGAAGAAATTGAGGGATCTAATGACGAATATAATCAACTTATATCCTATGTAAATTCAACAAATTTATCACTAGATTCAAATTTTGAATATGTAGACGAACAGATAGATTTAAAAGAATATGCTGTTTATCAGGCTTCCAATATATTTTTTAATAATACGGATTGGCCTGGTAACAATATTAAATTTTGGAAACACCCAGCAGGTAAATGGCGCTGGATTATGTATGACACAGATTTTGGCTTTGGTCCTTTTTGGAATATTAGTAACTATAGTGAAAACACGCTTAGTTTTGCATTAGATCCAAACGGTCCCGGATGGCCAAACCCCTCTTGGTCTACCTTACTATTTAGAAGACTAACAACAAATACTGGTTTTAGAAATAGATTTATAAATCGGTATGCAGACGAATTAAACACTCGTTTTCTATCTACTAATGTCAAGGCACATATAGATCAAATTTTTGCCACTATTTCTCCAGAAGTTACTGCGCATTATGAACGTTGGAAAGATGACCCATCTCTAACCAATAACGGAATTTATATTAGTGATATAAATGCGTGGATAGGCTACTATATTGACGAAATGAAAAATTTTGCTGACAATAGACCTTCTATTGTTAAAAATCATATCATGTCTCAATTTAATTTACCGGATTCTCATCCATTAACAATTACAAACAATAGTGTTTCAGAGGGATTTGTTGAGGTTAATGAGAATTTAAATATCCAAGAATCTTCTTGGACAGGAGACTATTTTGAAACAGTACCTGTTCAATTAAAAGCCATTGCTGCTCCAGGATATGAGTTTTCTCATTGGAGTGGAAATTTATACTCTATACTTGAAACAATAACTATTAATTTAGTGAATTCTTTTCAGGTAATTCCAAACTTCTCTCCTTCGGGAACTCCAAATCCTATTGTAATTAATGAAATTAATTATAAATCAAGCGATGACTTTAATGCTGATGATTGGGTAGAAATTTACAATCCAAATACATCTTCTGTAGACTTGTCTAATTGGGAACTGAAGGATGATGACGATTCTCATGTTTTTACAATTCCCAATGGTACATTGATTGCAGCTAATGCATATTTAGTATTTGTAAAAGATGAATCAGATTTTACCGCTGTTTTCCCCCAAATCACAAATTATATTGGCGAAATTGGATTTGGATTTGGAGGGTCTGATTCTGTAAGGTTGTATAATGCTAGTGGTGTTCTACAAGATGAAGTTACATATCTTAATGATGCTCCTTGGCCAATTTGTGCCGATGAAACGGGTAATACGTTAGAACTGATCACTCCAGATTTAGACAATTCTTTACCAGGTAGTTGGTCATGCATCAATATACATGGAAGCCCTAATGCGGTTAATAATAGTTCACTTTCTATAGATAACGTATATAAAGAACCTGTAAAAGCTTATCCCAATCCAGTTCAGAATACACTCTATATAAGTGGCGTAAAAGGCCCATCTAAAATAAAGGTTTATTCTGTTTTAGGACAATTGGTCATGAATCAATCCATCACAAATACGTTAGACGTGAGTCGACTTAAACGAGGTGTTTACTATATTAAAATCAGTGATAGTGAAAAAACAACACAACTTAATTTTATAAAGTATTAGTCATATCTTTTATAGGTCTCATTTACTTTAGTATTAAACCTATTAATTATAGCGCCAACCATATCAAATGGTTCAGGCATACTCGTAATAAATCTTTTTCCTGACGAATTGGCTCTTCTATCAGAACCTTTTGAAGCTAGAAAGAATTTATCATTTTGGTTAACTCTTACGTTTATTCTTCTACTGTCTAGAATGTCTCCGTTATTGTCTAAAAACTCTAGATCAACTTCAACAGATCCAGAGGCAGAGACCTCATAAATGTAACCTTTACAATACCACGTTTTAATAGAGCCGTCTTTTTTCTTTTTTGTCTTTGTCTTTTCATAAAACACCTTACTTATAATTACTGTGGGTCCAGCGTAATATTTTAAGAAGTTAAACTTTACAAATTCATCAATATTTTTTAATTCTTCTCTACCTTTTTCTCCTAATGCACCAATTTTTCTTAATTCTATTTTATTACTAATATCAGAGTAATTTGCAAATTGATATTTGTTAAACAATCCTATAGTGCTATTAATTAGATTTTTCATAGCTCTTTTATTAAAAGATGTATTTGTGAAATTATTCATTGGAAAATAACCAATATTCAGCGTTCCTAATTGTAGAGATTTATTTAAATAAGTTTGAACATCTTTATAATTTGCTATATATTTCAGAGAGCTTTCAAATGTTTTGTAAGCTTTTTTATAATCATATTTGTTGGCAGCATTGTTGAAAGCTTTCAAGCCATTTGTATAAAATTCGTCTGCTGCATTCGTGTTATAAGCTTTTAATAGATTGTCAGCCTCATTTCTTTTTTTTTCATAGTTCATCGTGTGCAGCGCAATAAACTTTTTTTGTTTTGATGATAATACTGCAGATAATTCAAATAACTTTTTTTGTATTTTATATAAATTAGCATATGTGATGAATACTTTTTTCATCGGTGCAACAGAATGGAAATCTTTATAAGGTATCGCTTTGGTCTCTAAATCTTTAATATAAGTTGATGCCCAACCATTTACTTTAGATAAAGCCTCTTCAAAAATATCATTAGATTTTTTCCAATTCTTTTTAGCTTTTAGCGATTCTATAGATTTTAAGGTTGCAGTCACAAAATCTTTTTTCTTCAAAGCTCTTTTAGCTTCTCTGTAAGGTTTTCTGAAATTTTGAGCTGTGCTCAATTGAATACAACAGCAAAATAGTAATAGGAGGCTTAGTTTTTTCATCTTTTAAAAATAGAATTAATAAAATATTTATGTATAACGTTGTGGGTTGTAAAAGTGTTAGACTTTCAATTTAAAAGCTAAAAGTATTATTTTACAACTCATTAAAACAATAAATATCATTTCATTTTAATACATAAACACTACAAAGTTATTATTCTAAAATATTTGTCATGGATATTTTTCCTATTTTAGTATCTAAAGTTGCAGGTTCTTAGGGGAATTAGAAAAAATAATTTTTTATTAAGCTTAACTTACGATTACTAATAAATTACAAACATTTTTAATGTTTGATAAAAAATCATTATGAATACACTCATCAAAAAAATAGTACCACTAGTTTTACTTCTAATTATAGTATCCTGTCAGGATAAAAAAGAGTTGCTACTTTTTAAGACTTACAATGAATCCGTTCTATTAGAAAAACAAGGAATGCATCAAAAACCCAGAATGAGATTCAAATTATTTCAATCAAAGGTGTTGGATATGAACACCATTTTTAAACCGTTTAATGAAGAGTTGGCTTCTAATTTTTCAGAAAAAGAATACAAGGATTTAAAACCTTTAATCATAGAACAAGATATTCCCTCCATTCAGAATAGTATAAAAGAAGGCAAACTTTCCTATGAAAAGTTAACGTTATTTTATTTGTATAGAATTAGAGAGTTTGAGAGTGATTCCACCAAATCATTACATGCTATTATTAGTCTAAATCCTTCAGTTTTAGAGGAAGCTAGAGCCAGAGACATTAATAGAGATGAAAATGATTTTCTCATAGGTATGTCTGTTTACGGTATGCCAATTTTATTAAAAGACAATATTAACACTGAGGGTATGCCAACAACCGCTGGTGCAATTGCTTTATCTGAGAATAAGAATACAGAAGATGCGTTTATTGTGAAAAGACTAAAAGCTTCAGGCGCTTTAATCCTTGGAAAGACAAATTTAAGTGAATGGGCTTATTATTTCTGTGGTGGCTGTCCCGTTGGGTACAGTGCTGTTGGAGGACAAACCCTAAACCCTTATGGAAGAGCAATGTTTGAATCTGGAGGATCAAGTTCGGGTAGTGGAGTTGCTGTAGCTGCAAATTACGCTGTGGCATCTATAGGAACGGAAACTTCTGGTTCTATAACCTCTCCATCTAGTCAAAATTCTATAGTTGGTTTAAAACCAACTATTGGTATGTTAAGTAGATCTGGGATAGTTCCAATTTCTAGTACTTTAGACACACCCGGGCCTATGACAAAAAATATCATCGATAATTATATCGTATTAACAGCTATGTCAGGTTATGATGTCTCAGATTCAAAATCATTTGAATTAGAAGAACAAGATTTTGGTGATATAGAAGATACTTTTAAAGGCAGACGTTTAGGCGTTTATAAAGACTATTTACAAGACTCTATCTATAGGTTTAATATCAATAAGATAAAAGAAGCTGGTGCAGAAATTATAGAGATCTCTCCAAACGCATTAGAGTTGCCAAGCTTTTTATCAGTTCTAAACATAGAAATGAAACATGATTTACCGAAATATCTAATTAATTACGCTGATAAAAACGTAAAAGTTACCACTGTAGATGATGTTATTAATTTTAATAATGAAGATACTGTAGTAAGAGCACCATACGGACAGTTACGATTTAAAAATATTGGCAAAGATACTGTAACACTCATGCAACTAGAAACGATTAAAAAAACATTAATGACCAATGCTCGAAATTATTTTCAAGCATTGGACCTTATGAGCTTAGACGCTATTTTATCTATCAATAATTCTCATGCTGGGTATTCTGCTGTGGCAGAATACCCAAACTTAACAGTACCTATGGGATATAAATCTACTGGAGAACCTATTAATTTAACCTTTATTGGAAAACCAAAAGAAGAAGGTAAATTATTACTTCTAGGCTATATTTTTGAACAATTGACAAAACACAGAAAATTGCCAAAAAATTACCAGTAAAATTCACCTTATTAAACGTATTTTTGTCAACCTAAAAGTAGAGAATGAGGACTAAGTCTGTAAAGAAAAATAAGATTAATGTTGTAACACTAGGATGTTCTAAAAACATTTATGATTCTGAAGTGTTAATGGGGCAATTAAAAGCTAATGGTAAAGACGTTGTTCATGAAGACAAGAATGATGAAGGAAATATAGTAGTTATTAATACTTGTGGATTTATTGGAAAAGCAAAAGAGGAATCTGTAGATACTATTTTACATTATGTAGAGAGAAAAATAGCAGGAGATGTAGATAAGGTTTTTGTAACAGGTTGTTTAAGTGAGCGATACAAGCCAGATTTAGAAAAAGAAATTACCGACGTAGATCAATATTTTGGGACACATGATTTGCCAAATCTCTTAAAAGTTTTAGGTGCAGATTACAAACACGAATTAATTGGTGAGCGTTTAACCACCACACCTAAACACTATGCATATTTAAAAATAGCCGAAGGATGTGATAGGCCTTGTTCTTTTTGTGCCATACCACTAATGCGTGGAAAACACAAATCTACACCCATAGAAGAAATTGTGATTGAAGCAGAAAAATTAGCTTCAAAAGGTATTAAAGAAGTCATGTTAATTGCGCAAGACTTGACCTATTATGGATTAGATATTTACAAAAAAAGAGCTTTAGCGTCGTTGTTAGAAGCCTTGGCAAAAGTTGAGGGTATAGAATGGATTCGTATGCATTATGCCTTTCCAACAGGTTTTCCAATGGATGTACTAGAGGTTATGAAAAATGAGCCAAAAGTATGTAACTACTTGGACATCCCCTTACAACACATCAATACTGCCATTTTAAAATCTATGAAGCGTGGAACTACCCACGAGAAAACAACAGCTCTAATTCATAAATTTAGAGAAGCTGTTCCTACTATGGGAATTAGAACTACTTTAATAGTTGGTTACCCAGGAGAAACAGAAGCACAATTTCAAGAACTAAAAGATTGGGTAGAGGAGATGCGTTTTGAACGTCTTGGTGCTTTTGAATATTCACATGAAGAAAATACTGGTGCGTTTGTTTTAGATGATGATGTTCCGGCAGATGTAAAGTTTCGTCGTGTAAACGAAATTATGGAAATACAATCTCAGATTTCTTGGGAGATCAATCAAGAAAAGATTGGAAAAACTTTCACTTGTTTATTTGATAGAAAAGAAGGTAATTATTTTTATGGGCGTACAGAATTTGATTCGCCAGATGTAGATAACGATGTATTAGTTGATGCTAGAGAACATTACATTAAAATAGGAGAATTTGTGGCAATTAAAATCCATGAAGCTGGTGATTTCGATTTGTATGGTACTCCAGTGATTTAAACTTTTTCTAGTCTATAAAAGAAAAGCCTCTAGGGTTTTCTATTCAGTTTGTATTTGCTAGACTAGGTGGTTAAAAAATATAACTAATCATTCTCAAAGTAGAGACAAACCTTAATACGTATTGCAATGATTAAAATAATTTTAAAATACAGTCTACTAGTAGTTATAGGGGTATTGCTATTTAGTTTTCTTTTTTTACTCTATACTTCTGATGGTAAAGCTCCAGCTTTTAATGTAGGATCAGAATTTTCATACGCTAAAGAGATTTCTCTCAAAAATAATAGCTTTAAGAGAGCTAGAGCGTATATTTCACTTAAAGACAGTACAAAGATTGCAATTACCTACCTTCTTCCTGAAAAAGAAAATGTTGCAGGCTATCCTATTGTTTTGTTAGCATCGCCATATACCTCTTCTGTTTTTGTTCCTGAAATGAAATGGTATGAGCGAGCCTTTAGCAAATGGCAAACAGGCTCTTGGGGTCCTGAATACGACTTTATCTCTCAAAAATCAATAAAAACCTATACTTCTAACGGCTATGCCGTTGTATTAATGGATTTGAGAGGTACCGGCTCTTCAACGGGTTTTGCATCACCAGGGGATACTAAATATATTGATGATTTTACAGAAGTTTTTAATTATTTAGAAATGCAACCTTGGTCTAATGGGAAGATTGGCATGGAAGGACAATCCTACTTAGGCTGGACTCAATTTGCTGCCGCATCAACAAAGCATCCGGCTTTAAAGTGTATTGCACCCGGCTTAATTAATGTGGATGCCTACAGTGATAATATCCGTCCTGGAGGTATAAAAAACATCGATTGGATCGAATCATACAGCACTCGATTAAAAAATATCAATAGTAGTTATTGGAGTACCGATGGAGAGCTGCCAATATTTCCATCAGTACCGTTGACTGATATGGATGGTGACGGACATTTTTTAGATGAGATTCCGGAGTTAAAAGAGAATGAACATCTAGTCTTTAACACCGCTTTAATCACTTATAAAGATGGTGTAGAAAGACCTAATAATCCTTATATTTCTATGCTCAAAGAGCGTCAGAAAAGCATCAGTTTTTCCGATTTAGCAGCTAGTTTTGAGTATATTGATGACACCTTGTATTTCGATGATAGACTAGGTTTTTTTCAAGGAACGAATCCTATTAATTTGATTGCTGAACTTAAAAAAACTAAAATTCCTGTGCTATTTATTGGAGGTTTTTTTGATTATTTTGAGGGTATACCTCAGTTGTATAGCTCTTTAAAAAACACAAACCCTTCTTATCTTTTCATGGGACCGAGGTTTCACATTCCAGCAGATATTCCTGCTTCATATAAAGAATTATTTGGATATAAGAATTCGTATTCTGATGCCCAATTTATTCACACACTTCGTTTCTTAGATCATTACCTGAAAGATATCGATAATGGATTTGAAAAAGAATTACCTGTAAAAATATACACTCCTTTTGAAGGATGGAATAATTTTTCAACTTGGCCTTTAGAAGAAGCGCTACCTACCAAGTTTTACTTAACTAAAGATGTATTAACTGAGATAAGTGAAAAGAGTCTAGATACGCTTCAATACAATGTAGACTTTACCCATAGAGCAAGCTACGGTGAACACGCATTAAATCCTAACAACGTAATGTTCGTTATGAATGATGTATTGGAGCGAAGTGCTCAAGACAATAAATGCTTGGTTTTTGAGACAGCACCATTGAAAGTAGAAAAAACTCTTACAGGGTATCCAATTATAAACCTCAATATATCATCCAATCGTTCTAATGCAGATGTATATGTTTATCTCACGGATGTTGCTCCTGATGGTAAAGCCTATTACATTGCAGAAGCACAATTACGTGCTGGCTGGCATCGTCTTGCAGATAACGACGAATTGGTGAATGGTGCTTTTGATGTAGAACCAGAATTGCCATGGCAATCATACAAAAGAGATCATTATGACCCTGAGCCTTTTAAGAATGGCACTTATAAAAAACTAAAATTTAATTTAAAACCTCATTCTTGGAAATTTAAAAAAGGACATAAAATTAGAATATCCATTGCTGGAGCAGACAAAGATAACTTTGAATTTAATCCGGATTTATGTCCTGAGAATACTTTTGATTCTTGTATGAATACTGATTTATACATTGTTACAGGTGGCACCGAAGGATCTTTTATTGAACTTCCTATCATGGAAGTAAATTAGATACAACTAAATTTATCTAACAAGAGATTCACTGCTCTTATTATATCAAGCACTAAAAAAAACTATGAAACTGTCAAAGAATCATCAGAAGTTAACCATTTTTATCCTTATTGTTTCAACTATGCTGTTTGTGATGTCTTGTTCTTCTACCAAGAAAAAAACCATTATTTGGGTACATAGTATGAAATCAGAATGTTCTTCAGGCGTAGGAACCATGAAATGTTTAATGATTCATAAAGGAGACTCATTAGAAAACCCTAATTGGGAGTTATTTTATTCACCCATCGATGAGTTTAATTTTGAGCCTGGTTATTTTCAGAAAATCGAAATTCAAGAAGAATCTATAGACAAAAACAGTGTTCCAGAAGATGCTTCTTCAATACACTATAAATTAATAAAAATATTAGATAAGCAGATTGATAAGAGCTATCTATTAAAACATAATTGGGTACCCACTCAAATCTTTGGAATCCCTGTAAATGAGAAATCTTCGATGCCTCGTATGGAATTAAATATGTCTAAGATGCAAATTTTTGGGACGAATGGCTGTAATAATTATAGAGGAAAAATTAAAATATTTACATCCACTCATATCCAATTTTCAACTATTGGAAGTACTAAAAAAATGTGTCTAGATATGAACAGTTCAAATAGCTTTGATATCGCACTAACTTTAACTAGGTACTATACATTAGGAAATCTTGAACTGACTTTCTTAGATGATTCTGGAACTGAAACAATACGCTTCAAGAAGGTAGATTAAAATAAACTCTAATTGCTATCAACTTAAGAAGTAATAACGTTTTCTTTATACTTTTTTTATAGATGCTCAACAAAAAATAAAGCTAAACGTCACTATATCAGTGGTATGCATTCATTTCTTTTTTCCTTAAATTTGGTTTCTAAATCTATAAAATATTTATAATGAAAAAAATAGTAAACATTAGTCTATTATTAGGGCTAATTATCATAGTGGGTTGTAAAGATAAAGAGCAAAAAGTGGTTAAAACCTCAGATGCTAAAACGCTTATGTCTGAATCTTCAGAAAGTTTTATTGGGTTTTGGAATTCAGGTGATGCTCTAGCTGTTGCAGCAGAGTTTACTGATGATGCTGTAAGAGTGATTTCCAACTCTTTGGCGCCGATAGTAGGAGGTGAAGCAATAAAAAATTCATTTGTAGAAACTTTTGCAGAAGGTAGCAACTTTAAAAATAGTAATATTAGTGTTACCATATCAGAAACACGTATGTTGTCTGATGAGATATTAATAGGTGCTGGAACTTTTAAAATTTCAGATGCCAATAATGTAACTTTAGAAAGTGGAAAGTGGGGTAATGTATATCGCTATAAAGATGGTAAGGTGAAATTTTTATTAGAATCTGCTCATAGAATTTTTAATGAAACAGACACACTTTCTACTGAAGTGTTTTCACTTGAAGAATCTATTGTTTCTAAAGAGCCTCATTTTGAGAAAATAGAAGCTTCTGTAGCTGGGTATATTAAACACTTTAACGAAAAAAATGCTGAGGGTTTATCGATGCTTTTTACAGAAAATGCATTTCAAAATGTTAGTTCTAAAGAAGGTGTAGTAGTGGGGCGTGAAAATATTAAATCGACTGAAGTATATGCTGATGGTCAGGTATTGAACGCTACTATTCTAGGGTATAAATATCTTGGTGATTCATTAGCAATAGGCTATGGTAACTGGACTCAGTTAGATACAACTACCAACACAATGTCTAGAGGTAGCTGGGGTAATGTTTTTAAAATTGATGGAGATACAGCATACCTTGTAATGGAATCTGCTGGGGTATCCCAATAAAAAATAAATATTCTTTAATAGCCCATCTTCAAAAAAGATGGGCTTTTTTTATGCCTTATTCAAAAAAGTAAACGACAAGCCTTTCCTTCATCAGACCACTTATTTATCAAATCTTACTTTATAAAATACATCTAGATTTTTTATTCGGTTTGTATTAGCTAAATTAGTTGTTTAAAAAAATAGTTGATTCAACAACAAATAAATTAAATTTTATTAAAATAAGCATTGAACAATGATAAAATTATTCCAACACTTACAGTCAACATTCAACAAAAGTAATAACATAAAACTGCTTATTCTATTGGTTATTTACCTACTTATGCGACCAATAGATATGAATGCTCAAAAAAGAAAAAAGAAAAAATCAAAACCTAGTATAGAATTAAGAGACTCTTTATTTCATGATTTAAAATGGCGTAACATAGGTCCGTTTAGAGGGGGTAGGAGTGTGGCTTCTACTGGAGTAACAGATAAGCCTCATACCTACTATATGGGTTCTACAGGTGGTGGAGTTTTTAAAACTATAGATGATGGAATCACATGGAAAAATATATCCGATAATTTCTTTAAAACTGGATCCGTTGGTGCTATTGCTGTGTCTGAGAGTGATACAAATATTGTTGTTGTTGGAATGGGAGAACATGCTGCTCGTGGTGTAATGACTTCAATGGGAGACGGTGTATACAAATCTATGGATGCTGGAAAAACATGGATGCATATAGGATTAGAGAAAACTCGTCATATTTCAGATGTTGTCATACATCCAACAAACCCAAACATCATATATATAACAGCACAAGGAGCACAATATGCACCCTCAAAAGAGCGAGGAATTTATAGAACGTCAGATGGTGGAAAAACATGGAAACACATACTGTCTGTAAATAGTACCACAGGAGCTTCTTCTTTGTCTATGGACATGAACAATCCACGTATTTTATATGCTTCAATGTGGCAACATCAAAGGTATCCTTGGTATATGGAATCTGGTGGTGAAAATTCAGGATTGTATCAGTCTAATGATGGGGGAGACACATGGCAAAAAATGACAAAAGGATTGCCTAAATCTTTTGGGAAATCAGGTATTTCTGTTTCTAGAGCCAATCCAAATAGAGTGTTTGCAGTTATTGAAGCTGAAAAAGAAAAAGGGGGTGTATACCGATCAGATAATGCTGGAAAAACGTGGAAACAAGTCAATAAAAATCGTGTTAATATTGCTCGTTCCTGGTATTATATGGAAATTTTTGCTGACCCACAAAATGAGAACGTAGTATATGTTTTAAATGCTCCGGTTATGAAATCTATTGATGGAGGTAAGAGTTTTTTTAATATTCCTGTTCCTCATGGAGACAATCATCATTTATGGATCAATCCAAAAGACAATACCAACCTCATTAACTCTAATGACGGAGGTGCTAATATTTCATTTAATGGAGGAAAAAGTTGGAGCACGCAACAAAACCAAGTTACCTCTCAATTTTATCGAGTTATAACAGATAACCTAGTACCGTATAATGTATATGGTGGGCAGCAAGACAACTCTGCAATTGCTATTGCAAGCAGAACAAATGACGGAGGAATAGATTGGAAAGATTGGTATTCTGTAGCAGGTGGTGAAAGTGCTTTCATTGCATTTGACCCTAACAATCCAGAAATTGTATACGGAGGTACCTATCAAGGAAATATAAGTAAATGGACCAAGACTTCTAGAGAACAAAAATCAATTAAAGAATATCCAGAATTAGGCTTAAGTATTGCGCCAAAAGACGCGAAATACCGGTATAACTGGAATGCACCTATTATAAGTTCTCCACACAATAGAACTACCATTTATCATGCTGGTAATGTTGTATTTAAAACAACAGATGAAGGAATAAACTGGACAAAGATAAGTCCAGATCTTACAAAGAATGAAACCAACAAACACGGTCCAGGTGGAGGTCCCTATACAAATGAAGCAGCTGGAGGTGAAAATTACAATACTATTACGGCACTCGTAGCATCAGAACATGAAGAAGGTGTTTTATATGCTGGAAGTGATGATGGCCTTGTTCATATTACCAGAAATGGTGGTCAAACCTGGGAGAATATCACACCTAAAGGAATTAAAGATGGTATTGTAAATAGCATTGATGTTTCTTCACATAACCCAGCAACAGCCTATATTGTGATGATGCGGTATAAATCTATGGACTTAAGCTCGTATATTTTTATGACAAACGATTATGGGCAATCATGGACAAAAATTGTTAATGGTTTAGAAGATCCGAACGGATTTGCTAGAGTTGTTAGATCCGATAAAAAAAGAAAGGGCCTATTGTATGCAGGAACAGAAACTGGTTTGTATGTTTCTAATGATAATGGAGCGCATTGGCAACGGTTAAAATTAAACTTACCCATTGTTCCTATTAATGATTTAATTATTCAAGATAATGATTTGGTGGCAGCGACTTCTGGTCGTGGGTTCTGGATTTTAGATGATCTAGGATTGCTACAAACGATGACTGCTAACCAATCATCTATTAAACTATTTAAACCAAAAGACACCTATCGTATTTTTGGTGGTATCTCTAAAGCCGCAGGACAAGGTAAAAACCCCAAAAGCGGTGTTACTTTTGATTATTACCTGGATAGGGCAGCAGATTCCTTAGAGTTAAAATTAGAGGTTTTACAAAACTTAAAAGTAATACGTACGTACACTAACAAAAAACCAAAAGGTTTCAAATCTTGGCCTGGAGGACCCTCCAAACCAGAAATTTTACCTTCAACAAAAGGGTATCATCGTTTTACGTGGGATTTTAAAAGAGAATCCTTACCTGCTATTAACAAAGTGTTTGTTTTTGGTGGACTTACTGGCTCTAGTGTTGCTCCAGGAGTCTATACGCTTAGATTAACCTTAGAAGAAGAACGTATAGAAACAGCCATTTCAATACTTCCAAACCCTGCTATTAATTCAACTATTGAAGATTTTACAGCGCAACAAAAAATGCTAGTAACAATAGAAAATACCTTACAAGATATACATACATTTGTCAATCAAATGCGGTCTGCCAAGAATCAGCTTACTGGCTATGCGAAGCTTTTAAAAAATGATAAGCAGATGAGCTCTTTGCTAGAAAAAGGAGCAGCTTTAACAAAACGTATTAATAGTTGGGAAGAAAATTTAATCCAAGCCAAACAGAAAACATTTCAAGATGTTATTAATTTCAATAATAAGTTAAATGCACAATTGATTCAGTTAAAAAGTTATGTAGATCAAGCAAATCCAAAGATTACCTCTGGAGCCAAAGAACGATTTACTGATTTAATGAATGATTGGCAAGTGTATGTAAATGAACGTAATACCATTATAAATAAAGAAATGAATGCTTATAATGTATTGTATAAATCCTTAGATATACCAGCACTTATTATTGATGAACGAAAGTGAATTTTGCTAGAAAATAAAAACAAAAACAGGTTTTGAAATTCTAAGTAAGGGTCAATACTATCTAAAAAATAAATCTAATACCTGTGTATTATAATTTTCAATAAACAAAAAAAATACTTATTAACTACCAATAGACTTAATTATTAGTATGAAAAGACATATATTGTTTTTAATTATACCCTTCCTCTTTTTACAAAGTTGTACTAATGAAAGTAGCGATACAAACACAGAAGATACTACTACCACTTCTTGTTATTCAAATCTAAATGCACAGATAATTTTGCATGATGGATTAAGATAGAGCATAAAAAACACCTATGAAATTTACGATTATATTGTTAACAATCCTTTTTACGAGCATGTCTATGAATGCTCAATTCGAAATAAATAATAAATTCTATTTAAGTAGCGAATTAAATATTGGAAATCAATTAGGAATCGATTTGAATTTTAATGTGATCACTAAAAAAATTACTCATTTAAAGTTGGGTATACTGGCAATTTAATACTGAACCTTTTTCATCTGAGGGGTTCTATTCATGGGACACCAAAAAAAACGAAACAGTTAGCTTTATTTTCAACCCTAAAATAAAAACACCCTTAAGAAGTTTTTTCGGAATTACAATTTCTCCTATGGTGCAACCAAATAAGCACAGAACCTATGAAGGGGTCTGAATTGGGACTATGATAGGATTGTTAAGAGATAGAATAAACTTAAAAAAAATTCATGGTAATTAGTATGTCTGTACTATGTTTATAAAGCTTGTCTAAAAAATAACTAAACTATCTAAAATAGAATTGTAATATCAAATAGGTTGGTTATTTTTGGATGGGAAAATCATTGAAAAAGAAAGACCACATCTACCCCCATTTCACTTTTTTTTAATGCTATCTGTAAAAATGCAAAAAAAACAGAAAGAGATTTTTAGAACCATCGCATACATACCCAAAACACTACTTAGTTAGCTAACTGCTAAATACTTGCTTTTTTTAGTTATTTCTGTATCTTTAATGAAAATGAACAAACATGAAAAAAAGAGCATTTCTAAAAAACATTTCTTTAGCGGCTATGGGCATGCCTTTTATGAATAGTGCTTTTGCCTTTAGTTTGCAGAATTTACAGCATCTTTCTTCAGCAGAAATAGCCATAGAAGAAGATTTTTGGCTACAGGTACGTAAAGATTATGATTTAAAGCCAGAGTATATCAATCTAGAAAGTGGTTATTATAATATTATTCCAACACCTACGCTTAACCACATGATTGCCCATGCTAAAATGGTGAACTATGAAGGGTCTTATTATATGAGAACCGTACAATGGGATACCAAAGATAAGATGGTGGTAAAATTGTCTGCTGTGGTAGGAGCTCCAGCAAAAAACATCATCATTACAAGAAATACTACAGAGTCTTTAGATATGGTAATTAAAGGCCTAAGCTGGGAAAAAGATGATGAAGCTGTCTACGCCAAACAAGATTACGGTGCCATGCAGATGATGTTTGAGCAGGTAGCAAAACGCTACGGTACAAAAAATATAATGGTTTCTGTGCCCAACCACCCGAGTTCAGACGAGGAAATTATAAGTCTGTATGAAAATGCCATCACCCCTAAAACTAAACTGTTAATGGTCTGTCATATGATAAATATTACCGGTCAGATTCTTCCTATCAAAAAAATTTGTGAGATGGCGCACAAAAAAGGGGTACAAGTTATGGTAGATGGTGCGCATTGTGTGGGGCATTTTCAATTTAGTATTGAAGATCTAGGCTGTGATTATTACGGTTCTAGTTTACATAAATGGCTAGCTGTCCCTTTAGGTACAGGACTATTGTATGTAAATGACAAGCATATAGATACACTTTGGCCTATTTTTGCTGAGCACCACAAAAAACCTGGAGATATTGCTAGATTAAATCATACGGGTACCCACCCTGTTTACCATGATATAAGTATTGAAAATGCCATCGATTATTACCATATGCTCGGAGCAGAGCGCAAAGAAGCAAGACTTCGGTATTTACAAGAATATTGGACATCTAAGGTAAGAACGAATCCAAATATTTTGGTCAATACTCCCAAAGAATCTTTTAGAGCTTGTGGTATTGCCAATGTTGGCCTTAAAAATATGCCACCAAAGGATTTAGCCATACAATTAATGGATCGTTACCAAATTTTTACGGTGGCCATAGATTATGCCAATGTTCAAGGATGTAGAATTAGTCCCAATGTTTTTACCACCACAAAAGAATTAGATCATTTTATAAAAGCATTGAATGAAATGGCCGGATAAAAGTTACTTACAAATACATTTTTTTATTTTTTTAAAGGTAAATAGAACCGAAAACTAAATTTAATTTAAGCATATTTAAACCATTCACAGAAAATTAATGTTAATTAGACTACAAATAAATACCATTCATGTGCTTTTTATAAAAAGCACACTACAAATGCGATTTTTACTGTTTTTAAAAAATAATAATAGAATATAACTTAAATTTTTATTCTAGGTTTGCAGTGTTAAACAATAATATTGTGCTTCAATGGCAATAATTATGATTTTTGATTATTAAAAATTTGTTTTTTTTAAAAGTATTCTGTAAGAAATATACTAAGTCAAAAAAATATGCTATGAAAAAGTTTTATTGCTATTGAAGTTTTTTTCTTTTTTTTGGAATTTTTTATATCTTTTAGTAAAATTAACAAAGTCCTAAATTTTTAATTATGAAAAAACAATAATGCTATCATTTTAAACAGTTTATTCTCCATTTAAAATCACTGCATCTACCTTTTATTAACATTTACTTTCAAGAAATTAATCTACTTATTTAAGCATATAAAATGTAAAGTAATCATACTATTAGATAATAAAAAGTATGTTATTATTAGTTATCTATAAAGGCTACGATCTAAATCACTATTCTACCGAAAAAAAAGTAAGAAATATGAATAAAATTTTCGCTTTATTAACAATGTCTGTAATTCTTTTCTTTTCGAAAAATATAGACGATTGTGAGTCAAATTCTGAACCGTATATAGCTAATGGTATAACTAGTCACATGAAAGGATAAAACCTAGCTTTGAGAAAAGCTCTTAAAAACAGTCAACTTTCAGAACCTAGTATTACTCCAAAAAAAAGCTTTAGAACGTTCTAATTAGATACCTGAATCATTTTTTGGAATTTATAAAGCCCATTACAAACCTAGAAATATTGAAAAAGCAAAGGAAAATATTTTAATAGCAGAAAACACGATTGATTACAGAAGAGATGATGTTTTAATGAATTTTCAAACGAAATTCATCTTTCTCAAGTTTTAGAATTTAAAAATGTGTGTATCAATAGTTAGGTAGACTAATTAAATAATCTTTGATTCGATAGAGTTTTTTGATACTAAAGTTCGTATCAATTAGTACTAAACATTGTTTAATTGATTCATGTATAACAATACATCTTTTTTGAGGTGGGTTCATTGTTGCATAAAAACAATACTTAAATTACATGTCTTTTTTATAAATCATTGTTAAATTTCACATCCCCATTTATGATGATATTAAAATTTCATTATTTATGGTTATTGACAAGAGTAGTTTCTATTCATACCTTTATAATTATAAAAATAATAATAATATCTACCCACTAAAAATTTCCCCCTAAAATTGTTTAGATATATACCTTATGACAACACCATTTAATCAAGTATTATGATAGAAGATAATTTCATAAAAAGCATTCCTAATGAGTTAGTCAGTGGAGCTAATTTTATTTTAGACAAGTTATCTAAATTTCATCGAGCCAATCAAAATAATACTGTAGAATTTTATCAAACATATATTGAATTTTCAGCTTTATTAGAAGCTTTCTTATTAAGTTATAAATTTCCCTTTAAGAAAATAGATCTAGATTTAAACAAAGAAGATAATATTCTTAAGATTATGAATTTTTCTAATCAAATTAAACTTGACCTCAGTATTATGTCTAAGAGAAGGTTGGTTCGGGATTCTTCAAATACCTACAAAGCACCGTTACAATATCGTTTTTCGCAGGCCATTAATTCAAACGAACTAGACAAGATACAATTATTGATTAATGAATTAAGAGAAATTCTTTCTATGAGTTCTGTTTTTGGGATGGAACACAAATCTAGATTGTTAAGACAATTAGGGAATTTAAACAGAAACTATATTCGGAATTTTCTAAAGTATTCAAGTTTAGGAGTTTTATAGACTTAAAAACTGTTTTAATTATTTTTTGTTGGTATCGCTTTTTATAATCAATACAAATATTAAATACTTATGAATTTTCTATCATATTATCTTGTTAGCAAAGCGGTATATTATTTAATGATACTAGAATTTCTAAAGAAAATAGCATTCACAAAAAATAGTTTTCCGTTGTCCCAAAAAGAACGAAATAAAGGGTTGTCTACCATATAAATAATACTTCCATTCCCTTTTCTTTCCTCTCCAAATAATAATGATTCAGGAATATTTTTTAATGCTTCTTGTCCTGCAAATCCGGCAATATTAGTAGCACTTTTATCAAAGTATGCAACATTACTGCCATTGTTTAAAAAGGCATAGCTAGCATTGTTTAATTTTAAAGAAAAATAACTGTTCTCATATCCAAAGGCTAAAGGATGGGTATCGTCTACCTTACTTTTAAAAATAGCCCCCCTAATAGCACCGTTTGCTCTGGCTCTTTCTTTACCAGCATAAGCCATTAAATTAGTATTGTTTTTTTCTTTGTCGCTTGCTGAGGTTTTTTTTATTTTTAACTCAAAACCATCTTTATCAGCAAAACTTCTTAGTGCAGATCCGATAGCAATTACCGTTCCGCCACCTTTTGAAAATTCACTAATTTTTTCAAGTCCTTTTTTGTTTAAAATACTGCTGTAGTATCCATTGGGTATAATTAATACATCGTACGAATGTAAGTCTACTCTGTTGAAATACTCTGTATCTATTGCTGTTAAAGGGTACTGCAATTGCGTGTCAAAGAAATGCCAGATCTCTCCAAAACTCAAAGAAGAGGTTCCTTTTCCTGAGATAACAGCTACTTTTTGTTTGTTAATTGGACGAACACTTGAAGAACCAAAATCTTTACCAGAACTTACAAAACCTGTTTGAACAGAGTTTAATATTCTACTATTCTTGTTGGCAATAGAAGTTACTTGTTTGTCAAACTCTAGATTTGTTTTATTGTCACTTCGTAAAATAATGAGTGTTCCTTTAGCATAGGAATTTCCTTCTACAGAAAAGTCTTCTTCAGAAAAACGAACACGAAGGTTGGCCTGTAATATGTCTGATAAAAAAGTAGCATCTTCTAAACTATTCCATTTTGATATATAGGCATATGCTTTTTTATCTATTTGATTGTAAATAGTTCCTACCATACTGTCTTTTCTAGAGGGTACCTTTGTTTTAGAGGCTACTGCTTTAAATCCATGTGCATAAGGTAACGACCAAGCAGTAATATCATAGGTTAATGAATCCGTTAGCTTTGCATTTGGTTCAAACAATACTTTGACCATTTTTCCTTTTGGCTGTGCTGTGTGTATGACCAAATCTTTAGAACTCACTGTCATGCGAGATTCTTGTTGTGTTTGGTAATTATAACCTTTTACAAGCCCTTTTGTTGTGTATTCATAGTTGATTTCATGTTTGTCTAATAGCGCAATTAGACGCTGTGTTTTGTCTTTATTTTCATTCTTTAAGACATAGCTCTTATAAAGAAATGACGTATTGTCGAAGAATTTTTTGAATTCAGTATTTAAAAGAATCGCATTTTTAGAGGCGATCTCTACGGTAGACAATCCAGTTGTATTATGATGTGCTATTCTATCGACTAAGGTAAGTTCATAGCCATGATCTGTAGCTACACCTAAACCACCTCTTCCTCCACCAGCTTGTTCATACGTCATCCCAATAGCTCCCATGAAGGTAGGGTAGGTATCTCCATAACTTGGGTATAATAAATCAAAACTTTCTTTGGTGAAATACAACCATCCATTTTTATCAAAATAGGTAGCATGGTTTTTTCCAATCTGAGTTTGAAAATTACGTTGCCAGTCTGTGATTATTTCATGAAATGGCGCTGAGGCAGGAGCAAAGTAATAGGGGCTGTTTATAGATTGTTCATGAAAATCTACATGAATATGTGGCATCCATTTGTTGTAAATTTTTAAACGTTGTTGTGATTCAATTTGCGTAATCCATGCCCAGTCTCTATTTAAGTCAAATAAATAATGATTGGCTCTTCCACCTGGCCAAGGTTCTCTGTGTTCTCTAGCATTTTGATCTGTGTTGTAAGAGGAACCACTTACTTGATTAAACCAGTTTGCATAGCGATCACGGCCATCTGGATTGATACATGGGTCAATAATTACCAAGGTGTTTTCTAGGTACTCTTTTTTTGTGGTCACCAATTCATACAAGGTTTGCATGGAAGCTTCTGTACCGGAAGATTCGTTACCGTGCACATTATAACTCATCCATACAATGGCAATAGTATTATTGCTAGCAGCTGTTAAGCCTGTCTGCCCAAGATTATTTTGGCGAATTTGTTCTAGTTTTTTAATATTTTCTTTAGATGAAATATAGCTTACATAAAGAGGTCTGTGCTCATTAGTTTCTCCGTATTTTTCTATGACAACATTTTCTAATTGTGTACTCACATAATTAAAGTATTCAACTACTTTATGATGACGTGTAAATCGTTTTCCTAATTCATATCCAAGAAACTCCTTTGGAGATTGAATGGTTTGAGAAAAAAGTGAGGAGCAACAAAAAACAGCAACGAGAATAGACAATCTAAAGTTCATAAATATGGTTTGTGTAATGAAAACTCAAAAGTAAGAATTTATTTAGAAAAATAGTGACCTTAAAAAGTACTTAGTTTTGTTCATTTATAAAAAGCTGTCGACAAATTTTAGTATTTTTGACAAACTTTTTGATTCAAAGATTGTTATCATGGTAAGTCATTTTTTTTTTAATCGCGTAATTCTATAAATTTATGAAATATACGCACATTCCTTTTCAGAAAACAGGGTTCTTTTCTAAGACGATGTCTGATTACTTAGAAAAAAATGATGACATTCGAGAATTTTATCATAATTTCCCAGATATGGATGGGTTTGCCTCGCAAATTCGTGAGAAAAAGAGTTCATTTCAATTAACATCAAGAAAAGTTTTGGTCGATGTATTGCATGACCAGTACACTGATGTTGCTGGTTCTGAGGCAACACTAGAGAATATTAATTCAATTCAAGACGAAGATACCTTTACCATTACTACCGGTCATCAATTAAATTTATTCACAGGTCCGCTATATTTTTTATATAAGATTATCTCTACCATTAATTTATCTGAGATGTTGTCTGATCAGTTTCCGAAGCAACATTTTGTTCCCATCTATTGGATGGCAACTGAAGACCATGATTTTGAAGAAATTAATTATTTTAATTTTAAAGGTAAAAAGGTCGTTTGGAAGAGACCAGACGGTGGTGCAGTAGGTCGATTTTCTTTGGAGGGATTAGAAGCTGTTTTTACACACTTCTCTGAACAACTAGGAACTTCAAAAAATGCGAATTATCTAAAACAATTATTTGAAAAAGCGTATTTACAACAGAAGACGCTTTCTGATGCTACTCGTTACATAGCCAATGAACTGTTTAAAGAATATGGCTTGGTTATTTTAGATGCCGATGACCATCGATTAAAAAATGAATTTGTCCCAGTGATGAAAGATGAACTTCTACATCAAACATCATTTAAGGCAGTTTCTAAGACCAATACTAAGCTAGAGAAAGTATATAAAGTACAGGTAAACCCAAGAGAAATTAACTTGTTTTATTTATCGGAGAACCTACGAGAAAGAATTATTGAAGAGCAAGGACAGTATAAAGTTCTCAACACCAATATTACTTTTTCTAAAGTTGAAATCCTCAAAGAATTAGAAAATCATAGCGAACGATTTAGTCCAAATGTCATCTTAAGACCCGTATATCAAGAAGTGATTTTACCAAACCTTTGCTATATTGGAGGTGGAGGTGAGCTAGCCTACTGGTTGCAATTAAAAGTTTATTTTGAACTACAAGAAATTTCATTTCCAATACTTCTGTTGCGAAATTCTGTACAAATTGTGTCTACAAAACAAGTAACAAAACTCACTAATTTAGATATTTCGTATGAAGAAATGTTTCTAAAAAAAGAGCAATTAATCGCTAAAAAAGTGCGAGAAAATTCAGGTATTCAATTTAGTTTTTCAGATGCAACAGAATTGCTAACACAACAATTTTTAGCCCTTAGAAGAGTTGCCAATGAAACAGATGACTCTTTTATAGGAGCTGTAGATGCGCAACAACGAAAACAACTAAAAGGCCTAGAAAATTTAGAAAAAAGATTATTACGAGCAGAGAAAAGAAAACAATCTGATCTCGTAACAAGAATTACAGCATTACAAAATCAAGTACTACCCAATCAAAGCTTAGAAGAACGTCAGCGAAATTTTTCTGAGTATTATATAACACACGGACATGATTTAATTTTCGCATTAAAAAAATCATTAAAGCCACTTCAACAAGCATTTACTATCTTAGAACTCTAAATGAACTCAAAACCGGGATTGCATCCTAGAAATAAGCATAAAAATGGTTACAACTTTGATGTTTTAACCAAACACAATAAAAACATAGCCTCTCTAATAACTAAAAATGACTATGGAACAGTGACCATAGATTTTTCAGATCCAAAAGCGGTTAAAGAATTAAATATAACCTTATTAGAAGTTCATTATGGAATTCAAAAATGGAATTTCCCGGATGAAAATTTATGTCCGCCTATACCTGGACGTGTTGATTATATTCATTATGTATCAGATTTATTAGCGGAATCTTCTATTACAGACAAGATTACTATTTTAGATATTGGTACAGGTGCCACTTGTATTTATCCATTATTAGGTGCAAAGGAATATGATTGGAATTTTGTAGCCACAGATATTGACTTAGATTCTTTACATATAGCGCAAGATATCATAACAGATAATAATTTTGATGCTAAAATTATTTTAAGACAACAGTTTGATGAAGCAAATATTTTAAAAGGAATTATTGAAAAAGGAGATTCTTTTTCTGCTGTAATTTGTAATCCTCCTTTCTACAAATCAGAAACGGAAGCTAAAGGAGCTAATGCCAGAAAATCAAGAAATTTAGGTACAAACGCGGTTCGTAATTTTGCTGGAAACAATAATGAATTGTGGTATCCTGGAGGTGAAAAAGCATTTTTACACAATTACTTATATCAGAGTTCTTTGTATAAAGATACCAGTGTTTGGTTTACAAGTTTGGTGTCTAAAAAAGAGACCATTAAAAGTCTACAAAAATCTGGAGAGAAGTTAAAAGTTAAAGAAATGAAAGTAATCCCGATGCATCAAGGAAATAAAGTCACTAGAATAGTTGCTTGGCGGTTTTAGATTTTATTTTTTGAGTAAATACCAAGTCATTGATCTTGAATTTTTTTACACACATATGCAATAAGATAGTAGATGAACATATGTAATAAAATCAAACAAATCAATGCGTATAAGGGAATACTAAATAATTGATTTAATTTCTGATTTTAACTAGTCATTTCAGTTGTCTAATAATAATTTTAGCAAATTTTAAATTAGTGACAAACTAATTTATTTTCTAAAAATCTAACTAATTTTTTTTGTTTTACAGCAGAAAAAACATAAATTAGTTGTCTAATTTTAACCCCTCTAAAATGAATAAATTTTCTATTATTTTCACTTTATTTTTAATTGTAAATCAAGTTTTTTCCCAATCAGAACCAGAAAAACCAATTTTTGACAACGTAGTCTATCAAGTAGGAGATTCTATCTTTTTTCAAAAAAGTTTACCTGTCTATGTTTCTATTTCAACAGGTGAGGGAGGCAAGTCATATAACCTAAAATCAACAATGAATCCATCAGATGCTAATCCTTTTTATTTTGATACTGAAGGTCAAAACTTTATACGAAGTAAGTGGGCCATTGACCCGATAACTAAAAAGTATACTTCTCCAAAACGAGAGATATTAATGCCAGTTTACGCAGATGGTATAGCACCAAGAACCAGATTACGATTTAGTAACGCTCCTAGATATATAATCAACGGTATTATAAATTATGGCGTTGGATTAAGCTTTACACTTATCAGTAAAGACAGAGTATCTGGTGTAAAAAATACTTACCACGCTTTGAATGGTGATTATTTAAAATATTCAACTGATAATCTGGCAGTAACTAAAGAAGGTGAAAATTCAATTTTTTATTTTTCTGTTGATAATGTTGGTAATACAGAAATGACTAAATTATCTAAGTTTGTACTTGATGTTACAGCACCAGTCACTACTTATCAAGAAAAAAAAGGAACAGTATTTGAAATGACTTTAGACAATGGTGAGAAAACTATTCACGGAAAGAAATCACAAGTCATACTTACCTCCAAAGATAATATAACGGGAGTTCAAAAAACAGAGTATTCAATTGATGGTGGTACTATCAAAAGATATCTTGGAGGTAACCCTTTGAACTATAATGATTTAAGTGATGGAAAGCACACATTATCTTATTATTCTACAGATTATGTTAAAAATCGCGAGAATAAAAAAACCAAGACTATAATTTTGGATAAAACACCTCCTGTATCTGATTTGACTCTTGATGGAGATCAACATACAAATAACTATGAATATGTTTCTGACCGAACAAAAATAAAAATCTCATCTGTTGACAATAAAGTAGGTGTAAAAACAACAAATTATGATGTTGACGGAGGAATTAATAATAAAGTTTACATCGGTCCATTTTCATTATCAGGAAAATCAACACTTAGAGAAATTCGCTATAACTCAGAGGATCACTTAGAAAATATTGAAATATTAAAAATAAAAACTGTGTTTTTAGATACTGATTTACCTTCAACTAAAATAAGGTATGGAAAACCATTATTTTTTTCAAGAGATACTATTTTTATAACTAGTAAAACCCCTGTAAAACTCATTGCAAATGATAAGCATAGTGGTGTTAAACATACAAATTATAGAATCAATAAAGGACAAACTAGTACCTACAAAACCCCATTTTTTGTTCTAGATGAAGGAAATACAGTTATTGGCTTTAATAGTACTGACAATGTAAATAATAAAGAAATTCAACAATCATCTAGAAGCTTTGTTGATAATACTCCACCCAAAATCTACTTAAACTTTGGTCAGAATAAAATAGGAAAGGAAGAAGGTCTAGATGTCTACCCTAATTATGTTAGAATGTTTATTGGTGCAACAGATAGTCATACTGGTACAGATAAAATATTATATCAAATTAATGGGGGTGATCAAGTTGAATATTCTAGTCCAAAAACCATTGATATATCCGAAAAAGGTGCTTTTTCAGAAAGTAAAAAATATACTGTAAATGTAGAGGTGAAAGATAAACTAGGAAATAGTAGTTCAAAAACCTATGAATTTATGGTTAAAAATTAATGTATTTCCAATAATCAAATTCTAAACAAAAAAACACTCTATTTTAGAGTGTTTTTTTATTAAAAATTTATAACCTCTTTTTTTTAACAAAAATCAGTAATATTAGTAGCTATTTGTTTTTGAGGGAATTCTACTTTCATTCTTTAAAAAGTTAAAAATGACATTCTTTTATTTCAGATTTTATTTGTATTTTGAGTAAATACCAAGTCGCTGATCTTATATTTTTTACAAATAAAAGATAATATTCCGTATACTAGCATGTGCACAAAAACTAAGCAGATCAATGCATACAAAGGAACCCCAAATATTTGATAAGGCCAGTAATACGTCCAAACACCCATATTAATAGTTATCACTTCACCAAAAGCAGGAATAATTAATGACAACCAAAAAGCAATAATAAGTTTGTTTTTAATTTTTTTATCTTTTAGGTGAGGAATAATTCCAGATTCTATTCTATACAAGAAATAAAAAGCCAACATCCAGGCAAAGGGAAGCCATAAAGGGAGCTCTCTTGAAACTTCATGATATTCCCAATAGCGATTGCTTACACCCCAATATTCTCCTAGTATTCCCCCAATACCAGTCAAGAGCATCCCCAAAAGTAAGATCCAGTTTTTTGGTTTAGAAGTCAGTAAATTTTTATAGAGAACATGTATGAATTTTAAAAATAATAGTAGAGCAATGATTAAATCATACTGTTTTAAGAATCCAATTAGAAAACCAGCAATGCTAAGCTTAACAAATGCTTTCAGAATTTCTTTAAAGAATGCTTTAAAATTT
>MDTF01002155.1_pt1 | contig 33086 bp, 24 predicted proteins | sample 811191 | NCBI WGS metagenome assembly MDTF01 (sample SAMN05326649, study PRJNA326480) | marine metagenome | isolation source: seawater | place: Southern Ocean | collected 2011 | reverse complement strand
TTAGTTAGTTAGTTAGTTAGTTGAATGTTTTATAAAAGTATCAGATTTTAAAAACTCGTTAATTTCAGTAACCCTGTTTTCGTGACTTGGATGCGTACTTAAAAACTCAGGCTGACTAGTTCCAATTTTTTCCATTCTTTTCCAAAAATCGACAGCTTTAGAGGCATCGTAACCTGCTAGCTGCATAAAGACTAAACCAAGTTTATCAGACTCTAATTCATTCTTTCTTGAAAACGGAAGAATTACGCCAGTTTGAATACCAACACCATAAGCTTGCATAAATAAATCCTGAGTTTTAGAACTCTTATTAGATAAGGCAATATTTAAAGCTGCACCGCCCATTTTCAATAACAAACCTTGTGACATTCGTTCATTTCCATGTCTAGCAATTGCATGTGCTACTTCATGTCCTAAAACAACTGCTAATCCATTTTCATTCATCGTAACCGGCAGAATACCAGTATAAACACACACCTTACCCCCTGGCATGCACCATGCATTTACAGCCTCATCTATAACTAGTTTAAATTCCCATTCAAAACCAACTATCCTAGAAGCATAACCGTTATCATTCATATATTTAATAACAGCTGCAGAAATTTTTCCCCCTACCCGTTTTACCATCTCAGCGTCTTCAGAATAATTATCAACATCATGCGATTCCAAGAATGTAGTATATTGAGATTTACTCATTGAGACCAAATCACTTTCAGGTACTAAGCTCATTTGCTTTCTTCCAGTAATAGGTACTTGCTGACAGGCTAAAAACGTAATTAAGATGAACGTATAAATTGAATTTTCAATTGTTATCATAATATTTACCTAAATACGAATTTTAGCTTCCTGATTATTAACTTCAAACACTGAACTTTCTAACTTTAATTGAGATAATATCTGTTCAATTCTTTTAGGGTGCGTATCACTCAAAAAAATCTGTCCAAATTGATTGCTATTTACTAATTCTAAAAGGTGAGCAACTCTAATCTCATCTAATTTATCAAAAACATCATCTAATAATAATATTGGATCTACCCCTACTGCTGTTTTCAACAATTCTAATTGAGCCAATTTCAAAGCAATCAAATATGATTTTTGCTGCCCTTGAGAGCCAAACTTTTTAATAGGTCGATCAGAAATTTGGAATAACAAATCATCCTTATGAATACCTACAGTCGAGTATAACTTCCTACGATCCATTCCTGTAGCCGTCTTTATCTGTCCTTCAAAATCACCATTTTCTAATTGTGATTGATACACCAATTGAACGACCTCATTCCCTCCTGATATTTGTATATAGTATCTTTGAAAAACAGGTAACAAACTAGAAATCAATTTATTTCGTTTTTCAAAAATAATTTCACCGTATTTAACCAACTGCATATCCCAACCATCCAATTGATCTTGATTAAAAGTTCGTTGCTTAAAGAAGTATTTTAGTAAGGCGTTTCTTTGAGTTAATGCTTTATTATAGCTCAATAAAGCTTCTAAATAGCTAGAATCATATTGAGATATTATTCCATCAAGAAACTTTCTTCTCAACTCACTTCCATCATTAATTAAAGTAGAATCACTAGGCGAAATAGCAACTAGCGGTAAAAAACCAATATGGTCAGATAACTTTTCGTAGTCTTTCTTATTTCTACGAAATATCTTCTTCTGCCCTTTTTTAATTCCACAATAAATCTGTTCTGATTTATTTTCACGTTGATAGGTTCCCTGAATCATGAAGAAACTTTCGTCGTAATTAATATTTTGAGAATCAATAGAATTTAAAAAAGATTTACAAAAAGAGAGATAATAAATAGCATCGAGTAGATTGGTTTTACCTTGACCATTATTACCAACAAAACAATTAATCTTGGGATTAAACGTAAGTTCAATTCCTTTATAATTTTTAAAATTTACTAGCGAAAGATCTTTTAAAATCACTTTTTTAAACGATCACTTAAATTTAACATCTTCAAAGCACCAATTGCGGCTTCAACTCCTTTGTTTCCGTGTTTACCTCCACTTCTGGCTTTACTTTGTTTTAATTTATCATCAGTTAAAACACAGAACATAACCGGCTTTCCAGACGATAAATTTAAAGCTTGAATACCCTGAGTTACACCCTGACAAACATAGTCGAAATGAGCAGTTTCCCCTCTAATAACACAACCTATAGCAATCACAGCATCTACAGAGTTCCCTTCAATTAATAATTTTGCAGCTAAGGGCAATTCAAAGGCGCCAGGAACTGGCTCAATAATAATATCTCTCTGGAACACACCGCAATCCATCAAGGCCGCAATAGCACCATCTCTTAAGCCATCTGTTATTTCCGTATTCCATTCGCTAACTACAATTCCGATTTTTTTTCCCATTCCTGAAGGAATAATTGCTGGATCATATGTAGAAAGATCGTTACCTTTAGTTGCCATAATAAATACTTTATACTAAAAAAGTGCAACGATTAGCTGCACTTTTAAAAGTTTTGTTCTGTGGAATTATTTAGAAGAATTAGCTCTTGCTAAATATTTTTCCATTTCTGTTCTTGAGTTGTCGTATGTTCTATCAGCTCCTTTTAAATATTTATTCAAAGCCCTTTCATATATCTCAATAGCATCTATTGATTGTCCATTTTGCTCTAAAAGAATTCCTGCTTTTTTCAAAAAATAAATAGAACCAGACTTTGAATTTAATAATTTAGCTGCCTTAGAATAACTACTTACAGCATCAGGAACATCACCTTGCTCACTTTGACAATCACCAATTAAACCTAATTTCAAACCTGGCAACAGCAATCCTGAAGGACTAAATTCTTCTAAAGCAAGTTGCGCCTCTTCAAAGTTACCTCCTTTCATTAAAGAAATACCCAAGTACAACTGAGCAACATTACCTGCATTTGTAGATCCGTATTCGTCAATTACTAATTGAAATTCGTCAGCAACTGAATCAGGCTTCATTCCTTCCTGCTCAAAAAGCTGCTGTGCTGGCCATATTTCTTCGAGCGCAGCCTTTTCAGCAGGTCCCGAAATAAAATTTTCATATCCGAAAAACACAGCAACTAATGCAACGATTCCCACCACTACATTACTAATTACCTTTTTATTTTCTTCTAACAGAATTTCTGTTTTATTTAAGGAGTCCTCTAAAACCTCTGGGATATCCTTTTCAATGTCGTTTTCGTTCTTAGCCATAATTCAACCTATAAGTACACAAAAATAGTAAAATAAATAAGGTTACAAACCTTTAGTGAAATTAGTATAATAAACGAAATTTGATTGTCTCGTTAATCTCTTTTAATTCAGCGATTACCTCCTTATTATATTTCTTGTCTACATCCGTAATTAAATAACCGACTTTCTCATCAGTTTTTAAATGTTGTCCCGTAATATTCATATCGTATTTAGCCAAAATATTATTCACTTGAGCCAATACACCACTAACGTTTCTATGGATATGTAAGAATCTATGTCCACTTTTTTGAGGAACAATTTTTATTTGTGGTAAGTTCACACTATCGTAAGATGCTCCAGTATTAATATATGACATTAAACTAGTTGGAACAAAGTTACCAATGTGCTTTTGAGCTTCCATCGTACTACCTCCAATATGTGGTGTTAAAATAGTATTATTTTGCCCCATTAAAGCATTCGTAAATGGCTCATCATTAGACTTTGGTTCTGTTGGATAAACATCCACAGCAACACCAGCCACTTTTCCGGAGTTCTGCGCTGCAATTAAAGCAGGAATATCTACGACAAAACCTCTGGCAAGATTAATAAATATAACACCATCCTTCATTTGAGAAAATTCCTTCTCTCCAATTAAATTTTTATTGTCCGAATTATCATCAACATGGAGAGAAACCACATCTGCTTCAGTAAATACGTCCTTCATTGAACTTCTTTTCTCAGCATTACCAAGCGCTAGTTGCTCTTGTTGGTCATAAAAAACAACTTTCATACCCATAGCTTCTGCTAAAACAGAAAGTTGCTTTCCGATGTTACCGTAACCAATAATTCCTAAAACTTTACCTCTTACTTCTCTTGCTCCTGCAGCTGTTTTTTTCCAAACTCCTTTGTGAAGCTCTGTACTTCTTACAAAAGTACTTCTCATCAGCATGATAATTTCACCAATTGCCAGTTCAACAACCGATCTCGTATTTGAATAAGGAGCATTAAAGACGCCAATACCTTTTAATTTACAAGCTTCTAAGGCTATTTGTTTCGTTCCAATACAAAAAGCTCCAACAGCCAATAATTTATTGGCACTTGCGACCACTTTTTCAGTTATTTTAGTTTTAGATCGTATACCAAGAATATGAACACCTTTTATTTTCTTACATAGTTCATCTTCAGATAAACTATCTGCTGAAACCTCAACATCATAACCTTCATGATTCATTAATTCAATAGCATCCTCATGAACACCTTCGAGCAGAAGAACTTTAATTCTATTTTTTGGATAAGATATTTTCATTGGTAATTTATTAACGTATAAAAACTCATCAAAACTTGGTGTGATATGATCTGCGATATCCAAGACTTTTTTCCTCGCAACGTTTTCTGTGTAAGCAAAAAACTTGTCTGCAATTCCTGCCTTTCGCATTTGATAATCGCTATATCCATCTCCAATAACTTGAATCTCTCCCTTCAAGTCCATACCTTTTAAACAATCAATTTTACCGTTGTGTTTCGCTAAAGGATTTTCTTCATCAAAACCTACGATAGTTCCATTTTCATCATATTTAAAAGTGTTTGCATAAACACGATCAGCATCAATATTATATTCAGCAACAATAGGAATAATAAACTCTTTAAAACCACAGCTGATTACATAAATATCCTCTTTGTGCGTGTCAAAAAAATCTCGGTTTTCCTCCACTGATTTTGATATCTGAGAACCTAAGCGATCAATTAATTTTCCTAAATGAGATTTATTGGCTTTTAGTAAGGCAATTCTTTGACTTAACGAATCCGTAAAAGAAATATCTCCATCGATTCCTAAATCAGTAATTTCTTGAATTTTTTTAATAACAATATCCCTATCTGGATTACCATCCAAAGATATTTCTGCTAACACATCCAAAGCTTCCACTTGCGTAAGTGTGCTATCAAAATCAAAAACAAACTTCTTACTAGCCATAATTTAATTCACTAAAAATGAGACGTAAAATTAACACTTTCAAAGTAAAATATTGCAATAAAAATTAAATAACTCAAATATAGTCTTACGGGTTATTTTTATTCAGATTGTATAAGTTGATATTTAAAGCCTACTTGAAATAAATGTAAAAACATATCTTCTTTTTCGACAATAATTGGAGATGTCATTTTAAATGAAAAATCAACTTCATAATCCTTCCAGCGATACCCTATAGCGAATACAGAACCGATTACGAAAACAACTCTATTATTACCGTAGTATTCATGAAAAAACAGCACCTCATTTTTTCGTATTTCTGCACTACCAAATCGTCCAGATGAAATTTTAAGTTCTTCGTTTTTAATTTTATCAATTAAATTATAATTAACAAATCCTCCAAGTGTTAAAGTGATACCAACGTCGTTGTAATATTTAATCCCTCCTAAGAAATGAAGGTAATCCAATCGAACTTTAAAATTCCTTACTTCTTCGAGCGACCCGCTACTAGTTCTCCCAATTGCAGTTAGTGCTTCTCTGTAACCTGTTTGTAAGTAACTTGCTTGTAAATGAAAAGCGAATCTTCGACCAATAAAACGGTCATAAAACAAACCGAAACTTGAAGCATAACGTCCTGAAATACCTCCTTTTGCCGAAATACCATTAAAATTTAAATCTTTAATATAATCCTCTAGATATTGTTTCCTTTCACTTCCCTCTAAACCTTCTAATCTAGAAACTACTAGATCTGTATGTGCTCCAAAATATGATTTTTTTTGGTTACTATTATTTGTATTTCCCTCCGACGAATCTTGTCCATATGCCCCTAAGGATATTATTGATAATATGATAATTACAAGTCTCATTATTGTTTATGAAAAAAATAATACATTGATACTTGTAAAGATGCGTTCCAAAAATCTTCTCTCCCTTGCATTTTTTGAAATATTGACTGATACATTGTCATCTGGCTCGAAACCGCAACATGCTCATCTAGATGAAATCCTACTCCAAATTCCCATCCTACTATAAATGGATCAGGTCTATAGCTATAATAATCACGAACTTCTAACTCATCGCGATAGTTTATATTATCATTTGGGAAATTACTTAACCCATTGTAAACTTGATAATAATCATACAAACGATTTCTTGTGTGAAAAGAGAGCGTTGCTCCTACATATGTAAAGAACCTTGGTTTTGGATAAAAAATGAAATTTATAGGAACATCTACATAATCTATATATACTCTTTGCCTAGTTTTTATTATTCTGCCATCATCAATAAAATAAGTATGTTTTGATTTAAATCCTCTTTGCGTGTAGGTAGGTGTAATCCCCAGTGAAAAATTGGGATGAAATAAATATTCTAAATGCACTCCAACGTGCGCCGTTAAATTAGAAGATGTTTCTCCAGAAGCCGTTTCTACTTCGTCCATTCTTACTGGCACGGCACCTTTTAATCCAATAAAAGGATCTGAAGCAGAACTACCTGACAATAAATTAACTCCTGCTCCGTAACGCATTCCTAATGAAAATTTCGGTCTGGATTTACTATTAGGTCCATCAGTAAACGTAGTACAATCCGTCGCCTTTGTTTTTTTAGTTTTAGTCTTGTAAGCAAATCGATAACCTAACTTAACTTCTCCACCAATTGAATGATAATAGGATTGTATCGGGGCATATTGATAATAACTTAAAAATGTGGCTCTAAGATGTGCTCTGAAGTTAATGAAAATTGGAGATCTTGTATCAATATGGTAGCCTACACTAGCTAGAGCTGCCAAGCCTACGTTACCATCTATTCCTGAAAATTCTACCCCATTATAATAAGAATTATTATTAATAGGCAAACCCAGTCCTACTCCGCCACTAAAAAAGAAATAACGATACATATTAGTGAATGATGTACCTTTTTTTCTTCCCGCTAAATCATGCTTGTTTATTTGTCCTATTCTGTATTTAACAATTAAAGGAATTTCAATCAACCGGTACTTATTAATAAGGACTTCTCCTGTGTTTTCTATTCCAAAAACTTTTTGGATTAAATTAATATCGGTAACATCATCCATGTCAATTTTGGAACCTCCTTCAACAAATCTAATTCCTGTTTCAATTTCAACCAATGAATTTAACTTGTAACCTAACAATATACCTGCTGTTTTCCCAGGGAAATAAGGCTTATCGATAGCTTCCCTTTCCGATACATATTCAGCATCTGTTAAACCTAAACGTAAATTGGTATCGATATTAAAACGTTCAATATCCTTTATTGTCCTGATGAAATACTCAGTAGAACCAGTAATTCCTATCGTCAAATTTCCCTTTGGTTTTTGAGCTTTAATTACAGAAAATGGAGCTATAATCAAAAAGAAGAATAATATGTATACGTTTTTTAACAAGTCTTAATAAAAAATCTATGAATTTTATACTCCTGCAAATCTAAGGATTTAATTATTGTTGGTATCTTAGCACATCTGAAAATACGAACAATTACAAGTAGATAATGCGAAAAACTTATAAATATACATTCATTCTTATGTTAATATCGATTATTTCAATCGGTCAGAATATACAGGATCATAAAAGTCCCATCAATTGGCTTACACTGGAAGAAGCAGATTCTTTGTACAAAATTAAAAAACGTCCAGTTTTTATTGATGTTTATACCAATTGGTGTGGTTGGTGTAAAAGAATGGATGCCACAACCTTTAAAGACCCGACTGTAGCTGCTTATTTAAATACTAATTTTTATCCAGTGAAGTTAAATGCAGAGACGAATGACACCATTCTTTTTAATGGAAAAACATACACTAATTCTCAGAGTGTAAAAGCAAAAGAAATGATTGCTAAAGTTGAAAAAAGTATTTTAGAATACATGGATTCAATCGCTGATATCCAATCAGTCACCAGAAATAAACTCACCAATTTAGATAACTATTTAGCTTCTGAAATGAAGATTTTAAAAGGTACAATATTGTTATCAAATGAAGACAATAAGAATAAAAAAACGTTAAATAAAGCAAGATCATTAGTTCTTAAGAACTTAAAATCTGATGAAAAAGTGGATGATATAGAATTCATTAAAAAGTTAAATAAATCGTCCTATGAAGACATTCTTAAACTTGCTTCTCAGTATACAGCAAGCACCAAAAAATTAAGTGATTCAATTGCAGCAATAATAGCAGAATCTAAACAGATCACTAAAATTGAAAATTCTGTACTTAAACAGCAAAAAAAACAAATTAAAAATTACAAAAAAAGAGCTAAGAGAACAACTCATGATGTTGCCCTTGATCTTTGTAGAGGGGAAATGTCCTATCCTACTTTTATCATTTTATTTAATGAGCTTAAGGCAAACATGCCACTTAAAGGTTTTCAAAAAGTTCCTGACTTAATAGGATACTTGGCGTTTATTAACGAAAAAGCTTACAAAACAACTCGAGATGCAGGTTTATATAATACATTATTCAAAGAAATACTAAAACCAGACTCTTTGCAGAAGCCAGAAATTGTGCAATGGGTTTCGTTTGAAACAGCATTGAAAAAGGCAAAAAAAGATGGCAAAAAAATATTAGTACACATCATCAATGAAAATTCGATTTCATCTAACATCATGGACAAAACCTCTTACAGAACAGGTTATACAGCTCAGAAAATTAATTCCGAATTTCACGCTGTAAAACTTAACATCAATGAAACAAGAGCCATTAATTATAAAGGACAAATATTAAAGAACGTGAATGGTGTACACCAACTTTCTCTAGCATTAATGCAAAACGACATTAGTTTTCCAACACACAGCTTTTTGGATAGTGATGGAAATCTTATTATGAGAGTTCCCCAGTTTTTTGCACCCTCTACGATAGATCCTGTTTTAGATTATTTTATTGAGGAAGGATATAAAACAGGAAACTTTGGTGATTGGCAAAAAACTAAAGGAAAAAAGGTAAATTTGCCATCTGTTAAGAATTAAAAATTTTTTGAAATGAACACTGTTGAAGATTTTAAGAATTACGTAGCTTCAGTTGAAGCTAAATCAGGATATAAAAAACCACTTGCTTTTGCCTTAGGAGTTAAAAGAAGTAAAGGTGGGAAAACTTTAGATACGTATTTCCCGCAAGTTAATTGGAATACCGCTTTTGGTTCAGCTGCTGTGTTTGCAGATATAGCTAATATTGAATTTGGGAAAAATAAAGAATATGTTTTAGATATTGAAAACTTGAACGACATCTATAACAAATTTTCTGCTTTTCACCACGAAATTGAAAAACACTCAAATATTATTGCAATCAAAAACTTACTAGAGAGTTATAGCAATGACCACAGTTATTATCAATCCGATCTTGTTGTGTACTTTATGTTTGAGAAGGATACTGAAGTTGAAACTGCCACAGAAGGTTATTTTAAACTTCAAGCAATCTCACAAAGATGTGTGAAACCGCATGGTTTAAATTTAAATGGCGCTTTTGGTAAATTAACAAATGTAGCTTGGACTAATAAAGGTCCTATTTTACCGGAAGATTTACCAAACGAAATTGCAAAATACATTTTCACAGCTCCATTATCCGTTACTCATATTGATAAATTCCCATATATGGTAAACTATACTGCTCCTTCTGGAACAAGGATAGTATCTGGATCTCAAGTTAGATTAGGAGCTTATTTGGGGGAAGGGACTACGGTAATGCCAGCTGGATATGTAAACTTCAATGCTGGAACTATTGGCAATACAATGGTTGAAGGCCGAGTGTCATGTGGTGTTATTGTTGACAAAAATACTGATATTGGTGGGGGTGCTTCTATAATGGGAACACTTTCTGGAGGGAATAAAAACGTTATTTCTATCGGGCAAGAATGTTTACTTGGAGCAAATGCTGGTACGGGAATATCTTTAGGGTTTGGATGTACGATCGCTGCTGGAGTTTATGTAACTGCCGGAAGTAAAATAGCAATGTACAATAACAATAAAGAGCCTATAGATATTAATGATAATATTGTTGCAGAAGGACAAAATATAGTAAAAGGAATGGATTTAAACGGGAAAGACAAATTATTGTTTATTCAAGATTCTCAATCCGGTCAATTGATCTGTAGACCAAATCCAAAAACCATCGAACTTAATGCCGTTTTGCATTCTAATAATTAATATCAATTCATAAATTAACTAAACGCGAATGAATAATTTCATTCGCGTTTTTTATTCACTAAATATTAGTCTACACAGGAAAAATTAATTATTGAGATAATACGTATCAATCTCATTAAATAGATAAATTCCTTGTAAATTCGCATTTCAATTATTTTAAAATGGCAGGAAGCAACTTTATTGATTACGTAAAAATGAATTGTAAATCTGGTTCTGGAGGAGCAGGTTCAAGACATTTATATAGAGATAAGCTTACTGCTAGTGGAGGTCCTGATGGCGGAGACGGAGGAAGAGGTGGACATATTATCTTAGTTGGTAATGTGCAGCATTGGACGTTACTTCACTTAAAATATAGAAAACACGTTAAAGCTGGTCATGGGGGTGCTGGTAGTGGAAGTACGAGTACAGGAATTACTGGTGATGATATTTATTTGCAAGTTCCCATAGGTACTATTGCTAAAGATCCAGAGACAGGCGAAGTGATTGGGGAAATAATGGAAGAAGGCCAGAAAATAAATATAGTCCCTGGCGGAAAAGGAGGATTAGGAAATGCACACTTTAAAAACTCAATCAGACAAACGCCCAGATATGCTCAGCCTGGAATTTCAGGAATGGAAAAATGGGTTGTTTTAGAGCTTAAGGTATTAGCTGATGTTGGTTTAATTGGATTTCCAAATGCAGGAAAATCAACTTTACTTTCAGTCGTAAGTGCTGCTAAACCTGAAATTGCGAATTATCCATTTACTACATTAACTCCTAATCTTGGAATTGTTGGTCACCGTGAAGAACAGTCTTTTGTAATGGCTGATATTCCAGGTATTATAGAAGGCGCTTCAGAAGGTAAAGGTTTAGGACATCGTTTTTTACGACATATTGAAAGAAACTCAATCTTGTTTTTTATGGTTCCTGCTGATGCAGATGATATTGAAAAAGAATATAATATATTATTAAACGAAGTTTCTAAGTTCAATCCAGACTTACTTGAAAAAGAGCGTTTACTAGGTATTTCGAAATCAGACATGCTTGATGAGGAACTAACTGAAGAAATAAGAAAAACACTTCCGAAAGGGATTGATAGTATATTTTTCTCGTCAGTTGCTCAAAAAGGATTAGTGGAATTAAAAGATTTACTTTGGGAAAAGATTAACCATGATCCATTCGCTAAAGAATAATTTCCGTGAAAGATTTTATTTTACATATCGATCACCAACTATTCACCTTTCTAAATGGGCTGCACAATGCGCCATTAGATTTTATAATGTACTGGTTTAGTGATCGATTCATTTGGATTCCACTTTATGCTGTAATGCTTGGTGGATTAATATATCATTATAGAAAAAAAGCAATTTTGCTAGTTATTATTACTGCAGCGCTTGTAGCAACTACTGATCAAGTTTCTGGAGTATTTAAATACGGGGTAGAAAGATATAGACCGTGTAGGACTGAATCTGATCATCTGCCAAAACCACATCTAATAAACAATCATTGTGGTGGGGAATTTGGATTTTTTAGTTCTCATGCTTCCAATACATTTGGAATTGCATTATTTTTCGGAACACTGTTAACACCACTGTTTAGGCGTTCAAAACAAATCCTACTAATATGGGCTGTAATTGTATCTTACAGTAGAATTCATCTTGGCGTCCATTATCCTATGGATGTTTTTTGTGGTGCGATATGCGGCTTGTTATTCGGCTGGATTTATTTAAAAGCATCCTTAAAGTACTTAAACTATCAGTCCTAGTTTCTAATAAATTAACTCCTATACTAAGTATTTTTTTATTTCATATAGCGGTGTAAAACTGGTCTTATTTTTTTAATCATTAAGCTGCAATAAAGTTTTCAGCGCTTAAATTAGTAATAAAAAAACAGCCTTATTAAAATGTATGGATCAAGTATAATTTTGACACCGAAACTGTGAAAAAAGCTAAATAATAAAACCATTATTAATCGGAATACGATTTTAAATACATTTCATAGAAATGTACAAACTTGTATTGGCACAGAGAGTTTACAATAAACAGATTTACGTATTGTAGGAACATTTAACTGATCCAATACGGCAGTGATATGAAATTAAAACTTTAGACAGTACAAAATATTATTCGTAATTAAGTTATTTACTTTACTTGTATTCACTACTTATTTTAACAAGATATTATACAGCGATAATAGAGAATGTTCCTTGAAAAATAAGAAGCTAATTTTTAATACTTAGACAAAAAAAATCCCAGAAGATAATTTCTAGGATTTCTATCAATACTTATTTTTTTATTTCTCAATATCATTTAAAACTAATGAAGCTGCCCCTACTAAACCCGTATCAGCTTTACAAGCCGCTGGCAATAACTGAAGATCATTTGTGTAATATGGTGATAAATACTTTTTAGCTGTTTTTATAGCATTAGGTGCAAAGAATTCAAATGCCTTTCCTACTCCACCACCAATAATAATTTTAGTAATATCAAAAGCATGCATCAAACCTACCATCGTCTCACCAATTAATTCACCAACAAATTCGAATACTTCGATAGCAAATTTATCTCCTGACTTGGCTGCATTAAATACTTTTTCAACAGTAATATTATCCTCCCTTTGTAAACTTGACTCTGCATTTTCAGGCTTATTTAACTCTTCCAATACGTAAGCAACCAATCTTCTTTGTCCAATATAATTTTCTAATACTCTTCTTTCTGGTCCAACCACCAAAAAACCAACTTCACCTGCATTTCCCTTAGAACCTAAAAACAATTTTCTATTTACTATTACACCACCTCCTACTCCAGTTCCGAGGGCTATCATTACAAAGTTATTTACATTATGTCCTCCGAAATATAATTCTCCCAAAGCTGTACAGTTTGCATCATTTTCCATTCGGATTACCCAATTTGGAAAGGCTGTTTTCAATTGAGGAACCACATCCGTCCCATTTAAAGTACCAAGGTTGTTTGCTTGAATTAATGTATTTCTGTCCAAAGACAATTGTCCTGGAATTCCAATACCTATACCAATAATATCAGAATATTTTGTCGCGTATTTTTTTGCAACTTTTATTAAAAGCCCAATAAACTCCGCTGGAGTCTTTGAATATGATAAAGTATCGTGCCTTTCTGTTTCAATAATATCACCTTTATCGCTAACTATTCCAAATTTGATGGTAGTACCACCTACGTCTATTCCTAAAATCATAATGGTAAATTTAGTACATTTTTATTTTTTCACGATAGTTTTAGCTAGAGATCCTTGATTGTTTTTCAACTACATGACATATACACCGGCTTTAAAATTCAATAAATCACCTTTACGAACACCTCCGTTATCCTACCAAACATGATTCCCCGTTAAATTGTAGATTTCCTAAGCACTATTAAAAATACACTTTATAACTATTACATTTTTTATTGGATTTAGGTGATTTGTCGTATCAAATACTTTAATTAATTAATTTTTAACATCTATTTAGATCTTCATCTTAGTATATATAATCTGGTAAAACAGAGAATTATGTTTGAAAATGAAATTTGATAATCAACTTAATTATGAGAAGAAGACGGTAAGTTTAGAGCGTAAAATCCTTATATTTCAATAAAAAATATAATATTGCGTGATCTCATGCCCTCATATATCATAAAGAAATATCCCAAACCAATTAGTTCTATTTAAAGCACAGAACATTATATTCAAATGTGTATGGATTTGATAGATTAGCGATCAAATCGTTTAATACCACTGACTTTACAAATGTAATATTCACCTTCTCTCTTTTTACTTGAACTTAATCAAAACTAGAAAAATTTAAACATTGTCGGATATAATATTTCACTTATATACTAGTTAACATTTGTAATTTTAACAACAAGAGAATAGAAATTCTCTCGTATATTTACCATTCAATTTTATTGAAAAATGAAAAATTTATTATTTCTACTCAGTTTTCTACCTCTATTGGGAATAACACAAAGAGACAGTACGACTAATATTGTTCAAATAACTGGAATTACGGTAAGTTCAGACAGTTTAAAACCAGTCCCATTTGCAAGTATCTTAATCAAAGGAAACTATACAGGAACTATATCCGATTATTCAGGATTTTATTCTATTGTTGCTAGTACTGGTGACACATTAGTTTTTACTTCTTTGGGATATAAAACGATCGAATATGTTATTCCAGATTCACTACAAGATCAACAATATTCACTTATACAAATTATGGGTAGAGACACATTTGCAATCCCGACAGCTGTAATAGATATATGGCCTAGTTACGAGCAGTTTAAACAAGCTTTTGTAAATAAAGAAATTCCAAATAGTGAATTAGAAAGAGCCGAAAAAAATTTAAGCAAAGATGTATTAAATCAACAAGCTATAAGTTTAAATTTAGGAGCTACTGGAAATCAAAAGTTACTAAATCAACAACATAACGCAAAACTTTATTACAGTGGACAACTTCCTCCTAATAACTTACTGAATCCTGTTGCTTGGGCAAAATTAATTAAAGCTTGGCAAGCGGGAGATTTTGATATGAAATAATATTTATGAAGATAATAACACTTTACACACTTCGTTTTAACTCTTTAATAACTATCAATAATTTCAAGGCTTTTAATTAAATTTGCTAAATGCGTCAAAGGATTTTATCTTATACTTTTGTTTTTTTTACGCTATTCTCGATCGCTCAATCCCCAGCATATTATTCTGGTACGGTTACTAATTCTGAAAATATTCCTTTAACAAAAGTGACTGTTCAAGTTAACGCTCAAATTACTGAAACAGATAGTTTAGGGTATTTCAAGTTAAAAGTACCTTCAAACATATTATTATCGTCTACTTTTATCCATCCTTTATATCATCTTAATGGTGAGAACTTCACATTAAAATCTGGTGAATCTAAAAACACTATTGTAAAACTTCTCGAAAAAGATGACAATATTGAAATTAATACTGTTGAGATTGAAGAGAAGAAAAAAAGAAATTCAGCTAATGAAATAGAAATTGACACTAGAGATATTAAAGGCGTGGTTGGTGTTTCTGGAGACGGTATTGAGTTTATAAAAATGCAAAGTGGTGTAAATAGTAATAACGAACTATCTTCCGCATATAATGTAAGAGGTGGAAGCTTCGATGAAAACCTAATATATGTAAATGGGATACAAGTCTACCGTCCTTTCCTAGTGCGAAGTGGTCAACAAGAAGGACTTAGTTTTGTAAATGGAGATATGATTAAAAATATCACTTTCTCCGCAGGTGGATTTGATGCAAAGTACGGCGACAAACTTTCTTCGGTTTTAAGTATTAAATATATTGAGCCTAGTGCGTTCTCCGCAGGTATTAATTTAAGTTTTTTAGGAGCCAGGTTTTTTGTAGCTGATAAACTTGGTAAGTTTTCCTACATTATGGCTGGACGATACAAATCAAATTCTTATTTACTTGGAACTTTAGAAACAGACGGAGAATACAAGCCAGAGTTTTACGACTACCAAACTTTTTTAAATTATCAGGTAAACAAAAAATTAAAAATCGGATTTCTAGGAAATATAAGTCTAAACAAATATGAATCGGTTCCCGTAAGTAGGCGAACTAAATTTGGAGGAATCAATAATGCGTTTCAATTATCTGTAATTTTTAAAGGACAAGAAATAGATCGTTTTCAAACCTATTTTGGAGCTTTAACTGCAGACTACGATGTTTCGGATAGTACTAAACTAAAATTCACAGTAAGTACTTTTTCAACCATTGAGCAAGAAACATTTGATATTTTTGGGTCCTACGGTTTAAATGAACTTGAAACTAATTTTGGTAACGAAGAATTTGGAACAAAGGGAGAATTACTAGGAACTGGAGCCTTTTTAGATCACTCTAGAAATTTCCTTACTGCCAATATTTTAAACGCAGAACACAAAGGAAAAACTATTTGGAAAAACGGGAGCTTTTTATGGGGCGCAAAATACCAACATGAAGAAATAAACGATGAACTTTTGGAATGGAAATACAAAGACTCAGCAGATTATAATATACCGCTAGGTAGTGATGGTGAATTAGAATTTTCGGAATACACTAAAACAAGCACAATATTAATTAGCAATAGAGCTAGCGCATATATTCAAAACAATTGGAAATTTTTAAAAAAAGAAGGAACCCATCAATTATTTTTAAATACAGGAATACGTTCCAATTATTGGGATTATAATAATCAACTTATTGTTTCCCCGAGAATATCGTTAACCTATGCTCCTTCTGATATCATTGTAGATTCTTTAGGGTTCAGAAGAGACTCTTCCGTATTCACATACCGATTGGCTTGGGGATACTATTATCAACCTCCTTTCTATCGAGAACTAAGAAACCTTGAAGGACAAATTATGAAAGGTGTTCTTGCTCAAAAATCAATTCATTATGTAGCAGGAATTGATTACGACTTCTATGCTTGGAATCGCCAATTTACTTGGAAAACTGAAGCATACTACAAGTCCCTTTCAAATGTAATCCCTTTTAATGTAGATAACGTTAGGATTAGATATTATGGAGAAAACTCCGCTAAAGCATATGCTTATGGTTTGGAAACTCGAATTAATGGCGAATTTGTAAAAGGACTAGAGTCATGGTTAAGTATTGGCTATATGAAGACTGAAGAGGATATTAAAAATGACGATTATTTTGAGTATTATAATTCAAGTGGAGAAAAAATAGTGAATGGTTTTACTTTTGATCAAATCGCAACAGATTCTGTTTCCTTTAATAGAGGATATATGCCAAGAGCGACAGATCAAAGAGTTTCCTTTAAAATTTATTTCCAAGATGAAATGCCTTCAATTCCTGCATTTAAAGTTCATTTAAATTTAGTTTTCGCAACTGGTTTACCATTTGGAAACCCTGAATCAGCAAGGGATAGAAATACCCTAAGGATTCCTGCTTATAGAAGAACTGATATTGGATTTAGTTACCAATTTGTGAAAAATGGCTTACGGCAAACAAAAAATGGAAGTGTAGCGATAAATAAAAGATCGGGTTTAAGGCATTTTGAAGATTTTACAGTTAAAATAGATGTATTTAATATACTTAATATTTCAAATACAATAAGTTATCTATGGGTGTCCGACATTAACAATCGATCCTATGCTGTTCCAAACTTCTTAACACAAAGATTAATCAACTTAAGAATCAACGCAACATTCTAGTTGTATTTGTTGAATAATAATTGTGTACAACAATTTCTGTTTTTCTGCATATTACAGCTCATTCATTACTATTTTTGCATCAATCTTAATCGTTTAATTAGTTTAGTAAAGATTAATGGTATTATCCATGAAAAAAATACACTTTTTTACTGTTGCAATTATACTTCTTGGAGGTATGGGTTTTATGCTTTCTCCTGCAAGTAAAAGTACTGTGTTTTTTGAAGCGCCAAAAGCAATAGAGGTTGTCAATAATTTCACAGCGAAAGAAAAAATACTCCAATTCAATCACCCGAAAAGAGAGTTTAGATCCGCATGGATAACAACTTTTACGAATCTTGATTGGCCAAGTAAAAGAGGATTACCAAGCGTTCAACAAAAAAAAGAATTTGTTAATATTATAAATCAATTTGAAAAAAACGAAATCAATTCAGTTATTGCTCAAGTAAGAGCCTCTTCTGATGCTTTTTACAAAAGTAAAATATCTCCATGGAGTGAATGGTTAACTGGGACACAAGGTAAACCGCCTGATAATAACTTTGATCCATTGCAATTTATGTTAAAAGAATGTCACGATCGAAACATGGAATTTCATGCTTGGTTTAACCCTTTCCGTGCAGTTTCTCATACTCGTTTTAGCAGTGTTGCTAAAAACCATATTACCAACGAAAGGCCTGAATGGTTTTTTAAATATGGAAACTCAAAGTACTACAATCCTGGGATTCCAGAAGTAAGAGCCTATATAATAAAAGTAGTTTTAGAAGTTGTTAATAATTACGATATAGATGGTGTTCATTTTGATGATTATTTTTATCCATATACTATAAAAGGAGAAGTAATTCCTGATGTGAAGCAATTTAAAAAATATGGTGATGGTTGCGCTAATATCGATGATTGGAGAAGAGATAATATTAATCTTTTAATCAAAGAAGTTTCTTTAGCAATAAAACAAGCTAAACCTCATGTTAAATTTGGGATTAGTCCATTGGCTATTTGGAGAAATATTAAACAGGATAAATTAGGAAGTGAAACTGCTAGTGGACAATCAAGTTATGACAATCTATATTGCGATACTAAACTTTGGATTGAGCAGGACTGGTTGGACTATATGGCTCCTCAAATATACGGTAGCACGAAAAACAAATATGCAAATTACAATAACCTAATAGATTGGTGGACGAAAAACAATTACAACCATCACTTATACGTAGGTCACGCTATTTATAAACTAGATCAAAAAAACAAAAGATCAATCGGAACCGATGAACTTATAAAGCAAGTTGAGATTTCAAGAACTAAAAAAAATATCAATGGAAATATTTATTTCAGAGCCAAAGCATTTGTTGACAATTATCAAGGTTTCCAAAAAGTATTAGCAAATTCCATTTACAAGTATCCCGCTTTAATTCCTGCAATGAATTGGATTGATAGCATTCCTCCTGCTGCACCAGAAAAACTAAAAGTGAAAAATAAGAAAGAAGGTATTATACTAACTTGGAAAGCTCCTAGTTTTAAAAATGCGAATGATACAGCATCCTATTATGTTATATATAGATATGATGAAGCTGAAAACGTAAATAGAGAATTCGCTAATAAAATATTAAGTATCCAAAAACCTACTAGCTTTATAGATACAACTACTGTATATGGAAAAAAATATAACTATGTAATTACTGCAGTAGATCGACTTCATAACGAAAGTAATAGCTGTTATTCTGAAATGATTAAGCGTTAAAAACATTTAATTAATCAAATCCCAACAAATAAACCGATTATACTAATTAGTATCCAGCCTATGTTTTAATAAAAAATTTGGCTTTAAAAAATACCGAATTCGATATTACCCGCATTAAACAACATGATAATCGATTAACAGTAATAATAATTACTACTCTAAAAATAAAAAACTTAAGATCACATTCAGGTTCCTTAAACTATTGTTAGTGAAATATAATATTTACGGCTGTAAACCCTAGGGAAGTATTAGTTATGCCATAACTCATAGCTATTGCTGTTTTTAATGCGTTTTTAATACAAAGACGTTGGATTTGCACCAGTATAGATTATCTGTCAGTATAAGAAGTCCTTTGAAGTAAGCTCCTTCAAATCTATTTCCTCCAATTTCTTTGGAGTCTAAATTTTCTCGCTCTAATCGGGATATCAATTACTTCAATTCTTTGTTTACCCAATCTCTTTCTTCAGAAATCCAATCTTTTAGGTAAAGTAATATCTCCTTCTTTTTTTAAGAATGTATGCCGCTGTTCGCCTTAAAAGTTCGATTAAAACATCATAAACATCTTCTGTTCTTTTTATTAATTGATCCACTTAAAAAAAACTATCTAACACTAAAAAAACAACGCTTTATTCTTATCAAAACTACAACTAGCTAAACTATAAACTAATTCAAGTATCAAACATTTCTAAAGGTTATCCATCTTTTAAGGCAGGGATGAAAAACATTAATATGACAAAAAAAATAGCCATCCCCGAAGAGGATGGCTACAACAAGTAAAACCTATATATAAAACTTATTTTCTTGAATTATAAACCACTAAATCATCTGATTTGAAACGCGCTTTGGTAATTTTTGATTCTAACCAAAGTTCAGTAAGTAATCGCTCAAATGACACATCATCTCTATCTGAAGAAACAGTTTCCTTGATCCAACTTAAAGTTTTAGATTCAACGGCAGTGTTTTCCTTCAACACATTCAAAATATCAACTTTAGCGCTTTCTTTGTCCGTAATAATTTCAGGAGTAAAAGTTCTTGCAATCTTTGTAAGATTGTCTGTAAATTCTTTTCCTGTCATTAAATCCTTAACTCTAACTCTTGCAGCCCCCTCTTTATTATCCTCATCTTTCTGAGTCGCTGAGAAACCTTTCCAAATAATCTTGCAAAATTTAATTTTTTTGGTGTCTTCCATTACAAGAATTCTACCATCTAAATATTCTGTGTCTTTGATAATTTCCTTTGCGGTTGCCTGATCCATTCTATTTACTTGTTAAATTTCTAAATGATTTCTACTACAAATTAAACTGGTTTTTTCACACCACGCAATACCTTTTAGCTTAAAAGCATTTTTATAACCATAAACATAGCTTTTTTCTCGTTAAATAATTATTAGCCTAATTTTTTTTTCCTAGTATTCTGATTATCATATAACTTAACACAATCGACAAAGCTAACAAGATGATCGGTGGCAAATAAAAAATCGTAGACAAAACTATCATTACAGCCGATATACACCCTACAGTTATCGCATATGGTAATTGTGTTTTGACGTGACTAATATGATCACATCCAGTTGCCATTGAGCTCAATATCGTTGTATCAGAGATAGGGGAACAATGATCTCCTAAAACTGCTCCTGATAAAACTGATGCAACACTACAGTAAAAAAGCGAAATAATTTCCTCTACTGGGTTTGCTAATACAAAACTGGCAGAAACAGAAATAACAATTGGAAATAAAATACTCATTGTACTAAAACTAGATCCTGTTCCAAAAGCAATAACACTAGCTAATAAAAATGTAATGATAGGAACCCATTGAAACCCTAATCCTGTATTATTTAGTAATTCTCCCAAAAAAGCACCAAGTTCTAAATCTTGTAAAACTGAATTTAACGACCATGCTAGTACTAAAACTAGCAGAGCAGGAAGCAGTTCTTTAAAGCCCCTTAAAACCCACTCAACATTATTTATAAGGCCTCTTTTAAGATTAATCACAATTGTAGTTGTGAGCGATGCGCTGCTTCCCCAAAGCAATCCTTTGTAACTATTTCCCGATTGTATGTGCTCTACAAATCCATCTCCCTCACCAGTGATATAAATCCCTAAAAAGGAAATTAATATTAATACTAAAATTGGCAATATACCTTCATAAATCGGTGAAATTTTCTTGTTATCTAAGCTTAATTCAGTTATTTCCTGCTGCGCTAATTCCAATTCTTGCATTTTGCCAAAATCACGCTTCATATAAATCAATATAAAAATAAAAACAAGAGTTATTAAAGGATAAAACGAATAACTAATTGCATTTAAAAAAGTAGCATAACCTGTTCCGATCACTTTAGATAAACCATTATCTTCTAAACCTTCATCAATCAGCTGCACCTCTGCTCCAATCCAAGTTGAAATCAAAGCAACACATGCAATTGGGGCAGCTGTAGCATCAACTATATAAGCCAATTTCTCTCTTGATATTTTGAATTTATCAGTCACACTTTTCATCGTATTTCCAACTATTAACGTATTAGCGTAATCATCGAAAAAAATTACAACACCCATAAAATAAGTTGTAAATAAAGCAGACCTTTTAGTTTTAGCATATTTACTAATCCAACTCACTATTCCACTCATTCCGTTAGTGAATTTTAAAACGCTGACCATTCCTGAAATTAGTAGAGAAAAGATAATAATCGACATGTGATCAACATCTGAAGCAGCATTTAAAATGTAGTGATCAATAGACTTTTCAAAGCCGAAAAAATAACTATCAGTTAAACCGCCTTCAAAGAAAACAAGTACACTCCCAATTAAAACAGCAATAAAAAGCGACAAAACTACTTCCTTGGTAATTACACTTAAACTAATAGCTAAAATGGCTGGAATTAACCCTAACCATTCTGAACTTACAATTTCATTTCCTCCAAAAGTAAGCAGAGAAGAAAATATAAAGCCAATTAATAATTTACCTCTCATATTATTAATTCAAATATTTATTAAAAGTAACAAGTACCATTATAAAAGTAGGGTTAGAATAATTTAATTCACTACACTGTTTCTATTTATTGACTTAAATCTCCAAAACCCAGTAAATCAGATTAGCGCTACTTTCCTGAATATAAAATGATAATAGGCATAATTAACAGGTCTAAAGTGACTGCAAATATAAGTGTAATACTTACCAATAATCCCATATAAAAAGTACTTGCAAACGAGCTAAATAATAGTGTCAAAAATCCGCCTACTAAAATTAATGTAGTTACAATTATTGCTTTTCCAGAAGACAAATAACTTCTTTTCAAAGCTAAAGAGTGACTTTTTCCTTTCTTAATTTCGAGTTTATATTTTGCTAAGAGATGAATTGTATCATCAACTGCAATTCCAAAAGCCAATGTAAAAATTAAGCTTGTACTTATTTTTAAGTCTATACCGCCTATCCACATTACAAACGTCACCATTAGTAACGGTAATATATTGGGTATTAAAGTTAAGAAGGCTAATTTGATTGACTTAAACATAAACCCTACTATACACCCTATTATCATAAAAGCAATTAGTAAACCTTTTAAAAGGTTGAGTGCTAAATAAGAATTATTCTCGTCTATCAACAAAGCTGTTCCTGTTAACTCAACTTCGAGTAAATCAGGATTTATATTCTTTGAAATAAAATCTTCTAACTTTCTGTTTTCTGCTTTAATCGCCAAACCACCTATATCATTTATCTTACCAGCAATCCGACCAGAATTACCATTTTCATGTATAAATTTCATTGCTAATAAAGCTGAACTACCAAATTCCTTTCCACCCCATGCTTTTAACTTTTTTACAATAGCATTAAAACGTCTTTCTGATTTAGGAAATCTACGGTATTTAGATTTCGATCGATGTTTTACAAAATTAACTTCCTTAATTACAGTTAGTGGAGACATTAAAAACCCAACGCCATTAGGAGTATAGTTTGCTTTTAGATATGTCTGAACTTTCTCTATTTCTAGTGCTACACTATAAGTAAGTAAACCATTAGCATCCTTGGTTTTTAAAGTCATTTCAAAAGGACGAATTCCCGAATAATTATTTTCAAAAAACATTACATCTTTTTTCACAGGATCAGAATCAGACAAATCTTCTAGTAAATAATTATTTACCTGTATTTGCTGCATTGAATAAACACCAATTACTCCAAGTAGAATCACTCCAATAATTATTTTTCTCTTAGATTTTAATACCCATAAAAATAATTTGTGTAATATATTATCCCAAATTAAACCTTGTTTATTTTTTAAAATCTTCACTGGAGGATCACTTAAATAAAGTACTGCTGGTAATAAAGTAAATGCCAAAAGGTAAGACACAAAAACACCAATACCTGCATACAGGCCGAACTCTTGAATTGGTTGAACATTGGATGACAATAAGGTGAAAAAACCAATAGCAGTTGTAAATGAGGTTAAAAATGTAGCCCATCGTACTTCTTTAAAGGAAATTTTTAAAGCTTCGATTTTATTTAGTCCTTTTCTTAGTTCTTCTAAATACTTTGTCAATAAATGAACTAAATCAGACATTCCAACTACGAAGATAATTGTTGGCAACATCATCATTAATAAATCAAAAGACTTACCTGTATAATACATTACAGCCATTGTCCATATATTACTTATAATCACAACAAATAAGGGGATCACGACACCCCATAGCGTTCTAAAAGAAATATATAAGAAAAAGATTAAAAGAAAAACAGAAGCAGAAATGAAAATCACTAATTCCATTAACATTTTCTCAACATAGTGAGTTTGCGCAATTAAACGCCCGCTTTTATGTACTTTTTCAAAATCGTATTTATTTAGTTGAGTATTAATATGATCTAAGAGAGAATTTGCCTGTAATTTTGAAAGTTGTTCTTCAGTTTGAATAAATAAACACAAGGACTTACCATTTTCCGGAAGAATACTTCCAATGAAATTAGGGTTTGAAAATAAATTCAAACTATCCTTTTTACTTATTTCATCTTTGTTTAAATCTAAATAATCCTTTGCTAACAAACCTGAAAAGCCACTATCTTTAATATATTTAGCATTATGTACTGGAGAAAAAATAAAATTAATTAAAGGATGATTTAATAAACTATCTCCTAAAGATTTTACTTGTTTTAGAAAATCTATATCTAAAATCCCATCTCCTTTCTCCAGACCTATTAATAAAAAATCGCTATCACTTCCGTAATTTTCTCGAAATTCCACAAATGTTTCCATTTGCTTATTTTCCTTAGGGAAATATTTTTCATAATCATAATCAAATGCCAAATTCCTTAATTCATAGGCGAAAAAACCTGATAAGACTATAATTGACAAAATAACTAGTTGCGATATTCTTTTCATTGTCCTGTAAAATTACACCTTTATAACTTTACTTATTAGTATCTTCATAAATAACAATGATTTTTGAATTAGATTTTTCCAAAAACAGCCTAGAATGTGTGATTGACAATCTTTCACAAAGCAAAGTTCCAGATTGGATGTTACCGCATTATAATTTTTTAAAAAGTTATAATTCTTTTAATGAATTTGAAATTCAGACTAGCGGTACTACTGGTCAACCAAAGATCATGCTGGTTACCAAAATGCAAATGCAAATCAGTGCAACAGCAACATTAAGTTTCTTTAACTTAAAACCAGGGATGACCTCATTATTATGCTTGTCTTCTGATTATATTGCAGGTAAAATGATGTTAGTAAGATCAATTATTGGCCGTTTAAAAATTACAATCACTGAACCAACTTTAACACCTTCTAAATTTGTAAATCAGCACTTTGATTTCGTACCTCTCGTTCCCGCTCAGGCAAAAGAAATTTTATCTACGGGAAAGAGAGATTTTATAGGCACTTTATTGATTGGAGGAGGTAAAGTTGATCGGTCAATTGATGAATTATTACATGATACAACAATAAAAGTATTTGAATCCTTTGCAACCACAGAAACTCTTTCGCACTTTGCTCTGAAAAGAATAAATCCTAATAAGCAAGACTTTTTTACAACCCTTCCAAATTTTAAAATTAGTATTTCAAAGAACAACGAGCTTATTTTATTAGAAAATGAATTAACCAACGAAGCTATTTTCACAAAGGACATCATTGAAATGATAGATGAAATTCATTTTAGGTGGCTTGGACGATCTGATAATTTAATTAATTCAGGAGGTATCAAGGTTATACCTGAGCAAATTGAAGAAAAAATAAAACAAAAACTTCCGAACAGAGTATTTTTGATTGCAGGCGCTCCAAGCGATAAATTTGGGCAGGAAATTATTTTAATTATCGAGGGAAAAGAGATAGAAATTAAAGATGATGTTTTTGAGAATATTAATAAATATCAAATACCAAAAAAAATATATTTCACACCTATTTTCCCAAGAACTAAAAATGGAAAAATACAACGAAAGAAATTAATCGATCAATTTACATTTTGAGAAAATTAATACTTTTTTTTGGACTTTTAATTACTTTTTCTTTCCTGAAAGACAACTACAATTATAAATTTATAGACATAGGAGAATGTTTGGTCGTCACCTCCGACAATAATGAAGGTGGTGTTGACTGGCACCCCTCAGGTGAAAAAATAGTGTTTTCATCTCCATGTTCTGGCACTCAAAACATTTATTATCTTGATTTACTTAATTTAAAATACTCTCCAGTTATTGAAGGATATTATACTGCTAACTATATCAATGATTTTATTGACAACAGAGAAATTTACATTTCGTTAACAGATTCAAAAGACACCAGTTATAGTGAGCCAAAATGGTCGGCATCGGGGAACAAAATACTTAGTATAGGTTCCTACTCTGGAAATAACGAAGTTTTTTGTACGAATCGAACAACCTTAAAGACAGTAGGAACAGGAATAAAAAACATTAGTGCTACCAACTGGAAATCTTTAGACGAATTATATATTGTAAAAAAGGAGGAATTAAGAAACCTTTATCTCACATCTCTAAATGATAAAACAGACGCGTTGATTTTAACCGCTCCTGAAAATATTTTGGGAATATCAAAGCAAAAAGGCATACTATATTTAGCTTGTAATGGCGGAGTATTAGAATACAAAACTGAAACAAAAAAACAGAAATGGTTTAAAATGAATATCAATGGAAAAACAGCTTGGAAATTAAACAGACTTAATTTTATTGTTAAAAATAAAAATGGTCAGGCACAAATTATGGACTTAAACAATGGGGTGGGAAAAGCGCTTTTTATAGGGAACGAAGATGGAGCACCTGCTTTATCAAGTTCTAATAATTTTGTTGCTTTTTACTCCAAATTTTTAAACGGAATAATAATTAAAAAACTAAAGAGAAAATATTAAGATGAATTAGCAACAAAATTACAACAATTGCAGTAAGGTTTAAGGTAGGTTTTCATGAAGTGGACAGATAAAATATCAGACTCAATAATATTTAGAAAGATTTTCTACTTCTTTCCTATTCAATTAATATTCGTACATCTAAAAAACAACCCAATCTTAATTGGAATATGGTTACTTATTGTAGGTTTTACTGTTCAATCTATTGCAGCAAAATATGGAGTCCCTTACCTGTTTTTAAGTCCCGAATATTTAGGTGAAGTAAATTTCCTTTCCTATTCAATTATTGGATTTTCCTTTGGTGGGTTTTTAATGGCTTTCAATATTTCCAGTTATATTATGAACGGCCATAGATTTCCTTTTATAGCCACTATTTCCAAACCTTTTTTAAAGTACTGTATGAACAATTTATTTTGGTCAGGTACTCTTATTGTCACCTACCTTGTTTCAGCATTTAACTTTATGATCAACGAGGAGAATATTACGATATTTTCAACCTTATTTTATTTGTCTGGATTCATGGTTGGATTGATTCTAATGGGTTTGATTAACTTCCTCTACTTTATAAAAACAAATAAAGATTTACATAAAGTTTCAAACGGAAAATATAAAACAGAAAAAGAAAGTGCCATAAAAGCTGTCTTCCATAAAAAAGTTCAATGGGATAATTTCTTTAACCCAGATAAAGAATGGATTATCGAAACTTATTTATCACAATACAATAAAATATCTATTGCTAGGTCCACTGAACATTATGATAAAGCAATGCTTAAACAAGTGTTTGAGCAAAATCATTTAAATGCTGCATTATTTGAAATCATAGTTTTCGCATCTATTATTTTTTTGAGTTTCGGTTCTGAAATAGAATATTTTATGATTCCTGCAGGAGCTAGTTTACTATTAATGTTCACAATGTTTATTATGATCACTAGTGCTATTCATTCCTGGTTTAGAGGCTGGGCACCTGCTGTTATGATTATTTTATTCCTTTGCTTCAATCATGCCTCAAAATTTGATTCTTTTAACCCACCCAGTAAGGCATATGGCTTAAATTACAATACCAAACCAGCTGAATTTAGTACCCGTATGTTAAATCAAAACATTAATCCTAATAATTTTCAAAAAGACTTTTTACACACAATTCAAATATTAGAAAATTGGAGACGTAAAAACAGTAAAAACTCTCTAGAAAGGAGAAAAAAACCCAAACTTATTTTTATAAATACAACTGGAGGTGGAATGCGAAGTGCACTTTGGTCCTTCTACGCCACTCAATATTGTGATAGTTTATTAAATGGTGAATTATTTAAACATACCCAATTAATATCAGGATCTTCTGGAGGTTTAGTTGGATTGTCTTACTTAAGAGAATTATACCTTCGTAAACAACAACAAAAACTGAACTCCCCTATTTCAACTCTATCAGAAAATATGGCAAAAGACATATTAAATAAAACCACTTTTGCATGGACAGTCAACGATTTAATTTTCAAATTTCAGAGTTTTAAAGATGGAAACTATGTTTATAAAAAAGATAGAGGTTATGCATTTGAACAACAGTTAAACGAAAACACAAACAATATATTAGATAAAAAATTATTTGAATACTATCAACCTGAATTTAAGGCAGAAATACCCATGCTTATTATTAATCCGACTATTGTTAATAACGGTAAAAGATTAATAATTTCGCCACAGCCTACCTCTTATCTTTCATACATTACTCCGCAAAAAAATGTCAATAATAATTTCCTACTGGAAAGTATTGAATTTAAAAGGTTTTTTAAAGATCAAGATGCTGAAAATTTAAAATTCACATCTGCATTAAGAATGAGTAGTACATTCCCCTATATTATGCCAATTGTACATCTACCCAGTAATCCTGTTATGGAAGTCATGGATGCTGGGATTAGGGATAATTTTGGCGTAAAAAATAGCATGAAGTTTTTGTACACATTTAGAAATTGGATAGCAACAAATACAAGCGGCGTAATTTTTATACAAATAAGAGATGCAGCGAAAAAAGATAAAATTGAACCTAATACTCCAAAAACTTTCATAGAGAATATCTCTTCACCTGTCAGTAATGTTTACAAAAATCTTTTTATAACCCAAGATTATGACCATGATCAAATGTTCCAATATACTAGTGAGTGGTTTGATGGTAAAGTAGACGTTATAGACTTAGCACTTGATAACACTAAGGACAACCAACTATCACTAAGTTGGCACCTGACCGAATCTGAAAAGAAAAAAGTATATAATTCGGTAAATATCTCTGATAATCAAAAGAGTATTAATAGGTTAAAACAACTCCTGCAGTAGAGCAACTTTTTCTGTATTTGTTGGTATATGTTGCAGTTAAAAAGACAAAATAATTCTAAATAATATCTTTTATTGTGTTACTTTCAATGCCCCTACTAAAGGATGTAAAAAGTAAGGTGAATTATTGAAATAACTATCAGATATAACTTATAATATTATGACTGAACTGATCAAACCTACTGTTTTATATTTAGATGATGAATCAATAAATCTAAGATTATTTAATCTAAGTTTTAAGAATAGTTACTCGATCACAACTTCTACATCTGGTGAAGAAGCTTTATTACTTATTGATGCTAGTACTTTTGATATTATTATTAGTGATCAAAGAATGACAGGAATAAATGGAGTAGAGTTTATGATTGAGGCTAAAAAAAAGTCTCCATTGTCTAAGTTTATTTTACTTACAGGATATACAGATATTGAAGCGCTAGAAAGGGTGATCAATAAGGTAGGAATATGGCAATACGTAAAAAAACCCTGGGAACCATCCAACTTAAAAATAATAATAGACAATGCCATTACTAATTTACGGGTTAAAAAAGAGAATACTATTATTAGTAAAGCTTTAGAAAGCAGTGAGAAAAGGCTAAATCTGGCAATGGAAGGGACTAATGCAGGAGTATGGGATTGGGACCTAGTAAACAACCAAGTGTATTTCTCACCCACTTGGAAAAATATGATTGGATACAAGGAACATGAATTAAAAAATGCAATAGCTACTTGGGAAAACTTATTACACCCTGATGATTTACAGCAGACTTTTAATCATTTAGATAAATATTTCAACGGTACTATTAAAACATATGAATTAGAATTTAGATTAAAACATAAAGATGGTCATTACATACATATTCTGTCTAGGGGTAATGGAGTAAAAGGAATTGATGGAAAATATCAAAGACTAACAGGTACTCATATTGATTTATCGGAAAAATATAAAACTCAAAATGAAGTTAAAAAACTTAATGAATTATTAGAAGAAAAAGTAGAAAGAAGAACAGAAGCTTTAAAACTATTAAATAAACAACTGATTCAACGAAATAAATTTGAACATTTGATTTCGAAGATTTCATCTGAATTAATTGCTTGTCCTCCTGAAAAAATAGATTTAAAAATTAACCATGCACTAAAAGAGATTAATGAGTTTAGTGATGCTGACAATTCATTTGTTTTTCAAATAAATCAGGAAAAGGAAATTAATCTCTTAAGCGCAGTTAGTTCAGCAGGAAACCAAACCAACCTTTTAAAAAAATTTAATGGTATATCAATCAATAAACTTCCCCTATTCAAGGATAAAATTGATAAAAATGACATATTAATAATAAATAATATTAATACTATTTCAGACAAATACGAATTAGAAAAAAAATTATTAGACGATAATAACATAAATTCTTTGGTGATGATTCCCTTAAGATCACAAATAGAAACTATAGGTTGTTTTGGAATCTCCTTTTGCTCAAAAAATAGAGAATGGAATCAAGAAGACATTTCTTTACTAAAATTTATAGGTGAAATCTTTTCTAATGCAATAATTCGGTCTACCAATGAAATAAAAATTGTAGAAAGAGAAAAAAGCCTTTCCGAAGCAAATACAATTATTCTTGATAATGAACGAACAACAAAACTGTTACAAAACATAGCAAGTATAGCCAATTCTCCCTTAAAACTAAATGATGCATTAGTATTAAGTCACGAAATAATCATAAATCAAGGGAGGGCTGAATCAGGACTATTAATAGAGGTAACTGAAGGTGAAATTGTAATTAAAAATATTATTACAAAAAATGAAAATAATAAATTAAAAGATATTTTCAATTCAAAAGAAAATGAAATTAAAAGAATTGCTACTCAAACAATCAATAAAAAAGAAATAATTATTGAAAATAAAATCGAAGTAAATAACAATGAAAAATCAGAGCTAATCAATAAATATGATATTACTTCAATTCCAATATTAGTTGAAAAAAAGGTGAAATATATATTTATTTCCCTTTTTACCCCAAACGGTAATGGAATAACTGATTTAAATATTTTACGGGAAATCACACGAGAAATTTCATTTGTTGTAGATCGAGAAAGTGTAAAAGAAGAATTAAAAAAATCTATAATAAAAGAACAAGAGTTGAATGAGTTAAAATCTCAATTCATTTCAATGGCATCCCATCAATTTCGAACACCGTTAGCAGTGATTCAGTCGAATATAGAATTGTTTCAAATGCAGGCAGATCAAATTGATCAAAAAATAAAAGGTAAATTTGATGTAATATCTACTAGAATACAAGAGGAAGTTATCACTTTAACAAGCTTAATGAATGGTGTTTTATTATTAGGGAAATTAAATGCCGAAGTACAAAAAACAGACATTAAAAATTATAATGTTGAAGATATAATTAGCGATTGTTTAACAAACCTCAATCAAATTCAAAAAGATAATAGAAATTGTTCCTATAAAGTTTTAGGAGTTCCTTTTGAGATTGCTTTAGATAAAGAACTATTCACACATGTATTTACTAACCTTGTTGAAAACGCATTTAAATACTCGAAAAAATCAGCGTCACCTGAAGTTAAATTAAACTACAATAAAAACAGCGTTAAAATTCAAATAATTGATTTTGGTAGAGGAATACCAGTCGATGGAATAAACAATATATTCCAACCCTTCTACAGAGCCAACAACACATTAGATATTGAAGGCACGGGCTTAGGGCTGGTAGTTTGTAAAAAATATATCGAGTTACAAAACGGAACAATTAACGTCCAATCTGATGAACATAAAAAAACAATATTTACAATACAATTACCTAAATAATTATGGATAAAATTTTAGTAATTGAAGATGACCGGAATCTAAGAAATACTATTAAGGAAATTCTTGAATTAAATAAATATGAAATTTTAACAGCAGTTGATGGAATTACCGGAATTGCAAAGGCCATACAATTTAAGCCAAATATAATAATATGTGATATAATGATGCCAGAAATGGATGGCTTTGAAACATTAAAGAATATAAGATCCATAGCTGATATAGCACAAACCCCATTTATATTTCTTACTGCAAAAACAGAAAAAAAAGATTTTAGAGAAGGCATGAATTTAGGAGCTGATGATTTTCTAAATAAGCCTTTCAACACCCCAGAATTACTCCAAGTAATCAAGCTTCAAATAAAAAAAGCACATAAAGCTAAAGAAAAATACACAAATGAGATTTTGAATCTAAAAAATGAAGTTGGATTTTTACAAAACTCAATCGAGAATTTATCGTACACCAATTCTCACGTGCTCAGAGCTCCAATTTTAAAAGTAATTGGATTAATAAACTATATGATTGATGAATCTACTGATAAACACAACATGGATTCTAAGGTGTTAAATATGCTTAGAGAGTCCTGTGTAGAAATAAGTGACGCTACTATTGAAGTGGAGAATTTACTAAATAAAAAGTAAGATGCTGAAATCAGTCCTAGTAATTGATGATGATAAAATTTGTAATTTCCTTACCGTAAATGCCCTAAAAAAAACAGGAATTAACGGACAGATCGAAGTTGCGATAAATGGTCTTGAAGCGATAAATCTTCTAAAAAAAGCTAAAATATTTCCTGATTTAATATTATTAGATATTAATATGCCAATAATGGGAGGATTAGAATTCTTAAATAATTATAAAACACTAGGTTTTTTAGGGAAAACAAAAATAGCGATCTATACGAGTTCAATTAGAGAAGCTGATAAAAAAATAGCTTTTAAGTTTCCAGATGTTGTTAAGTTCATAAACAAACCGCTAACACAAGAAAAATTAATAGACTTACTTAATAAAATATAAAGTCGGTACGCTAAAGCGTATACTAATATTACTCTAATTAATGAGTAATATCTTTAGGTATAATTCCCAAGTTACTTTTTTATTAAAGTCAAAATTTTACGTTTCCTTGACATATTAATATATAAATTAAATGTCTTTATAAGATTGTTCGAAATTTTTAATTCAATAGCATTTTTTTCTGAATGGCATCATTTAAATAATCAACTAATTATGTAACTGTCATTGAATTACACATACTACTCGACTTTAATGCACAATATATACTAGCTATACTACAGTATTTTTGACACCCTTAAAAGAAGAGTTAAAAAAAATGGGGCATAAAAAAAGCCTTGCTGATTTCTCAACAAGGCTTAAAAAAGGCGATGACCTACTCTCCCGGAATACCAGTACCATCGGCG